>OLGY01000013.1_pt1 | contig 183956 bp, 157 predicted proteins | sample 1605951 | NCBI WGS metagenome assembly OLGY01 (sample SAMN03283280) | human gut metagenome | biome: human-associated habitat; material: feces | host: Homo sapiens | place: Peru | collected 2012
AAAAGATGATGAAACAACTGATATCAACAGGTTGTTTCGGTCTGAATTTTTGTACGATATTCATTATCCAGCAACTAAATCATTCAACTTTGGAGTTGGCATAAAAAGAGCGGGCAGGCTGTTCGATATTATCGGACAGCCTGCCTCTGGCTTCTAAACTCCGCCCTATCCGGCTCCCGTCTGGTTCCTGTCTGACTGGCACAAAAAGAGGGCAAGACTTTCATCTCACCCTCTTGGAAGTTTCAAATATTAGCCGAAATATCTCTTAAGCAGTCCTTCGAAAGCTTTTCCGTGTCTTGCCTCGTCGCGGGCCATCTCATGTACTGTATCGTGGATTGCATCCAGGTTAGCTGCTTTAGCACGTTTAGCAAGGTCAAATTTACCAGCTGTAGCACCATTCTCAGCGTCAACTCTCATCTCAAGGTTTTTCTTTGTGCTGTCTGTTACGACTTCTCCGAGAAGTTCTGCAAATTTAGCAGCGTGCTCTGCTTCTTCGTAAGCAGCTTTTTCCCAGTAAAGACCGATCTCTGGGTAACCTTCTCTGTGAGCAACTCTTGCCATTGCAAGATACATACCAACTTCTGAACATTCTCCTTCAAAGTTTGCTCTTAAATCAGCAAGAATGTCTTCGCTAACACCCTGAGCAACTCCTACAACGTGCTCAGCAGCCCATTCTCTTTCACCTGTCTGCTCTTTGAATTTGTCAGCACCAACACCACAAACTGGACATTTCTCTGGTGCAGCATCTCCTTCGTGAACATATCCGCATACTGTACATACAAATTTTTTCATAATTTTTGTTCTCCTTTTCTTAAAATGAAATTTTGGTATAATTAAGACCTTTCATAGTTATAATTCGCAGAAACCTGCGAGTTTATAACTATTTTATGCAGTCACCGCATTTACCATAAAAAATAGTGTTACTGGATTCTATAATGCCGTCGAAATTCGTGGCGGCTGCCTTGTTCATCTGTTCGATTTCTTTCATATCCAGGTCAAGGTCAAGAACCCGTCTGCACTCAGTGCAGAAAAAATGATTGTGTGGCTTGACACATCCATCAAATCTGTCGGCTCCATCTGGAGTGGTGATTTTCAATGCTTCACCAATGTCCGTAAGAAGATTCAAATTCCGGTATACAGTTCCAAGACTGATGTTAGGATAATCTTCCTTTACATGCATATAAACCATGTCGGCAGTTGGATGCTCTTTAGTCGAGGCCAAATACTGTTTGATGGATTCTCGTTGCCGGCTGAATTTTAATGCTGCCATTGGGAATCCCTCCTTAAAACTTAAACAATAATAGTAACAATTACTGTAATTAGAATATACAATTATTTAAGGAAAATGTCAATACTTTTTTGAGAAAAATTTACTATTAATTTTTATAAAAATAAATCCGGAAAATAGTATAAATACTGATAAAATATTACAAAAATATTACATAAAACAAGGAAAATATGAAAAGATATGTAAAAATAAGTCGTAAAACAGAAGTGGAAAAATATGGCAAAGCATTGACAAAACAAGATGTTGTTGCTACAATACAAACGTAACTAAAAGTTAACAAATGTGTAACAATTGAAAACTTCCTACAAAAGATAAAGAAAAAACAGTAAGGAGGTTTTAGATGAAACAAGTACACATAAAACAAAAATTGATTGCTTCTGCAATAGTTGGAGCATTGATGATTCCGGGGAGTGCAATGGTAGTAGATGCAGCAGATACAGATGAAAATGTAAATGTAGTATCGCAGGTTGCAGGAATCGATCAAGTTACAGTTGCAACAGTAACGGCAGATGTGCTGAATGTAAGAGCCGGTCAGGGGACCGATTTTCAAATTTTATTGCAAATTTTAGAACAAGAACGTTATGAAGTAACAGGGGACTCAGTAAATGGATGGTATCCGATCACAGTAGGGGATGTAGACGGATGGGTGTCTGGTGAGTGGATCACGACTGAGAAAGTGGACAAAGAGGAATTTGCAGAAGAGGAAAAACAAGCACAGATGGGTAGCGTGGAGACGGCACAAGAAACAGTTGCGTTACAATCTTCGTCATATACAACAGGACAGCAGGTTATAGATTTTGCTTGTCAGTTTATTGGAAATCCCTATGTATGGGGCGGTACAAGTTTAACTAATGGGGCAGATTGCTCAGGATTTGTACAGTCTGTATATGCAAACTTTGGGATAAGTCTTCCGCGAACGACATGGGATATGGAAAATATCGGATATGAAGTATCGTATGAACAGGCACAGCCTGGTGACTTGATTCTTTATGATGGTCACGTTGGTTTGTATATGGGTGATGGAAATATTGTAAATGCAATGAATGAAGCAGATGGGATTGGTATATGCACGGCAACGTATGCACCAATCGTGACAGTGAGGAGAGTATTATAGATATTAGGAATGGTGCGGAGAAAAACTTCCGCACCATTTTTTTACATTATTATAGGAAGAAAGTATATCAGAAATATGCGTCTTGCATTACATGATGTACATTTCACAGCAAGAATTTTGAGGATATTCTTGAGCTACAGAAAAAATATGTGGATAACTTATCAAAATATCTTATCCACACTATCAACATGAAAAATAGTGTAATATACACCGATTTTTACTGAAAAATAGAAGATTATTCACCGATTTTCAACAGATTATCAACAGGAAAAGGATAATTTTTCACTGGAATACCCTTGATTTTTCACATGAAAAACCGAGTTATCCACAGAAATTCACAAAGTTATCCACATTTTGTTAATATGTTGGGGAAAAATAGTGGGTAACTAGTACATGAACAATTGTTTGGAGTTAGTTATGTGAAAAAGTATGACAGTAATGAGATATTTGTGTGTAACAGGGTGAATTTACAGAAAGTTTACAAAATAATAAGACAGGAAAGATTGTTAAAAGTTCTCCAATAGGAAAATGGCGAATGGCAAAATGCACAAAAAAATAGAAAAACGTCGAAAATATTGAAAATGGAGTTTTCAACTTATTCACATTGAAAATTCGGAAAATGGTGGATAAATTAGAGATTTCCTCATAGTTATTCACATTATCCACATTAAAAACCCACATTTATGTGAATTACTTTTAATAAAAAAAGAACGGATGTTTTGGTGTAAATTATGAAAATGCATTTTTGTCGAAAAAAAACAAAAAAAGAATTGACTTTTAAGATGTCTAAAATCTATAAGAATTGAAGTGACAATTCAGATATTTGATACATTTTTAGAGTTGCTAAATTCAATGTATGGGATTATAATAGGAAACACGAAATAATAAGGAGGAAATTGAAAATGGCACAGATTACAAGAGCTACAAAAATTGGCGAATTGTTGAATGTATTTCCAGAATCAGCTCCAATCTTAATGGAGATTGGAATGCATTGTCTTGGATGCCCATCTTCACAGATGGAGTCATTAGAAGAAGCAGCTATGGTTCATGGTATTGATGCAGATTTACTTGTTGAGAAGATCAATGCAGCAATGACAGCAGCAGGAAAATAAATTAAAATGACGAAAATAAAAATGCCCGAAATTCTTCAAATCGAATTTCGGGTATTTTTTTGCTTAAAAATAATGATTACATCATAGCAGGTACGATAAATGAATATCTGTTCTTAGCTAAGATATGCCAGCTTCTGTACGGCATCGGCTGCTATCACAATCTCACAGTGTTCTTCAAGGAATGCGAGAATCGTAGTAGATACCTTCTCCGGAGAACCATATTCAGAAAGCATGTTGCAGACTTTATTAAATTCATTTTTGGTATGCTCTGACTGTGTCAGTGCCAGAATGTAAATTCCATCGCTGTTGTTATCACGATACAAAGTATTAGCACCATGATAAAGAGAACCGATTAACTGTGCCATTTGAATGACCTGGTCGATATTGTCAAAGGAATATAATTTGACATTGAGTGGAATAGGTGTATCTTCTGCCTTTTTTTCCTCTTCCTGTTCTGATGATGTAGCAGATACGCTGGCAGCAGCTCCCTTTACTTTATTGAGTAAGTCTAAAAATTCATCTGCACCTTCAAGCTTATTCAATGTCTCAGGAAGTGGGAAATCATTCTCCCCTGCAGACGTGAATTTTGAAAATCGGGTATCCAATTCTTCCGGGTCTTCAACTTTTGTAATAATAAGTACAATTGTGTCAGCAGAAGTTGGAATTGCTTCTATCATCAATGGAATATCGTCAGCTTCAAAACCAAAGTCAAATGATGCCTGTTGCATCATATCACGAAATAAGGACTTGGCTTTTTCTGTACCATATGCAAGTTCACTTAGTTTCAAATGGCGGGCAGCCAAATCGGCATGTGTCAATGTACAACGAATCTGGTTATCGTTAATTTTTTCAATTTTCATATGATCACATCCTTACATTTATATATTATTTCTCATGATTAGTATAAACAAATCTTTTTCGAATGTAAAGAAAAACACAAATTAATCACATTGTTTGGTTTCTTATTATAGAGGAGTTTTTTGTAAGATATTTTTATTTTGGTTTAAATATTACTTATCAACAAATCCACAGCACTTATGAACAAAAAACACATTGAAATATGGGAAGGATGTTCCTATAATGGCAAGTACAGAAGATAGTATTTCGTGATAAATAAATTAATATACGGGAGGAGGGAAGAAGCATTTCGGGAAATACAATTAGAATCGTAAGATCTAAATTCGGATAACAACAACATTTCATAAACATTTCAGTCAAAAAATCTATTCGAAAAAATACGAGCAACTATTTAGATTAAATTGGAAGGTTGCATATTCTAAAGAATTCGAGTCCTGAGTTCTAGGACATGTACACAACAAATAATTAAAAAAGAGAAAGTCATGGTACGGTTCGTACTATCTTTTGGACATATCATCTTGCGGCATGTCACACACCTAACCTCCGATATATAGATGATATATAAAAATGTATATTTATCAGAACCGACATGGAAAGGAGCAGAGTCAAAAAATGGATTTAAGCAATGGAACGGTATACACAGAATTATATACAGAATTGGAAGGATATGAAAGGAATGGCGTCTGTCTGTTGATGGAAGGAAGTCATGTCAGCCCGATGCAGGTAGTGAGAGAACTAATGGCCCGAGAAGAAGGCAGTTATATGCGGGATTATGAGATGAATGCAGATGGATATATCGAATCCTTATCTTTTATCAATGTAACAAAGAAAAATGAAACTGAGAATGAGCATAAACCGTCGTAAACCCCTTTATTTCAGATAGTGTAATATGGTATAATGAAATCTGATAGGAGGTACGCCATGGACGAAAGAGAAAGACGTCAAAAGCGTCAAGTTAAGAAAACCAGACGACCGGTACAGTCAGGTAGAGGCGGAAGAGCCGGAGCGGGGTATCCAGAGGCAGATGCACAGAGAAGAAGAACTTCAAACAATGTGAATAGAGCAAGACGTAATCGTGCGAGACGTAGAAGAAGACTTTTTATAATCAGAGGAATAATATGTATTATTTTACTTGTAGCAGTGGGCTTGGGATTCATACTTTATCACAAATATGGTTCATCTAAAGAGAAAGCTGATTTGAAAAATTATTATGGAATCAGTGATAAGAATGAGCTGGGTGTCACAGTAAACAATAAAGTAATCAAGAATAGCGATGGGAATGCGGTAGGCAGATTGATTGACGGTGAAGCGTATGTGGAATATTCTGTTGTCAGAGATTATATAAACGAACGTTTTTATTGGGACCCGAATGAGAACATTATGCTATATACATTACCAAACGGCAATGTTTCAGTTGAAGTTGGAAGCAAAGATTATACAGAAGTTACAGAGAAGAAAAGTGAGACGTATACAATTCTGAAGACAGAGGGAAGAACAGCATATATAGCCGTTCCATTCATCCAACAGTATACGAACATGGATTACAACATATACAAAACCCCGAATCGTGTTGCAATTACAAGTAGCTGGGGAGAGATTGAAAGTGCGATCGTAAAGAAAAAAACAGAGGTGCGTTATCAAGGCGGAGTGAAGAGCCCGATTCTGACAGAAGTGAAAAAGTCAGATAAAGTAACCGTGCTGGAAGATGAAGATGACTGGAAGAAAATAGCAACTGAAGACGGATTTGTCGGATATGTTAAGACAAGAACGTTAAAGAAGATTCAGAAAGAAACGACACAGAGAGATTTTGATGAACCAAAATACACGAATATTTCTGTAGGTCATACAATTAATATGGCATGGCACAATATTGAGAATGAAGATGCAAACGGTTATGCATTAGAAACAATTGCATCTACAAAAGGGCTTAATGTGATAGCTCCTACCTGGTTTAAAATCGCAGATACCGATGGAAATCTGACATCACTTGCAAGTTCAGATTATGTTAATTATGCACATCAGGTGAATCTTGACGTATGGGCTACAGTCAGAGATTTTCATGGTGGAATCAATAGCTATGATGAGACTTATGAAGTATTAAGTTACACTTCAAAACGTGAGAATCTGATAAATCAGATTATTGCAGCAGCACTTCAGACAGGAATTGATGGAATCAATCTTGATTTTGAATTGATTTCGACAGAATGTGGAGAGCATTATATTCAGTTTGTAAGAGAATTGTCAGTAAAATGCAGACAGAATGGATTAGTATTTTCGGTAGATAATTATGTTCCGCAACCATATAATGAGCATTATGATTTGAAGGAACAGGGAATTGTCGCAGATTATGTTGTAATTATGGCATATGACGAACATACAGAAGGGTCTTATGAAGCCGGTTCTGTATCATCTTATAATTATGTAAAAGATGGAATCCAGAATGCAGCAAAGAGTGTATCATCTGATAAGCTGATAGCAGCAGTTCCATTTTACACGAGGCTTTGGTTAGAAACTCCGAAGACAGATGCTGAATTGGCATCCGAAGAGGGAACAGAAGCAGCAAATTATAAGAATAAAGTAAGTAGTACAGCATTAGGTATGGATGAAGCACAGCAGGTAGTTCAGGAGGCAGGTGCACAGACCGAATGGGATGATACTACAAAGCAGAACTATGCACAGTGGGAAACTGAAGAAGGAACCTACAAAATTTGGCTGGAAGATACGAAATCCCTGGAGGAAAAATTGAAACTGATCAAGAGTGACAATCTTGCAGGTGTTGCAGAGTGGAAGCTTGGTTGGGAGAATTCTGATGTTTGGGATATGATTCTGCAGTATGTAAATTAAATAAGTAAGAAAGAGACATCCTTTTTCTGCATATATTTTAAAAGTAATATGTGTAGAAAGGGATGTTTTTTTGAAGTTGAATTATAAAGAAATAAAGTCAAAGGGTAAAACAGTGCTTGTGATAGTCTGTTTAATGGGTGTTGCAATTGGAAGCCAGATTATCGGGACAAAGTTTTATGAGCATGTTATAAGTAAAGTAGATGATATACAAAATAATAGTCAGAATACAGAAGATATGGGAAGCGAAACAAGTGTAGAGAGTACACAGGTAGAGAACAAAAAGGTACAGATTGTGCTGGATAGTGGACACGGGGGAAGTGATCCGGGAAAGATTGGGATTAATGGTGCACAAGAGAAGGATATCAATCTTATGATTGCAAAGAAAGTAGAATCCAAATTACAGAAAAAGCAAATTGCCGTGGTGATGACCAGAACAGATGAAAGGGGACTGGCAGACTCTAAAGTGGAAGATATGAAAACAAGAGTTGCTATAATTAACGAAAATAAACCGGTGTTGGCAGTAAGTATTCATCAGAACAGTTATGAGCAGGAAGGGATTTGTGGGGCGCAGGTTTTCTATTATACACATTCAAAGGACGGGAAAAGTGCTGCAGAATATATGCAGAATAGTTTATTGAGTGTGGATGCCGATAACAAAAGACAGGCAAAAGCAAATGACACCTATTATATGTTGAAACGCACCGAGGTTCCGCTCATCATTGTGGAGTGTGGATTTTTAAGTAATCGAGAAGAAGCGGAAAAATTGAGTACAGATGAATACCAGGAAAAGGTTGCAGATGCAATTTGTAATGGAATTGAAACATATCTGAAAGATATAAGTTAGAAAATTGCATTTTTTCTGTAAATATTAGTAGAAAGTTTGTCTGATATACTGCTTTTTAGAAGATGCATATTTTTTTTTACTATGAAAACTGGTATAATAAAAGTTATGGAAACGATAATTAGAAAAGTAGATAAACATAATATTGACATGCAAATTATGCAAGAAGCAGGAGAAATCCTTAAGAAGGGCGGTCTGGTAGCGTTCCCAACAGAGACGGTTTATGGTTTGGGGGCGAATGCGCTGGACGAGGAGGCAGCGAAAAAGACTTATGCAGCAAAGGGCAGACCTTCGGATAATCCATTGATCGTGCATATTGCAACTTTAGAAGATTTGGGGAAGGTAGCGAAGAATATTTCGAAAGATGTAGAAGCGTTGGCTAATCGATTCTGGCCTGGACCACTGACGATGATATTTGAAAAGACAGATATCGTGCCATATGGAACAACAGGAGGATTAGATACAGTGGCTGTCAGAATGCCAAGTGATCCAATTGCAAGAGAATTAATCCTGGCAGGTGGCGGATTTGTATCGGCACCAAGTGCAAATACTTCGGGACGTCCAAGTCCGACGACAGCAGAACACGTAAGTGAAGATTTGAACGGAAAGATTGACATGATTATAGATGGAGGAAGCGTAGATATCGGATTGGAGTCTACAATTCTTGATATGACGGTCAATCCACCGATGATTTTAAGACCCGGTGCAATTACAGCAGAGATGTTTGAAGAAGTGATCGATCATGTAACGATTGATGAGACGATTCTTGGAATAGAGACAAAGAAGGCACCTAAGGCACCTGGAATGAAGTATCGTCATTATGCACCAAAGGCCAAATTGACGATTGTAGAAGGTAATATCAGGGAAGAAGTTCTGGCAATCCGCCAGCTTGTGTATGAAGCAATCCGACAGGGCAAGCGCGTTGGAATCATTGCAACGAACGAAACAATTGCGTATTATACAAATGGTGTGATCAAGAATATCGGAAGCCGTGAAAATGAAGAGACGATTGCGAGAAATCTTTATGCAATCCTGCGTGATTTTGATGCAGAAGAAGTAGATTTAATCTACAGTGAATCATTTGCATTGCAGGGAATAGGAAAAGCAATCATGAATCGTCTTGAGAAGGCGGCAGGACATACGAGAATCTCAGCACAGGCAGTTATGAAATATCAGAAGTACAGACGTATTGTATTTTTGAGTGATGCAGATACATGCCGTGGACCAATGGCTGCAGAGATGCTCAGACACAAGGATTTACGGCAGGAATATGCCATTGATTCCCGTGGGCTGGTAGTATTGTTCCCAGAGCCGGTGAATCAAAAAGCTGAGGCAGTCATGAAAAGCGCACAAATGACGATGGAAAATCATACAGCAACTGCATTTTCGGAAAATGATGTTGCAGAAGATATATTGATATTGACAATGTGTGAGAGTGAAAAAGAAAAAGTACAGTCAGAGTATGGTGAGGCTGCGAAAGTATTTACGCTCAGTGAATTTATCGGAGAAGAATCGGAGGTACCAAACCCATATGGTCAGCCATTAAACGCGTATGGGGAATGTATGGAGAGACTGACAGAGGCAATCGATAAACTGGCTGAAACCTTAAATAAAGAGGTGGCTTTTGAAGAAGCGTAAAACTGGGAAAAACAGGAGGGGAATATGTCGACAAAACGAAATGATTATATATCGTGGGATGAATATTTTATGGGGGTAGCTCTGCTTTCCGGACTTCGGTCAAAGGATCCGAATACACAGGTGGGATGTTGTATTGTAAGTCCTGACAATAAGATTTTATCAATGGGTTACAATGGACTTCCAAGAGGATGTTCAGATGATGATTTTCCTTGGACGAGAGACGGAGAAGATCCGTTGGAAACAAAATATGTGTACTCAACACACAGTGAGCTCAATGCTATTTTGAATTATAGCGGCGGCAGCCTGGAAGGAGCGAGAATGTATGTTTCTCTGTTCCCTTGTAATGAATGTGCAAAGGCAATCATTCAGTCAGGAATCAAGGAAGTTATTTATGATTGTGATAAATATGCAGATACACCAAGCGTGATTGCATCTAAGCGTATGATGAGTGCAGCTGGTGTGAAATTTTATCAGTATCATAGAACAAACAGGGAAATAAAGATTAATTTATAATAAAGAACATAAAGAAGATGTCAGCAGCATATAGATATTTCAGGAAATGAGAATGGTGTGTCTAAATTGTTTTATAGATAGCAATTTGGGTGAGACAGTTCTGGACGGAGGTATGGTATGCTTCATAAGCTGACATCTTTTTTTGTGACATTTTTTATTCGAGCTCTTGTTGGAGGAACACTGATCTTTTTTATAAATCATTACGTGTTGCCGGATCAAACATCGCTAAATGTGGGGATTAACGCAGCTTCATTGGTTACAAGCGGGACGCTTGGAGTACCTGGGGTGTGTCTGTTGTATAGCATCCTAATTTTTCAAAATTTGTAAGGATTTCACAAAAACAAAAAAGATGAAAAATCTATCTGGACAAATAAAAAATACACGTTTATAATACGATTCACACAGTAGTTATCACATCTGCTGTTTCATTTCAAATCAATCTGATTTGGATATTTCTAGGGATTGGATGAGCAAGCATATCATTCAATTATCAATTATGAATTCCGTTGCATATTTCGCAACAATGTTTCAAGTTGAATGAATCAAAGTAAAATACGGACAAACTCTATAGGACTATAGGTGTGGTGTGTAGAGAGGCAGGAGGACAAAGTGTATGTAAAAAATGTTGTAATTTGTGATTCTCAAAAACAATATTCGGAAAATCTGTTTCAAGTATTAACAAAGAGTAAGTCACCGGAAGTACAGTTTTATCTTTTTCACAGTATGCAGGACGCAGAGCAATTTGCAAAAGAGAAGAAGATTTATGCGTTACTGACAGGAGAAGAATGTCCAAAAGAAAAAAGAAGGCAGATTCCGGCGGTAAGGCGGTTTGTATTAGTACAAGATAAAAGAAGTTTGCTGGAAGATGGAGAGATTGGTGTTTATCGATATCAGAGTGCAGAAGCAATACGCGCACAGATGCTGGAAAGAAGAGTTAAGAGAAAGGAGACGCAGAGGAGTACAAAGGCACGAAGAGGAGGACAATTGATCGGTGTGTATTCTCCGATTCATAGAATTGGCAAGACAAGGTTTGCTCTTGCACTGGGAAAGAAATTGGCGGAGAGGGAACCGGTATTGTATTTGAATCTGGAAGGATATGCGGGATCGTCTTACTATTTTACCGATCCAACAGAGCAGACACTGGCAGATCTGATTTATTATCTGCGTCAGGAAAAGGGAAATCTCGGGATGCGGATCAGTATGATGGCAGGCCAGCTCGAGAAGTTAGATTACATTAAACCGATGCCATATATTCTGGATATGCAGGCAATACAAAAAGAAGAATGGTTACAATTGTTCCAACAGATTTTAAATCAGTGCATTTATGAGAAGATTATTTTGGATTTGGGAGACAGTGTGAATGGTTTGTTTGAGATTTTAGAAGCATGCCATACTGTTTACACACCATATATCGAAGAGAGGGCAGCAATGACAAAGCTTGCAGAGTATACGGAAAATTTGCGGAAAACTGGAAAAGAACAGGTTTTGGAGAAAACGATTCAAAAAAGAATGAGGTAGAAGATAACGTGAATATACAAGAAGAACAACTATATGAACGGGTGATGGAACGGATAGACCTTACAAGAGAGATGGAGGACGAAGAATTATCCGAGATTATCTATAGTGTGTTACAGGAATTTTCGGAGGAAGAGTATTTGCCATTGAAAGAGCAGATACGACTGAGCAGACGATTGTTTCATTCTTTTCGTAAATTGGACGTGTTACAGGAGCTGGTAGAGGATGACTCAATCACGGAGATTATGATTAATGGAAAGGATCACATATTTGTGGAGAGGGATGGCAGAATTGTCCGCTCTGACAAGACGTTTTTATCGCAGGAAAAACTGGAAGATGTGATCCAGCAGATTGTATCAGGAACGAATCGTTATGTAAATGAGTTGTCTCCGATCGTAGATGCCAGACTGGAAGATGGTTCACGTGTGAATGTTGTGTTGAAACCAGTGGCTTTGAATGGCCCGATCATGACGATTAGAAAGTTTCCAAAAGAAAAGGTGACGATGAAACAGTTGGTTGAATGGCAGAGTATCACAGAAGAGGCAGTAGAATTTTTAAAGATGCTTGTCAAAGCCAAATACAATATTTTTGTGAGTGGAGGAACCGGCTCAGGGAAGACAACGTTTTTAAATGCCTTATCGGATTATATTCCAAAGGATGAACGAATCATCACGATCGAAGATAATGCAGAATTACAAATAAAGGGGGTTCCGAATCTTGTAAGGCTGGAAGCGAGAAATGCGAATCTGGAAGGAGAAGGAGCGGTGACAATCAGGGATTTGATCAAATCGGCACTTCGAATGCGACCGGATCGTATCGTAGTCGGAGAGGTAAGAGGAGATGAGACTGTGGACATGATATCATCGGCGATGTTGAACGGGCACAGCGGCTCTATGTCCACCGGACATTCAAATAATCCGACCGATATGTTGCATCGATTAGAAACGATGATGATGATGGGAATAGACCTTCCTTTAACGGCAATTCAGAGACAGATTGCATCTGCATTAGATATTATTATTCATTTGGGAAGATTGAGGGATAAGTCAAGAAAGGTGTTGGAGATAGTGGAGGTGTTAGGATTTGAGAACGGTCGGATTCAGACACAGACGCTATATGAATTTCGAGAGGAGGGAATGCGAGGTGGAAAGATTCAAGGAACACTGGTGAAGAGTGCGGAATTGGTTCATCGGGACAAACTGCTGGCAGCAGGATATACAGCGTAAGGAATACATGATTGCAATTGCAAAGGCCATTGTACTGGATTTACTTTTAGCGTATTTGTTTTATGATTCATGGATTGCAGGTGTTGTCTTATTGCCGGTTGCAATTGGATATTTTCAGCAGTGGAGAGAAGAGTGCTGTAGAAAAAAAGAATTAGAATTCCGTATGCAGTTTCGAGATGCAATGCAGATCATGGCGTCTTCCTTGAAGGTGGGATATTCGGTAGAGAATGCGATTCGCTCTACAGAAAAGGAGTTACAAACATTACATTCAAAGAATAGCCGTATATGTCAGGAGTTTGAACTTATGACACATAAATTAAGTATGAATCAGACTGCCGAACAAGTATTGTGGGCATTTGCCAAAAGAGTTCAACAAGAAGATGCAGAAGATTTTGCGGTAGTGTTTGCGACAGCCAAGCGGATGGGTGGAGACAGCATTACAATTTTAAAAGAGTCGATCCGTATGATAGGAGATAAGATGGAAGTAGAGCGGGAAATCCAGACGATGTTAGCGGCGAAGAACTTAGAATTTCAAGTGATGTGTATGATTCCGTTAGGTATGGTACTGTATATGCGTTTTACATTTCCGGAGTTTTTATCTGTCTTGTATGGAAGTGCTGCAGGAGTTGTGTTGATGAGTGTGTGCCTGATTATTTATATAGCGGCATATTACATGGGAAGGAAGATGGTACACATTGAAGTTTAAAGAAAATCGGAATACGATGCAGAAAAAAATAGGGATAATTCTTCTCACAGCAGGGATATTATCTTTGATTCTTTTTCTTACAGATAATCTTAAAAGTCTTCCGATGACGAAAGAAGGGATAAATTATGTGGAACGTAACAAGCAAGGTAAAGGAGACAGACAAGAAGATTTACAAGTATGGATCGGAGATGCCAAAGAACCATATACTGTCCGAATCCATGAACAGAAATATACGGAGGCAGAATTACAACGAGAACTGGCCAAGGCAGAAGTTCAGCTGGAGAAGCTGATATTAGGAGATAATAGAAGTCTTGATGAGGTGCGAAGCGATCTGAATCTTATTCGTAATATTCCTGAAACGGGTATTAAAGTGTCCTGGGAATTGGATAATTATGAAGTGTTAAATTTACAGGGGAAAGTTCAGAATGATGATTTACCAAAGGAAGGACGCATAGTTGAACTGAGAGCTACGTTATCTTATGAGGAAATAAAGGAAATGTATTTTCTTTATGCAAGAATATTGCCACCGAAACAGACAGATATGGAAAAACTGATGTCAAATTTAAACGCAGAGGTAGATGAGCAGGACAAGTTAAGTGAGACAGAGAAACGGATGTTACTTCCAACAAGTATAAACGGGGAGGTTATAATCTGGAAATATGCAAAGAATCTACGTGCAGCAGCAGTATTTCTGATCGGTATTGTTATGGCAATGTTGATGTACGTGTCAGAAAAACAAAAGGTAAAGGAAACACATTCAAAAAGAGAGCAGCAGTTAGCATTGGATTATCCTAAAATGATAAGTCGTTTTACACTTTTTCTTGGAGCTGGCATGACACCAAGAAATGCGTGGAATAAGATTGTCAATGATTATGAACAGGAGAAAAGACGGGCTGTAAGTGTAGAAGAAGGAAAAAGAAAAAAAGAAAAAGTTGAAAGAGAAGTATATGAAGAGATGGTATATACAATGCATGAGATGAAAGGCGGTATGGCAGAAAGTGAATGTTATGAACGCTTTGGTGAACGCTGTGGATTACAAGTCTATAAAAAGTTTGGAACAATGCTGTCACAGAACTTAAAAAAAGGCACAAAAGGCTTGACTGAATTGTTGAGACAGGAGGCAGATACGGCGTTTGATGAGCGGAAGAACACAGCAAAACAGCTTGGAGAAAAGGCGGGCACAAAGATATTATTTCCAATGTTCTTGATGCTGGCGGTTGTATTGCTGATGATTATCGTACCGGCATTTTTATCGTTGCAAATATAAGGCATGTAGGATATGGAGGGACATTATGATAAAACAAATTACATTAATGGGGAAGATAAGACTACAGAAAGAAGCAGAAAAAATTAAAAATATTCTGAAAGATCAGTCTGGAATGTCGGTTATAGAATTGTTGTTGATTCTGGTCGTGATTATTGCATTGGTTCTTATTTTTAAGAATCAGTTGACAGATTTGGTAAACACAATTTTTGAAAAGATTACAAGTGAAAGTGCAGGCATCTGATGCAATGTGAAAGAACGGTATCAGGGGAAATTACAGCATTTCTAAGTTTAATTTTTGTTCTACTTATTTCATTTATTTTTGCACTGCTTGAAAGTGCGACAATTCAAACCACAAAGAATCAAAAGCGATTAGATGTGGATCGAGCAATCTTTTCAATATTTGGAGAATATCAAAAGGAATTATGGAAGGAATATGAAGTGTTTGCGTTGGATGCTTCTTACCAGTCGGGACAATACGATGAGAATCGGATTCTGGACAGACTTGCATATTATGGAAGTGCCGGAATCGAGCAGGAGATTTCGGAAATACAGCTGCTGACAGATAATCAGGGACAGGCTTTTAGGGAGCAAGTTCTGGCATTTATGGAACAACAGACAGGGATTCAAAGCATACAGAATGTGATTGGATTATCTGCACAATGGGAAGAAAGAGAGATAGAAGGCAGTCAGTTGACAGAACAGATGGAAAATGAATTATTACAAAACGGAAGTGTTATAGAGGAAGAGGCCTCAGAATTGCTTCAGGTGAAGGCATCGGGGCTTCTGGCACTGGTTTTGCCGAAAAATTTTATTTTATCGAACAGGTCAATATCGAAAGAACAGCAATTGTCGAGTCGTACTTTAAACGGAGGCAGAGGAAGCTTTCCGGCAAGAGTTGGGGTTGGAGGGTTAGAAGAGAGAGTATTATTTGAACAATATATAGAACAACATTTTAGTTCAGCTGTTGAAAAGAAATCAGAAAATCGGACATTGGACTATGAACTGGAATATATATTGTGTGGAAAATCGTCAGATAAAGAAAATCTTGAAGCGGTTATAAAACGGTTGATGGCGGCACGTTTTGCATTGAATTACGGACATTTGATGGGGAGCGTACAAAAACAGGAAGAAGCAGCGGCATTGGCGGCTACTGTTGCGGTGATTTTACTACAACCGGAGTTGATGGAAACAGCAAAGCAGGTAATTTTAATGTTATGGGGCTTTGGAGAAAGTGTGATAGATATACGAGCACTTTTGTCAGGCAATCGTGTAGCAATGATGAAAGATGATTCAAACTGGCAATTGCAGTTGAGTTCATTATTCCTTCTTGGAACTGTACTGGATACGCAAGAGGGAAGAGATGATGAAAATGGTATGAAATATACCCAATATTTGCAAATGCTTTTACTTCTGAAACAGAACTCAGAAATTACAATGAGGACATTAGACCGGGTAGAAGAAAATCTGGTATATGAAAATAATCTGGGATATTTTCGAGCAGATTCATGTGTTACAAGACTGAAGCTGCAAAACAAGGCAGAAATCTGGAATGGAAAAACATATATGTTTCCATGTAAATTTGGGTATGAATCACGATAAAAGTGATGAATCGTTTCTATAAACAGAGTACAAAAAACAGGCTGGTTTTGGGATTTGATACGGGTGCCTTTTCGGCATTTATAAATCCCTCAAAAAAATAAAATGTGAAAATCTTTAGAAAGGAAAATCCGCATGGTGCAAAATTATAATTACTCATCTAAAAAATTGCAGGAAAAGGTACCTGTATCAGATCCTAAAATCAGTACTGTACAAAAACAGCGGTGGGATAGAAAAAATAAAGGCAAGGATTATACAAATGGCAGTGTGACTGTAGAGGCAGCTATGGCAATACCGATATTTTTATTTGCAATATTGTGTATCGTATATATTTTAGAAATACAAAGTATTCGTTTTAGTGTTTCAGCTGCGGCACAGCATGCAGGAAAACTGGCAGCGGAGCAGATTCCGATTGTGTCAGTGCTAAATCCGATTAAATTAAAAGCGGATATTGTCAATATGGTTGGAGCAGAGAGATTGGATCGAAGTATTGTTGATGGCGGGAGTGCAGGGATTCAATGTTTTACTTCTTATTACGATACAGGAGATGAAGTGCTACATATTTATGTCAATTATCGAGTGAAATTGCCATTTCCACAGCATATGCATGTGGGACAAAAAATCCGACAGGAGATTGAAATTAAGGCGTGGACCGGATATCCACACAATGGATTGGATGACGAGGATGACAGCATTGTATATATAGCAGATACGGGGAGTGTTTATCATACGAATTATCAGTGTTCGGCATTACATGTACAGATTCAGTTTGTGCCTCAGTCAGCATTGTCTGGATATCGAAATGAGTCGGGAGGACGATATTATGCCTGTGAACATTGTGTACATGGCAGCACAATGGCGGGAGTTTACATTGCTGATTATGGAACAAAATATCATAATTCATTGAATTGCAGCAGTTTAAAGAGATCTATTCGTTCCGTCAAAAAATCACAGGCAGGAGGAAGAAGAGCATGCAGCAAATGTGCGAATTAAGTCAGGGAGTATGGATTGTATATTTGACTTGTTTATCGGTGATTGATATTCGGACACGTAAAATTCCAATATGGCTGTTAGGTGCAGGTGGGATAACGGCAATTGTTATGCAGATATGGAAAAGTTTAAAAGGAACGTCGATTTCTCCGATACTTATTGTGGCAGGTGTAGCTGTGGGAATTGCATTTTTAGGGATTAGTAAGATTACAAGAGAGGCATTCGGTTATGGAGATGGAATTGTTATCCTAATTCTGGGAATTTGTTTGGGGCTCTGGGATTTGTTAATCGTATTGATGGTTTCATTTCTTGGCGCATCACTTATAGCGATACTACTATTAGTGTGGAGTAAAGGAGCTAAAAAACAAAGCATGCCTTTCATTCCATTTTTGTGTATAGGTTATGTTGCGGTGATATTGATGGGATAGTGCAAGTATGGGAAGAATAAAAAAATATCAAGAAGTACAGGGTTTTATAACAGTTGAAATGGCATATTTGATGCCAATTATTTTTATGGTGTTTGTGCTCGTTGTTTATACCTCATTTTATTATCATGATAAACAAATCTTGCTTGGTGCGGCGGCAGAAACAGCAACTATTGGGGCACAGCAGAAGAGGTGGCCGGGAGAGGGTGTGGATGCAGAGCAATTTTGCCGAGAGAGAATCGGTGGGAAGTTAATTTTATTTGCAGAAACTGAGGTTGCAACATCAGTGACGAAAGAATGGGTAGACGTAGATATTTATGCAAGAAAGAAGAAAATGAAACTTCATATCAGGCAAAGAGCACCGGTTGTTAACCCGGAAAAGAAGATTAGAAGAAAAGCAATTCTAGAAAAGGCAATAAAGAGTAGCGAAAGCGAGTGAGGAAAAATATGTTTCAGGCGCAATTCGAATCAAAATTAAATCAAAGCAATTTACATATTTATTTGGACAAAGCATATGAAGAAGATTATCAGATTCCGATGCTTCAAAAAAATCCGATTGTTGGAATCCTGCCGGTGAGAGGTGCGGCATTAGACGGAAGAAGCAAATACACATATCAAACAAAAGGGTTTCAAACGATGGCTGTTATTTATGAAAAGAAACCAATCCAACAACAAGAAATTCAGTTATTGGTGATGGAACTTCTTCAGATTATAGAAAAGCTGGAAAATTATATGTTAAATCCCAATTGCCTGATATTAGATCCAGAATATATTTTCCTAAATGAAAAACAGTGGTATTTTTGTTATCTTCCAGGATGGAATGGAAAACTAAGTCAATCCTTTCATCAACTGACAGAATATTTTGTGAGAACGTTGGATTATGGAGATACAAATGGGATTGTTTTGGCATATGAACTGCATAAAGCAACGCTGCAGGAAAACTATAATCTGGGAGAAATTATGAAACAGTACGAAGCTCATGAGGAAGAGAGAAAACGTACAATGGAAGAGTGGAGAGAAGAACAGAGGCAGAATAGAAACCGCCTGATGTTTGGAGAACAGGCAGAAGGTGTCCAGATGCGGATTGCAGAAGATTACGGAAATGTGTTTCGTCTTACGGAAGAGCAGTATGACCCGGAAGATACAAATGGGTATTATGAAGTAGAGGAAGGGATGCAGGCAATCAGAGAAGAAGGCGGTACCTGGAAGTCATGGAGAAAGGCCGCAAAGAGGTTAAAGAGAAACCGCTGGGGAAGTTGGAATGATTTTATACTTGAAGGAGATGAGGATTCAGATTCTATGTGATACGAAAGTGAACAAAACAGACAAATTGTCGAAAATGCAAAAGAAAAATTATTATTCTTCTATTTTCTGGAAAAATGGGATATACTGAAAACAGTATAAAATTTTTTAGAAAGAAGGAACTGTCATGAGAGATGATAATTGTATTTTTTGCAAAATAGCAGCAGGGGAGATTCCATCAGCAACACTGTATGAAGACGATGATTTTCGTGTGATTCTGGACTTGAATCCGGCATCAAAAGGACATGCACTGATTTTACCAAAAGAACATTATAGAAATCTGTATGATCTGGATGATGAGCTTGCGGCAAAAGTTTTGGTACTTGCGAAAAAAGAAGTCAACAAATTAAAAGATGTATTAGGCTGTGACGGATACAATATTGTACAGAATAATGAAGAAGTGGCCGGTCAGTCAGTTTTCCATTTCCATATGCATATGATTCCAAGATACAAAGACGATAATGTAGGACTCGGATGGAAGCTTGGAACATTAACAGATGAAGATAAAGAAGAAATTCTGAATAAATTAAAATAGCACTGGAGAAGAACATTGATTGAAGGTCATGAAATCAAAAAGATTTATGATGAATATAAGCAGATGGTTTTCAAGGTAGCATATAAATATTCACGGAATTCAGAAGTTGCAAGTGATATAGCACACGATGTTTTTGTATTATTTATGCAGGATGCGAAACAGCGAAAGTCTATCGAGGAGTATACAAACATTAAAGCATGGTTGACAGTAACAACGAGGAATACGACATATAACTATCTGATAAAAATGAAGCATGAAATATACATTAGTGAGGAATCAGAAAAAACACTGGAAATGTATATAGATGAAAAAGCACAGGAAGCGAGTGCGGAGAGCCGTTGTTTAAATGAATTGCGATATAAAAAGCATAAGTCGGTGCATGATAATGTATTGGCAGGTGTGCTAAAGAAAAATGAAAGATGGTATCAGGCAATCATGCTTACATACGATACAGAAATAACTCAGATAGAAGCGGCAGAGATTATGGGGATAAGTACGCAGGCATTTTATACGATGCTGCATAGAGCAAAGGTCTGGATTCGTAAGAAGTATGGAATAGAATACGAAGAGTTGGATGAAATATAAAAGTTCAAGACTCGCGATTGAGCCTTGAACTTAATTATTACGTTTTTAAATAAGTATAAAAAATATATTATTTGTTTAAACGAACCTCTTCGATTAATCCTGTGATGGTATTGATTGCATCATGTTGTCCGGAATTACGCATGGCATCCATATAAGAGGCACGATTGTCGTAAAGCTTGTGAACGGCTTCGAGAAGAGAATCTTTTGTTGTTTCCTCTTCTTCCAGAACCATACTGAATCCCTGACGTTCAAATGAGCGGGCGTTTAGAATCTGGTCACCACGACTTGCATTCTTAGAAAGCGGGATAAGCAGGTTTGGTTTGCAAAGAGCAAGTAATTCACAGATTGCATTAGCACCGGCACGGGAGATTACGATATCGGCAAGTGCAAATATATCACATAATTCATCTTTGATATATTCAAATTGTACATATCCTTCTGTGCCAACTAAGGATTGATCCAGTTTACCTTTTCCGCAAAGGTGGATAACCTGAAATGTTTTAAGTAATTCAGGAAGAGCACCGCGGACGGCGTTGTTGACAGCAACGGAACCAAGGCTTCCTCCGATGACAAGGATAACAGGTTTTCCGGCTGTAAATCCGCAGAAGTCAAGAGCTGCGATCTTATTACCGGAAAGAAGTTCCTGACGGATAGGAGAACCGGTTAAAACAGCTTTACCTTCAGGAAGCTGCTTTAAAGTTTCAACGAAGTTACAGCAAACTTTTGTTGCAGAAGGAAAAGCAAGTTTATTGGCAAGACCCGGAGTCATATCAGATTCATGAATGATAACCGGAACTTTGTTGCGTTTACCAGCCATAACGACAGGAACAGATACAAATCCACCTTTGGAGAAAATAACATCCGGCTTCAACTGGCGAACAAGCTTGTTGGCTTCACTAAGTCCCTTCAATACACGGAATGGATCAGTGAAATTCTGCCAACTGAAATAACGGCGGAGTTTACCGGATGAAATGCCATAATATGGAATTCCGAAAGGTTCGATCAGTTCCTTTTCAATTCCATTATAAGAACCGATGTAGTGAATATCATAGCCAAGTTCCTTTAATTTAGGGAGCAAGGCAATATTTGGAGTAACATGTCCGGCAGTTCCACCGCCGGTAAGGATAATTCGTTTCATAAAAAAAGACCTCCATAGAAGTTATAATCAAAAGCTGCTTATCATAGAATATATAATCAGCAATAAAATCATCATAAATTCATAATAAACGTATTTAGAAAAAAGTCAAGATAAACGGAAGTTGATGTTTATCAATATATAATATCGTTTATGGACAATCTATAAACGAACAACAGCAACAAACAAAACCTATAAGTAAGAGGCAATAAGATGAAAAAATTGAGAAAACTCTCACTGAAAGAGGAGCTTGAAAAAGAAGCTGCCGAAATAGAAAAAGAACTTGCAGAAGATCCAGAGTTGGATAATCTAGAAGTCAGTAAAGAGCTGGATGATGCAATTTATGCAGAGATTCAGCGGTATGAAAAAGAACAGGAAGAAGATAAAATCAAAGAATTCCCGCTTCGGACATATAAGAAAAAGAAAAGAGCCAAGCTGATTGTCGCATTGGTAGCGATACTCGTGCTGGTTATGGGGATGAGTGTGTCCAGTGTGGGAAGTAAGTCGTATATGAAGGAGCTGATAGAGAAGTTTACAGGGAAGTCACAGGTGGATGTGACGAATGTGAAGGATATGGATAGTAAAGAAAAGCAAGAATGGGCTGAAAGAAAGGCATATCAAGAAGTTGATGAAATGATAAAAGTAAATTGTGTTCGAATACTAGATGGACCAAAAGAAATGCATTTCGTTAATTGTGATATAAATGAAGATATACAACAAGCAGATTTGTTTTATGAATATAAAGGTGAAACCTTACGATATGAAATTTATTTAAATCAGGCAGATTCGTCAAGAGGAGTAACGCGGGAAGATTCAGAAGTAAATGTATATGAGATAGAAGTTGAGGGGAATAAAGTGGAAATAGAGGAACGTAAAATAGAAAAAATAGGAGAAAAGTCATTAATTGCAGAATTTGAATACAAAGGTGTTTATTATCAATTAAAAGGGATAATGAAAAAATCAGATTTTAATAAAATAATAAAAAATTTAAAATTTTATTAAAAAATCGCGTAAGGATTTTACAACTCATTTGTCTATATATTATAAAGCAAATTACTTAAGATTGCGGAGGGAGACAAATGAAAAAGAAAATTATATCAACATTAAGCTTGATACTGTCGTTATGTTTTCTGTTTAGCGGAACAATAAATGCAGAAGAGACATCCTTGAAACAGGTGGATGGTTCATATTTGACAAATCAAGATAGTTCAGAGAGCACAACAGAAAATGTAAATACTCGTGGAGAACATTTAATGGATGGCTCTTGCACAGTTAGTAAAGCAGGAATCGGAAAGATTTATGTTTATGGACAAACAACAGCTAATCATACAGTGGACAAGGCAGTGGTAGTAGTATATGTTGAGCAGTACAATGCAAAAACAGATAAATGGGATAGAATAGAGGTTTTTACAAAGGAGAGTAAAGATAGTAATTATGTATCTTTTGGAAAAAGAATGAATGTTGAAAGAGGTACTTATTATCGTGTGGAGAGTGAACATTTTGTATTCAAAGGCGATGACTTTGAAGAAACATTCTGTTTCACCGATGGTATCATGATCGACTAACCAACTGCCCTACCCTCCTCGAGCAATCACACCGGTCGCTGTCTGCTTGGAATTGAGAAAATAATAACTTAAAAAAATAAAAAATATTAAGGAAAAATCCTCTTGATTCCATCAAACCGCAAACCTAAACCATATAAGCAGACGGCGACTGGTGTGATTGCTCGAGGGTAAAAATTTAATAAAGAAAAAACAAAGCTATACATGACAGCGAAGTTATGTATAGCTTTTCAATTATAAAAATTAAATAAGAAAGGTTTGCTTATTTGGCAATTGCTTCTTTCAATGCGTGAGCAAGCTGATCTGGACAGGAAGTTGATTTGAATCCACAGCGGATTCCTTCCAGACGGGAGATTGCTTCGTTTACGTCCATTCCTTCGACGAGGTGCGAAATTCCCTGCAAGTTTCCATTGCATCCACCTGTAAATGCAACATTTCTTACTTTATTATCTTCAATGTCAAACTGAATCATCTGAGAACAGACACCTTTTGTTTTATATTCCATGATATATTCCTCCTAAATATGTGAATCAGAGAATTGTAATGTTCATTCTTTTAAAAAGTGTAAGAATATAACAAACTTCTCTAAGCAAGACCGATTATAGCAAAATAGTAAAGAAAAGTAAATGGATAAGCGGCCACATTTCAATATTCAACATTTCATTATACACAAAGAATCGTATGCCAGAACTTGCTTAAATTCACGCAAAATCGACAGGGCACAAGAGGAACGAAATGGAATAGCAAAGTGATCTATAAGAGCTGGAAAACAGCTTTAGTTGAGCGAGTTATCATAAACGTTTATACATTTTCAAAGGAAAAGAGGAATGGTCAGGACACAAAAATTACAAGACGAAATGTAGAATTTTGTAGAACGATTTATGGCGCAAATATGCACGACATGGTCTATAATAGCCTCAACACAATCCGGATTATTGTGGGTAAAAATATAAGACTATTCATAAAATATGTGAATAGCGGGCAGTGAAAGCAGGAGGGCTAAGATATGTTCTATGACGTGGTAACAAGTACAGATATCCTATTTCATTTGATGGTTGCAGTGGGTGTGATTGGAATCATTGCGAAAATGATGAATCTGTTTACAATTCGCCGGATGCTGGGAGCAGCGGCAAATATGTCAAAGAGTACACACAGACTGATAAAATTGGTACGCTCCAAATATGAACAGGCATGCATGCTGCGTGACAATGTAGAAAATACAGAAGCATTTGTGGAGAAATATATTTATGAATATCGTGGGAATTTTTTGAAAGTACATACCTGGAGACAGTTAGAAAAACAAAGCGTCTGGGCAGCAGGAGTGCTGGCAGTAGTCGGGGCTATTTCCTGGTATCAGACCGCAGGTGTGTGTGAAAAGATGTACCAATACGTTATGCTGGGAGCAGCCGAGATGATTTTACTGTTTGTTGTCGGACAACTTTCAGACGAGGATTACAAATTAAATGCGGTGAAGAATTATATGATTGAATATCTGGAAAATGTATGTGCGGGCAGATATCGGCGTCAGCAAAGTGAACGAGAGCAGACAGAGATGCTTCGTGCACAAAAAGAAAGTGCGGTTGATAAGGTAAATATGAATGAGGCAATATCGGAGGGAACATATACAGAAAATATAAAGGGCGAACAGGGTGCTAATAGCAGTACCGAGGAAAATTTGTCTATCCATATCGAAGGAAAACCGAGAGTGCCATTAAAAGAAGAGGCAGGACAACTACTTCGAAAGTCGTCTGAAAAACAAAAAGAAGCGGATGCGGAGGCAAATTTAAAAGAAGAGACAATTCGCCAGATTTTAGAAGAATTTCTGGCATAAACTATTTATCTCAGTCGAGAAGACTTCCACCGCTTCAGGTGGTGAGTAATAGCAACGTTCGGCTTGAATTTCTAAAAATATTCTTAAAGCGGGAAATTTACTTGTGAATCATCTGTGAATCATTAATCCAAGACTTGCTAGAAGATGAAATCTATAGTATGATTAAATCTCAAAGGAGTTGAAAATAATGAGTGTAACAACAATACTGATTGCATTGATCGTGGTAGCTGTACTTTTGCTTGGAATTATTATTACGGTTATTGTGAAAAGTCGTAAAGTGAAACCTGCTGATGAATATGATGACGAGTATGATGACGATGATTACAATACCGGGGACGATGAGGAAGAAGATACAAGATCCCGTCGCAGACGTCAGGTAAGACACAGTGATGCAACAATACCGCTTGATGTGCAAGAGCAAACGAAGAAAACAAAGAAACAGTGGAAGATTATTTTGGAGAATCAGGAGACTTGGGAGAAGTATACTTTCATTTTCTACGATAATATTGGAATCGGAAGAGGAAATAAGACTCCGGAATTCGAAAAATACATCACTATCACAGATGATCCGCGAATTTCAAAATTGCATTGTGCGATTATTCACGAAGGAGACAGATTATATCTGAAAGATATGGATTCACGTAATGGTACATACTTGAATGGACAGAGTCTGGACGAGCCTGTTGCAATCCAGAAGGAAGATGTGATCGGTCTTGGAAAGACGAAGATTGAAGTGAAAAAGATTTTGCGTGAACGCGACTAACAGAATAAGGAAAAACAAAAAGCGTTGTTGTAAAATCAAGGAATACACATATAAAGTTATTCCTTTACAACAGCGCTTTACCATGCTAAAATGTAACGCAAAGCAATAAGACAAAAATGATAAAATCAGGAGGTCGTACATGATTAAGTTATATGAAAATGGTGTCTATTTATTAAATGGAACTGAAATTGTAGAAGATAATGGCAGCGCACAGTTTCCAATCTCAAAGGAAGAGGCAGCGAAGAATACGATGGCTTATGGCATTTTGAATGCACATAACACATCAGGAAATATGGAAAACCTGCAGATTAAGTTTGATAAACTGACATCGCATGATATCACATTTGTAGGAATCATCCAGACAGCACGAGCTTCAGGACTTGAGAAATTTCCGATTCCTTATGTATTGACAAACTGCCACAATTCATTATGTGCAGTTGGCGGAACAATCAATGAAGATGATCATATGTTTGGACTTACATGTGCGAAGAAGTACGGCGGAGTTTATGTTCCACCTCATCAGGCGGTTATCCATCAGTTCGCAAGAGAGATGCTTGCAGGCGGAGGAAAGATGATTTTGGGTTCTGACAGCCATACTCGTTATGGTGCTCTCGGAACGATGGCAATGGGAGAAGGCGGACCTGAGCTTGTAAAACAGTTATTGAATAAAACTTATGATATTAAGATGCCGGGCGTGATCGGAATTTATCTGGACGGAGAGCCGATGAAAGGTGTTGGTCCACAAGATGTGGCATTGGCGATTATCGGTGCAACATTTAAAAATGGTTATGTTAATAATAAAGTTATGGAATTCGTCGGACCGGGCGTTGGCAAATTAAGTGCTGATTTCCGTATCGGTATCGATGTTATGACAACAGAGACAACATGCTTGTCTTCAATCTGGAAAACAGATGAGAAGATTAAAGAATTCTATGATATTCATGGAAGAAGCGGTGATTATAAAGAACTGAACCCAGGAGCATGTACTTACTATGATGGCATGGTTTATGTAAACTTAAGCGAGATTAAACCAATGATCGCAATGCCATTCCATCCAAGTAATGTATATACAATTGATGAAGTTAATGCGAACTTAAAAGATATTCTTCATGATGTAGAGCAGAAAGCACTGGTAAGTTTAGACGGAGCAGTAGATTACTCGCTGCAGGATAAGATCAGAGATGGTAAATTCTATGTAGAACAGGGAATTATTGCAGGATGTGCCGGTGGTGGATTTGAAAATATTTGTGCTGCGGCAGATATTATCAAAGGTAAGAATATCGGTGCAGATGCATTTACATTTAGCGTATATCCGGCAAGTACACCAATTTATATGGAACTTGTGAAAAATGGAGCGATAGCAGATCTTATGGAAGCCGGAACAATTGTGAAGACAGCGTTCTGTGGACCATGTTTTGGTGCCGGAGATACACCTGCTAATAATGCATTCTCTATCCGTCATTCAACAAGAAACTTCCCGAACCGTGAAGGTTCTAAACTGCAGAGTGGACAGATTTCATCCGTTGCATTGATGGATGCACGTTCTATTGCAGCAACAGCAGCGAACAAAGGATTCTTAACACCTGCAACAGCAATGGATGTGGAATATAAGGGACAGAAGTATCACTTCGATTCAAGCATTTATGCAAATCGAGTATTTGACAGCAAGGGAGTAGCAGACCCATCTGTAGAGATTCAGTTTGGACCAAACATCAAAGACTGGCCGGCAATGTCAGCATTACCGGAGAATCTTGTATTGAAGGTTGTTTCTGAGATTCATGATCCGGTTACAACAACAGATGAATTGATTCCTTCAGGAGAAACTTCATCATATCGTTCAAATCCACTTGGACTTGCAGAATTTGCATTGTCAAGAAAAGATCCTGCATATGTAGGACGTGCCAAAGAAGTACAGGCAGCACAGAAAGCAATCGAAGCAGGCGAATGCCCATTAGAAGCTTTAGAAGAATTGAAGCCTGTTATGGCAGCTATCCAGAAGGATTACCCAGAAGTTGGCAAAGGCAATGTAGGTGTAGGAAGTACAATTTTCGCAGTGAAACCAGGGGATGGTTCCGCACGTGAGCAGGCAGCATCATGTCAGAAGGTGCTTGGCGGATGGGCGAATATTGCAAATGAATATGCAACAAAGCGTTATCGTTCGAACTTGATCAACTGGGGTATGCTTCCATTCTTAACAGATGCAGATCACGAAGCACTTCCATTCAAAAACGGAGATTACATTTTCGTGCCGGATGTGAGAAAAGTGGTAGAAGAGAAGCAATCCGTAGTGAAGGCGTATGTAGTTGCAGGAGATGAATTGAAAGAGATTGAATTGAAGCTTGGAGAGATGACAGATGCAGAGCGCGAGATCATCTTGAAGGGATGTCTGATCAATTATTATAGAGGATAAAATAATGCAAAATCGGCGGTCTGATTTGACCGCCGATAAAAAATCAAAAAATTTACACACTTTGCTTGACAAACTCCCTTTTCGAGACTTATTCCTTTGTTTGGATTTCATCCACAATTGTCTGAATAACCTCAACTTCTTCCACCAGATCCTCTGCTATAACTTCCACGCACTGCCCTTTGGCGAGCTTCTTTCGGACTTGCTGTTTAAGAAGTTCTGTCCGTCCTTTTATTATTCCACGCTCTTCTATTCCTTCACTTAAATTACACATTACTTTCACATCCTCCTTTATTGATTTTTCCATCGGTATATGATATTCATTTTTGAGTATATCTAATTTTTCTTCTTCGTTTAATGTTTCTGACAACAACGCTCCCAGAAGTCGGTGTAGTTCATGTTTTTCTTCTTTAGGTGAGATTTCTTTTGCCAGCCCTATCATAACGATATTCACCAAATCCTCGTTTCCTTTCCAGACCTGATTTCCTATAATTGTATCATTTATCAGATGAATATGGTTCATACTGTTCTCTGACATGTTCATACATATCCAAATAGAATAAACTTTTTTAATATCGTTATAATTGCTATTTACAAACTCTCGGTTCTTTTGGGACGAAATTTCTCGACTGGCGTAAAAGACAGCTCGGTTAAGAATATCATATTCTGCCGGTTCTTTTCTCTGAGCTTCTACATTTATGATAATCTTCGAGCGTCCTGCTTTCAAGCGTACATAAAAAATAATATCAAATAAAATGTATCCGGCGTTTACTTCTTCATTTACTGTATTCATTCCTATGATTTCTTTGCCATCTTCGTCCACTCTGACAACTGCATTGGTAAGACCTGGGTCAACAGGGATCTTTCCAATATGTATATCGTCTTCAATCAATATTTTTACTTCTTCCGGGGACATCCTTTGAAATTCTTCGACCGCCCCTATCAAGATTTGCGCCAGTATGTCTTTATAGCCAAGCAGTTTTTTTGCACAAGCATCATACTGTGCTTTAAGGTCGGTCGCTAATACAGCATTTTTTAACTCAGTATTCATTTTTCCTCCTCTTTGCAGAAGGAACTTTCTCTATCTCTAATTACTTCCAGTCCTCTTCTGCTTTTTATATATTGTTTGGTATTAAAGCATAGAATTCTGAAATGTTATTAGAATATAGATGGTGATTGGTCACCTTAGAATTCATAAGAAATATGCTTTTTTTAACTTTAGCACAGGATGTGGATAAATTGCAAGATTTGTATGGTAAAATAAAATCAGAAATCATGCAACAAAAGACAGATTTTTTAACTCTAATAGATATACAAGAAAAAGAAAGGGGGCGGATGCATGAGTCATTATGAATTTAATTCTGAATTAAAGTTGATTCATAAGGCAAAGCGAGGAGATATAAAAGCATTTTCCGAGTTATATGCACAACTTTATCAGGAACTTTATAAATTTGCGTTATATACCATGAAACATAGCCAGGATGCGGAAGATGTTGTAAGTGAGACTGTTATTGCCGCATATGAGAACATAAAAAAATTGAAAAAAGAAGAGTCTTTCCGCAGCTGGATTTTTACGATATTGATGAATCAGTGTAAAAAGCATTTCAAGCAGAACAGTGAGACGGAAGAATTAAAGGATGAGATTAAGGCAGAAGAGGTATCGCAGGAAGAGAATTATGATCTTCTACAAGCATTTCAGATGTTAGATGGTGAAGAGAGGATGATTTTATCTTGTTCTATTTTAGAAGGATATTCCAGCGAAGAGATAGGACATATGTTGGCTATGAATCCGGCTACAGTGCGTTCGAAAAAGTCAAGAGCATTGGAGAAGCTTCGTAAGAATCTTGCATAGAAGGGAGTTGGAATTATGAGCGGAAAAGAGTTGAAAAGTCATGTTACAGAAGAACAGTTTGAAGATGAGAAGGACAGAAAGATTGGGAATGAGCTTCGTGAAGAAGCAGATAAAATAGAAGTCCCGGATAAGTTAAAACCGGAGCGGATCGAATTGATGCTGCGGGAACATACTGAACAAAAGGTAAAGAGATGGAAGCCGATATATACAGCAATCGCAGCAGCATGTTGTGCGGTGATAGTAGGAGGAACTGCTGTAGGGGTACAGTTGGATAAGAAGTCAGATTCCAATTATACGGCATCATCGAAGGAAAAAACAAAATCAAAAAACACGGAGAAGGCAGCAGCGGGGACCCAGATTGCATCGGCTAAAGATTATGATGAAGTTTATGATTATGTTAAAGCGCAGGAAGAGAGCCAGTCAGTGCAAGCAAAAGGCGGTGCTGCAACATATAGTGCTGAAGGTGCATCCATGGACAGTTCATCGGAAAAAGCAGTGGCATCCTCAGACACATCTGTGATGCAAGCGGTAGATAGTGGTGTGACAGCATCAGATTATTCAGATACGAATGTCAGAGAAGATGGAGTCGGAGAGGGCGATATCGTAAAGACAGATGGTAAGAATTTGTATACCATGTACAATAATAGAATAGAGATTGTGAATATCGAGAAGCAGAATATGGAGCAGGCTGCTACGATTCGCCTTGAGAAGAATCAAGATATTAGGGAAATTTATATTAAAGATGATCAACTGGTCGTTGTTTATACAGAGTCTTATTATGGGGACGAAACAGATTCATATAGTTATCGCATTGTAACAACAGCCGAGATTTATGATGTCAGCAATCCGGATAAACCAATGTCTAAAGGAAAAGTAACGCAGAGTGGGAACTATAACACTATGCGTGTAAGTGGAGATTATGTATATTTATTAAGTGATTTTAATGCATCCATTGTAAACGGACGAGATGCGATTGGGGAATATGTTCCGAGTGTACAGGGTAAATTAGTAGAGGACAGTAATATTTGTATGCCACAGTATGTAAGGGGTGATACTTATACAGTGGTAAGTTCTTTCTCGTTGAAGAACCCGGAAGAAAAAGTGGACAGTAAAGCAATCTTTGGATGTTCCGGGCTGGTATATGTCAGCAAGAACAATATTTATGTATGTGAATCGTATTATAATTCCGATGACTCTGATGTAACTCAGACATGTATTAGAAAAATTTCTTATAAGGACGGAATATTGAAAGCTGTCGGACAGACAAGAATTGACGGAACATTGAATGATTCATTTAGTTTAGATGAATACGAGGGGAATCTTCGTCTTGTTACGACTGTGAGTTCAAATGGAGATTCAGGAATCATGCCACTGGTTTTGTTTGGAGATTCAGCAGATTCAGAAATTGCGAAACAAGAAGATACTAATTATCTTTATATCTTGGATGAGAAATTGAATGAATTGTCTAAGATTGAGGATATTGCAAAGGATGAACAAGTTTATTCTGCAAGATTTATTGGCAAAACTGGTTATGTTGTAACATATAAACAGACGGATCCATTGTTTTCAATAGATTTGTCAGATCCAAAAAATCCACAGATAATCGGGGAGTTGAAAATCCCTGGATTTTCCGAATATCTGCATCCCTATGGAGATGGGTTGCTACTGGGAATTGGAATGGATGTTGATGATACAGGTACAACTACGAATGGTGTGAAATTATCCATGTTTGATATTTCGAATCCGGAAGATGTAGCGGAAGTGCAGAAGTATGTAATGGAAGATTGTTATTCGACCAATGTCACATATGAGTATAAGGCAGCAATGATAGATGTCGAAAAAAATATGATTGGTTTTGTAGCTTATGGGGAGAATACAAAATATTATATCTTTTCCTATGGTGAATCGGGATTTAAGTGTTTATTTGAAAGAGAAATGACCGGTTATGGAAATGTAAGAGGTCTGTATGCAGGGGAATATTTTTATCTCGTATCTGGAAATACAGTCGAAAAATATGAATTAAATGGATTTAAGAAAGTAGACGATATCGTTTTATAGAGTAAGATTCTGGAATTGTCAAATGCAAATCTATCCGATATAATAAATACATTATATCGGATAGATTTAAAATTATTGGGAGGAAAATATGATTGATCAATCACAGTTTCGTAAGAAATTAGAAGAGCTGCTGGAACAGGCAGATGTACAAGATAAACGTTTGACAAATGAACAGATTAAAGAATTTTTTGCAGAGGATGGGCTGACAGAGGAACAGATGCTGTTAGTATATGATTTTTTGATGTCGCAGAAGATTGTTGTGTCAGGATATTATAAACAGCAAACAACAGAACAGATAGATGAGAGCAAATTTTCAGATGAAGAAAAGCAGTATTTGGCGGAGTATACAGAAGATTTAAAAGCTATGAAGCAAGAGCAGGAGGGCGAGAGAGCAGAACTTTTAAAAAAGGCAGTTGCACAGGATGCGCTTGCAAAGAGCAGATTGATAGAGCTTTATCTTCCACAGGTAGTAGAGATTGCGAAAGAACTTCATGAGGAAGGAATTTATCTTGGCGATTGTGTGCAGGAAGGGAATGTCAGTTTGATCTTAGCGTTAGATATGCTTCCGGAAGATGATGCAGATGCATTTATTCAGCAGGAAATCAGACAGGGAATTCTGACGATGATGGAAGAGCATAAAGAATTAAAACGCCGTGATAAAAAGATGGAAAACCAGGTTAACAATCTGGATGAGACATTGCATAAAATGGCAGATGAAAAAGGCCGTGGAATTACGATGAGTGAGCTTGCAGAACATATGAAGATATCTGAGGATGAGATTTTGGATATCATCAAACTGGCAGGTGAAGAGATGTACGATAAGTTTAAAGAATATAAGGATAACTAACATGATATTTGATACACATGCACATTATGATGATAAACAATTTGATGAGGACAGAGACCAGATATTAAGTTCTATGCAGGAACAAGGCGTTGGAACGATCGTTGATGCAAGTGCTACGGTAGATTCCTGGGAGCGTGTACTCGAATTAACGAGAAGATACTCATTCGTATATGGGATGATTGGGGTACATCCGGATGAAGTGGGTGATTTGAATGAAGAGAATTTTGCACGGATGGAACAATTACTTCATGAAGAGAAAATCGTGGCAGTAGGAGAGATTGGACTGGATTATTATTGGGATAAAGAGCAGCATGAAATTCAGAAAGAATGGTTTATATGTCAACTACAGCTGGCGAGAAAGCTAAATATGCCGGTTAACATTCATAGCAGAGAAGCTGCTCAGGATACAATGGAGATTATGAAAGAACATGCAGCTGATATGAAGGCGATTATTCATTGTTATTCGTATTCAAAAGAGATGGCAGAAGAATACGTTAAAATGGGTTATCTGTTAGGTATTGGCGGCGTTGTGACATTTAAGAATGCAAAAAAATTAAAGGAAGTTGTAAAAGCAGTACCATTGTCGCATATTGTTTTGGAAACAGATTGTCCATATCTTGCACCGGAACCGAATCGTGGAAAGAGAAATGCATCTTCGAATCTGATTTATGTGGCACAGACAATTGCGGAGTTGAAAGGAACTACTACGGAAGAAGTGATTGCTGTGACAGAAGAGAATGCAAGAAAATTTTATGGCTTAGATAAATAAAAGTAAATCCTGTGAGAACTTAGATGTATAGAGCAGGGGATATAAAAGAGGAGAAATTTGATGAAAGAACCTACATTAGGGAATCCGCAAAATACAATTGCTGTATTACAAAAATATAATTTTTCATTTCAGAAGAAATTTGGACAGAATTTTTTGATTGATACACACGTATTAGATAAAATTATTGCTTCGGCAGAAATTACAAAGGATGATATGGTATTAGAGATTGGACCAGGGATTGGGACTATGACACAGTATCTGGCATGTGCAGCGGGGAAAGTGGTTGCAGTAGAGATTGATAAGACATTGATTCCGATTCTGGAAGACACATTGTCAGAATATGACAATGTTCAGATTATAAACCAGGATGTTTTGAAGGTGAATCTTGCAAAATTAGCAGAAGAGGAAAATGGCGGAAAGCCGATCAAAGTGGTAGCGAACCTGCCATATTATATTACAACACCGATTATTATGGGATTATTTGAGAATCATGTTCCCCTGAAGAGCATTACGGTAATGGTACAGAAGGAAGTAGCAGACCGTATGCAGGTCGGACCGGGAACAAAAGATTATGGAGCATTGTCGCTTGCAGTACAGTATTACGCAAAACCATATATAGTGGCAAATGTACCGCCAAACTGTTTTATGCCTCGTCCGAAAGTCGGGTCTGCGGTAATCCGTCTTGAGAGATATGAGGAACCACCGGTACAGGTTGCAGATGAAAAATTGATGTTTCGGATTATTCGTGCCTCATTTAATCAGAGACGAAAAACGCTTGTGAATGGTTTGAAAAACTCACCCGAAATTCAATTTAGCAAAGAAGAAATTGAAGCTGCAATTGAAACTCTTGGTAAGGGAGCAAGTGTGCGAGGTGAAGCTTTGACTCTAGAAGAATTCGCAAGATTGAGTAATATTTTATCGAGTGCAGAGCAATAAATATAAAAACTTTATAACCTGTTAGTGTAAAATTTAATATACAATTCATTGTATAATAGGTAAAGTTTTAGTATAATGAAATGAATACGACGTGAAGGAGGAGCAACAATGAGAGATGTAGACGACATTTTATTTAACAACACTCCTGCAATCCAGCAATTAGCACGTAAGTGTGAGGAGAATAATGCAATCGACAGAGACTTATATGAAAAATATGAGGTAAAACGTGGATTGCGTGACTTGAATGGTAAAGGTGTATTAGCAGGACTGACAAATATATCAGATGTTTGTGCAAAGAAGATTGTGGACGGAGAAGAAGTGCCGTGTGCAGGTAATCTCTATTATCGCGGATATAACATCAAAGATTTGGTAAAAGGATTTTTGGATGCCAAGCATTCAGGATTTGAAGAGACCGCATATTTGCTCCTTTTTGGTGAATTGCCGAATGCGACAGAATTAAAAGATTTTCAGCAGATGTTAGCACAACGCAGGATGCTTCCGCCGAACTTTGTTCGAGATGTAATTATGAAAGCACCGAGCAGAGATATGATGAATAATATTTCACGCTGCATTTTACAATTATATTCTTATGATGCGAAGGCGGACGATACAGATATTCCTAACGTTTTACGTCAGTGCCTGAATTTGATTGCTCAGTTTCCGATGTTGATGGTATATGGATATCATGCATATAACTATCGAAGAGGTCAGGATTTATATATTTATGCACCAGATCCGTCATTATCAACGGCAGAGAATATTTTGATGATGCTTCGTGAAAACCGACAGTATACCGCACTGGAAGCAGAAATCCTGGATATGGCTCTGGTTCTGCATATGGACCATGGCGGTGGTAACAACTCAACGTTTACAACCCATGTGGTTACTTCTTCAGGAACAGATACATATTCTACGATTTCTGCAGCAATGGCTTCTTTAAAAGGACCAAAGCATGGCGGTGCGAATATTAAGGTAACGCAGATGTTTGAAGATATGAAGTTCTGTGTGAAAGATTGGACAGATGATGATGAGGTCAGAGGTTATCTGGAAGCACTGCTGAATAAAGAAGCATTTGACCGCAAAGGACTGATTTATGGAATGGGACATGCGATTTATTCTGTATCAGACCCACGTGCTGAGATATTTAAGAAGTTTGTAAAAGAGCTTGCAATTGAAAAAGGCTGCGAGAAAGAGTATGCATTATACGAGAAAGTAGAGAAGATGGCACCGGAAGTAATTGCACAAAAACGTAAGATGTATAAGGGTGTTAATGCCAACGTTGATTTTTACAGTGGTCTGGTATATAGCATGTTAGATCTTCCACCAGCATTATATACACCAATTTTTGCAACTGCACGTATCGTTGGATGGAGTGCACATCGTCTCGAAGAGCTGAAGAATGTAGATAAAATTATTCGACCGGCATACAAACCGCTTGCACCATATCGAGATTATATTAAATTAGATGACAGGTAGAGGTTAACATGAAAGATGAATTTTATTTTCCATCAAAAGATGGTAATACTGAAATCCATACAATTGAATGGAAACCAGAAGGGGAAATAAAAGCAGTACTGCAGATTTGTCATGGAATGATAGAATATGTAGATCGCTATGATGAATTCGCCCAGTTTTTAAGTGAACAAGGTATTTATGTAGTTGGTAACGATCATCTAGGACATGGTAAATCTGTTCAGAGTAAGCTAGAATATGGATATTTTCAAAAAGAATATGGCAATGCGTGTCTGCTTGCAGACATGCATATGCTTCGCACAAAGACGGCAAAGAAATATCCGGATGTTCCATACTTTATGTTAGGACATAGTATGGGGTCAATACTTTTGCGTCAATATATCCAGATGTACGGCAATGGACTTGCAGGTGCAATATTGATTGGAGTTGTTGCGGAACGTCCGATACCGGTATTGAATTTTGGAAAGGTATTGTGTAAAGGTATTGCAGTAGTAAAAGGTGACCATTATAGAAGTAAATTAGTTGAGGACATGGTAATCGGAACGTTTAATAAGAAATTCAAACATCCGAAGACAAGAGCTGACTGGGTTACCAGTGATGATGAGAAGCTCCAGGAATATGTCAATGATCCTCTTTGTTCTTTCCACTTTACAGTTAATGCATACGGCAATATGCTAGAAGGCATGACACGAATGGAAAAGAAAGAGAACGTGTTTATGATTCCGAAACACCTTCCAATCCTTATGGCTGCAGGAGTAGAAGATCCGGCCGGAAAGTGCGGAAAGGGTGTCCGTAAGGTTTATGAAAAGTATAAAGAGTCAGGAATCAGGGATGTTACATTACAGTTGTATGCAGGAGACCGGCATGAGTTGTTAAATGAGACAGACCGAGATCAAGTTTATCAGGATATTCTGGCATGGATGGAAAATAGAATATAGGATTTGAGATATATACATAATATATACAACGCAAAACCCGCTAATCACAAGGACTAGCGGGTTTTGGTGTTTTTATAGTTATCTAAAGGAATGAGAGTAAAGTGTACATCGGGAAGTTACGCCCGATGTCTACTTTATGAGGGGGGAGATAGTTGTTTTATCAACTATCTGAGATTATTATATCCAGAAAATGTGTCTAAAATATGTTGAATCTATAAAAGAAATCGAAAAATTATAAACAACTTAGAAACTAAAGTCCGAAAAAGAACAATATGTGGGAAAATATTCAAGTCAAGCAGGCAAACAAAAATCCGTTAACCACTATGGCTAACGGATTTCGTGTTTTCTATTTAACTAAAAGGAATGAGAGTAAAGTTCGATATCTTGAAATCTGTCCAAGATATCTTAACTTTATGAGGGGGAGATAGTTGCTGTATCAACTATCTGAGATTATTATATCCAGAAAATATGTCTAAAATATGTTAAAACTATAAAAGAAATCGAAAAAATATTATGAAAATATGAAATTTATCTCAGTCGGAGTCCAATCTCCGACTGAGATAAACGCTCCGCGGGGATGCGCAGTGATTCTGATAGGAATATGTCAGCTCCGCTGACCAGAATCACGCGCCAAGTCTCACAGACGTTCGACTTGAAAGAAATGCAGCAAAAATGGCATATGGATGGAACAGTAATTGGAACATTAATAAAATCATAAGATTTCCCCCAAACCTTTTTAATTTTTTCATTCTATCATGTATACTGTAAGGGAGGTGATGAAGAATGTACAACATCGTAGTATGTGATGATGATAAAGAAATCGTAGAGGCAATAGATATTTATTTGACTCAGGAAGGCTATCATATCTTGAAAGCATATGATGGCGAACAGGCATTAAAGCTGTTGGAGACAGAGGAAGTGCACTTGTTAATTTTGGATGTGATGATGCCAAAACTGGATGGAATCCGTGCAACATTAAAGATTCGTGAAAAACATAGTATTCCAATCATTATTTTATCGGCAAAATCAGAGGACGTAGATAAGATATTAGGATTAAATGTAGGTGCAGATGATTATGTGACGAAGCCATTTAATCCGTTGGAATTAATCGCACGTGTGAAATCACAGATTCGCAGGTATACCCAGTTTGGCGGGAATGCAAAAGAACAGAAGGATACCATTTATGAGACCGGTGGATTGCAGATGAACGATGATTTGAAACAGGTCACAGTAGATGGGGAATCTGTAAAACTGACACCGATTGAATACAATATTTTAAAATTATTAATGAAAAATCAGGGAAGAGTATTTTCAATTAACCAGATTTATGAATCAATTTGGAATGAGGAGGCAATCGGAGCTGATAATACAGTGGCGGTACATATTCGTCATATCCGGGAAAAAATTGAGATCAATCCGAGAGAACCACGTTATCTAAAAGTAGTGTGGGGAGTCGGATATAAGATTGAAAAGCTGTAAATATAAAGTACAGCTTCCTAAATCAAGAGGTAAGGGTGTGATTATATGAAGAAATGGTATAAAAAATCGATTACAAAGGCGATATTGGTTTTTGTTGCGATTGTTACAGCAATATTGCTTGGAATCAGTGTTATTTTATTGGCAAGCTTGAATGGTGTAGTATATGATGCAAAGCTGCGAGTGGAGAAAAAATATGAGAATGCAAAATCATTTGAGCAAACAATGTATCAGACGGCAACCTACGTGGCGGAGAGGATTCATATACAAGACGAATTCGAGACAGATGGCAAATATAATCCGGATAAGATTGTAGATATTACAGAGTATGCAAAAAACAGAACGATATCCGGAGAGAATACTTCCGGAGTTGCATACAAGTTAGGTGAGCTGGCAGCATGGGGACAGACAAAAGAAATGAGCAGTGAGGATGCGGATGATTATCGCATTATTGTCTGTAAGAAAAAAGATGGAAAATACTATTATTACTATTATAATGAATTCCAAAACCTGATCAATGATGCTAAACTCAAGGTTATTTTAAATGGAGCCCAGCTTCGACCGGAGGAAAATGCAGAGGAGAATAGTCAGCTGCAAACATTTTATGATAATTTGTCCTATAATTATGGCGTGGGAATGTCAAATTATTATGATACCATCCGAATTGAAGATGAAAAAGGAAATACTCTCTACACAGATTGTTGGCTATATGACGGTAACTGGGATTCTTCAATAGGAAAAGAAGAGGCTGCACCGATTGGTGCAAAAAATCTGTTAACACTCATTAATGAAAATGAAAAGTTAAATGGAAAGCTGAATAAGATATACAACGATTTGAGCAGTTCATTGGAGAATATTGCTTATGATGCAGAACAGTATGGCGAATATAAAGATTCCACAGATTTTTCGGAAGGAAATACAAATTTCAAGTATCTGCTTGTGGATCAGCAGGCGAAGAAAGTGTACACAAATAATAGTGCATGGACACAATATAGTGATGTAGATAAAAACATAGAAGAATTAAAAAAACAAGAGCATAGCAAGTATGTTGTAGTAAAGCCTAAGTTGGCAGATTTTGAATCGAACTTAAAAGATACAGATGCCAGAAAATGGAAAGAAGTCTTCCATATTTTAGAAGGAGACAATAAAGAATCTGATAATTATATTTTTGTGGCAGCGGTCGATACAGATTTTCCGGTTCAGGACGTATTTTACACATATAATCAAAATTACCGGCAATATGCTCCATATATCAATATGGCAAGTGCATTTATTATAGTCGGCACAGCACTGTGTTTAATCATTATAGTCTGGCTGACAGCAGTAGCAGGGCGAAATTCAGAAGATGAAGAACTTCATTTGAATTCATTTGATTATTGGAAGAGCGAATTGGGAGCAGCACTTGTAATCGTGCCATGGATTTTTCTAACGATGTTTGTCGGAGAATGCTGGGAAGGAACTTATTACGATGCTGTGGGTTGGGGAAACACATCTCAACAGTATTATTATACATTTTCTTTGTCAGGAATGAATTATGTGCTCGTAACGATTTATATAGGACTGAGTATGGTATTGTTCCTTGCGGGATATCTTAGTCTGGTAAGAAGGATTAAGGGACGAATCCTCTGGAAAAATAGTATTTTATACTTCATTTTAAAATGGTGTATCAAAGTCTTGCGTGCAATTGTTAGATTTTTCCGAGATTTTTGGAGAAATCGAAGCATTACCTGGCGGGCAGTTCTGGTATTTATCGGATTTGTATGTATTCACTGGCTCGGCATGAGCTCAGGTGTCGGAATGTTTATTTTCCTTATGTTCGTAGCGGAAATTGTAGGGTTATATTATATTGTGCGAAATGCAATTGCAAAGGATAAGGTACGAAAAGGAATTGAAAGAATTGCATCCGGAGATTTGGAATATCAGATACCGACAGAAAAACTAAAGGGCGAATATAAACATACTGCGGAGATGATAAATGATATAGGAAATGGATTGAATCGTGCAGTAGATGAAAAAATCAAAAGTGAAAGACTGAAGACGGATTTGATTACAAATGTGTCGCACGATATTAAAACACCTCTGACATCGATTATTAATTACGTGGATTTGTTAAAACGGGAAGACATTGATGATCCAAAGATTCAGGGATATTTGAAAGTCTTAGAGGAAAAGTCTCAGAGGTTAAAGACATTGACAGAGGATGTGGTAGAAGCATCAAAGGTGAGCAGTGGCAATATAAATCTGCAGATGATGGATGTCAATTTTGTGGAAATATTGAATCAGACAATCGGCGAAATCGAAGAGAAGATGTCGGCAAATGATTTGGAAGTGATTGCATCTGTTCCGGAAATCCCAGTTATTGTTCATGTAGATGGACGCAGGATGTGGCGCGTTTTGGAAAATATTTTCAATAATGCGGCAAAATATGCAATGCCGGGAACACGTGTATATGCCGATCTGCAAACCAAAGAAGAAGTGGCAGAATTTACATTGAAAAACATTTCTGCTCAGAAGCTGAATATTAAAGCAGAAGAGCTTACAGAACGATTTATCCGTGGAGATATTTCAAGAAGTACAGAAGGAAGCGGTCTCGGGCTTTCTATTGCAAGTACATTGACAGAGATGCAAGGTGGAACATTTGAAGTATATGTGGATGGTGATTTGTTTAAGGTGACGATCACATTACCACTTAAAGAAAGTAGATAAGAAGAAATAACAGGGAGTGGGTTTGTGACTTTTTACATTTTGTAAAAAAGCCATAAACTCACTCTCTTGTCGGTTGCCCCGAAAAAACTTCTGTGATAAAATAAACCCGATAGTAGGAAAAATTATATTCGATAGAGAATTTGATGTTACTGTTCATAGGTACTGTGAACAGTAACAATTTGAACATAGAAAGAGTAAATATGGAAAATATAAAAAAATTGTTATGTGAAACATTAAATATAGATTTTATACAGGCTATTTTGAGTAATCCTCGTACAAAAGAGGGGATTATAAAAGTAAAAGTCAGACCGGTAATGATGAAAGACCGGTTGTTTTTGCAATTAGAATCTTTTTCGAAGACACAAGCATTTCACGAAAATCTGGAGCCGGAGGCAGCAGTTGAGAGAATTGTTGATTATATGAAAGAATTTAAACAAATGCAGATGGCAACCAAAGATACAGATTATACGATACTTGTCAGCAAAAAGGGAAAGGTTACAATACAGAAAAAAGCTGTAAAAACAAGCAGAAATGTCAAAATACAGGCACATAATCGAAGCAAAAAATATATTTTACAGGAAGGTATGAAGGTACCATTTTTACAGGATCTTGGGGTTATGACACAAGATGGTAAGATTGTGAGAACACGATTTGATAAGTTCCGGCAGATAAATCGCTTTTTGGAATTTATTGAGGATATCCTGCCACAGCTGGATAAGGATAGAGAAATCACAATTCTGGACTTTGGATGTGGGAAATCTTATTTGACATTTGCAATGTATTATTATCTGCATGAATTGAAGCAATACGATATCCGCATCATCGGATTAGACTTGAAATCAGAGGTTATCGCACATTGTAATGCATTGAGCAAGGAATACGGATATGAAAAACTGACATTTTTAGAGGGCGATATTGCAGATTATGAGGGTGTCAATGAAGTTGATATGGTCGTGACACTGCATGCATGTGACACGGCAACAGATTATGCACTGGCAAAGGCTGTTGGCTGGAATGCAAAAGTCATACTTTCAGTTCCTTGTTGTCAGCATGAATTGAACAGCCAGATTGAAAATGAGATTCTGGCTCCGATTATGAAATACGGATTACTAAAAGAACGATTTGCAGCACTTGTGACAGATGGTCTGAGAGCAGAATATCTGGAAAGTATGGGATATGATACACAGGTTCTGGAATTTATAGATATGGAACATACACCGAAGAATATTTTACTTCGAGCGGTGAAGTCAAAGGAGAAGCATATAAAGAAAGAAAAACAATGTAAAGAACAGATTCAGGCATGCGAAGAATTTTTGCATGCGTCACCGACATTGGGGAGACTGCTTAATTAGGCAGAGATGGACAGGTGAAGCCAAATGAAAACAAAATTTAAAATATAAGGGGTCAAAACTGAATATGAAGAAAAGAAAAAAATCAAGGAAATGGATGAAAATAGGAATTCTCATCCTGATATTTTTAGCAGCAGTACTTGTGAGCAGTCTGGTCATGAATAAGGGAACCGATGACCAGACGATTAGCTTAGGGGAGCCGACATTGCCGATGGTATCGGTCATTGTAGATGACAACGAGGTAAATGCATTGCCAGGGTACACTACGGAGATGAACATAACAGCAATGCGTGATACGATTACTCCGGTGGCAGCAACAAGGACATTACAGCTGAATCTTTATAGTTATGGAGAGCAGATCCAGAAAATTTCTTACGAGGCGTATTCGCTTGACGGAAAGGACTGCTATCTGAAAGAAAATGTCGAAGAATGGAATGGTGGAAATTCGGATACGGAATCATCGCAAGTGACGTTAAACTTAAGTCGTGCAGTGGATGATTCAATTCAGGAGGCAGTTCTAAAAGTAACTTTAACGTTGGAAGATAAGGATGTTTATTATTACACAAGAATCGAGCAGAATTTCAATCGTTCAGCCAGAGAGTGTCTGAATTTTGCTAAAAGTATCCATGAGAAAACATTTGACAAACAATACGCAGAAGAACTGGAAGCTTATCTTGAGCCAAATGAAGAAAGTGATAATACAACATTGCAGACTGTGAATATTCATTCGAATATTTCACATCTACAGTGGGGAGACTTAAATCCGCAAGTGTCAACAGATGTGGACTGGAGCATCAAAGAATGTAATACAGTATATACGTCTTTATTAGCAAGATATCAGGTGACATGTACCGGAGACAGCGGCGAAGTGGAAACTTATAATGTAAAAGAGTTTTTCCGTGTGCGTTGTAATGCAGGGCAGATGTATCTGCTGGATTATTCAAGAACGATGAACCAGATATTCAACGGAAACAAGCAGGTGATAGATAAAGATGGAATTATGCTGGGCGTGACGAATTCAGATGTTGCCTATGCGACAAATAAAAAAGGAACTATTGTAGCATTTGTCCAGGAGAGAGATTTGTGGTTATATAATAAAAATACAGATGAATTATCACAAGTGTTTAGCTTTGCTAATATGGAAGGGCAGGATGAACGTTCCAGAAACGACCAGCACGCAGTACGTATCATTCAAATGGACAATAAGGGAAATATAACATTTGCCGTATACGGATATATGAATCGTGGAGAATATGAAGGACAGGTTGGTGTTGCAGTTTATTACTTTGAAGATAATAAAAATGCCGTACAGGAAAAGGCATTTATTCCGAGTACAAAGTCATTTGCAATTGCGGAAGACGAGCTTGGAAAGATGGTATATTTTAACGAAGGGCAACAGATGCTTTATGTACTCGCAGGCGGTACGCTTTATCAAGTGTCAATGGAAGATTATGAGCAGACCAAACTGGCAGAAGATCTGGACGAAGGACAGTATGTGGTGTCCGAGGACGGACATTTGATCGCATATGAGAAAGATGGTTCGGTAAATACAGCTACAGAGGTAGAAGTGTTGAACCTGGCAAATGGAAAATCTTATACAGTGGAAGCGAATGAAGGAGAGGCTGTTCGTCCGCTTGGATTTGTTGCAGGTGACTTTATTGTAGGAAGAATACGTGAGTCGGATAAAGGGACCACGGTTACGGGGCAGGACATTTTGCCGATGTATCAGTTGGAAATCAGGGATTCTTCAAATCAGGTGTTGAAGACATATGCACAGGAAGGTGTATATATTTCCGATGTACTGGTAGACTCTAATATGGTAACGCTAAACCGTCTGACGAGAAATGAGAATACTTATACTACGGCAGTTCAGGATTATATTACGAGTAATGAAGAACGTAAAAAGAATAATATTACACTGGAGGTTACTTCATCGGACGTAAAAGAAAGGCAGATGAGATTCACATTTGCGGATGGAATTGAGGAAATGTCACCGAAGATATTAAGACCAAAGCAGGTTGTATCATCAAAGTCGATCACGATAGCGTTTGATGATGAGATACGTTCGGATAAATATTATGTTTATGGTATGGGCGAGCTGGTAGGAATTTATGATAAAGCCGCTTATGCAATCCAGAAAGCAGAGCAGGTTTCCGGTGTTGTGATTTCTTCGGAACAGGCTTATGTCTGGGAAAAAGGAAACCGAGATCTGGTGTACAGTACAGATGTAGGGGCATTTAAGAAAGCGGATGATCAGACTTCATTGGAGGCATGTACAAATTATATGGAGAAGTATGATGCAAAGCGAATGGATTTGACAGGATGTTCATTAAACCAGATTCTTTACATTATCAATAAAGGAAGACCGGTTATTGCTATGACAGATGCAAGTCACGCGATTCTGCTGGTTGGATATACGACAGACGATGTCACTTATATTGATCCGGACACAGGCGAAGGCAAGACGGTAGATACTGCGACAATGGAAGCAATGGTGGCAGGAAGCGGAAATACATTTATAGGATATGTAAAATAAGAAATACGAAAGAAGATAGTTGGAGTAAATAATGTGTTGAAAGCATTGCACTTTAGAAACGAGCAGTGCTATAATACTGATATTGTGTAACTGAAGATAGAAAAAGGAGTATTTTGATATGGATTTGATAACAGTAAAAGAGTTATTTAAGAACAGAGAAGAATATCTGGATAAGAAAGTAACAGTTGGTGGATGGATCAGAAGTATCCGTGATTCTAAAACATTTGGGTTTATCGTGGTAAATGATGGTTCATATTTTGAACCACTTCAGGTTGTGTATCATGACAAGATGGAGAATTTCCAGGAAATCTCAAAACAGAATGTCGGAGCTGCAATCGTAGTGACAGGAACATTAGTTGCAACACCACAGGCAAAACAGCCATTTGAGATCCAGGCAGACGAAATCACAGTAGAGGGTGCTTCAGCACCGGATTATCCACTGCAGAAGAAGCGTCACAGCTTTGAGTATCTTAGAACTATTTCGCATCTTCGTCCGAGAACAAATACATTCCAGGCAGTATTTCGTGTACGTTCTCTGGCAGCATATGCAATTCATCAGTTCTTCCAGGAGAGAGGATTTGTATATGTACACACTCCGTTGATCACAGGAAGTGACTGTGAAGGTGCAGGAGAGATGTTTAGAGTAACAACACTTGATATGGAAAATCTTCCAAAAAACGAAGACGGAACAGTAGATTACAGTCAGGATTTCTTTGGCAAAGAGACAAGCCTTACAGTAAGTGGTCAGCTTAACGGTGAGACTTATGCACAGGCTTTCCGTAATATTTATACATTTGGACCAACATTCAGAGCTGAGAATTCTAATACAACAAGACATGCTGCAGAGTTCTGGATGATCGAGCCAGAGATCGCATTCGCAGATTTGGAAGATGACATGGAGCTGGCAGAGGCTATGTTGAAATATGTTATCAATTATGTGATGGAACAGGCTCCGGAAGAGATGAACTTCTTCAACTCATTTGTAGATAAAGGACTGATCGAGCGTCTGAAGAACGTTGTAGAGTCTGACTTCGCAAGAGTAACATATACAGAAGCGGTAGAGATTCTTGAGAAGAATAACGATAAATTTGATTATAAAGTATCTTGGGGATGTGATCTGCAGACAGAACATGAGCGTTATCTTACAGAAGAGGTTTATAAACGTCCTGTATTTGTTACAGATTATCCAAAGGAAATCAAAGCATTTTATATGAAACTGAATGAAGATGGTAAGACTGTAGCAGCAGTAGACTGTCTTGTACCGGGAATTGGTGAGATTATCGGAGGAAGCCAGAGAGAGGATGACTATGACAAGCTCCTTGGAAGAATGAAAGAGCTTGGGCTGGAAGAAAAGGACTATCAGTTCTATTTGGATCTTAGAAAATATGGTTCTACACGTCATGCAGGATTTGGTCTTGGATTTGAGCGTTGTGTAATGTATCTGACAGGTATGTCAAACATTCGTGACGTGATTCCATTCCCAAGAACAGTAAATAACTGCGAATTATAAGGCTAAGAGGAGAACAGAAATTATATGAAGATTACGTTACCTGGCAAAGTGACAGAGATTATTGAAAATTTACAGATGCATGGATATGAGGCATATGCGGTTGGAGGATGTGTGAGAGATTCAATTCTTGCAAAAGAACCTCAGGACTGGGATATCACTACGTCTGCAAAGCCGGAAGAAATAAAAGCACTTTTTCCGAGAACAGTAGATACTGGAATTGAACATGGAACGGTAACGGTTCTTATGGGGAAAGATATGTATGAAGTGACGACATATCGAATTGACGGAGTTTATGAAGACAGCCGCCATCCAAAGGAAGTAATCTTCACAAATAAGCTGGAAGAAGATTTGCGCCGTCGTGATTTTACGATCAATGCAATGGCATATAATGATGATGTTCGTCTGGTAGATGCATTTGGAGGAATGAAGGATTTGAATTATCATTTGATTCGTTGCGTAGGTGATCCGAAGGAACGTTTTGAAGAAGATGCTCTGCGAATCCTGCGTGCAGTGAGATTTTCCGCACAGCTGGATTTTGCGATTGAAGAGCATACAGCAGATGCAATTCGTTCACAGGTGTTGTCATTGAAAAATATCAGCGCAGAAAGAATACAGGCAGAATTGATAAAGCTGCTTATGTCAGATCATCCGGAGCGTCTCAAGGATGCATATGAGTTGGGAATCACAAGAGTGATCCTTCCGGAATGGGACCGTATGGTCGGGGTGGAGCAGCACACACCGCATCATATGTATGATGTGGCAGAGCATACACTTCATGCAATCATGAATGTAAAGCAGGATAAGATACTGCGTCTGACGATGTTATTCCATGATATGGGAAAACCATTTGCAAAAACGACAGATGAAAACGGACAAGATCATTTTAAAGAGCACTCAATCGGCAGTGAGGAGAAAGCACGTTCCATTATGCAGCGCCTGAAGATGGATAATGATACGATCAAAAAAGTAACAAAACTGGTATGTTATCATGATTATCGTATCGAGGCGACAGGACCGAATGTACGACGTGCCATGAATCGTATAGGAGTAGAATTATTCCCATATTATCTGGCAGTTCGTATGGCTGATGTAAAAGCACAAAGCTCATATCAGCGACGTGCAAAGATTGAAAATATCATTGCAATGCGAGAGATTTATCAAGATACTTTGATCAAGGAGCATTGTGTGACACTCAGAGACCTTGCAGTTACGGGTAAGGATCTTATGGAGATTGGCATGAAGCCGGGAAGAGAACTTGGCAACATGTTGAATGAGCTATTGGAGTGGGTTATTGATGATCCACAATGTAATAAAAAAGAGCTGCTTTGCGAGTATGTAAAAGAAAGGCTTGGACTTTAAGAATACTTTGGCTGCCTCTTACATAGATTAAAAAGAGTTATGAATCGTGTAATGTAGGGGGCAGCAATGAGAGAAAGTGAATTAGAAATCTTAGAACAATATCCAATTGAGGCAGAAAGCACCCGTAAAATCAGGGGTGCGTTTTTTATCAACACGAAAGAGGGAACAATGCTGTTAAAAGAGACAAAAATCTCTGACAGACGTGCCCTCTTATTTTATACGCTATTATGTCAGCTTGAAGAGAGTGGCAAATATGTGGACACACCGATATTGAATTCGGAAAATAAATTGATCAGTACCACGAGAGATGGAAGCCGGTATCTGCTGAAAAAATGGTATGACGGGAGAGAGTGTGAGGTACGGCGTGAAGCAGATGTGCTTATGGCAGCAGAAAATCTGGCACACTTGCATCTTGATATGAAATGGAGAGACATATGCAGTGTAGAGGAAAAACATGAGATACGACCGCCGGCGGGAAGACATTTGAAAGAAGAAATGATATGTCATAACCGCGAATTGAAAAAGGTGAGGGCATTTGTGCGGAAACGCGTGAATAAAGGAAAATTTGAAGCAATGTATTTAAAATCCTTTGAGCAAATGTATGAGACGGGAAAAGCGGTGGAGGAGCGTCTTGCAAATTCCAAATATGATGAGTTGTACAAATCGAGTGTTGAAGAAGGTTTGTTAATCCATGGAGATTACAATTATCATAATGTGCTCTTGCTTCCTCAAAAGGTTGTGACAACTAATTTTGAACATTTTAGAAGAGATGTGCAGGTGTTGGATTTGTATTATTTTTTGCGGAAAGTTATGGAAAAACATCGTTGGAGTGTTGCGCTTGGAAATGAAATTTTAAGCCGGTATAACAGTGTGAGGACACTGCAGAAAGAAGAACTAGAATATATTGCGTTAAAAATAGCTTATCCGGAGAAATTTTGGAAAATCGTGAATGCTTATTATCATTCCAATAAGGCGTGGATGCCAGAGAAAAATGTCGAAAAACTTGAGCTTGCAGTAGCTCAAAATCAGGAAAAACTACGATTTTTAGAAGTGATATTTGACTTTCGGTTATAGGAGGTGGAAAAAACGGCAAAAACCACGTGTTTTCGCCGTTTTTTAAGCCTAGAATGCTTGACAAATAGTAGTGGAAATTGTATAACAGTATCTAAGGGCAAAGCCTAGAAACGGCGAAGAAGAGCCTTTACCCGGTTAGAATTAGAATTCTACTATAATAAAGAGGAGGAAATATTCATATGAACAAAACAGAATTAATCGCAGCAATCGCAGAAAGAGCAGAAATTTCTAAGAAAGATTCAGAAAAAGCAGTAAAGGCTTTTATCGATGTTGTTACTGAAGAACTGAAAAAAGAAGAGAAAGTTCAGTTAGTTGGATTTGGAACATTTGAAGTAAGCAAGAGAGCAGCAAGAACAGGTAAGAACCCACAGACAGGTGAGCCTATGACAATCAGCGCTTGCAACGCACCAAAATTCAAAGCTGGAAAAGCTCTGAAAGATGCTGTAAACTAAGACGAATAGATGAAAAGTAGGCATCGCAGGATGCCTTGTGAATAAAGGAGAAAGGGGCAGAGGGTTATATCCTCTGCCTTTCTTCTACTGAAAAAAGGATTAAAGAAAAGGAAAGATAAGATGAGATTAGATAAGTTTTTGAAGGTTTCCCGCTTGATCAAACGAAGAACAGTTGCGAATGAAGCCTGCGACGCGGGACGAGTTCTGGTGAACGGAGTTGTTGCAAAAGCTTCTGTAAAGGTAAAGGTCGGAGATATTATAGAAATCCAGTTTGGAACAAAGACAGTTAAAGTAGAAGTTTTGGATATTCAGGATACAACAAAGAAAGAAGAAGCAAAAGATTTGTTCCGTTATCTGTAAAAAATAAAAAGACATAAAATTTAAAACTCTTTCATATATATTTGAATGGAGATACTTTCAATCTCGAAAGGTTGAGAAACTCCTGACATATCCAGACATGGAAAACATGCTTTGGAGATATTGAGAGAGGGGGAGTTTGTGTGGAAGAAAGGCAGATTGCAAAGGCACACAAGCTGGTCATCAATAATCGAAAGACAAGTATGGTGACTGGTGTGCTTGACGTATTATCCTTTGATTTGAATGAAGTTGTGCTTGAGACCGAACAAGGTATGTTGCTGGTCAAAGGTACGGACCTGCATGTAAATAGGCTTAGCGTGGAAAAGGGAGAGATAGATATTGCCGGCAATATAGACAGTATTATTTATTCCGATACAAATCAAACAGGGCATCCAAATGAAAATTTGTTTACAAAATTATTTAAATAGGAAATGCCTATGATGCTTGGAATTAGAACAGAAGCTGTTATTTTTTTCTATGCGTGGCTGTCTGGCTGCATTTTATTTATTATTTATCAAGTGTTGATCCAGATGAGAAAATTAATACGGCATTCAATTGTAATGATAAATTTGGAAGATTTTTTGTTCTGGATTGGAACCGGGGGTTATTTGTTTAGGCAGATGTATCGCACAACGCATGGAACGATACGATGGTTTTTCCTTCTGGGAGTGATTTTGGGAAGTGTAAGTGCATGGCTTGTGAAACGAAAAGTTTTCTGATGTGTATCCTCCGTGCAAATCAGTGTAGTGATTGACACGGGAGTAAACAGTAATGTCAATGTAACAATTTATTAAGAAATATGTAAAAATTACTTGAAAATAAATATCAAACCAGATATTATAAAAACACAAGCAGAGGTATAGAAAAATAGAAGGGACGTAACATGTAGTTCGCAAAGTAAGGTGAGTGCAGTTATGAATAATAAAAAAGCAGGAAAGCAGGGTCATAAGAAAAAAAGAACAGCCCGTCCGCACATGAAAAGTGTACAGATAATCTGCGTAGGATTGGCAGTGTTAACATTAGTATTTGGCATAGGTTCCATCTCTATTTATTCAAAAAATCAAGACTATAAACAGCAGGAAGCTGAATTAGAAGCCCAGATAAAGAAAGAGGAAGAACGGTCAAAAGAGATAAAAGAATATCAGGATTATGTTAAGACTGATGATTACATACGAGAAGTTGCGGAAGATAAACTGGGCTTAGTGGATCCGAATGAGATCCTTTTCAAGCAGACGAATTGAATATAGAAAAATAAAAACACGAACGAAAAACTCCGGAGAGAACTCCGGAGTTTTTTATTACATTAGGAAAATTTATCTCAGTCGGAGTTAAATCTCCGACTGAGATAAACGCTCCGCGAGGATACGCTGCTGCGACGTACAATGTAAATGTCGCAAGCGGCCGCCGCAGGAGCTTGAATGTGCAAAGCACATTCTTTTTGGAGGTGACATAATAAAATGGAAGAAGGACAGATGCTTCATACAAGCCCTTACGTGGCACAGATAGAAAAGTTTGCAGATTCACTTACACAATTGGCGAATACATTTTTGAAAATGGAAAATAAGAAAAAATCTTTTACAAATGATGAGATTGATGCGATGTTTGCTCAAGTGAAAGAGCATGTCTGCACAAAATGTGAAAAAAGGGATTGGTGCTGGGGAGAAAATTATGTACACACATGTCAGATGGGGTATGAAATATTATCGGCGGTAGATAATTATGGAGATGAAATGAATGTAGAAACTAAGCGCAAGCTGAAACAGTGCTGTATTCGTGCTCCGCGATTTCTAAGAGAAATGTTAGAGGCATTTCAAGCGGCCCGGCAGAACATGATGTGGACAAACAGGATGGTATTAAGCCGAGAGGGATGTGCGATTCAGATGGACACATTTGCCGAAATGATACGTCAGACCGCAAAGGAAATGGAGGATAGTATTTTCCATGATGAATGGTTGGAAAAAAGAATTATTGAGGCACTAAAGAAAAAAGGAGTCCGGGTGTTAAAAACTAATTTTTTTATGAATTCGGAAGGAAAATATGAAATCCATGTAACTGCAAGAGCGATGTATGAGCAATGTTTTACAGTCCGTGAGATTGTAAAAGAAATTTCGATTGCTGCCAGACGAAAACTAACTCCCGCAAAGGAGCAGGCACAAATAATGGGGAGAGAATACATTACGGTAGTATGCATGGAAGGACCGGAGTACTACACGTTGCAGGGAGTTGCAAAAGTCGGAAAAGGAAGCTGTGAAATATCAGGCGATAATTTTATGATGCTGGATCTTCCGGGAGGAAAGCAGGGAGTTGCATTGTCAGACGGAATGGGTTCGGGAGAGCGGGCATGCCGCGAGAGTACATTGGTGATTGAGTTATTGGAGGAGTTGCTTGAAGCAGGATTTCCTGAGAAAATGGCAATTCAGATGATTAACACAACACTGGTAATGGGACGGGAAGAGATACATTATTCTACCATAGATATGTGTGTGTTTGATTTGTATAGCGGCATATGTGAGTTTTTAAAAGCCGGCGCATCGTCGACATTTATTAAAAAGAAAGATAGCATCGAGCACTTGCGTTCAACTAGTCTGCCGATAGGGGTGGTTCATAAGCTGGACGTAGATCACGCAAAAAGACAATTAGAAGATGGTGATTTTGTGATTATGGTTACTGATGGAATTATGGATGCACTGCCGGTAGGGGAGCAGGATGTGTTATTGGAAACGATTATAAAAGGAACTGCAATCATAAATCCGAAAGAAATGGCACAACACATTTTAAAACAGGTATTGAATTGGACAGGCAAACCGCCGGAGGATGATATGACCGTATTGGTTATCGGAATTTGGAAATATTAAGGGATTGTTGCATTTTTCGGGGAGATTGAGTATAGTTTACTTATGAAACGAATAGAAAAATTTATCCAAAAATATCATATGCTCACTTGTGGCGACCGGGTGATCGCAGGTGTATCGGGAGGTGCAGATTCGGTATGCCTGTTTTTGATGCTCTTAGAATTGAGAAAAAAAATAGGGTTTGATTTAATCGCAGTGCATGTACATCATGGGCTTAGAGGAGAGGCAGCAGACCAAGATCAGCAATTTGTAGAAGCATTATGCGAGCAGCATCGAATCCCATTGGAAATTTTCCGTGTAAATCTGGAATCAATTGCGAAAAAGAGGAAACAATCTTTGGAGGAAGCCGGAAGAATGGTGAGGAGAGAAGCATTTGACAGTGTGTGCAAAAAATACGGAGGAAATAAAATTGCGTTAGCACATCATCAAAATGATAATGCAGAGACACTGCTTTGGAATCTGTCACGAGGAACCGGGTTAGACGGACTGGGAGGAATCCGTCCGGTTAATGGGAAATTTATCCGTCCGCTGTTATGTATGAACAGAAAAGAGATTGAAGAATATCTCGCCAAGAGAAAGCAATCCTATTGCATTGATGAAACGAATGCAGGGACAGATTATACAAGAAATAAATTGCGGCATCTGGTACTTCCGATTTTAGAAGAACAGGTCAATTCGGCTGCAGTACGGCATATGAATGAAACAATGGAGCAGATATGGGAGCTCCAGGAATATATGCAGGAACAAGTGGAGGATGCATATCAAGAATGTGTACAGGAACATTTTGAAAAAGCATGTTGGATTCAGATTCAGCAAAAATCCTTTGAAACATTTCCGGAATTGATAAAGAAAATGGTAATTCGGAAAGGCATGGAACAAGTGGGGGGCAAAAAAAGAGATTTGAGCCACAAACATGTCGATGTGATGATGGAGTTAATGAATAAGCAAGTAGGACGGACACTGGATCTTCCTTATGAAATGCATGCAAAACGAAATTATGAAGGAATCCGGTTAGAGAAACAAAGAACATATTTGTCCGGGGAAGAAAAGAAAGCAGAAATCATGCAGGAATGCATGAGTGAATTGAACATTCCGGGTGAAACCATACTTGCAGACAGGAATCTTAAACTTCGATGTAAAATACTGGAAAAGCCTAAAAATCTTTCGATAAAGGATATACCACAAAAAATATACACGAAATGGTTTGATTATGGTATAATAAAGAGCAGTCTGTATATTAGAACAAGACAGGCGGGCGATACTATTGTAATTGATGAAAAAGGTCATCAAAAAAAACTAAAGAACTGGTTTGTAGATGAAAAAATCCCGAAAGAGGTAAGAGACAGTCAATTGTTGCTCGCAGAGAACAATGAGATTTTATGGGTTTTGGGACACCGGATGAGCCAGGCTTATCAGGTGAAGCAGTCAACTAAGTGGATTCTGCAAATTGAAGTAGAAACATACAAAAGTGATGGAGGAAAAGAAAATGGCAGAAACAATTCGTGAGTTAGTATCTGAAAAAGATGTAGACGAGAGAATCGTAGAATTGGGAAAACAGATTAGTAAAGATTATGAAGGAAAGCAGGTACATTTGATCTGCGTACTGAAAGGCGGAGTTTTCTTCATGTGTGAATTAGCAAAGAGAATTTCTGTGCCTGTATCAATGGACTTTATGAGTGTCAGCAGTTATGGTGATGACACAAAATCCAGCGGAGTTGTAAAAATCGTGAAAGATCTGGATGAAGCAATTGAAGGAAAAGATGTGTTAATCGTAGAGGATATCATTGATTCCGGACGTACATTGTACTATCTGATTGATATTTTAAAGAAGAGAAATCCAAAAAGTGTTCATTTGTGTACATTATTAGACAAACCGGAACGCCGCGTGAAAGACGTGAAAGTAGATTATGTTGGATTTAATATTCCAGATGAGTTCGTAGTAGGATATGGTCTGGACTACGCGCAGAAATATAGAAACCTGCCTTTCATCGGAGTAGTGGAAGGTCTGGAGTAGAGAGGAGCATATTAAATTGAATAATGACAGCAAGAAGTATAAAGGCACTGGCGTAACATTCTTTGTAGTCATCATAGCAGTGCTTTTTGCACTTTGGTTTGCAAGCCGGATCCAGGCCCAGGGGCAGGAAGTGACTTACACAAGATTTGTACAGGAAGTCCAGGATAGCAACATCAGTGACGTAACAATTAACCAGAACCGGACTGTACCAACCGGCTCAGTGTCATTTGTGTTAAAGAATAGTGGCTCAGCAGGGAAAGTGAATGTATCAGATGTGAATAAGGTGCAGGAGCTTCTCAGTAAATATGATATAGATTATAAGATGCCGGATGTAGCAGAAACAGGAATCTTTGAGACAACAGTATTGCCGGTTATGTTGACGGCATTAGTTGTGATGTTCTTGTTTATGTTAATGAACAGACAGGCAGGAGGCGGTTCGAACGCAAAAGCCATGAATTTTGGAAAGAGTCGTGCGAAGATGAGTGCTCCTGGTGAAAAGAAAGTAACATTTGAAGATGTTGCCGGATTAAAAGAGGAAAAAGAAGAACTTGAAGAAATCGTAGATTTTCTGAAAGATCCAAAAAAATATGTTCAAGTCGGAGCAAGAATTCCGAAAGGTGTATTGCTTGAGGGACCTCCGGGAACCGGTAAGACATTGTTGGCAAAAGCTGTTGCGGGAGAAGCTGGAGTACCATTCTTTACAATTTCAGGTTCTGATTTTGTGGAGATGTTTGTCGGTGTCGGTGCATCACGTGTGCGAGATTTGTTTCAGGACGCAAAGAAAAATGCACCATGTATCATTTTCATCGATGAGATAGATGCAGTGGCAAGACGACGTGGAAGTGGTCTCGGTGGCGGTCACGATGAGAGAGAACAGACATTGAACCAGATGCTTGTAGAGATGGATGGTTTCGGAGTTAATGAAGGAATCATCGTAATGGCTGCAACGAACAGAAAAGATATTCTGGATCCTGCAATCCTTCGTCCGGGAAGATTTGACAGAGATGTTATTGTTGGTCGTCCGGATGTCAGGGGCCGTGAAGAGATTCTTAAAGTTCATGCAAGAAATAAGCCACTTGGAGATGACGTGGATTTGAAACAGATTGCCCAGACAACAGCAGGATTTACCGGAGCAGACCTGGAAAATCTGTTAAATGAAGCTGCAATTCTCGCAGCAAAGCAAAACCGTATGTATATTCAACAGGCTGATATTCGTCATGCATTTGTAAAAGTCGGTATCGGACCTGAGAAGAAGAGTCGTATTGTATCTGAGAAGGAACGCAGGATTACAGCGTACCATGAAGCAGGTCATGCAATTCTCTTCCATGTGCTGCCGGATGTAGGACCTGTATACAGCGTATCTATCGTACCGACAGGTGGTGCAGGTGGTTACACAATGCCACTTCCGGAAAAAGATGATATGTTCAATACAAAAGGACATATGTTACAGGAAATTATCGTATCACTGGGTGGTCGTGTAGCAGAAGAACAAATATTTGATGATATCACAACAGGTGCATCCCAGGATATTAAACAGGCGACTGCAATTGCAAAATCAATGATCACGAAATTCGGTATGTCAGAAAAGCTTGGTCTGATTAATTATGATAATGACAGTGACGAAGTATTTATCGGAAGAGATTTCGGTCATGCTTCATCAAGAGGATATGGTGAGAAGGTTGCAGCGACAATTGATGAAGAAGTAAAACGCATTATAGATGACTGTTATGAAAAAGCGAAAGCTCTGTTAGACGAATACCATCCGGTATTGGAGTCCTGTGCTCAGTTACTGTTAGAAAAAGAAAAGCTTACAAGAAGTGAGTTTGAAGCACTTTTTGAAAAATAATGTGTACGGTAGTTGAGAGGAGTTAGAGTTATGAAAAGAGACGCTTTGTTCTGTGATGGGACTTCGTCTTATGTGATGCCTGCCGAACCAAAGGCAGGAGAAACTGTTACACTACGGTTTCGAACAGCAGAAAATGATGTCGCAGATGTGATTCTGCTCGTTGGTGAAGAAAAAGCCAGATATACGATGCAGAAGGCAGATAGTATAGAAAATTTTGATTTTTGGGAAATACAGTGGACACTGGATGAGGCTCCATTGGTTTACTGTTTTGAAATCCAGCGTGGCGGAGAAATCTGTTATTATAATCGCTGCGGGGTATCAGATCGTATTGTCGATTACTATGATTTCAAGATCGTACCTGGATTTTCCACACCAGATTGGGCAAAAGGTGCAGTAATGTACCAGATTTTTGTGGATCGTTTTTATAATGGTGATCCGCAAAATGATGTGGAAGACAGGGAATATATTTATATCGGAGCACCATGTGAGCAGGTCAAAGATTGGGGCTCTATGCCGGCAACACCGGATATTCGCCGATTCTACGGCGGAGACCTGCAGGGAGTTATGGATAAATTAGATTATCTTCAGGATTTGGGAATCGAAGTAATCTATTTCAATCCATTGTTTGTATCCCCATCAAACCATAAATATGATATTCAGGATTATGATTACATTGATCCACATTACGGAAAGATTGTTAAAGATGGCGGAGAGGTTCTGGCAGAAGGGGATATGGACAATACCCATGCTACGAAATATCAGATCCGCACAGGCGATAAAGAAAATCTGGAAGCCAGCAATGCATTATTTGCAAAATTGGTAGATGAAATGCATAAGCGAGGCATGCGAGTGATACTGGACGGTGTGTTCAATCATTGTGGTTCTTTCAATAAATGGATGGACAGAGAGAGAATTTATGAGCAGCAGCCGGCTTATCATGATAAACAGGGTGCTTTTGTAAGTTCTCAGAGTCCGTATCGCAGCTTCTTCCATTTCTTTAAGGAAGAGGAAAGCGCATGGCCATATAATTATAATTATGATGGCTGGTGGGGGCATGACACACTTCCAAAATTAAATTACGAAGATTCACCAAAACTGGTGCAATATATTATGGATATCGGTAAAAAATGGGTATCTCCGCCGTATAATATTGACGGATGGCGTCTGGATGTTGCGGCAGACCTTGGATATTCCAATGAATATAATCACATGTTCTGGAAAGAATTCCGTAAACAGGTGAAGAATGTGAATCCGGATGTATTGATTCTTGCAGAGCATTATGGAGATCCGGGAGAATGGCTTCAGGGGGATCAGTGGGACAGCGTTATGAACTATGATGCATTTATGGAGCCACTAACCTGGTTTTTGACAGGTATGGAGAAGCATAGTAATGAGCGCCGTACTGATCTGTGGGGTAATGCAGAGATATTTGTGAATTCAATGAAACATTTTATGGCATGCATGCTGACACCATCTTTGCAGGTTGCAATGAACGAATTATCCAACCATGACCATTCCAGATTTCTCACAAGAACAAATCATATTGCCGGTCGAGTAGAACAGCTTGGATATAAGGCAGCAGAAGAAGGAATTAATGAGGCTGTATTCTGTGAGGCAGTCGCAGTACAGATGACTTGGGTTGGAGCACCGACTGTATATTATGGAGATGAGGTTGGAGTTGTTGGATTTACAGATCCGGATAATCGCCGTACATTCCCATGGGGAAATGAAAATCAACGATTATTAAATTTTCATAAAGAGATGATCCGCATTCACAAAGAACAGGAAATCCTTAGAAAAGGTTCGATCAAGATGCTTACCTGGGCAAATAACGTGTTGGCATATGGACGTTTTCAGGATGATGAACAGATTGTTGTAATCTTGAACAACAGCAAAGAACTGAAAGAAATAACAGTCCCGGTGTGGCTTGCAGAAGTACCACAAAATACCCGAATGTATCGTTTGATGTATACATATGAAGAAGGATTTACAACAGAGTATGATGAATATATTGTGCAGGACGGAGAAGTTGTTGTAAACATGGGACGACATTCCGTACTGATTTTAAAAACATTGAAAGAATAAAGGAGAGAGCACGATGGCAGATAAACAGAAATATTATATCACAACAGCGATTGCCTATACATCTGGCAAACCGCATATTGGAAACACATATGAGATCGTACTTGCAGATGCAATTGCAAGATATAAAAGAAGTCAGGGATACGATGTGTTTTTCCAGACAGGAACTGATGAACATGGACAGAAGATTGAACTGAAGGCAGAAGAGGCCGGAATTTCACCAAAGGAATTTGTAGATAACGTATCCGGTGAGATTAAGAGAATCTGGGATCTGATGGATACATCTTATGATAAATTTATCCGTACAACAGATGAAGACCATGAGAAGCAGGTACAGAAAATCTTCAAAAAACTGTATGATCAGGGAGATATCTACAAAGGACATTATGAAGGTATGTACTGTACACCATGTGAGTCATTCTTTACAGAGTCACAGCTTGTAGATGGAAAATGTCCAGATTGCGGACGTCCGGTTCAGCCTGCAAAAGAAGAAGCATATTTCTTTAAAATGAGCAAATATGCAGACAGACTGATCGAGCACATTAATACACACCCAGAATTTATTCAGCCGGTATCTCGTAAAAATGAGATGATGAATAACTTCCTTCTTCCGGGACTTCAGGATCTGTGTGTATCAAGAACTTCCTTTAAATGGGGAATCCCGGTTGATTTTGATCCAAAACATGTTGTATATGTATGGCTGGATGCTTTGACAAACTATATCACAGGAATCGGATATGACTGTGATGGAGAAAACACAGAACAGTTTAAAAAAGACTGGCCGGCAGACTTACATCTGATCGGTAAAGATATCATCCGTTTCCATACAATTTACTGGCCAATCTTCTTGATGGCACTTGATCTTCCACTTCCAAAACAGGTATTTGGTCACCCATGGCTGCTTCAGGGAGATGGCAAGATGAGTAAATCGAAAGGAAATGTACTTTATGCTGATGAACTGGTAGATTTCTTTGGCGTAGATGCAGTTCGTTACTTTGTACTTCATGAGATGCCATTTGAGAATGACGGAGTTATTTCATGGGAGCTGATGGTAGAGCGTATGAATTCAGATTTGGCAAATACACTTGGAAATCTGGTAAACCGTACAGTATCTATGACAAACAAATACTTTGGCGGCTCTGTAACAGATAAGGGAGTATCTGGAGATGTAGATGCAGATCTGAAAGCAGTTATGGAAGCAACACCTAAAGCCGTAGAAGCAAAAATGAATGAGCTTCGCGTAGCAGATGCAATTACAGAAATCTTCAATCTGTTTAAACGTTGTAATAAATATATTGATGAAACAATGCCTTGGGTACTTGCAAAAGATGAAGCACAGAAAGATCGTCTTGAAACAGTTCTGTGGAATCTGATTCAGGGAATTTCAGCAGGAGCAGAACTTCTGGAGTCTTTCATGCCTTCTACAAGCAAGAAGATTTTAGAGCAGCTTGGAAATGGTAATGTAACAGACAAGCCGGAGATTTTATTCCAGAGACTGGATTTAGAAGAGGTTATGAAGAAAGTTGCAGAACTTCACCCACCGGTTGAAGAAGAAAAAGAAGAAGAGGCAGTTATTGATATCGAAGCAAAACCAGAGATTACATTTGATGATTTCGGAGCAATGCAGTTTCAGGTTGGCGAGATCATCGCGTGTGAAGAGGTGAAAAAATCAAGAAAACTGCTTTGTTCACAGGTTAAGATCGGAAGCGAAGTAAAACAGATCGTTTCAGGAATCAAAGGACATTATTCAGCAGAAGAAATGGTTGGCAAGAAAGTTATGGTTCTTGTAAATCTGAAACCTGCAAAACTGGCAGGAGTACTGTCAGAAGGAATGCTTCTGTGTGCAGAAGACGCAGAAGGCAATCTGGCACTTATGGTACCGGAGAAAGAGATGCCGGCAGGAGCAGAAATTTGCTAGAAAGATAAAAAGATGAAATACGAAAGAAGTTATTGTCGCAGAAGTTTATGTGATTGTAACTTCTTTCTTTTTGGTTGCGGGGAAAACGAGGATGCGATAGATGGCATCCTTATTTTAGTTAATTTTAATATATACGCTCCTAATCTCTGTAAAGATTTGTACAACATCTGTCTTGTCAGATGTAAAGGCGGATGCTATAATGACAACAATATGCGTGACTGCTTAGCAGAGATAAAGTAAGCAGCAATAAATGTGCAGAGAAATGAATCAAACTAAGATGGAAATTTGTACAATAAATTCAGCATATTAGAAAGAGGTTTCGTGATGAGAATAGATGCAGATGTTGTAATCGTAGGAACAGGAGTTGCAGGATTGTTCAGTGCGTTGAATCTGCCAAGAGATAAAAAAATAGTTATGATCACAAAGGCAGATCTGGAGAGTAGTGATTCTTTTTTAGCCCAGGGAGGAATTTGTGTACTCCATGATAAGGATGACTATGACAGTTACTTTGAAGATACAATGAAGGCAGGACATTATGAGAATCGTAAAGAATCTGTTGATATTATGATTCGAAGCTCTCGCCAAATCATTGAAGAACTGGTACAATATGGTGTAGACTTTGAACGTCTGGAAGGCGGAGAGTTTGCATACACAAGAGAAGGAGCACATTCCAAGCCGCGTATTCTGTTTCATGAGGATGTGACAGGAAAAGAGATTACGAGCAAATTACTTGCACAGGTGAAAAAGCTGGATAATGTAACAATATATGAATATACAACGATGACAGACATATTGGTAGAAGATGGTGAGTGCAAAGGAATCATAGCAGAAAAAGCTGGAGATTTAATTGAAATCTATGCACCGGATACAATCTGGGCCAGTGGCGGAATTGGCGGATTATATAAACATTCTACAAATTTCCCACATCTTACTGGAGACGCACTGGAAATATCTAAAAAGCATGGAATCCGTCTGGATCATTTGGATTATGTACAGATTCATCCGACTACATTATATTCTAAAAAGCCGGGAAGAAGATTTTTGATTTCCGAATCTGTACGAGGTGAAGGTGCTGTATTATATAATAAGAATATGGAGCGGTTTGTAAATGAATTGCTTCCTCGAGACGTAGTGACAAAGGCAATTCATGAACAAATGCAGAAAGATGGAACAGATTATGTCTGGTTATCAATGGAGCACATCGATAAAGAGACAATTCTGAATCATTTTCCAAATATTTATCAGCATTGTCTGGAAGAAGGATACGATGTTACAAAAGAATGTATCCCTGTTGTTCCGGCACAGCATTACTTTATGGGCGGTGTATGGGTTGATTCAGACAGCAGAACATCCATGCCACATTTGTATGCAGTTGGAGAGACAAGCTGTAATGGAGTTCACGGGGCGAATCGTCTCGCAAGCAATTCTTTGTTAGAAAGCCTTGTATTTGCGCAGAGAGCAGCAACAAAGATTTGCGGTGGAGAAAATCCATTTACACCATACGTGGAAGCAGAAGAATCCGAGGACGAAAAAATCAGAGCGTAAAAGTTGATGAAGTTTTACATTGTAAAATCAAAGAAAAATTATGTATAGAATGGAGAAACGACATGAATAAGATTACAACAACATTACAGGTAGATCAGTTAATTCTGGAGGCATTACGTGAGGATATATCAAGCGAGGATGTGACAACAAATGCTGTTATGAGAGAGGCTGTAGACGGAGAAGTGGATTTAATCTGCAAGCAGGACGGCGTGATTGCAGGATTAGATGTTTTTAAACGAGTATTTGAGCTTCTCGATGATAAAGTGAGAGTTGAATTCTATTGCAAAGATGGAGATGAAGTGAAAAACAAACAGCTGATGGGAAAAGTGTATGGAGATATCCGTGTGCTTCTGTCAGGTGAACGTGTTGCATTGAATTATCTGCAGAGAATGAGCGGAATTGCAACATATACACATTCTGTAGCAGACTTGCTCAAAGGAAGCAAAACAAAATTGCTGGATACAAGAAAAACAACACCGAATATGCGTATTTTTGAAAAATATGCAGTTCGTGTAGGTGGCGGATACAATCACCGTTACAATTTGTCTGACGGAGTACTTTTAAAGGATAATCATATTGGGGCAGCCGGAAGTGTTACAAAAGCAGTAGAGATGGCGAAAGAATACGCACCATTTGTACGTAAGATTGAAATAGAAGTAGAGAATCTTGATATGGTAAAAGAAGCGGTTGAGGCCGGTGCTGATATCATTATGTTAGACAACATGTCAACAGAAGAAATGCAGGAAGCAATCAAGATCATTGACGGAAGAGCGGAGACAGAGTGTTCCGGAAACGTGACAAAAGAAAATATTGGTCGTTTGACAGCACTTGGAGTAGATTATATTTCCAGTGGTGCACTGACACACTCAGCACCAATTATGGATATTTCGCTGAAAAACCTCCATGCTGTAAATAAGTAGAAAGTGTCTTGGAGGATGTTATGACCGGAACAGAGCGTAGAAATCAAATTGTTGAACGGATCAGGAAGAATGATGTACCGGTATCGGGAACTATGCTTGCAAAAGAATTTGAAGTAAGCAGACAGGTCATTGTACAGGATATCGCACTTATCCGGGCAGCAGGATACGATATTATATCAACCCATAGAGGATATCTTTTAAATGAGCCGATCAGCGTAAGCAGAGTATTTAAGGTGCAGCATACAGATGAACAGACAGAAGAAGAACTGTATTCCATTGTAGATCTTGGTGGGACTGTGGCAAATGTGATGGTGAATCATAAGGTATATGGACAAATGGAAGCCGAACTGAATATTAATTCCAGAAAAAAGGCAAAAGATTTTATAGATGATATAAAAAGTGGGAAATCAAGTCCGTTGAAAAATATTACCTCGAACTATCATTATCATAAAGTTGTGGCAGACAGTGAAGAAACATTAGATATGATTGAAGAAACATTACAAGAAAAAGGTTTTTTAGTTACTGTTAATTAAAAAGCAAAAACAGATGTGTGAAAAAGCACATCTGTTTTTGCTTTTTTTAAGAAAATGTGATATTGTATCTAAGAATATGTAAATTTATATAATACAACCGAGTTTGATGTGAGTACAAGAAAGAGGATGAAATAATGAAGTACGTATCAGGAGATATTTGCTACATATTAGAAGATAATAAATATGCAACAAAAGTCAAAGTGATGGGCCGTCATGGGGATGAATGTATTGTCCAGCGGATTGGTGCCTGTGGGGCGTTAAGATTTAAAGATCACGAGCTGTTCGAAACAGAGGAGGCTGCATTGGAAAGCAGAGAGACTACATTTGCAAAGGTGAGTCCGCAGTTGTCTATGTTTCCGGAGGGGGATAATATACCGAGTATAAAGATTGGGTAAGAAAGGGAAAGATAGGGAAGAATTCAGAAGATGAAAGTGGAGATTCGAGAAAAGGTAAAAGCTGCATTAGTAGTTATCGGAACAATAGTAAGTGTTCTGTTGACAACGATAGCTACATTATTGTGTTTTAGCATTAAATGGATGTTTGATACATGGACTAATTTATCAATGGATGAATTAGTATACCATATGACAGCTCCGTTAGAAGGTACAAACGAAGGGATGATACAAGAGTATCTGGATATTTGTGCTGTTCCTGCGATTTTAATGTTAATATTGATGTTGATTTTACTTATAACATTTAGAAAAGAAAAATGTCGTTATTTAATCATAATAGTGGCATCAATTATCATTTCTGTCGTAGTAAGCGTAATAGGAGTTAAGATTACATGGAGTAAACTGGATGTAGGTGATTATGTAGATGGACAGAGTAATTATTCAACATTTATAGATGATTATTATGTCGACCCGGCAGAAGTAAGTCTTTCATTTCCAGAACAAAAAAGAAATTTGATTTATATTTTCCTGGAGTCGATGGAAACAACTTATGCAGATAAAGAAAATGGTGGTGCATTCGATAAGAATGTAATTCCAGAACTTACAGAGTTAGCACAGGAAAACGAAGACTTCTCAGGGGAAGATAAAGAACTGAATGGTGGTTATGCAATGACGGGCGCAACATGGACAATGGGAGGCATGTTTGCTCAAACATCAGGCTTACCACTTAGTATATCAATTGATGGAAATGATATGGACACACAGGATCATTTTTTTGCAGGAGCTGTTACATTAGGTGATATTCTGGAAAGTGCAGGGTATTGCCAGAATCTTATGATTGGTTCGGATGCAACTTTTGGAGGAAGAAAATTATATTTTACAGAACATGGAAATTATAATATTTATGATTATAACTATGCAAGTGAAAATGGTCTGATTCCACCGGATTATCGTGTGTGGTGGGGCTATGAAGATGAGAAGCTATTTAGCTTTGCAAAAGATAAATTAACAGAACTATCACAGCAAAGCGTCCCATTTAATTTAACGTTGTTGACGGTCGATACACATTTTGAAGATGGATATCCATGTGAATTATGTACAGATGAATTTGGAGATAACCAGTATGCTAATGTTATGGCATGTTCAAGCAGACAGGTGAAAGAATTGGTCGACTGGATTCAACAACAAGATTTTTATGAAAATACAACAATTGTGATTTCAGGAGATCATCCGACGATGGATAAGGATTTTTGTGAAGATGTAGACGAAGATTATACGAGAAAAGTATACACTACATATATTAATCCGGCAGCGGAACTTGAAACAACAGAGAAGCGAAATTATACAACATTTGATGATTTTCCGACTACATTGGCAGCATTGGGAGTTAAAATTGATGGAAATCGTCTTGGCCTGGGAACAAATTTATTTTCGTCAACGCCGACATTGACAGAGCGTTTTGGAATTGATAAGACAGAGTCGGAGTTAAAGAAAAAATCGAAAATGATGGAGAAGCTGGGAGATATACGAGAAGTAGAAACTGATATAGGAACTCAGACAGTACAGGAAGAAAGTATTCCGGCAGCAGAGTTGTCGATAGGTGATTATGATTACTATTATAGTAGTTTACCGATATCAGTAACAAATATAAGTAATGTACCAGGGAATATTCAGTCCGTTATGGCAGCAGTATGGAAAGAAGCAGATCAGAGCGATTTACAGTGGGTGGAATTATATCAATTAGAAGATGGAAGCTATTATTCAGATTTGTATGTGGCAGATTATGGAGAAACTCCAGGAGATTATAATGTTCATATATATGTAATAGATGAGTCGGGAACTCCGATTATAGTTGCAGCACAGATGAAAACTATTAATTAGCATTTAAAAGAACAGTTTCGATAATGAAACTGTTCTTTTGTTGTCTTTATAGATGACGAAAAAGTTGAATTATGTTAAGATGGAAATTAGAATAAATACCATAAAAGAATGGAAGGAGGAAGTTAATGAAACACAAAAGAAGGCTAAGTTGGATGTTGAGCGTATGTATGTTGATGCTAACCATTATGACTGGTGGAATAGATGTTCAGGCAGTTGATTTTAATCAAGAATCAGTCCAAGCAACGGATGATAGCAGTTTGGAAAAGACGGAAAATGAGGCGACAAAAGAAACAGAAGACATTGCTGATGAATTTACAAACTCAGGAGAACCCAACACAGAAGAGCTTGAAATACGAGAAGATGAAACGATAACAAGTATGGATGAAGAAGGTAATGTTTCGGAAGCACCGGAGGAGTCAGGACTGCTTGAGATTGATTTATTGAGTAATGACGGAAAGATTGTAAACTTCAATACAAAAGGAGCAGTGGTAACAACATACACCGAAGTCGGAACCGGTAACGCCGGGTATACTTGTGGGGCATATGGCGCTGATGCAGCATATCTGGGGACAGAAAATGGGAAAGTGAAATTTTTGTTATCGGGAGTGACAGGGCTTGTTGATGCAAAAGATGTGCAGATTGTAAGTGTGGACAGTGCAGCATCTGTCAGTTATTATACTGTCAGTTCAGGTCGGTTAATACATAATATTACAACGAATATTACACAGGAAAATTATATCACATCATTGGATAACGGACCGGCACCATCGTATTTGTCAGAAGGTGTACAATATTATAGTTATGATGGACATTATTTCTATACAAGAGACAGATTTTCAAATATGCTGGATGATTATAAGGCAGGAGTAAGAACGAATTCGATTAACAGTTCTTCACCATATTATAATTATTATCAATATCTTCCTTTACGAAGTAAAACAGCATATTCAGCAGCTCAACTAAATGAAATTATAAATAGCAAAGCAGCTGGATATAAAATGAGTAATACAGGGGATGTGTTTACAAATTATCAAAATGCATATGGAGTAAATGCATTAATCGCAGTCGGAATTGCGGCAAATGAAAGTGTATGGGGAAAAAGTAGTATTGCACAGGAGAAAAACAATCTGTTTGGCTTAAATGCTGTGGATGCAGCCCCGGGACAGAGTGCAAATGTATATGAAAGTGCAGAAGCGTGTATTAAAACATTTACAGAAACATATATGTCAAAGCGGTATCTAAACCCTAAAAACTGGGTATATTCAGGAGGATATCTTGGCAATAAGGGAAGTGGAATGAATGTAAGATATGCATCAGATCCATATTGGGGAGAAAAGAATGCCAATGTTGCCTGGATGATTGATAAAATATATGGGAATAAAGACAGTAATCGCTATACCATAGGGATAAAAGATGTGATAGGAAATGAACATACAGATTTAAACGTACGGACAGAGGCGAATGGCTCATCTGCTGTAATCCATACAACAAAAGATTATTCAAATCAGGCATTTATTATTTTAGATTCAAGCCAAGGAAATTTTTATAAGGTACAAAGTGATGCTGCGTTAACAGCAAATCGTACCGCTGTTTCGGATGCAGGAAATTATGACTTCTCTAATATGTATGCATATGTTAGTTCAGGGTATGTAAACAAGGTTTTGGAAGGCTCAGGAAGTTCAGGAGAAGCAGGTGGATCAGATGGGGATAAAAATACACCAGATGATTTCGGAGATTGTGGTACAATAACGGTACCGGCAGAGTTGGCAGGAGTAATAGAATACAGTGCTCATGTCCGTGACCTCGGTTGGATGGATACGAAGCAAAACGGACAGATGATGGGAACCACAGGGAAAAATCTTCCAATGGAGGCGATGAAAATCAATATTGCTGGTATTGCAGATTTGGGAATTGAATACCAGGTGCATGCACAGGATATAGGCTGGATGGACAGTGTGTCTAATGGAGAGGTAGGAGGAACTGTTGGACAAGCAAAAAAATTAGAGGCAATTAAATTAAAACTGACAGGCGATGCTGCATCAAATTATGATCTTTACTATAGGGTGCATGTGACGAATATTGGCTGGATGGATTGGGCTAAAAATGGAGAATTAGCTGGAACACAAGGATATAATTATGCATTACAAGCAATTCAGATAGCTTTGTTGCCGAAAGGGTTAGCAGCACCTGGGGAAATAGAAACACCATATCTGATTAATACGGTTAAGATTGGATACTCCGCACATGTACAGGACGTTGGATGGCAGAATGAGGTCCTGGGAAGTAAGATGGCGGGAACAACCGGACAGAACAAAAAAATAGAAGCTATGATTTTGAATGTAAAATCTAATTTATTGGGAGTGAAATATCGTTCATATTTAGAGGGTATCGGATGGCAAGATTATCATAAGGATGGAGAGATAACAGGAACAACGGGGCAGAACCGTCGTATGGAAGCAATTGAAATGACGCTTACCGGAAATCAAAAAAATAATTATGATATATATTATCGGGTACATGTGCAGGATTTGGGCTGGCTTGGTTGGGCTAAGAATGGCGAGACTGCTGGAACGATGAATTATGCTCTTAAGATAGAGGCAATTCAAATTTTAATTGTACCAAAAGGAACTCCTACTATAGAAAATGGACAAAGTTCATTTAAAAAGAAAAATACAATAGTAGAATATAGTACACATGTAGAAAATATAGGATGGCAGGCAGCAGTTAAGAATGGAGAATTGGCAGGAACAACAGGGCAAAATAAACAAGTAGAAGCAATCCAGATAGATTTGAAATATCCGGAATATTCGGGTGGAATTAAGTATAAGAGTCATATTCAGGATATCGGTTGGCAAAGCTACGTGTCAAATGGTACTGTTAGTGGAACTGTAGGTAGAAATAAAGAGATGGAAGCAATCTGTATTGAGCTTACGGGAGAAATGGCTGAAAAATATGATGTGTATTATCAAGTTCATTCCAGTGAGTTTGGCTGGCTCGGTTGGGCAAAAAATGGAGAAAAAGCAGGAAGTGAAGGATATGCACGTCAAATGGAAGCAATTCGTATTCAATTAGTAGAAAAAGGCGGAAAAGCACCGGAAGATATCGGAAAAGCGTTTTATAAAAAATAAAAAATATAGCATATGTTCGATAAAGAAACATATGCTATATTTTTTATTTGTTTTTCTTTTTTTCAAGATATAAAAATATAAAAATCATAAATGCTAATACAAGAAATAGTGCTCCGGCAGAAATGGTATATGCATAAGCAGCACCTAAAAGGGCGAACTTCTTAACAAGAATTCCAGAGATAAACATGGCAATAGCACTGGCAATTCCGAATCCGACTAATAAATATACTTGTCTGCGCATTACAGTCAATATAACTTGTTCAATAACTGCAAAAGCAAAGAAAGCACCGCCAATCAATAATACCACCAATACTTGTGTATATGATGATAAGGAGACACCAAATACAATGGATAATATTGGACATCCAAGGATTGCTCCGGCGATGATAATCAATGCAGAGATGAACAACGCTCCGGCAAAAATTAAACCGCATAATTTTATGAATTTGCGATATTCTTTATGGACCCAGGATTTAGATAAACGAACTAATAAAGGCTGCAAAGCAAAACCTACAAATAAATTGGTCACAAAGCAAGGCATAAATAGATAAGTGTAGTAAGCTTGATCTTTTGCAGTAAGGTAAGTATCGATTGCATATTTTGGTGCATTACCCATGTAAATAAGTAAAAAAGCACTAATACACAATGGGAAACATTCTGTTAACAGATTCCAAATTTTATTCCATTGAAAAGAAGGCTTTTCTAAAGGAATAATAATTTTCGTTGAATGAATAAGTACAATTAATACGATACTTGAAATTATAATAGAAATCAAACAACTTAAAATCAGGCTGTGTGTAAAAATAAGGGTAAGTATAAACCCAAGAACATATGCGCCAATTCGAATACTCATGATTTTTCCGGAAATATCCAGTCGACCTTTTACCTGATAATATCCACCATAAACATCATCAAATGCATCTGTAACTTTAAGTAAACACAGCAGAATAGTAATCAGTGCCTTCTCGAAATAATAACCCTCATACCATACAAAGCCTAATACAGATATCATCATAATGATATTTGTTATGATTCGGGAAGCTTCATAAACTTTTATGGAATATTTATTTGTTACATCAGTTGCCTGATAGTTTCGCATTCCATAATTACCAATTGTCAACATCATCTGTGAAGTAGAAAATCCCAAAGAAAATATCCCAGCATCGGATACACCATTCAGCAAAGTTACGACCCAGAGTAATAGCATTGATACAATAGAGTTCAAACCGCTGGACATCATGTTCCAAAATACACTTTGTTTTCCAATGTCATCTTCTTTTATCAACCAAAATTTCTTAAACATAATTTACCCCTGTTCTTTATTAAATAAGTGAATCTTATTATAACATGGAATAGTAGAAAATCATTAAAATATTTGGAAATCTTCAGGGAGTTTGACAGAAAAAGTAAGACGAAGTATACTACTATAGATAAAGAAAAATTAGAAGAGGAATCGGAAAATGGGAGATATGAGTGCGAAGCATACATTTGTAATATGTGCATATAAAGAAAGTGCTTATTTGGAAGAATGCATTCTTTCATTAAAGCAACAAACTGTAAAATCAAATATTATTATGATAACATCTACACCGAATAATTATATTCGAGAACTCGCAGAAAAATATGAGATACCATTGAAAGTGAATGAAGGAGAGGGAGGAATCGTTCAAGACTGGAATTTTGGATATGCACAATGTAGAACACCGTATATAACAATCGCTCATCAAGATGATGTGTATTTTCCAGAGTATGCAGAGCATGCTGTGAATATGTTAGAATCTGCAAAAAAACCATTGATTTATTTTTCGGATTACTGTGAAATTAGAAATGGGGAAAAGGTTGAAAATAATCAATTGTTAAAAGTAAAGAGGATGTTATTGTCACCTTTAAAAGTAAAGAAATTTCAAACTAGCCGCTTTATCAGAAGACGTAGTTTGGCATTTGGATGTGGAATTTGTTGTCCATCTGTTACATTTGCAGTGGAGAATCTTCCTAATCCTGTTTTCACAGTACATTTCCGTTCTTGCGAAGATTGGGAAGCCTGGGAAAGACTCTCAAGATTAAAAGGTACGTTTGCTTATGACGCAACAATTCAAATGGGGCATCGTATTCATGAAGAGTCAGAAACATCAATTATCATAGGAGATAATGCAAGAAGTACGGAAGATTATGAGATGTATTGTAGATTTTGGCCAAAATGGATTGCAAAGATATTGATAAAGTTATATTCAAAAAGCCAGCAATCAAATAATATAGATTAAGGAGTATATATGAAAAAGCTAATTATTATACCGGCATATAATGAGAGTGCAAATATTGAAAAAACAATTAAAATGATTCAGGAAAATGCTCCGGAATTTGATTATGTAATTATAAATGATTGTTCTACGGATGATACGAAAAAAATTTGTGAAAAGAATGGTTATAATTATATAGACTTACCAATTAATCTGGGAATTGGCGGGGCCGTGCAAACAGGCTATCGATATGGTTATGAAGAAGGCTATGATATGGCTGTGCAGGTGGACGGAGATGGTCAGCATGATCCAAAGTTTTTGGCAACAATGGCAGATTATCTTGAAGAACATGGACTGGATATGGTAATTGGTTCTCGTTTTATTAATAAAGAAGGCTTTCAGTCATCCGGAGCAAGAAGAATGGGTATCAAATATTTTACAGTGCTTATTCAGTTGCTGACCGGAAAGAAAATTACAGATCCAACATCAGGATTGAGAATGGTTAATCGTGACGTTATGAAAATATTTGCATATGATTACCCGAAAGATTATCCGGAACCTGAAAGTGTGGTTGCAATTTTGAGACAGAAAAAGAATGTTGAAGAAATTCCTGTTATTATGAAAGCTCGTGAAGGTGGAGTTTCTTCCATATCGCCGAAAAAGTCAGTTTATTATATGATAAAGGTAACCTTAGCAATTTTAATTGAGCGAATTAGAAAGTAAGAGGTGAGATGATGAATATTCGAATTCAGGTAATTGTAGCAATCGTGATTGTGCTGGCATTGTGTGTGATTATAAATATGATCAGAAAAAAAGCACTTGAGTTAAGATATGCACTTGCATGGCTTTTGGTAGGATTTGGTACGTTGATCTTAGATTTGTTCCCAGATGTAATGATGGGACTTGCCAAATTTATGGGAATAGAAGTTCCGAGTAACATGTTGTTCTTCTTAGGATTTTGCTTTGCGTTGATCATTATTTTCGTATTGACAATAGCAGTTTCCAGAATGTCAATTCGAATTAAAAATTTAACGCAGGAGATGGCATTGTATGAGAAGAGAATGAAAGAGACGGAAAAAAAAGAGAGGAATTAAACTGCATAGTTTATTAATAAAATGAGAAAAAAATATATTATTAAAAAGTTGGTATTAATGGGTTTTCTTTCACTTGCATTTGGCATTTTTATATCAGTTGCATTTGCTGGAATTCAATATTATAAAGCAGGAATGAATAGAGGAAAGCAGATAATTGATACGGATACTATTAAACAAAGTAGACAAATAACAACAGATGGGAATAAATATACTATATCAAAAAATGGCGGGGAAATTAAAATATATATAGGTAATAAATATATAAATAAACTGTCATTTGAATATAATTCGGACGATTTTATAAATTACAAAATTTTAGTAACACAAGATAATATTTATGGAGCTAAAGAAAAGAAAGAGATTTATGATGGTTTAAAAAAAGATATGCCTCGTTCGGTTGTAAATATAGGTGCGAATGTATCTGAAATAGAGATGATTTTTGAAAATGTAGATGATGATATTGAGGTATGGAATTTCCAAATAGATAATAGTTTAAAAGTAAATCCATTGATTGCAATTTTTATCGCGGCAACTGTGTTTTTAATAAGTTTTTTGATAGTATTAAGAAAGGAAAACGCCACCCATCCGGCATTGGCATTTATAATATGTTCTTTTATATTAGGAATATGTATGTTGCTCATGGAACCACCATATATTGTAGGATGGGATGAACAGATTCATTACCAGAGAGCATATTCTATGTTTTCGCAAGAGCCAACTTTAACAAAAGCTGGTGATTTTCAGGTAAAGGAAGCGTATTGGCTTGATAGCAGTGCAATTCCAGCACAAGAATCAATAGAAGAACGAATAGACATGATACGCACATTAAATGACATGGGAAATGAGAAAGGGGAGATTTCTACAGAAAAAATTGTGCAACCAAGTAGTGTTGGATATGTGTTTCAAGCAATATTCATACAAATTGGAAACATGTTACATCTACCATTTTACATGGTATGGCTTATGGGAAAATTTGCTAATATTCTTTTATATACAGTAATTGTTGGAATAGCAATATATATAATCCCAGTAGCAAAAAGATTACTTATTGTATTAGGATTAATGCCACTTACAATTTTTCAGTCGACAACATACACATATGATATAACTGTGATTTCTTTTATAGTTTTAGGATCGGCAATATTAGTAAAAGAACTTATTTGCCAAGATTTAGTTTTGAGATATAGATGGCGTATCATAATGATTGGAAGTTTTATTATTGGCTGTTTACCTAAAGCTGTTTATGCTCCATTGATATTAGGAACATTAATTTTAGAACGAGAGAAATTTTATTCGAAGAAAGATCAAAAAATATTTAGAGGCATTCTTTTAATTGTGTTTTTGGGGTTAATCATATCAATTGCAATACCTATGATGACACCGGATCAGTTGAGTGATGCACGTGGGGGAAATACAAATGGAATAGAACAAATAGGGTATATTTTACATCAGCCAGTAGCATATGCTATCATATTGTTTAATAATGTATTAAAAGCTTTTCAAAGTCATTTTATGGGAGCGGATGTATTGAATTCATTTGCGTATTTTGGCATAGGAAGAACTTCTACATTTTGTACAGCATTATTAATAGGAACAACATTAACAGATAGTTATAGTAATGAAAAAAGAAAAGCTTTAGATACAAAAACAAAAATTGGGATAATGGTGCTTATAACTGCAACGATAGTACTAATATGGACAGCATTATATGTTTCTTATACAGAAGTTGCAAGCAGTTCTATTGCAGGAGTACAGGCAAGGTACTATTTGCCTTTCTTATTGCTTTTCTATTTATGCTTTCATAGTGAAAAAATCAAATCCACTTTTTCACTAGAAAAATATCAAATGTGTATCATGTTGAGCAGTAGTTGGCTGGTATTGATACAGATTTATCAAGTATTGTTTGTGAGTAAATGTTTTTGAGGACTCTTGTTCTGATTCCTTGAAAGAAGAATATTGCAATGGTATAATAAAACGATATGGATAGTTTAAGCGTTGGGTGAAAAATAGTAAGGAGAATATACACAATGGAAAAAAATAACGAATCTTTGAAAGAAGTGTTATTAGAGCTACTAAAAGACTTTAATTTAAAACAGGCTGAAATTGATGATTCCAATAGAAAAATTCAAGATTTGGAAACAGAAATTGAATTGTATAAAAAGATGTATGAAGATTATAAAGAAGCAGCAGATGATAGATGGAATAGATTGCAATTTTATGAACAGAATAAATTAGCAAAGTTATTATGTAGTTTTAATATACGCGTAAAAAAAAAAGAAATAGTAGAGGAAAATTTTTGCAGTAAAGAACAATATAAAGAGGGAAATTTTAGGATTTATTCAAAAGAAGAAAAAGAGCATTTTAAAGAATGTGCAGACAGAGTAAAGAATCTTAATTATAAGCCTTTGATTAGCTTAGTTATTCCAGTTTACAACACAGATTTGCTTCTATTAGATGAACTATATCAGTCATTAAAATTACAAATATATTTCAATTGGGAAGTCTGCTTTGCAAATGGAAGTAAAAACAATGGAGAATTACATCAACGGTTAGTAAAATATGCAAAAGAAGACAAAAGAGTACAATATAAGGTTCTAGAAAAAAACGGAGGTATTTCCTATAATACAAACAAAGCCTTTGAAATGGCAAAAGGGGAATTTATAGGAATGGTTGATCATGATGATTTACTGACACCTGATGCATTAGCAGAAGTTGTATTTGCGTTGAATAAAAATTCCAGCTTAGATTTTATATATTCTGATCAAGATAAAGTTGATGAAAAGACAACAAGTAGATTTGGTATTCTGTATAAGCCGGCCTGGTCTATGGAAATGTTATATTCGGGAAATTATATTACTCATTTCTCTGTGGTAAGAAAAAGTGTAATTAATGAAATTGGAGGATGGGAGTCTGCTACTGATGGTGCGCAAGATTGGGATTTATTTTTAAAAATAGCAGAAAAAACAAAAAATATATATGCAATTCCGAGAATACTGTATCATTGGCGAACTGCACCTACGTCTACGGCTGCATCAATGGATAATAAAAATTATGCTGCAGAAGCTCAAATAAAAAGTTTACAAAATCATTTAGAACGTATGAATTATGATGCAATAGCAAGTTTTTCAAATCCTAAAAATCTAGAAATTCATATTGAGTGGAAGGTAAACAAAAATAATAATATTTCAGTTATAGTGTATGACGAAAAACTAAATGAAGATTTAGATGATTATATATGGCAAATACAACTTCAAATAGGAGCACAACTGGAGCAAGTGATTGTTTTGTCAGATGATCAAAAAAGACTAGATAGTATTAAACGAGAGTGTAAAAAAATTTGTTTGTCGAATGAAAGCAATTACGCCAAAGCATATAATATTGGGAGAGAGATGGCTCAAGGAAAAATTTTATTGTTTATGACAGATCGTATATTACCGGTATCATTAAAAACTTATTTCGAATTAGAAAGTTGGGCAGCACATCCAGAAATTGGATTGGTTGGACCTAAAATAATTTATAAAAATAAAAAAATTAATTCGCTTGGAATTGCAATCAATAAACAAAAACCAGTTTCAATACTTCATGGATATTCAGATAATTCGGGTATTTTAACAGAGTTTGGGACGACAAGTTGGTATCGCAATGTTAACGCAATGGATTATCACTGCTTTGCAATTGAAAAGAAAAAGTATAAGGAAATAGGTGGATTTGATGAAAATAGAAAGGAATTAGCAATGCTAGATTTTTGTTTACGAGCAAGGCGACTATACAGGAATCTTATAAATCCATTTGCGATTGTACAATATAATGAGGATTATGCTGAGTATATAGATGAAAAATGTAAACGTGAGTATAATCAAATCTTCAATGAATACAATATGCCTAATGTAGATATGTATTACAATGTTGAATTATTAAAATGATTTATAAAAGACAATGAGGAGATAAAATGTCACAGTATATACAAAATTTTGTAAAATTTCGTCCATTACTTAATGAATTGATTGCACGAGATATAAAAATTAAATACAGACGATCAGTATTAGGAGTTCTTTGGACATTGCTAAATCCGCTATGTATGATGATTGTATTATCAGTGGTATTTTCAAATTTATTTAAATTTGATGTAGAAAATTTTCCATTATACCTATTAAGTGGTCAAGTGGTTTTTACATTTTTTAGTGATTCCACAACAGCAGCAATGTCATCAATTATTAATAATGCTTCATTAATAAAAAAAATATATGTACCAAAATATATGTTTGTTTTGTCAAGAATATTTTCTAGTTTTATTAATTTGTTGGCGTCATTTACTGCACTATTGTTAGTGATGGTAGCCATGAGGGCAGAGTTGCATTGGACAGTGTTATTGGTTCCTATACCGATGCTTCTGCTGGTTATATTTTGCTTTGGAGTAGGTCTTATTCTTGCAGCGTTAACGGTAAAATTTAGAGATATCATGCATCTTTATTCGGTATTTACAACAGCACTGATGTATTTAACACCAGTTATATATCCGATGTCAATCTTACCAAAGTGGCTGGCACCTATTGTTAGAATGAATCCGATAACTAACATATTAATTATGTTTCGTGATGTCATGCTCAACAATTCTTTATTAGATGTGAAATCTTTGATTATTGCGATTGTTGAAGCTTTTATCGTGTTAATATTAGGATTATATGTGTTTTATAAGAATCAAGATGAATTTATATTGAACATATAGGAGTATAGTAAATGAGTAAAGAAGTAATGATAGATGTAAACCAAGTATCTATGAAATTTAATTTATCTTCAGAAAAATTTGATAGTATTAAGGAATATATCATTAAGCGTATAAAAGGACAGGTTGCATTTGATGAATTCTGGGCATTGCAGAATGTTTCTTTTAATGTGTACAAAGGGGATGCATTGGGATTAATTGGTTTGAATGGTAGCGGAAAAAGTACAATGCTTAAGACTATTGCCGGGGTATTGAAGCCAACGAAAGGAAATGTTCAAGTAAATGGTACTGTAGCACCATTGATTGAATTAGGTGCTGGATTTGATATGGATTTGACTGCAAGAGAAAATGTGTTTTTAAATGGTGCGTTACTAGGATATAGTCGTCAAGAAATGCAGGAGCATTATGATGATATAGTTGAGTTTTCAGAGTTATCAAATTTTATGGATGTTCCTGTAAAAAACTTTTCATCAGGTATGGTGTCTAGATTAGCATTTGCAATAGCAACAATTGGAACACCGGATATTTTAATAGTGGATGAAGTTTTATCAGTTGGTGATTTCAGATTTCAACAAAAATGTGAGGCGAGAATCCGCAATATGATGAAACAAGGAACGACAATATTGTTTGTATCACATAGTATTGAACAAGTTAAGTCTTTATGCAATAAAATCGTATGGCTAGAACATGGGAAACTAAAAATGTTTGGTGATACTCAGGATGTTTGCGATAAATATAGTCAAGCGTATAGTTAGAGGTAAAGATATGAAGAAAATAGTTCGTCAGATAGTATATAGCATAATAGTGATTGCTTTTGTATTTTGTTATGCACATATAGCGAAAACACATAATATTTATGATAAAACAATAGATACAAGTAAATATAAAGAAACTACTTCTTATATGGATAAAAATGTAACACAGCAGTTTCAGAGTGAAGAAATGACATTGGACGGAATAAGATTAAAGTGTAAAAGCAAAGGAATTACTGATAATATTCAGGTTAAATTTTCTCTGATAGATGTAGATACTGAGGATGTGGTAGCAGAGGGTGTGGTGCCAGGAAATCAATTTAAGGACAGTAAATTCTATGAGTTTAACTTTGATACCGTTTCAGAATGTAAAAATAAAAGTTATAAGTTTATATTAGAGGAAACGGGAAATACAGTCGATAATTATATTGACTTTTGTTATACTGATACACAAGAAAAGAATACAGAAATGGAAATTAATAATGAAGCTGTAGTTGGAACATTAGTTATGAAAACAGTGACAAATCGATTTGATATAGAAACATTTTGTGTATTACTGATATTTATTGTTTACATTGTTGTATTTTTAAAATTCTTATATAAATTATTTAAATAAGTGAGAGGAATAAGATGTCTAGAGTAAAAAAGCTGACACAGATATTTATAAAGAAAGGACCATTGGGAACTGTTAAAGCTTTTGGAGAGTATGGCAGAAAAATAAAGAGAAACAGAGAGTTTTGTAATATTGCAAGACAGATACATTTAATTTCACCGGATGAGAGAGCAAAACAGATACAAACTAAATTTGCACATCCGGTGAAATTTAGTATTATTACGCCATTATATAATACTCCAAAAGAATATTTAATTGAGCTGCTTGAATCAATGAATAGGCAAACCTATTCTAATTGGGAATTGTGTTTAGCAGATGGAAGTGATGAAGAACACAAATATGTAAAAGAAATATGTGAAGAATGGATTCAAAAAGATTCGAGAATTATTTACGAACAGTTAGAGGAAAATAGAGGAATCTCAGAAAATACCAATAGATGTATTCAATTAGCTACGGGAGAATACTATGGATTGTTAGATCATGATGATGTATTACATGAATCAGCATTATATGAAATGATGAAAACGATAGAAGAGACTTCAGCGGATTTTTTGTATTCAGATGAAGTCAAATTTTCAAACAAAATAGAAGATGCAAAAGATTTCAACTTTAAATCAAGTTTCGGAAAAGATGAACTTCGTTCGCATAATTACATATGTCATTTTACAGTATTTTCAAAGGATTTGTTAAAAAATGAAAAAGAATTATATCGTCCATCATATGATGGAAGTCAAGATCATGACATGGTATTAAGATTAACCGAAAAAGCAAAAAGGATAATTCATGTACCGAAAGTCTTATATTATTGGCGAGTACATCCACAGTCAGTTTCTATGAATTTAGATTCCAAATCATATGCGGTTGATGCTGCTATTCGTGCAATAGGTGAGCAGTTAAAACGAAGCGGGGAGAACGGAGTGGTAAAAAGTAATTTGCCATATAGAACAATTTATCGAATAAAATATGACGTGCAAGGGAATTCTAAAATCATAATTTTGATTCATGGATGTTATGATTCGAAAAATAAAGTGGCGAATACTATAAAAAACAATACTGAATACTTAAATTACAAAATAGTATTTACAGATGAAAAAATAAAAAATTTTGGAAAAAAAATTAATCAAGCAATACAGAACAATACTGCTGATTATTATATATTGTTAGATGGTAAATGTGTTCCTAAAAATAGAACGTGGATAAAAGAATTACTAATGTATGCTCAAAGAAAGGATGTATGTGCGGTATCACCTAAGATTATATATGAGAATGATACGATTTGCTTTGCCGGAATGGCTTTAGATAAACACGGAATGAAAATAAAAAGAGTAGCATGGAAGAAGGACAATAAGGAGCAGGGGTATGAGGCTATGTTGCGCTATGTAAGAAATATTACAGCTGTTTGGAGAGGGTGCTGCATGTTTTCGTATAATTCATGGAAAGCATTACATGGATTTGCAGAGAATATGTCTGGATATGAAGAAATTGATTTTTCGTTAAAAGGAAGTCAGAAAAAAATGTGGAATGTATGGACGTGTTTTTCTGAATTAACATATACTCAGAATGAAGAGATAGAAAATGAGGGGATGGACATCGAAGCATTTGTTGAAAAGTGGGACAGGCATATTGCAGAAGGTGATAAATATTATCCTCCATATTTGGAAAAATTGGGGCTGTTATAGGGAGAAAAAATATGGCAGATATAAAAGAATTAGCAACAAAAACAGTGAAGACATTACGTGAAGAAGGAATTTCTAGTTTTGGAAGAAAAACAAAAAATTTTATTCATACGACGAGAATTGCAGGAAAAGATGCAAAATATAAAGTATATAAAGATGTATTGTTTATTAATGGTTGTGATGAGAGCGTTCCTCATCCAGCACGTTACAGGGTGACTCATCAAAGAGAGCAACTTGAAGCACATAATGTTTCTACAAATGAAATTTATTATGTTAATTTACAATTAGACCAAGTGCGGTTTTATCGTACATTTATATTTTTTAGATGTCCATATACAGATATGGTAGGAGATTTTATTAAGCTGGCAAAAAGTCTAAATAAAAAGGTACTGTTTGATATTGATGATTTAGTAATTGACACGAAGTATACCGATACAATAAAACATCTTGAAACAATGACAGTGGAAGAACGGGCACTTTATGATGATGGCGTAAAGCGAATGGGGAAAACATTATGCTTATGTGATGCTGCGATTACAACGACAGAAAGACTAGCAACGGAACTTAGAAACTATCTGCCAGAGGTGTATATTAATAGAAATACAGCATCGGAAACAATGTGTAATTTATCAAATGAAGCATTAAGAACAAAAATTCAAAATAAGAACACAATAGACATTGGTTACTTTAGTGGAAGTTTAACTCACAATAGCGATTTTGAATTAATTCTTCCAGCGCTGACAAGAGTAATGGAGCGTAATGATAAGATTTATCTGCATATTGTTGGGGAGTTGAATATACCAGAATCTTTAATACGTTTTAAAGATCGAATAGTAGCTCATCCATTTGTTGATTGGAAAAAACTTCCTCAATTAATTGCGTCTGTAGATATAAATTTGGCACCATTGGAAGAGGGGATTTTTAATGAAGCAAAGTCGGAAAATAAATGGGTAGAAGCTGCGTTGGTGCAAGTTCCAACAATAGCGAGCAATGTTGGCGCATTTGCGAGAATGATAGAACAAAATATTACTGGTGTATTGTGTAAAGATAGCGAAGAATGGGAAAATGCTTTAGAATTTTTGAGTAGCAGTGAAGAGGAAAGGAAACGTATAGCGTATAATGCATACGAGTTTTGTAGAAAAAACTGTGTTACGATTTATACAGGAACAGGACTACTAAGATTTTTAAAGAAATATACTACACCTAATATTATGTTTGTATTACCTTCATTGAAAATCAGTGGTGGTATTATGGTTGCTATGAAGCATGCAACAATTTTAAAAGAAGCGGGATATGATGTTTCAGTACTTAATGTGGATGGAAAGACAGAGTGGATAGAGTATGATAATCAGAAGATACCTGTTTTGAGTCAAAATGTAGAAATGTTAGAAGGCAGAATCGATAAATTAGTTGCCACAATGTGGACAACAATGGAGTTTTTGGAAAAATATCAAAATGTGCAATCTAGATATTATCTGGTACAAAATTTTGAGACAGATTTTTATGAGTCGGGGAATCCACTAAGAATTCGTGCGAATAAAAGCTACTATCCAAAAGTTCCGGTACAATTTGTTACAATTTCTAAATGGTGTAAGCAATGGCTTCAAGATAATTATGAACAAAGTACACGATATGCACCAAATGGAATTGTGACAGAAAAATTTCAACCACATGAACGTGAATTTACAGGAAAAATCAAAATATTGATTGAAGGGGACTGTGCAGTTCACTATAAAAATATAGATGAAAGTTTTAAAATTGTAGAAAAGCTAGATCCTGAAAAATATGAAATATGGTACATGTCATACAATGCTGAGCCAAAAAGTTGGTATAGAGTAGATAAATTTTTACATCAAGTACCATACGATGAGGTACACACAGTATATGAGCAGTGTCATATATTATTAAAAACTAGCATATTAGAAAGCTTCTCATATCCGCCATTAGAAATGATGGCAACGGGAGGCTATGCAGTAGTTGTTCCAAATGATGGAAATAAAGAATATCTTATAGACGGGGAAAATTGTTTGTTATATTCGCAAGGGGATATTGAAGCAGGAGTAAAAGCTGTTGAACGTATTTGTTCAGACAAAATGATTCAAAACCGTTTATATAAAGGAGGAATAAAGACAGCAGAATTTAGAAACTGGGAAAATATAAGGAAAGAAATTATTACTCTTTATGAAGATTAAAACAAACAAAATGGGATGGAAAAATAAAAGAAGGTATAATAAGTTAAAGAGATGTTATTATGGTGTAAAAGGTTGTGGGATAAAAGGGTTTATAAGTTATATGAAAGATAAACCTAGAATACAAGATAATAGTGCTTATATGGAATGGATAACAAGATTCAAGTTTGATCTAAATGAGCTTGAAAGACAAAAAAATGAGGAATTTGTTCAAAAACCACTAATAAGCATTTTGGTTCCAGTATACAATACAAAGCCGGATTTCTTTGAAGATATGATAGAATCCGTAAGAAAACAAACATATGGAAACTGGGAATTATGCATTGCAAACGCAAGTCCAAGTAATAAAGTACTTTCGGAAATTCTTGAAAAAAAGAATGATTCTAGAATAAAAGTAATTGATGTAGTAAACAATGAGGGAATTGCTCAGAACACAAATGCGGCATTAGAAATTGCTACGGGTGATTATATTGGATTATTAGATCATGATGATACATTAGCAGAAAATGCATTGTTTGAGATTGTAAAATTAGTAAACCAAAGGAATGCAGATGTGATTTATACAGATGAAGATAAAATGTCATGGGATGGAAAAGAATATTTTGAACCGCATTTTAAGTCTGATATGAATCAGGATTTGTTATATTCAAATAATTATATTTGTCATTTCTTTGTGGTGAAAAGAAAAATTGCAAAAGAGATAGGTGGTTTTCGAGAAAAGTATAATGGAGCTCAAGACTATGACTTTATTTTACGCTGTACCAATAGAACTAAAAAGGTAGAGCACATTGCAAAACCATTGTACCACTGGCGTTCACATAAGGATTCAACGGCAGAAAATCCAGAAAGTAAGCAGTATGCTTATGAGGCAGGAAAAAGAGCTATTGAAGATTTATTACAAGAAAATGGAAAAGAGGCAATAGTAGAAGATACTGAAAATCCAGGGTTTTATCATGTGAAATACAAGTTAAAAAACAATGATAAAGTTTTAATTATTGTAATATATCAAGATAGAGATAGTGAAAAACGGCAGATTAAAAAATGTATAAGATCAATAAAAAAGACGGCCGGATATTCAAATTACGAAATTGTTTTTATGCAAAAAAATTCAAAAATTGTACCAACAGAACTTAAAGCTAAATATTTGATGTTTGTAGATAGCACAATAGAAGTAATAAGTAAAGGTTGGTTATATGAGATGTTGGCAATTATCCAACAAGAATATGTAGGTGCAGTAGGAGCAAAAATTTATAAGAGAAATGAAACTATATATCATGCAGGGATTATTCTGGGAAAAGATACATATGCATTTGAAAATCAGCCAAGATGGGAATATGCGGAATTTCATAGAGATTCGTTAATGCAGGATATGAGTGCAGTTAGTAGTGATATGATGATTATATCAAGAGAAGATTTCCTGGGGATTACAGATGGAGATTTACAAAAATTAAATGATGAAGGAAAGATAGGAAAAAAAATTTATGCTAAAGGGAAAAAGGTTGTTTACAATCCGAACATAGAAGCATATACAATGAAAAGTAAATCATGTCTAATAAAGTCAGAAGATGCAGATATGTATTATGAATCTTTGAAGAAATACTTATCTGAACTTAGATATTGAGTATAATCCATTCAACCAGCTGATATTTATAATCAATTGAGTTGGCTGGAAAAAGGCAAATGGTAAAGAGTAGTAGCATTTATATGGTTTATCGTTTATGAAGAACATTTAAAATAGCTGATAACTACAATATTAGTTATGATAAAATATATCGTAGTCTGCTATTACCGAGGATATGTATTACATGTAACAGCAATTGGGGGGATAAAAAGAGAGGGAATGAGAGATGGCACCAAAAGTAAGTATTATACTGCCAAATTATAATGGAGAAAAGTACCTAAAAAAACTATTCAAAGTGTACTGAATCAGACATTTACAGATTATGAATTTATTATAGTCGATGATGCATCTACAGATAATTCACGTCAAATAATTGAGCAATTCGAGGATAAGCGTATTATTAGATATTATTCAGAAGTGAATCGACATGTTGCGTATACGACTAATATAGGATTTGCTGCGGCCAGGGGAGAGTACATTGCTAGAATTGATAGTGATGATCAATGGGAATCAGAAAAACTTGAAAAGCAAGTTAAGTTTTTAGATGAAAATACAAAATATGGTGCATGCTTTACAAAAGTAAATATTATAGATGACGATTCATGTATTGCAAATGATAAGTATCAAGAAATCGAAAAATTATTTAATAATGCCAAAAATCAATCACAAAGAGAATGGTTGAAGTATTTTATCTTTACAGGAAATTGTTTATGTAATCCGTCCGTCGTAATGAGGCGAGAAGCAATGGATAAAATAGGAAGGAAATATAATATTGCTTATGTGCCGGCTCAAGATTTCGAATTATGGACAAGAATGGTGTTAAAATATCCTATTTATATAATGGATGAACGATTAGTCAAATATAGATGGACAGAATTAGAGAATAAAATTAGTGGTAATCAAAAAGGAAAAGAGTATGCATTCCGGAATGTACATATGTTGGTTAGAAAAAAACTGATAGAATGAATGACGGAAGAAGAGTGGAATTTATTTTTGGGAGATAATGATGAAAAAGATTTAGAGAAGGCTACATTGCAAGTACAGTATGAAAAAGCATTGTTATTGTTACGGAATATAGACAATGAGGTTAACTTCCTAGGATTAGATAAATTTGAAGAAATATTAAATGATTCTGAAATGCTGATGTACATGGAAAAAAAAGATTTTTCCTTGAGAGAATATTATAAAGAATATCGAGTGAGAAATTTTGGAATATCAGAAGAAATTTCAAAAAAAGATAGAAGAATCCTTGAATTAAGTAATAAAGATAAAGAGAATAAAGATAGAATAACTCAGTTGGATGCAGAGTTGAACAGAATGAGAGATGAAATTCATAATATGAGAGAATCTACATCATGGAAAATAACTCGGCCATTTAGAAAAGTAGGGAGAATTATTCGAAAAACAAAATAGTCGGCATATTGCCGACTATTTTGTTAATACCTCAACACCATTTTCAGTTACAAGCACCATATATTCAATCTGGGCAGAAAGTCCGTCATCAATGGTATAAACAGTCCAGCCGTTATCTTCATCAACGAAGAAGTCAGGGCTACCTTCATTAATCATAGGTTCAATCGTGAACATCATACCTGGCACCAATAACATCTCAGATCCTTTAGGAGTAACAAAGCTGACAAATGGATCTTCGTGGAATTCGAGTCCGATTCCATGTCCGCCGATTTCTTCTACAACAGAATATCCATTTTCCTGAGCATGAGTGTTGATTGCATCAGCAATATCACCAAGATGTCCCCATGGTTTTGCGGCAGCAAGACCAAGTTCAAGGCATTCTTCTGTGACTTTTACGAGACGTTCAGCACGTTCGGATACCTGTCCGATTTTGAACATTCGAGATGCATCAGAAAAATATCCATTAAGAATTGTGGATACATCAACATTGATGATGTCACCTTCTTTCAAAATGATATTTTTATCAGGAATACCATGACAAATTTCGTTGTTAATAGAAGTGCATACACTCTTTGGGAATCCTTCATAATTTAATGGGGCTGGAATACCACCATTTTTTGTTGTTACATCATATACGATTCTGTCAATATCTTCTGTACTCATTCCGGCATGAATCTGTTCAGTAACAGCATCAAGAACTTTTGTATTGAGTTCAGCACTTGCTTTGATTTTTTCAATTTGAAATGGGGTTTTTAGTAATTTGCGGCTTGGGACAATCTCTCCGCGATCAGCATGAAGCTGCATCTTTTCTTCGATTGGCATGTGGCATTTTTTATATTTTTTTCCACTTCCACACCAGCAAGGGTCATTTCTTTCCATTTTACAATCCTCTTTTCTGAAAAATTTGAAATATTCATGTTGTCATATGTATATAGTTAAATATCTACTATTTATATTTCTACAGTTTAACATATATGATAGAAAAAAGCAAAGTTAGAAATAGCGAACAAAAGCAAAGAAAATTTGACATGGGAAAAAAGAGGAAGTATACTGATAAAGGTCAAGAAATAAGGGAATTTAATTGTTTATGAAAACATAAAAGAAAGGAAAATAAATGAAGAAAAAAATAGGTGTTATTGTTGCATTGTCAATTATAATCACAGGAATAAATTATCCGACATACAGCGTATATGCACAGGAAGAAAATCAAGATATTTTTCAGAGTGAAGAGAATAGTGCAGAATCAGATCTTCAACAAGAGAATGGGGAACAGACGTTGAATGAAGAGGCTGATATAGATGCAGATTCTATAGCAGAAGAATCTCAAGAACAAGGAGATTTGAAAGAAAACAGTTGGCGTTATCAAGACGGAGAATTGATTAGAAGTGCTGAGGATGAAATTTCTGTAATTAGTGATGTATATGCTCCAAATGCAACAAAAAAAGGTATTGATGTAAGTGAGCATAACCGTAATATTGATTGGGAAAAGGTTAAAGCCGCAGGAATAGATTATGCTATTATTCGGTGTGGCTATGGGGATAATTATGATAATCAAGATGACAAACAGTGGCTGAGAAATGTAAGTGAATGTGAACGTTTAGGAATTCCATATGGGGTGTATATTTATTCATATGCTCAAAATACAGATATGGCTGCAAGTGAAGCACAGCACGTATTAAGATTAATAAGTGGGCACAAGTTAAGTTACCCGGTTTATTTTGATATGGAGGATAATAGTACATTAGGAAGCGACTTCGGCGCAATTGCTCAGACATTTTGTAGTACAATTCAAAATGCAGGATATGCAGTTGGAGTATATGCAAACTTAAATTGGTGGAACAATTATTTGACAGATACAAGGTTTAATCAATGGCATCGTTGGGTCGCTCAGTATAATATACAGTGTGATTATACAGGTACCTATGCAATGTGGCAATATTCGTCAAAAGAATTAGTTGACGGAATAGATGGAACTGTTGATATGAACTATCTTATTGGAACACCGGCAGATCATGGCGTTAAAGAACTGCAGGGAGGAGTTTCTTACGAAGCTCACGTATCGGATATCGGGTGGCAAACTTTTGCCCAGAATGGAGAAACGGCAGGAACAACAGGCCAAAATAAAGGAATAGAAGCCTTAAAAATGCAGTTAACCGATGTGGATGGCGGAATAGGGTATAGAGCTCATGTACGAGATATAGGTTGGCAGGATTATGTATCAAATGGACAGCAGGCAGGAACAACAGGTCAGGCAAAACCGGTAGAAGCGGTATCTATCCGACTTACAGGAAAAGCGGAAGAACAATATGATATCTACTATCGAGTACATTCAAGTGATTTTGGATGGCTTGGTTGGGCAAAGAATGGGGAAGATGCCGGAACACAAGGCTATGCAAAGAAAGTAGAAGCAATACAGGTTCAATTGATTGAAAAAGGTGGAGAAGCACCAGGAGAGACTTCGAATGCTTTTAAGATGAAAGAGACAGAAGTTCAATATCAGGCGCACGTGTCAGATATAGGTTGGCAGAATATCGTAACAAATGGGGCATTGGCAGGAACAACAGGCCAGAATAAAGGGATAGAAGCATTAAAGTTGCAATTATCTAATGCTAGAAATGGCGGAATAGAATATCGCGCTCATGTACGAGATATAGGCTGGCAGGATTATGTATCAAATGGGCAGCAGGCAGGAACAACGGGGCAGGCGAAACCAGTAGAAGCAGTGTCTATCCGACTTACAGGAAAAGCAGAAGAACAATATGATATCTACTATCGAGTACATTCAAGTGATTTTGGATGGCTTGGTTGGGCAAAGAACGGGGAAGATGCCGGAACACAAGGTTATGCAAAGAAAGCAGAAGCAATTGAAATTTGTCTGGTAAAAAAAGGTGATGCAGCACCGGGAAGTGCTGAAAAAGCATTTTTAAAGAAGAATTAGAAAAAGAGTTATTGTTGATTTGAGGTGATTTCTCAATATCAGCAATAACTCTTTTTTAAAAATATAGGAAAATCTTGTGTTTTAAATCTAAATCAAATAAAATAAAAGAAAGAAAATACTTGATAAAAGAAAGGAGCATATATGAGAGAGAAGAAGTTTATGAAGTTATTGGGCGTGATTGTTTTATGCATAGCTATGATAACAACGACGCCAATATCGGTATTTGCAGAAGATATTGTACAGACTGATGATGTACAACAAGTACAAGAAACCACTCAGGAAGATATTAATCAGGACGAGAGTAATAACAATCAGGGTGAGAGTGGAACTGCTCAGAATGAGGGAGAACTGGATGTAATGCAGAGATCCGAGGCGGAAACAACAGAATCTGATTTGAATAGTAGCATTGAGAATGAAACAGAAAACACTGATGAGTCTGTTATGCCGGCTGGGGAAACGGCAGATGTATTAAATATCAAATACAGTGCATATCTTCAAGGAACAAATTGGCAGGAAGAAAAAAGTAATGGGGAGACAGCTGGAACTGTCGGACAGAACCGTGCTATGAAAGCACTCAAAGTTCAGCTGGAAAATAACACAGGTATAGCAGGATCAGTTCAATACTGTGCCCATGTATCGAATATTGGTTGGCAGAATTATGTGGAAGAAAATGAACTGGCAGGAACAACGAAAACTGGATTACAAATCGAAGCAATCCGAATGAAATTTACAGGTGAGTTAGCAGAACAGTATGACATTTATTATCGAGTTCATGCAACGAATGTAGGCTGGCTTAGCTGGGTAAAAAATGATGAAAAAGCCGGAACAGCAGGGTATGCATATTCTGTTCAGGCAGTAGAGATTAAAATTTGTAAAAAGAATAGTGCAGAGGCACCAATTACTGACGGAAAAGGTTTTGTGTCAGAAGAAACAGTTGGAAAAATTATGTATCAGGCACATGTACAGAACATTGGTTGGCAAAACAAAGTTTATGATGGAACAACTGCAGGAACGGTAGGAAGAAATTTAAATCTTGAAGCATTAAAATTAAAAGTTACAGAAGCAGGAAGAACTAATCTGACAGGTTCTATTACATGTGAAGCTCATGTACAGGATATTGGTTGGCAATCGTCGGTTTCAGATTGGCAGCAAGCCGGAACAACTGGAAAAAATAAAAAAATTGAAGCTGTTAAGATTAATTTAACAGAACAGTTGGCAGCAACATATGATGTTTATTATCGAGTTCATTCAGCAAATTATGGCTGGCTTGGATGGGCGAAAAACGGAGAAGAGGCCGGAACAAAAGGGCTTAATTTAGGTGCGCAGGCAATAGAAGTGAAACTGTATGAAAAAGGTTCTTCGGAAGCGCCTGCTCAGACAGAAAAAAGTTGTGTGTCAACAGAAAATTTGGGGTTAGTTCTTTACAAAACTCACGTACAAAATATTGGTTGGCAAAGCAGTAACTTTTATGATGGACAAACAGCAGGGACAACTGGAAAGGGTCTTAGTGTTGAAGCAATTAAAATAAATGTTACAGAATTAGGAAGACAAGGTAATCTTACAGGCTCTATTCTTTATGAAGCACATGTACAGGATATCGGCTGGCAGGGAGAAGTTGCAGATGGACAGACAGCTGGAACCACAGGAAAAAATAAAAAAATTGAGGCGATTAAAATCCGTTTGTCAGAACAATTAGAAGCTCAATATGACATTTATTATCGAGTGCATAGTGCAAGATTTGGTTGGCTGGATTGGACTAAAAATGGAGAGGTTGCAGGAACTGTTGGATATAATGCAGGTGTAGAGGCAATCGAAATCAAACTGTATGGGAAAGGAGATGTAAGTGCTCCGGCATGCAGTGGAAGAAGCTATTTATCAGCGGATCAAATTGGAACATTGATATTTCAAACAAAAGTGGAAGGTTCAGATTGGCAAGATGCAAAAGGAAATGGAGAGATAACAGGAACGACAGGAGTAAATAAAGCAATCAGACAACTTTCGATGAATATAACACCTTCAATGACAGGCGGATATATAGGAAATGTTGAATATCGTTTACATTTAAGCAATGCAGGCTGGCAAGACTGGAAGACAAGTGGGGAAGTGTCCGGCGATGGAATAAATCAAGCAGAAGCGGTTCAGATTCGTTTGACCGGAGAACTTGAAAAATATGCGGATATTTATTATCGCACACATGTTTCTAATTATGGCTGGTTAGGTTGGGCAAAAAATGGTCAGGCAGCAGGTACAACGAAATGTAGTTATAAATTACAGGCAATTCAGATAAAAATCGTACCTAAAGGGACCAATGCTCCAGGAAGTAATTCAAATTATTATAAAGATACCAAATATATAAGAATGTTAGCAAGATTTTCAACAGTAAGTACAAATGATGCAAACGGATTTTATAATATGTCAAGAGCATTAGGTTCATTTAACGGCGTGGTAGTTAATCCGGGACAGACAATATCGTTCTTTGGTGTTGCAGGACCTTGTGGACAGGCTCAAGGCTATCGTCCGGCTGGTGTTGTCGGCGGTGTCGGATATGGCGGAGGTATCTGCCAGGCTTCGACAACATTGTATGGAGGTGCAATCCGAGCAGGAATGACAATCATTGAGCGAAATAATCATACAATTGCTTCGACATATGTACCGAGAGGATTAGATGCAATGGTTTCGTATGGAGATTCAGACTTGAAATTCCGCAATGATTTAGGATTTCCGGTAACAATTAAAACATATACAGTAGGAAATACATTATATGTAGAATTTTATGGTCAGGATCCAGGATGGTTTGATTTTATCGAGCCGGTATCTTGGGCATCAGGACATTCTGCATGGGCACAGAGAAAATATTATAAAAATGGTTCGGTGATTCGTACAGAGAATCTTCCAAGTTCTTATTATTATAATTAATGCAGAGTAAAAAGGCATAGCTGGTTGGAAAAGCTGGCTATGTCTTTTCATGTAAAAGTAATTAGTGTAAAGAAGGAATACATATTTTTATGGAAAAGTTTATAAGAAGAGGAATAGCATTAGTATGTACTATAATGATGGTTTCTAATCCGCTGTTGGTATATGCTGAAGAAAATTCAGAATTAAAGATGGAAGATGCTGTTGATTTAGAAAGTGAAAGCAATGAACTAGATGAAGAAATACAGCAGAACCCAGAAATGGAAGAAGTGCAAGAAACAGATTCATTGGATCAAAGTACTACAGTTACTGAAGAAGAGACAGAAGAAATACAAGATGCTATTCCAGAAGAAACAATACTGAAAGAACAAGAAGAAATATTGGGTGTGAAATATAGCACATATCTTTATGGAATGGCTTGAAATGTTAAGATCAGGAGTCTTAGAAAAGGGAGATATAATTTGGATTTGGAATGAAAATGAGGGTGGAAAATATGGGATTAGTGATACTCACCATATAGGATTTTTCTGGGGCGACACATCGAACCAAGATTTATTCTGGCATTCTGCACCGAATGGTGGAAATCAAATTAGCCCGATTACAGGCTTGTCTAATAATGTAAGTTATACGGTAATGAAATTATAACTTTGTAGATTGAAAAAAGTAATCAAGGATAGAGAAGTGTGTTTTATCTTAAAGGATAGATGCATTTCTCTATTTTTTCATTTGCAATTCGTTTTTTGTGCATAATTACTTCTTTACAGCATTTTCAAATTATGCTATGTTAAATGAACATCTAAGGAGAAGTTCTTTTCTTCACATTTATCTAAAGCCACAAGGCACTCATCTCGGGTTTCACATTCTGAAACAATATCCGATATGAAAAAACGAAATATTTCACACTAAGGAGGGCTATGCCTATGAAGAACATGTTACAACAGTATTTCCCAATGATTCGGACGAAGGAAGAACTGACGTCCGAGATTAAAAAGAGTTCTGTTCTGAGCAGAGAGTTTTACAGCTGGAAACAGGAGGCGAGAAAGGAGTTTGTTGATTTTTGCACCGGAGCAAAAGGGGTGAAGATCTACATCAATTCCATCAATGTTCCAATACAGGCCTAAAACTGAATTTATTACAGAAATATCTGTTCGTTCCGCTTGACATCTTCTTGGATTCTTTGCAATATAAAGATATCAAAATACAGAATCGACTGGATGCATGGCTTGCATTTTTAGGCTCGGATGACCCGGAAATCATTATTGATATCATCGAGCAATATCCGGATTTCAAGGAGATGTACCAGCAAGTCTATGATATCTGTCGAAACATCGAGGAGGTCATGGGAATGTTTTCGAAAGAGCTGTTGGAGATGGATAGGAATACTGTGGAGCTGATGATTGATGAGATGCAGGATGAGATAAAGCAGCAGAAAGAAGTAATAGAGCAAAATAAAGAGGTAATACAGCAAAAAGATAGCGAATTACAAGAAATGCAGCAGAAGATAAAGGAACTACAAGAAGAACTTGAAAGGACAAAAGGCCTAAAGTAACTATAGCAACCATAAGAATCAAAATTTTCAAAAAAATATAATATAGTTTGAAAATTGTAATAATATTGTATATTTTTTGAAAAACTTTCCTTTCGCAATTGCTGTATTACCTCAGATATGGTATATTTAAATTAGTTTTTTACATAAGGGAAAAATAAAAAATGAAGAAGAGTCAGGAGTGATAGAAAATGTATCAGGATGAATACAAACGTTGGATGGAGGCTGATCTGGAGGACGCAGATCTGAAGCCTGAGCTGACAAAAATTGAAGGAAATGATGACGAGATTAAGGAGCGTTTTGCAGTTGCTCTTAAGTTTGGAACTGCAGGACTTCGCGGGGTTCTTGGAGCAGGTACAAATAGAATGAATATTTATGTTGTACGTCAGGCAACACAGGGACTTGCTAATTGGGTAAAAACTCAGGGTGGAACTCAGACTGTTGCAATTAGTTATGACAGCCGTATCAAAAGTGATGTGTTTGCGAAGAATGCAGCAAGTGTATTGGCAGCAAACGGAATCAAGGTTCGCATTTATGATGCGTTAATGCCTGTTCCGGCACTTTCTTTTGCAACTCGTTATTATAACTGTAATGCAGGTGTCATGGTGACAGCTTCTCATAACCCGGCAAAATATAACGGATATAAAGCATATGGTCCGGATGGTTGCCAGATGACAGATGATGCTGCAGCTATCGTATACGATGAGATTCAGAAAACAGATGTAATAACAGGTGCGAAGTATATGCCATTTGCACAGGGTGTTGAAGAAGGTCTGATTCGTTTTGTTGGTGATGATTGTAAGAGAGCACTGTATGATGCAATCGAAGAGAGACAGGTTCGTCCGGGGCTTTGCAAGACAGCAGGACTGAAGCTTGTATATAGTCCACTTAATGGTTCTGGATTAGTTCCGGTTACACAGATTTTAAAAGATATCGGAATTACAGATGTTACAATCGTTCCTGAGCAGGAATATCCAAATGGATATTTTACAACATGTAGCTATCCGAACCCAGAGATTTTCGAAGCTCTTGAGAAGGGTCTGAATCTTGCGAAAGAGACAGGTGCAGATTTGATGCTTGCAACTGACCCGGATGCAGACCGTGTCGGCATTGCTATGAAGTGTCCGGATGGTTCGTATGAATTGGTTACTGGTAATGAAGTTGGAGTTCTTCTTCTTGATTATATTTGTGCAGGCCGTATTGAAAAAGGTACAATGCCTAAGAATCCGGTAGCGGTAAAATCTATCGTATCTACACCTCTTGCTGATGCTGTTGCAGAGCATTATGGTGTTGAGCTTCGAAGTGTTTTGACAGGATTTAAGTGGATTGGAGATCAGATTGCAGGACTTGAAGCAGCAGGAGAAGTTGAACGCTTTATCTTCGGATTTGAGGAGAGTTATGGATATCTGGCTGGTCCATATGTTCGTGATAAGGATGCAATCATCGGATCTATGCTGATTTGTGAGATGGCAGCATATTACAGAAGTATTGGAAGTTCTCTGAAACAGAGAATGGAAGAAATTTATTCTGAATATGGCCGTTACCTGAACCAGATTGATAGTTTTGAGTTCCCGGGACTTAGTGGTATGGATCAGATGGCTGGAATCATGCAGGGCTTAAGAGAAAAACCGCTTGAGGAGATTGCAGGATATAAGGTTGTGAATGTTACAGACTACAAGAAACCAGAAGAGACGGGACTTCCGGCTGCAAATGTTCTTATTTACAAATTGGAAAATAATGAGACAGTTATTGTTCGTCCTTCAGGAACAGAACCTAAGATTAAGATTTACTACACAACACTCGGTAAAAATCTTGAGGAAGCACAGGCAGAGAAAGATAAGTTGTCTGAGGCTTTAAAACCAATCATGAAATAAAAAGTTAAAAAAGTGATAGAATAAAATAATGAGACTATGGGGAAATGTGATCGATGAGATTTTTCTTTATAGTCTCATTTATTTATGCTAAAATAAATACAGTATGCAAAAGTTTTTCAGCAAGGAGGATAAATACTATGCTTAGAATTGGAATGTTGACAAGTGGTGGAGATTGTCAGGCGCTGAACGCAGCAATGCGAGGAGTTGTGAAAGGAATCTGCACAAAGCGTGATGATGTAGAGATTTATGGTTTTCAAGATGGATATAAAGGATTAATATATGGTAACTTTAGCATGTTGACTCCGAAAGATTTTTCGGGAATCCTGACACGTGGAGGTACGATTCTTGGAACATCAAGACAGCCGTTTAAATTGATGCGTGTGCCGGATGCCGATGGTCTTGATAAGGTTGAAGCTATGAAGCACACATATCACAAGCTGAATTTGAATTGTCTTGTGATTCTTGGTGGTAATGGAACACATAAGACAGCAAACCTGCTTCGCGAGGAAGGGTTAAATGTAGTAACTTTACCAAAAACAATTGACAACGATCTCTGGGGAACAGATATGACTTTTGGATTCCAGAGTGCAGTAGATATTGCGACAGATACGATTGACCGTATTCACACAACTGCAACATCACATAGCAGAGTGTTTATCATTGAGGTAATGGGACATAAAGTAGGTCACGTTACATTGCATGCAGGAATTGCAGGCGGAGCTGATATCATTCTTCTTCCGGAAATTCCATATGATATTAATGTGATTTCTGACGTGATTCAGAAACGTACAAAGGCAGGTAAGAAATTTACGATTCTTGCGGTAGCGGAAGGTGCGATTTCAAAAGAAGATGCGAAGCTGAAGAAGAAAGAGTATAAAGAGAAGCTTGCAAAGAGAAAATATCCTTCTATTGCATACGAGTTAGCTGAACAGATTGAGCAGACAACAGATAAAGAGGTTCGAATTACAGTTCCGGGACATACACAGCGCGGTGGTTCACCATGTGCATACGATCGTGTATTTGCAACAAGAGTCGGAGCTAAGGCAGCGGAGTTGATTTTAAATCAGGAATATGGATACATGGTAGCAATGCGTGACGGAGAGATTACAAAGGTTCCGTTGGAAGAGGTTGCCGGAAAGCTGAAGTATGTCGATCCAAAATGTAGTTTTATTCAGGAAGCAAAAACGATTGGAATCAGCTTCGGAGATGAATAATGAGATAGTCTGTGACAGGATATTTTCAAAAAATAAGTAGAAACAAAGAGGTGTGATTCATGTCATATACGGCATTATACAGAAAGTTCCGTCCGACTACATTTGAGGATGTAAAGGGTCAGGATCATATTATAAAGACATTACAGAATCAGATTAAGGCAGACCGTATCGGACATGCGTATCTATTTTGCGGAACTCGTGGAACAGGAAAGACGACTGTGGCAAAGATATTTGCCAAGGCGGTGAATTGTGAGCATCCGGTGGATGGAAGTCCATGCGGAGAGTGTGCGATGTGCAAGGCGATTGCAGCAGGCACGTCGATGAATGTGATTGAGATTGATGCGGCATCGAACAATGGTGTGGATAATATTCGAGAGATCCGGGAGGAAGTGGCGTATCGTCCAACGGAAGGCCGCTTCAAGGTTTACATTATTGATGAGGTGCATATGTTGTCTATCGGAGCATTTAATGCACTTTTGAAGACGTTGGAGGAACCGCCGGAGTATGTGATATTTATTTTGGCAACAACGGAGGTTCATAAGATTCCAATCACAATTTTATCTCGATGCCAGCATTATGATTTTCATCGAATTACGATTGATACGATCGCAGGTCGAATGAATGATCTGATGGAAATTGAACAGGTGGATGTTGAACAGAAAGCAATACGATATATTGCCAAGGCTGCAGATGGTTCGATGCGTGATGCGTTGAGTCTTCTGGATCAGTGTATTGCATTTTATCTGGGGCAGAAGCTGACGTATGATAATGTTTTGGAAGTGCTTGGTGCAGTGGATACCGATGTATTCAGCCGTTTGCTTCGTAACATTATAGCGAGAGATGTTCCTAAGGTTTTGGACACGGTGGAAGAACTGGTAATGCAGGGGAGAGAGCTTTCGCAATTGACGGCGGATTTCACCTGGTATCTTCGTAACTTGCTTCTCGTTAAGACTTCTGATAATATGGAAGATGTTCTGGATGTATCTTCGGAAAATCTTCAGCAGTTAAAAGAAGAATCACAGATGATAGAAGTGGATGCGCTGCTTCGCTATATCCGTATTTTTTCGGAATTGTCTGGTCAGATGAAGTATGCGACACAGAAGAGGGTGCTCTTGGAAGTAGCGTTGATTAAGTTATGTACACCGGCGATGGAAGTGAATACAGATAGTTTGCTGGATCGGATTCGTGCGGTGGAAGACCGATTAGAGCGTGAACTGGAAACTGTACAGGAGAAAGTAGTGTACGTCAATGCGTCTGAGGTCAATGGCATGGCAGGGAGTACGAACGCGTCTTCAAGAAAAAGCCAGCCGAAACCGGAGCTGCCGGATGCAGTACCGGAGGAAATACAGAAGGTGGTGCAAAATTTCCGCTCTATTGCGGATGAGGTGTCTGCACCGACTAGTATTTATCTGAAGCAGGCGAGATTAAGTCTGGGAGGAGATAATCGGTTATTGATTGTTCTGTCTGATAGTATTGCAGCGGAAAGTGTGAAGCGGGAAGATCATAAGCAAGAAATCGAGTCGGTGATTGAGCAGAGAATCGGCAAGAAGGTTGAAGTTGAGGTGCGTCAGTTAGATGACGGGCGAAGATTTGAAGATACATTTGTAGATTTAGAAAAACACATGGAAAAAGTAATTAACATGGAAATAACAGTGGAGGATTGATTATGGCAAAACGTGGTGGTTTCCCAGGTGGCGGAATGCCGGGGAATATGGCAAATTTAATGAAGCAGGCTCAGAAGATGCAGCGTCAGATGGAAGAGCAGGCAAAGGAAATGGAGACAAAAGAATTTACAGCAACAGCCGGAGGCTCAGCTGTGGAAGTGACAATGTCTGGTAAGAGAGAAGTAGTCAGAGTGAAACTGTCTGAAGAAGTAGTGGATCCGGATGACATTGAGATGTTAGAAGATTTGATCGTTGCAGCAACGAATGAAGCACTTCGTAAAGTTGATGAAGAATCAGGTGCTGCAATGTCTAAATTGACAGGTGGACTTGGCGGCGGAATGCCGGGGTTATTTTAATGGAATATTATAGTAATCAGATCAGCCGGTTGATCGAAGAGTTTTCAAGACTTCCGGGAATCGGTGCAAAGTCAGCACAGAGATTGGCATTTCATATTATTAATATGCCGAAAGAGCAGGTAGAGAATCTTGCGAAAACCATGGTAGATGCACGTAACAACGTGCGCTACTGTGCACAGTGCTGTACTCTTACAGATCGGGAGATATGTCCAATCTGCAGTAATCCAGACCGAGACCATAAGACAATCATGGTAGTTGAAAGTCCGAGAGATTTGGCGGCATATGAGAAAACCGGAAAGTATAATGGTGTGTATCACGTGCTTCATGGAGCTATTTCACCGATGCTTGGAATCGGACCGGGAGATATTAAATTAAAAGAATTGATGGCTCGGCTTCAGGGGGATGTTGATGAAGTAATCATTGCGACAAACTCTAGCTTAGAAGGTGAAACAACAGCAATGTACATTAGTAAATTGATCAAGCCGGTTGGAATCAAAGTCAGCCGGATTGCCAGCGGCGTTCCGGTCGGCGGTGATCTGGAATATATTGATGAAGTGACACTTTTGAGAGCACTGGATGGCAGAACAGAGCTGTGAGGTAGAGTAATTGGGAAAAAAAGTAACATCTTCACATGTGGCAAAACATGCAGGCGTATCGCAGGCAACGGTATCTATGGTATTAAATAAGAAATATAATGTCTCATTTTCTCGAGAAGTAATAGAGAGGGTGGAGCACTCAGCAGAAGAACTTGGGTATGAACTTCCGAAACGAAAGCGGAAAAGGGAGAGCAGAAGAGAAAAACTGTTGGTAGTATTTTGCCCAAATCTGACCAATCCATATTATGTGATGTTGCTGCAGGGAATTGAAGCACGCGCAACGGAACAAGGATATGGATTGTTTGTCTGTAATACACAGCGAAGTCTTGTGCTGGAGGAACAGTATTTGAAAATGTTATCGTCTCTGAATCCGCGAGGTGTGATTTATACTTGTAATCCGAGCCGGTGTTATCTGGAAATGATAGAAGAATTATCAAAAACCATTCCATTTGCAATTATTAATAATCAGAATGAAAAACTAGAAGTTGATGCAGTAGAGCTTGATAATTCAAAACTGGGCAGGATTATGGCGAGACATTTGTTGGATTTGGGACATAAGAAAGTGGCATATATTGCGCCACCGCTCACAGTGCGGCAAAAACAACGTTCAAAGCGGGTGGAAGGATTTTTAAAAGAGTTCAGTGAAGCCGGATTGGCAAATGGCGTTGTTATTAAGTCTGCAAATGAATCCATTGATCAGGATGTACCGGGTATTGATTCGGAATATCGTATCGGATATGATTTGACAAAAGAAGTATTGGCGGAGCATGGAGATGTGACTGCAATCGTAGGGCTGAATGATATGATCGCATTTGGGATTTTGGATGCACTTTATGACGAAAAATACAAGGTGCCAAATGATATGTCAGTTATGGGGTGTGATAATACCCTGTTTTCTAAAATGAGAAAACTATCTTTAACTACGATAGAACATTTTGTCATTTATAAAGGCAGAGATGCCTGTGATATTATAATGAAGAAGATAAAAAGTGCTGATCAGAAATATGGAGAAATCCAGCCGATCAGTATTTATCATGTGGAATATGAGCCTCAGCTTGTGGCGCGGGGGACGACATCTTATCCACCGGGTAAAAAAACAAAAATTAATGCAAAAAAGAAAAATATTAATAAATATTAATACAAATAAAAAGTATTGATATAAAAATAAAGTTCCTATATAGTTTAATTATGGGGATAAAACTGCTAAGTTAAAAAATAGCGAGCAGATAAACAATGAAATAAATTGAGTTTTGTTAATAAAATCAATTTATAAACAGATGAAAATTATTAATAATTTTCCGACCTATTGACCGTTTTGTTTTTCATGACTATAATCGAAAGTAAAGAGAGCAAATGAAAAATTTGTAAAATTTATCTCGTAAACAGGTCGTATTATAAGGAGGAACAAGACATGAAATTTTTTATTGACACAGCAAAAGTAGAGGATATTAAAAAAGCAAATGATATGGGAGTAATCTGTGGAGTTACAACAAATCCATCTCTGATCGCAAAAGAGGGCCGTGTATTTGAAGAAGTTATTGCTGAGATTGCTTCTATCGTAGACGGACCGATCAGCGGAGAGGTAAAAGCTACTACAACAGATGCAGAGGGTATGATCGCAGAAGGTCGTGAGATCGCGAAGATTCATCCAAACATGGTTGTTAAGATTCCAATGACAGTAGAGGGACTCAAAGCAGTTAAAGTTCTTACAGCTGAGGGAATCAAGACAAATGTGACATTGATCTTCTCTGCAAACCAGGCACTTCTTGCAGCAAGAGCAGGTGCTACATATGTATCACCATTCCTTGGAAGACTGGATGATATTTCTACAAGAGGAACAGATTTGATCGCAGAGATCGCAGAGATGTTTGCAGTTGCAGGAATTGAGACAGAGATTATTGCAGCAAGTGTAAGAAATCCAATCCATGTAACAGATTGTGCTCTTGCAGGAGCTGATATTGCAACAGTACCATATGCAGTAATTGAGCAGATGACACATCATCCATTGACAGATGCAGGAATTGAAAAATTCAAAAAAGACTATATTGCAGTATTTGGTGAGTAGGTTGAACAAGTCTCATAAAGAGACTTGCGGTTTGTAGTTGTGCTGTATTATAATACAGTTACGTATGAACATAAAAATCAGGAGGAGTCTCATGGACAAATTAGAATTAATGAAAACAGCCAACGAAGTCCGTAAAGGAATCGTGACTGCTGTACATAGCGCAAAAGCCGGACATCCGGGCGGATCTTTATCTGCAGCAGATATCTTTACATATCTGTATTTTGAAGAAATGAACATTGACCCAAAAGAACCTAAGAAAGCAGACCGTGATCGTTTTGTTCTTTCAAAAGGACACACAGCACCGGGATTGTATTCTGCATTGGCACACAGAGGATATTTCCCTGTAGAAGATTTGAAAACACTTCGTCATACAGGTTCTTATCTGCAGGGTCATCCGGATATGAAACATATCCCAGGTGTAGATATGTCATCCGGTTCACTTGGACAGGGAATTTCAGCAGCAGTAGGTATGGCACTTGCTGCAAAATTGTCTAATGAAGATTATCGTGTGTATACACTTCTTGGAGATGGTGAAATTCAGGAAGGACAGGTATGGGAGGCATCTATGCTCGCAGGTTCCCGTAAACTGGACAACCTGGTTGTGATCGTAGATAATAATAATTTACAGATTGACGGAACAATTGAAGAGGTAAACTCTCCATATCCAATCGATAAGAAATTTGAAGCATTCAATTTCCATGTAATTACAATTAACGGTAATGATATGGATGAGATCGCAGCAGCTTTGAAAGAAGCACGCGAGACAAAGGGAATGCCGACAGCAATTATTGCAAAGACAACAAAAGGAAAAGGTGTTTCTTTCATGGAGAATGCAGTAGGCTGGCATGGAAAAGCTCCAAACGATGAAGAATATAAGATCGCAATGGAAGATTTAGAGAAAGCAGGTGAAGCATTATGTCAGAAGTAAAGAAGATCGCAACGAGAGATAGTTATGGTAATGCTTTAGTTGAGCTTGGTAAAGAACATGACAATTTAGTTGTTCTGGATGCCGACCTGGCAGCAGCAACAAAGACTGGTGTGTTCAAAAAAGAATTTCCGGAGAGACATATTGACTGTGGTATCGCAGAAGGTAATATGATCGGTGTAGCAGCAGGACTGGCAGCGGCAGGAAAGGTTCCATTTGCAAGTTCTTTCGCAATGTTTGCAGCCGGACGTGCATTTGAACAGATTCGTAACTCTGTTGCATATCCACATTTAAATGTAAAGATCGGAGCAACTCATGCAGGTATTTCTGTAGGAGAAGACGGAGCGACTCACCAGTGTAACGAAGATATCGCACTGATGCGTTCAATTCCGGGAATGGTTGTTCTTAATCCATCCGATGATGTAGAAGCAAGAGCTGCTGTAAAAGCTGCTTATGAGTATGAAGGACCAGTTTATTTGAGATTTGGTCGTCTGGCAGTGCCGGTTATCAATGATAGAGAAGATTACAAATTTGAGATGGGCAAAGGTGTTGTCCTTCGCGAAGGAAAAGACCTTACAATCGTAGCCAGTGGACTTCCGGTTGCAAATTGTCTGGAAGTAGCAGAGAGATTATCTGCAGAAGGAATTGAAGCGAAAGTAATCAATATCCATACAATCAAACCTCTGGACGAAGACCTGATTGTTTCAGCAGCAAAAGAGACAGGTAAAGTAGTTACAGTTGAAGAACATTCTGTAATCGGCGGACTTGGAAGTGCAGTATGTGATGTGCTTTCAGAGAAAGCTCCAACAAAAGTTCTGAAGATTGGTGTGAATGACGTGTTTGGAGAATCCGGACCGGCATTAGAACTGCTTAAGAAATATGGTTTGGATACAGATGGAATTTATGAGAAAGTGAAAGCTTTCTGCTAAGATAAGAACCGAATAGGGACGGAGTTAGGCGGCTTTTTCGTATGTGAAAAAGCCGCCTAATTTCGTCCCTGCCCGGTTTCCAGAGCCCCGCAATATTTATCGGTCAAAGTGGTGATCCAGCCTTCTTTTGTCTTCGGTACTTTTAAAACTGTTACCGGCCACATGTGGGCAAGGATGATATCTTCTTCAATCGGATTCAGGTTGAAGAATTTTTTTGCATGTCGATAGGCATGTTTTGGATGGTGGATTCCGTGAAAACGTTCACCGGTTTTCTGGGCGTGAGTATGCCAGTCGTACAAAAATAAATCGTGGAGCATACCGCCGCGGGCAGCAGAGCGGGCATCCAGATGAAAATAACGACACACTACATAATTATAATAGGCTACATGTAAGCAATGCTCATAACAGTTGGTATGTCCGTGATGAGGATATAATTTCATGCGAAGGACAACGGGATGTTCTGCAATATCTCTGATACATTCGTAAAAATCTTCACCCCATTCTTTTTTCAAGTCAACAGGATCGTATAATGCTTCTTTGTGAAGCTGTTCTAATAATTTATTCTTTAATTTCATTTTAATCACCAGATTTCCAAATTCTGAAATTATCATAGCACTTCTGACAAGATAAAGTAACCCCATTATTTATTTGTCGAATTCTCCTGACAGAAAATGATAAAATCATACATTTCCAAGGTGCTATTCTTTTGAGTGTTCAATGTGGAACGGATTCCTGTTCTTTAGACAATCTGCGGGATGCCAAATTACAGTGCGCGCTGGCATACCTGCAAAAAATATAGCAGAGGTGAGTAGAAATGGAAAGACAGATACCAAAAAACGTACGTCAGATCGGAAATGTAAGTGATACACCTAAAATATATGTGGAAGATTATGTAGATACTTTTTTTACCCAACTATGCGAGAAAGCAGGAGAAACACCAATCGGTGCATTTCTTGTCGGAGACATGCAAAAGACAAAGGAAGAAGAATATGTCTATATATATGGAGCAATTCAAATGCATGATCTCAAAACAGATGAATCCGGGTTTGTGATAGACGAAGAAACCTGGAAACAAGCCTATGAAGACTGTAAAGAATTTTTTGAAAACGGAGAATTGCTGGGATGGTTTGTGACGCAGGCCAATATAGAATTAACAGTATCAAACAATACGTTGCGTTTACATAAAAAATCATTTCCGAAAAAGAATACAGTATTTATTATGAAAGATGCGACTGAAAAAGAGGAAGCGTATTTTGTGCATAAATTCAATGATCTTATGGAGATTGCAGGACATTATACTTATTATGAAAAAAATCCTTGTATGCAGGATTATATGATTGCAAACAGAAAGAAAAACGGGATGTCTCCCACGGAAACTGTGGAAGATCAGGCTGCGAAGGATTTTCGAAGTATTGTGCACACCAAAACAGGGGAACGAAAAAAGAAAGTTTATACAAACCGCATCATGCAAGGAGTAAGTGCGTGTCTCATTCTTCTTGTTGTTGTGATGGGTGCGGTTATGATCAATAACTTCGGTAAAATGAAAGCAGCACAGGTCACACTTGGAGAAAAGGCAGAAATAGAAGATTCTTCTGGTGAAGAAGTGGCAGAAACAAGTGGAAATGTGACCGCAGTAACAGGAGAAGCTGCGAAGGAAGAGGCGGAAAAGACAGATACAAAACAGAATAATAGTGAGCAGGGACAAGCAGAAGATACAGTGAAAGAAGAAACGAAGGAAAATCCAAATCAAAATAATGAAGTGAAAACTGCATGGGAAGACAGTTCAGAAACGGCGTCAGGCGATACACAGGTAAATGGTTCAGATGGGATTTATGTGGTAGAGCAGGGTGATACACTGGCAATTATCAGCCGGAAAATGTATGGGGATGTAGGACATGTAGATGCTATTTGCAGAATGAATGGGCTTGAGGACGGTAACCTGATTTATATCGGACAAAAATTGCTATTGCCATAACTTCATGCTATAATGAGCGTTAGTAAGCGTTGGAAAAACATATTAAGAGGGAAGTATAATATGGCACGAAAGAGAAAATCTACACTGAAGGCGGCGGGATTATTGTCAATGGAAGAAATAAACCGTTTGACAAGAAAACACCGGACTGCCCGGGCAAAGAGAAATGCGACAATTCTCTTTTTTCTTATTATGGTAGTGGCCGGAACTTATATGCTTATAACAGAGCACGCATATTCAAAGGTTTATAAAGCAGCATCCTACACAAAGACATCGTCAGATAACAATCAATATGTTGCATTTCACAATGGAATTGTTCGTTATAGCAGAAATGGTGTGACATATTTAAATCATAAGAATAAAGAGTTGTGGATTCAGTCAGGACAATTTAAAAATCCAATCATTGATGTAAATAAAAACGTGTTTGCCATTGCTGATTGCGGAGGAAACTCAGTTCAGATTTTTGACCGTAAAGGGTTAAAAGGGGAATTTGAGACGACATTGCCGGTTGAAAAGATTTCTATTTCAAATCAAGGTGTTATAAGCATAATTTTGAAGAATGGGAATACACCTTATATAGTGACTTATGATTCTTCGGGTAATATTTTGGTGGAAAATGAAGTTTCGGTAAGCAGTCTGGGATACCCGACAGCATTGGATATGTCCGAAGACGGTACAGTGCTGGCAGTGACTTATCTGGATACAGGAAGCGGAAGTCTCAAATCAAAAGTGATTTGTTACAATTTCGGAGAAAAAGGTAAGAATAAAACAAATCATATCGTCAGTCAGAAAGAATATGATGAAGAGATTATGCCGGAAATTTATTTTATGGATAAATCCAATCTGGTAGTTGTTTCGGATCATACTTTTATAATCTATTCAGGTAAGGATGTTCCGAAGAAAAAGAAAGAAGTTACATTGAAGCAAGAAATCCAGAGTACCTTTCATACGTCAAAATATATCGGTTTCATTTTGTTGAAAGAAGATAAAACCGGTTATGAAGTGTGTTTGTATAACAAGGCAGGAAAGCAGGTTATGTGTAAAGACATAAAAGGCGAATATAGCAATGTCAGCATGACCGGAAGCGAGATTATCATGTATGAAGGAAGCAGATACTGCGTTATCACAAAGACAGGCGTGGAGAGGATTAATAAGGATTTGGGAATGAATATTTTATCAGTCATTCCGGCAAATGGAATTAATAAATACTGGGTGATGGGTACAAATGAATTGCGCGTGATTTATCTGGTACGATAGGAGAAAAATATGGATAACTGGTTGTTGATTATTGTAGGAGTAATATTTTTACTGTGTATTGCAGTGGGATATATAAGAGGATTTTTTAAAATTGGATTATCATTATTGTCATCGGTTCTGACAATTGTGATCATGATGTATTTATCTCCATATGTGGCAGATGCATTGGCAAAATATACACCGATAGATGAAATGATAGAAAAGAAGTGTGTAGAATCGTTTATGCCGGAGGTGTCGGGTTCTATTTTCGAGGGAAAGGATCTGACAGGAACACCATTTGCAAATATTGATGATGATACATTGCAAAATATTGCAAATGAGGACTGGAAGAGAATCGGAATCACAACAGATGATATTTTGAATGTTATTGGAGAAATTCCGAAGGAACAGCAGATCAGTTTGATTGAAAAATCAAATTTGCCATCGTTTTTAAAGACCGCTTTGCTGGAAAATAATAATTCAGAAATTTATGATGAACTGGGTGTGTCCAAATTCCCAAATTATGTTGCGGAATATATCTCCAGAATGGTGATAAAGATATTATCATTCCTGGTTACATTTGTATTGACATTCGTGATCGTACGGGCACTGATGGTGGCCGTGGACATTATAGGTGAGTTGCCGATGCTTGGCTTTCTGAATCATTGCGGAGGCGGAGTGCTGGGGCTGGGAGTTGCGCTGGTGATTGTCTGGCTGCTATTTCTTGTGCTGACACTTGTATATTCATCAGATGTAGGAAAACAATGTTTTGAGCTGATTGAGAAAAGTCCGGTTCTCACGGGATTGTATCAAATGAATCCGCTGCTGACAAAATTGCTGTCATTTTAAAAAAATTGTCTTGACAACTTTTATGGGATTATGTTATCCTATAGAAGTTGTAAGACAAAACAATGTTATGGGGGATTAGCTCAGTTGGGAGAGCGCCTGCCTTGCAAGCAGGAGGTCACGAGTTCGAATCTCGTATTCTCCACTTATCCCAGTATCAATTGATACTGGGATAAATTGAATATAGGTATTCCTCGATAGCTCAGCGGCAGAGCATTCGGCTGTTAACCGAAGGGTCGTTGGTTCGAACCCAACTCGGGGAGTTGAAGTGAGACGCAGACAGTAATGTCTGCGTCTTTTTGTGCAGATTTAATAAAACGCAGACTTGTGCTTGCATTATAAACAATGTATGGTGTAAAATACTCTTTAGTGCGCAAAGAAAGAATGCCGGGAGCAGGAGTTGTTCCCGGCATTTAAAGGGAAAAAAGAAAATATGAACTATACTTATATTTTGAAATGTAAAGACGGCAGTTTTTATACCGGATGGACGAATAATCTGGAAAAACGGATAAAGGATCATAACGCAGGAAAAGGGGCAAAGTATACAAAAAGCAGATGTCCCGTAGAGCTGGTATATTATGAGACTTTTGATACAAAAGAAGAAGCGATGCGACGAGAATATGCTGTCAAGCAATTATCACGTATAAAAAAAATACAATTGATATCTGGTAAAAATAAAGTAGCTCAAACCCTATTGGTTGAGCCAAAAAATGAAATTGTCTGAAAACGAGAAAAGAAAAGTCTTAAATTTGTACTTCCTTTTCTGCGCAAGATGATGTATGATAGATTCAGACGCTTCACACAAGATATTGTGTATGAAAAAAGTATAGAACGGAATATATAGTAACAGGAGGAGATTGTGATGAGCCCGGAGGTAAAAACAAAAGTAATAAAAAGGAATGGAAAAGAGGTATCTTTCGACATTTCCAAGATTACACATGCAATTGAAAAGGCGAATGAAGAAGTTGATAATCTCCATCAGATTAACATCTTCCAGATTTCAGCAATTGCAGATAAGATTGCAAAAGAAGTAGAAGAATCTACTCATGCAGTGAATGTAGAAGATATTCAAGATCTCGTTGAGACCGGTATCATGGAGATGCGAGGATACGAGGTAGCACAGAAGTATGTCCGCTATCGTTATAAACGTGAGATGAAGAGAAAGTCCAACACAACAGATAATGGTATTCTTGCATTGTTGGATCATATCAACGAAGAAGTGAAACAGGAAAATTCTAATAAGAATCCGGTAATCAACTCAACACAGAGAGATTATATGGCAGGAGAGGTCAGCAAGGATCTTTCAAGACGTGTACTACTGCCGGAAGAAATTGTGCAGGCACATGAGCAGGGAATTATCCATTTCCATGATACAGATTACTTTGCACAGAGAGAACACAACTGTGATTTGATCAACCTGGAAGATATGCTTCAGAATGGTACAGTGATCAGTGAAACTATGATTGAGAAACCACACAGCTTTTTTACAGCATGTAACGTGACAACACAGATTGTTGCACAGGTTGCAAGTAACCAGTATGGTGGACAGTCATTCACTCTGGCACATTTGGCACCGTTTGTTGACATTAGCCGAAAGAAAATTCGTGCAAATGTTATTGCAGAGCGTAAAGAATGTGGCGAAGTATTAGATGAGACAATTATTGATAAAGTGACAGAGCGCCGACTTCGTGATGAAGTAAGAAGCGGTATTCAGACAATCCAGTATCAGCTTATTACCTTGATGACATGTAATGGGCAGGCACCATTTGTAACGATGTTTATGTATCTGGATGAAGTGCCGGAAGGCAAGACAAGAGACGATCTGGCAACTATTATTGAAGAGGTATTGATTCAGAGAATGCAGGGCGTAAAGAACGAGAAAGGTGTATGGATCACACCGGCGTTCCCAAAACTGATTTACGTGCTGGATGAAGATAATATTACAGAAGATTCAAAATACTGGCACTTAACAGAGTTAGCTGCACAGTGTACAGCAAAGAGAATGGTTCCGGATTATATTTCTGCAAAGATCATGAAGGAACTGAAAAAAGGCGAAGTTTATCCATGTATGGGATGTCGTTCGTTCCTTACCGTTGAGGATAGCCAGCTCAATGCAGATGGTTCGCATAAGTTCTACGGACGATTCAATCAGGGAGTTGTTACCATCAATCTCGTAGATGTAGCATGTTCTTCAAACGGAGATATGGATGAGTTCTGGAGAATTTTGGATGAGCGTCTTGAATTGTGTCATCGAGCACTTCGTTGCAGACATGAGCGTCTGAAAGGAACAATTTCCGATGTGGCTCCGATCTTGTGGCAGAATGGTGCACTTGCACGATTGAAAAAAGGCGAGACAATCGATAAATTATTATATGATGGATATTCAACGATTTCACTTGGATATGCAGGACTTTATGAGATGTGTATGAGAATGTATGGTAAATCACATACAGACCCGGAAGCAAAGCCATTTGCACTTAAAGTTATGCAGCATCTGAATGATAAATGTAATGAATGGAAAGCAGCTGAGCATATCAGTTATTCCATTTACGGAACACCGATGGAGTCTACAACTTACAAATTCTCAAAATGCTTACAGAAGCGTTTTGGAATCATTCCGGGAGTTACAGATAAGAATTATATTACAAATAGTTATCATGTACATGTTTCAGAAGAGATTGATGCATTTAGTAAATTGAAATTTGAGTCTGAATTCCAGAAGCTTTCACCGGGTGGTGCGATCAGCTATGTGGAAGTTCCGAATATGCAGAACAACATTCCGGCAGTATTAGCTGTTATGAAGTTTATTTATGAAAACATCATGTACGCAGAGTTGAATACAAAGAGTGATTATTGTGAATGTTGCGGATATGACGGAGAGATTAAGATTATAGAGGAAGATTCCGGTAAACTGGTGTGGGAATGCCCAAATTGCGGAAATCGTGACCAGTCAAAGATGTCGGTAGCCCGCAGAACATGTGGATATATCGGAACACAGTTCTGGAATCAGGGACGTACACAGGAGATTAAAGACAGAGTATTGCATTTATCTAATCATACAAATCCAGAGTACAAATAATAACCAAAAGTTTTTTTACTATAAAAAGAAGTTTCATGTTATCATTATTATAATAAATGATGGTTTCATGGAGCTTTTTTTAATAGGAGAAAAGAAGGGAGAAGATTACAAAAGGAGGAGTGGATATGAATAAGAAAATAATAATGTTTGTTACGGCAATAATATTGATTCTGTCTTCAGCGGATACTGTTTTTGCGGAGGATGTTTCCATCAATGTCGAGGAAGTATCTAGTTTACAGCAGCTGTTTGCAAAGCTGCAGTTAGAATTGGCGCAGCAGAGCAAGGCGAATGCGGAAAGTTACATACAGCAGATTGAGGAACTGCAGAATGAGCAACAGCAGAATATTCAGTTTCTGGAAAATGCGAGACAGCTTCGCAGTCAGGCGGAAGCATCCGGTCAGGAAACAGAGATGCCTGCTGATATGGCAGCTTATATGGATGCAAGGGGGTTGGCTTATGATACGACAGGAAATGATCTGTTGATGGATGCTTATGAATGGACGGTGGCGATTGGATCCCTTGAAAATTATCAGCAAACAGTTAATACAAAGAGTCAGCAAGTCATGGCTTATTTGCAGGACTTTATGGGGCAGTATAATAGTTATATTTCAGGTGCAAATGCTCAGATTTCCCAGTCGCACGAAACACTTGCCGGAATCGCGAGAGGACAGAGTATGTATGGTACTGCGGAAGCCGGTCTTGCAATAACCGCTCTTGTGCTTGGTCTTGTTCTAGGTTGTGTTGTCACTCTTGGAGTTCAGAAGCTGGGCAGAAAAAGGAGGACCGAATGATGCTGGAACTGGTTGGTTCGCTGATTGCGGCAATCTATGGCGGTTGCACGTGTTTTCGCAAGAAGGTGCCACTGTTTTATAGAATTTTATGGTACGCAGGGCTGACTTGCCTGATTGGTAATATCTATACAGCGCTTTATGTGTTTTTATGGCAGTCCGAAGATGTCAGTTTTCATATTGGATACCTTGGATACATTGGTATGTTTTTCTTCCTCTTTTCGTCTTATTATGGGGCGCTTGATAGTCTTGTTGATGGTAAGCAGACAGAGTTCAGATGGTTTCGGAGAACTGCAGGATTTATTGCAGGGCTCTTCTTGGCAGGTTCTACACTGTTGATGTATTTTGGAAATCAGGAATTCTGGAAATACTTTGTTATAGTGCCAATGACTTTTACCATGTATTTTGCAGTGAAGCATCTGATTATGCCTGATATTGAAATGGGGTATATCAGAGTTTTACGTACCTACAACATTTTAATCATCGCCCTATGTATTTGCATGATGCTCAGAACTGTTTCGGTGCAGGATTCTGTGCTCGAAAATATTAGTAGTATCTGTATCGGGATTCTGCTTGCGGTTTATCTGCCAGTGGCAAGAATGGGGGTGCGCAAATGGTTTATATTCTGATGATTTGTATGGTCGTGCCTTTGCTATTGCTGATTCCTATGCTGGAAAAACAGTCCCGATTGTTACTTGGTTTTGTACTTGGGGGCATGGTGCTGGCAGTATGTGCCTATGAGATTAATTCCGTTGTCTGTGCCCTGTTTTCGCTCAGTGGACCAGAACTTTCTATTACAGCCGCACCTATTGTAGAGGAAATATTAAAAGCACTTCCGGTGTTGTTTTTTGCACTGCTTGTCAGTGATGACAGAAAGCTGGTTCTTCAGCTTGCTATGGCTTCGGGTATTGGATTTGCTATATTGGAAAATGCGTTCCTTTTGATTACATATGTAGACCAGGTTGATGTTGCGTGGGCTGTTGTACGTGGCATTTCAACCAGCCTTTCACATGGCATCTGTACGATGATTGTGGGTAATGGGATTGTTTATGTGCGAAAACAGAAAAAGCTGTTCTATACGGGAACCTTTGCACTGCTTACTGCGTCAATGACATTGCATGCTATATTCAATCTGTTGATACAGTCGTCCTATGACTACATTGCTCTTGCACTGCCAATCGTCTTGTATCTGCTTTATTGGATTACGAGATTGTAAAGAACGGATCAGCTAAGCACGACAAGCTAAAGATGCACCTTGTGTCAAATCAAAACCTTGTGAAAATATCAAGTCCAAATTAATCCGCTGTTGTAGTTAATATATTCTATGACAGCGGATTTTTTTTACTGGATTGAGAAAATATGCTCATGAAATGTGATAAAAAGTAAAAAATACGCTCATGAAATGTGATGAAAAGTAAAAAATATGCTCATGAAATGTGATGAAAAGTAAAAAATACGCTCATGAAATGTGATAAAAAGCGAAAAATACGCTCATAAAATGTGAAACATGATTGGAATATCTTCATAAAATGTGATAATATGAATATATTATAACGTAGGTAAGGTACAACATGGAGGCATTGATATGTATTTGAAAAGAAAAATCGATGAGTATTTGTTGGAGTGGAAACAGAAACCAGATAAAAATCCGTTAATCATAAAAGGTGCAAGGCAAATAGGAAAGACAGAATCAATTAATCATTTTGCGGAAATCAATTATGATAATATTGTGTATATCAACTTTGTTTTTGAGCAAAAGTATAAGACGATTTTAAGTGATGGATATGAAGTAGAAAATATTATTAAAAATATTTCTCTCCTAGATCCGACAAAGCGGTTTGAACCGGGAAAAACATTGATTGTTTTTGATGAATTGCAGGAATTTCCGGATATAGCAACATCTTTAAAAGCATTTAAGGTAGATGGAAGATTCGATATTATTTGCAGTGGCTCTTTACTAGGTATTAATTACAAAAAGATTCATAGTAATAGTGTGGGATATAAAACAGATTATGAAATGTTTTCTATGGATTTTGAAGAGTTCTTGTGGGCAAAAGGCTATTCAGAGGTTCATATTCTGGAAATATTAGAACATATGAGAACCGGAACTGCATTTAATGAAACGGAGTTGAATGTATATAAAAAATTATTTCTTGAGTACTGCGTGTTAGGTGGAATGCCGGCAGTGGTAAAACAGTATATCGAGACGAATACATTTACGGATACTTTGGAAATTCAGAATCAGATACGGATGGATTACGAGGAAGATATACGTAAATATGCAGAGGGACTGGATCAGGCAAAGATTGCAAGTGTATATAGGAGTGTACCGGCACAGTTGGCGAAGGAGAATAAAAAGTTTCAGTTAAGTAAAGTGACGAAAAACTCCAGAAGTCGTGAGTATACCGGGTGCATTGACTGGTTAAGAGATGCAGGTGTAGTTTCTGTGTGTAATTGCCTGTATTTTCCGGAACTCCCTTTAAAAGGAAATTATGATGACACAAAATTTAAATTATATTATCCAGATACAGGACTGCTGATTTCTACTTTAGATGAGGAAGCACAGGAAGATTTACGTGCGAATAGAAATCTTGGAGTATATAAAGGTGCTCTATATGAGAATTTTGTAGCAGAAGCATTTTTAAAACAGGGGCTTGGGCTGTATTATTATAAAAAAGAAAATTCTACATTAGAAGAAGATTTTTTTGTGCGTACAAAAACAGAACTTGTTCCGGTTGAAGTAAAAGCGAATCGAAATCGATCAAAATCTTTGAGGCAATTAATTGAAAACAAAAATTACAGTGATATTCATTGGGGAATTAAACTGGCAGATAGTAATTTAGAAATTGAAAATAATATTTGTACATTTCCATATTTTTGTACATTTTTGTTGAAACGCTATCTTGCAGAAAGAGATTGAGATATACTATTACTTATAGTTTGTAGAGGAAAGGAAATCAATATGGAAAAGGAAAAGGAAAAGGAAAAGGAAACGCAGACACCGCACAAGAGACGCGTGCGCTACAAAGGAAAATACCCAAAAAAGTTTGAGGAAAAATATAAAGAGTTACAACCGGAAAAATATCAGGACACAATCCAGCGTGTTATCCAGAAGGGGAATACTCCGGCGGGCATGCACATTTCCATTATGGTGCAGGAGATTCTGGAATTTTTGAAGATTCAGCCGGGAGAGATTGGATTTGATGCGACGCTGGGGTATGGCGGCCACACGAAGGCGATGCTTCAGTGCCTGGATGGGAACGGGCACATTTATGCGACAGATGTGGACCCGGAGGAATCAGCAAAAACAAGAAAACGTCTGGCAGATCAGGGATTTGGTGAAGACATTTTGACAATTCGTTTGCAGAATTTCTGTACAATAGATGAAATAGCCAAAGAGGTAGGTGGATTTGATTTCATTTTGGCAGATTTGGGAGTATCATCTATGCAGATTGATAATCCTAAAAGAGGATTTTCATTTAAGGTAGACGGACCTTTAGATTTACGTTTAAATCAGGAAAAAGGAATCAGTGCAGCAGAGCGTCTTGATACAATTTCGAGAGAAGAGCTTGCAGGTATGTTATATGAAAATTCGGATGAGCCATATTGTGAGGAGCTTGCAAAAGCAATCACAGATGAAGTTCGGAAGGGCAATCGAATCGATACTACTACAAAACTTCGACAAGTAATTGAAAAGACATTGGATTTTCTTCCGGAAAAAGAGAAGAAAGATGCAGTTAAAAAAACGTGCCAGAGAACATTCCAGGCGTTGCGTATAGATGTGAATCGAGAATTTGAAGTGTTGTATGAGTTTATGGAGAAGCTGCCGTCGGCACTTCGTCCGGGTGGCCGAGTGGCAATTTTAACATTTCATTCGGGAGAGGACAGGCTTGTGAAACGTGCACTGAAGGAGGGATATAAGGCAGGCATTTATTCGGATTATGCGAAGGATGTGATCCGCCCGTCAGCACAGGAATGTGCACAGAATGGCCGAGCAAGATCAACGAAGATGCGTTGGGCTGTGAAAGCAGAAAAGTAGCGTGTGATTTGTAAAAATAGGATGGAGGACTAGCAATGCATTACGGTGAAATATTAATCGCAGATTGTGCAAATGGAGTTGGAATCAGAGTGAGTCTGTTTGTATCTGGTTGCACAAATCATTGCAAAGGTTGTTTTCAGCCTCAGACATGGGATTTTAATTATGGGATGGAATACACACAGGAAACAGAAGATTTTATTATTAGTGAAGTATCTAAACCATATTATCAAGGGCTGACAATACTCGGCGGCGAACCGATGGAGCCGGAGAATCAAAGAGAACTTGTTAAGCTGATAAGAAGGATGCGAAAAGATTGTCCGGATAAAGATATTTGGATTTATACAGGATTTGTCATGACGGAAGACTTAGTTTCGGGTGGGAGAAAGTATACCGAAGTAACAGATGAAATCCTTGGAAATATTGATATTCTTGTGGATGGTAAATTTGAAGAAGAGTTGAAAGATATTTCGCTCAAGTTCAGAGGCTCCAGAAACCAGAGAATTATAGATATGAAGCAAACGAAGGAAAAGGGACAGCTTGTGCTGTCCAAGTTGAATAAGTAGGAGTGGCGGTATGATACAGCAAGAACAAAATTACCGGGTGATACTGAATAATTGTAAAGGTAAAGAGTTAGAGATAGCAAGATATCTACATATAATAACCGGGATGGAAGAACACGAAGCCCGAAAAATTGTATCGAACCTGCCAATTATTCTTTTTGAAAGTCTGGATGGCGAAGTATGTTCTTATATAGAAGAAGCATTTGATTTTTACGGAATCAAATATAAGATGGAGCCGGTTGACGAATGGTATGATATACCGGAATATCCTTCGAAACAAGTAATTGCCCTTGGATTGATGGTGGATTATATCGGACAGGGAACAGATTATGCGAATATAGCAAGAAAATTTGATTTTAAGATTAATGGGAATTTAAGGCAAACTCCATTTCTTGTGAAAGATGGATTATCGGAAAAGCAGGCTATTGCATTGAAACAGGAATTGCGTAATATGGGAATGTCTGCACAGGTGATTCGCAGTTCTAGTGAGATACAGGAGATTAAGAAGAGAAGCTTGTTAGGAGTGTTATTCTCGAAATAGGAAGGGGAAGGGGGAGCCCTAAAAAAACACAAAAACCTACTTGACAAATAGGTAAAAGGGGAATATAATGGCTTTAACGCGTTAAACATACTAATTGGATAGGAAAGGTAGGAATCATAAAATGGCAAATATTTATAAAAATACATTGGAATTAATAGGAAACACACCTCTTGTAGAGGTAACGAATATTGAAAAAGAGTTAGGGTTGGAAGCAAGAGTTCTTGTAAAGCTTGAATACCTGAACCCGGCAGGAAGTGTAAAGGACAGAATTGCGAAAGCGATGATCGAGGATGCAGAGAAAAAAGGAATTTTAAAAGAAGGTTCTGTTATTATTGAGCCAACTTCAGGAAATACAGGAATCGGACTTGCATCTATCGCAGCAGTAAAAGGATATCGAATGATTCTTACTATGCCAGAGACAATGAGTGTGGAACGACGCAATATTTTGAAAGCATATGGAGCAGAGGTGGTTCTGACAGAAGGTTCACAGGGAATGAAAGGTGCAATTGCGAAAGCAAATGAGCTTGCAAAAGAAATTCCAAACAGCTTTATTCCTGGACAGTTTGTAAATGCAGCTAATCCGGCAGCACACAGAGCTACTACAGGACCAGAGATCTGGAACGACACAGACGGTGAAGTAGACATTTTTGTAGCAGGTGTCGGTACAGGCGGAACATTGACAGGTGTTGGTGAATATTTGAAATCTCAGAAAGCAGATGTGAAAGTGGTAGCAATTGAGCCGGCAACATCACCGGTTCTTTCAGAAGGAAAAGCAGGAGCTCATAAGATTCAGGGAATCGGAGCAGGATTTGTACCGGATGTGTTAAATACAAAAGTGTATGATGAGATTATCACAATTGAAAATGATGATGCATTTGCAACATCAAAACAGTTTGGAAAATTAGAAGGAATTCTGGTAGGTATTTCTTCAGGAGCAGCTCTTAAAGGAGCAATCGAACTTGCAAAACGTCCGGAAAATAAAGGAAAAACAATCGTAGCATTGTTGCCGGATAGTGGAGACAGATATTATTCAACTCCGTTATTTGTAGATTAATAAAAACTTGAACAAAAAAGCAGCACAGGAAAAGGAGAATAGAACCATGGCAAAAATTACAAGAGATCAGAGAAATTTTAAATTTGAAACATTACAGTTACACGTAGGACAGGAAACTCCAGACCCGGTTACAGATGCAAGAGCAGTACCGATTTATCAGACATCATCATATGTATTTCGTAACAGCCAGCATGCAGCAGATCGTTTTGGGTTAAAAGATGCCGGAAATATTTACGGACGTCTGACAAACCCTACAGAAGATGTATTTGAGAAGAGAATTGCAGCATTGGAAGGTGGTACAGCAGCCCTTGCAGTAGCATCAGGAGCAGCAGCAATTACATATACAATTGAAAATCTTGCTCAGCAGGGAGACCATATCGTATCTGCAAAAAATATCTACGGAGGTTCATTTAACCTTCTTGAGCATACACTTCCAAATTACGGAATTACGACAACATTTGTTGACATTTTTAATCTGGAAGAGGTTGAAAATGCGATTCAGGAGAATACAAAAGCAATTTACATTGAGACTCTTGGAAACCCAAATTCCGATGTAGTTGATATTGAAGCAGTTGCAAATATTGCACATAAACATAAAATTCCACTTGTTGTAGACAATACTTTTGCAACACCTTACCTTGTAAGACCAATTGAGTACGGTGCAGATATCGTAGTTCATTCAGCAACAAAATTTATCGGTGGACACGGAACAACAATCGGTGGAGTTATCATTGAAGGTGGTAAATTTGACTGGGAGGCTTCAGGAAAATTCCCTTCACTGACAGATCCAAATCCAAGCTATCATGGTATCAGCTTCACAAAAGCTTGCGGAGCTGCAGCATTTGTTACAAAGATCAGAGCAATCCTTTTAAGAGATACAGGAGCTACAATTTCTCCAATCAGCTCATTTATTTTCCTGCAGGGCCTTGAGACACTTTCACTTCGTGTTGAACGTCATGTAGAAAATGCACTGAAAGTTGTAGAGTATCTGAATAACCATCCACAGGTAGAGAAAGTACATCATCCATCTGTAGATTCAGATCCAAAACAGCAGGAGCTTTATAAGAAATATTTCCCAAATGGAGGAGGTTCTATCTTCACATTTGAAATTAAAGGAGATGCAGCAAAAGCTCAGGAATTTATTGATAATCTGGAATTGTTCTCATTGCTGGCAAATGTGGCAGATGTGAAATCACTTGTTATCCATCCTGCAACAACAACACACAGCCAGTGCACAGAAGAGGAACTGCTTGACCAGGGAATCAAACCAAACACAATTCGTCTTTCAATCGGTACAGAAAATATTGATGATATTCTTCAGGATCTGGATGAGGCATTTAAAGCAGTTCAATAAGAATAGATAAAAATTTGGGGGAAATATGAAGGCGGTAGATAAACTAATCCAGCGTCAAAAATTAACAAAAGAAGAGTTTATAGAAATTTTAAAACAGCAGGATGATCCGGATATCCGAGAACTTCTAAGAGAAGAGGCCGTCAGGTTAAGAAAACACTCTTATGGAACGAAAGTATTTACAAGAGGGCTGATTGAATTTACAAACCATTGTAAAAATGATTGTTACTATTGTGGAATCCGAAGAAGTAATAAAAATGCAAAACGATTTCGTTTATCGCAGGAGGATATTCTGGCATGCTGTGAGAATGGGTATGAATTGGGATTTCGGACATTTGTTCTGCAAGGCGGGGAAGATGTCTGGTACACGGATGAAAAACTGGTGGAGATTATTCGCAGAATCAAGACCTTATATCCAGAATGTGCAGTAACACTTTCAGTAGGGGAAAAATCTTATGAAAGTTATAAAGCTTATAAAGAAGCAGGGGCGGACCGCTACCTGCTTCGTCATGAAACTGCGGACGAGGAACATTATGGAGTGTTGCATCCGGCAGAGATGAGCCTTGCAAATAGAAAACAATGTTTATATGATCTGAAGAAATTAGGATACCAGGTGGGAGCCGGATTTATGGTAGGCTCTCCGGGACAGAGCGTGGAAACTTTGGCAGAAGATTTATTGTTTTTACAGGAATTACAGCCGCAGATGGTAGGAATCGGGCCATTTATTCCGCACCATGACACTTGTTTTGCCGAAAAATCGGCGGGCAGTGTGGAGCAAACATTATTTTTACTGTCTGTAATTCGTATTTTACTGCCAACAGTATTGCTTCCGGCAACAACAGCGCTTGGAACAATGGATCCGCAAGGAAGAGAAAAGGGGCTCTTGGCAGGAGCAAATGTTGTGATGCCAAATTTATCGCCCATTAAGACAAGAAAACAATATGACTTATATGATAACAAGATCTGCACCGGCGAAGAGGCAGCAGAATGCAGAGAGTGTCTGGATAAGAGGATAGAATCTGTAGGTTATCAACTGGTAAATGAAAGAGGAGATGCTGTTCTTTAAAAAGAGCGGCATTTTTCTTTTTTTGAGAAGATTTTGTGCAAAAGAGAAAATTTTCTGCAAAATAAAACAAAAATTTATTTGACTCCACTAAAAATACTTGGTATAATAAATCCAGTTATGGATAACATATCTATATAGTGAGGCGCAGTAGCCAAGTGGTAAGGCGTGGGTCTGCAACACCCTGATTCATCGGTTCAAATCCGATCTGTGCCTTTTATCTATAAAGCCTGGAAATGCTAAGTTTCTCAGGCTTTTTTTATATATCAGGAAAGTTTTTTCCTAAATAAAATTATACGAGGTGAGGAAAGTGTTAAAAGCAGAAAATTTAACATTATATGTAAATGATAATGGGAGTCAAAAATGTCTTCTCAATGATATTTCATTTCATGTAGATGACGGGGAGATGTTAGTGATTACCGGACCGAATGGTGGCGGAAAATCTACGTTGGCGAAAACATTGATAGGAATTGAAAAGGCAGATAGTGGAAAAATCATGCTGAATGAGCAGGATATTACAGATTATGATATTAATCATCGGGCAAATGCAGGAATCGGATATGCATTCCAGCAGCCACCAAGATTCAAAGGAATGCCTGTTTCCAAGCTTCTTACATTGGCAGCAGGAAGAAGTCTGTCAATTGATGAATGCTGTGATCTGCTTACTGCAGTAGGATTATGCGCAGAAGAGTATGTGGAGCGACAGATAGATGGGACTCTTTCTGGTGGAGAGATGAAGCGAATCGAGATTGCATCGGTGCTGGCAAAAGACCATGAATTATGTATTTTTGATGAGCCGGAAGCAGGAATAGATTTGTGGAGCTTTTCAATGTTAATACAGAAATTCGAAGAGATGCATAAAGAAAAGAAGCAGAGTCTGATCGTAATCTCACATCAGGAAAAAATCATTGATATGGCAGACCGTATTATGATCATCGACGATGGAGAGATTAAAAAAATAGGCAAAAGAGAAGATGTTCTTCCGTATCTGAACGGAGTTCAAAAGTGTCATAACTGTGCAGAAAACAGAGAAAGGAGAGCATAGACGGATGGTAAAGTTAGATCAGGTTACAGAAGAAGTATTGAATGTTATTAACGATAACAAGTTTAGTCAAAGCGGAGCTTTCAATCTGCGTCAAAACGGAACATCAATATGTCATGGAGACAGCGAACATATTAAGATAAAAAAGAAAGAGGATAAACCGGGAATAAACATTTATATCGATGGAGAAACAAAAGGCGAGGTAGTTTATATTCCTGTTGTTGTCAGTGTATCTGGAATGACAGATCTTGTTTATAATGATTTTTATATCGAAGACGGTGCAGATGTGTCGATTGTAGCAGGATGCGGAATCCACAATAGCGGATGTAATGAGAGCCGCCATGACGGAATCCATACATTCCATGTTGGAAAGAATGCAAATGTACGATATGAGGAAAAGCATTATGGTGAGGGAAATGGTACGGGAGGAAAAGTTTTAAATCCTGTTACTAATATTTATATAGGAGAAAATTCTGTATTTACATTGGATACAGCTCAGATAAAAGGCGTTGATTCGACAGTTCGCGAGACAATGGTGGAAATGGAAAAAGACGCAAAGTTGTATGTGACAGAACGTCTTATGACAGAAGGAGAGCAGACAGCAGAATCGAATATAGAAGTGAGATTAAACGGAGAAGACAGTTCCGCACAGATTATTTCCCGTTCAGTTGGAAAAGGCAGATCTGTCCAGACATTTCATCCAAAGGCTGTTGGAAATAATAAATGTCAGGCACATATTCAGTGCGATTCTATTATTATGGATGATGCAGAAGTCGGCTCAATTCCAGAAATCAGAGCACGTAATTTGAATGCAGCGATTATCCATGAAGCGGCAATCGGTCGAATTAACGATGAGCAGCTGTTAAAATTGCGTACACTTGGTCTGACAGAAGAAGAGGCTGAAAATGTTATTATACAGAACTTCTTAAATTAGAAATACAGGAAATGATATGGCAGAAAAAAGAAGGTAGATAAGTTTGAATAATACGGAAAAGTATAGTCATGAATTGATTGTACCAAATGAAGATTTACCATTTAAAATGTTTTTGTTTGAAGGAAGTCAAGGGAATTATTTCAGAGATAAACATTGGCATCGCTCGATTGAGATATTTGCAGTATATGAGGGTGGATTAACTTTTTATATCAATGAAGAGAAACATCTACTTGAAGCCGGCGAATTCATGCTTGTAAATTCCAATGAGATACATTCTATTGATGCACAGGAGAAGAATCAGACAGTGGTACTTCAAATGCCATTAAAAACCTTTGAAGATTATTTTACGGGTGAGCAGTTCATCCGCTTTACACATGATTCTACTGTGCAAGATGAGAAGGTCATGGAGTTGATCTGGAAAATGTACGACGCATATCTTGGCAAACAAAGTGGCTATGAGATGAAGGTGAAAAGCTATTATTACATGCTTCTCTATTTGTTAGTTACAAAATATCGTGAGCTGGATGTCGACCAGGACATGTTAAAGCGAAACAAGAAACTGACACGATTATCAACCATCACTGCATATATAAAAGATCATTATACAGAAGAACTTTCATTGGAAAGACTGGCCGAAATCTTTGGATATTCGCCGACTTATTTGTCAAGAATGTTCCAGAAATATGCAGGAATCAATTATAAGAGTTATCTGCAGAATATCCGGGTGCAGTATGCCTATCAGGAGCTGGCGAACACAGAGCATACAATCAGTGAGATTGCGTTGAATAACGGGTTTCCGAATAGTAAGGCGTTGGCGAAGGTGTTTCGAGAGAAGTATGGAGTGCTGCCGAGTGAGTATCGCAGGGCGGGATTTCGGGAGGATTCGTGAGAAATTGCTATTTAGTTCACTGGGTGGCAATACGTTCCTTACAAAAAATCGATATAAGAATTCTTGCTCAGATTCCATGAGCGGGAGACTCATAAGAGCGTAAATTTTTGCTAAAAACAAATGAATTTGAACTCAAACTTGCTGCTACGCAGCTTCAAACACGTTCGTTCAAATTCATAAATGCAAAAATTTACGCTCTAAGTGTCACCAACGCTCGTTTCATATTCGCTCGAATTTCTTATATCAATTTTTTGTTTTGTACGTTATCGCATGCTAGATGAACAAAAGAGCAGAACTTTGCTGAACAAGCGTCGAGGATGTAATTTTAGTGGAGATATCTGTGATAATGGATTTTCGGAGATTAAAGATGCAGAATTTTGATGGGAGAGTATCTGCAAGGCATAGAAAGAGCAGGTTGCGGATGCGTAATTTACTGGGGAGTATCTGCGGGGTATAGAAAGAACAAGTTGTGGATGCGTAATTTTACTGAGGAGTATCTGCAAGGTATGGAAAACATGGAGTGCAGATGCAAAATTTGCGGAGGAAGTATCCTCAAGCTCTAGAAAAGGCAAGACGTAGATGCAATTGTACATGCCGGGCAGGCTGAAGAGCATCTGCAAGTCATGAAAAGAGCAAGATGTAGATACATTGGTCTAAAAAAGAGCATCTGCAACAGCGAATATTAAGCCAGCGCAGATACATTGGTCTAAAAAAGAGCATCTGCAAAAACGAATATCAAGGCAGTGCAGATACATCAGCTGCCAAAAGAGCATCTGCGACAGCAAATAATCCCAGGATATAGATACATCAGATTCCAGAAAAGTAAATCCCTCATCGCTCCACTTATTTCAATCACGGTACACCTCCAAGAAAGAAAAGACTATGCAATCCAGCGAATTGGAGTCGGGCTTGCCCGGCGAAGCTGAGCAGGAGTGCATAGTCTTTTTCTTGCTTAGAGGTCGTCGTGAACTAAATAGAAATTCCGCAGAAATAATGAAACGAAATGAGACACCGAAACGTCTAATAGGTGAAAAAGGGAAAATCGATTTTCAATTTACAAATAATTGAAAGGAGGGAGCAGTGTGGAATATCTCGTGAAACGAGCACAAAAGAAGGATGATCAGGCATTTGTGCAATTGATTGAAATGGTAAAGGGAGATTTATATAAAGTAGCAAGAAGTTATCTTGATTCCGAAGCAGATATTGCGGATGCAATACAGGATACCATTATTGTATGCTACGAAAAAATAGACAGTTTAAAAGAAAGAAAATATTTTAAAACCTGGCTGATACGGATTTTGATAAATAAGTGTAATGACATTTTACGAAAAGGAAAGCGAGAATGTTCATATGATGTGATTTCAGAGCAGGGAGACGCGGGGATGAGTACAGCAAGATATGAATTCGAAGAATTGATGAATCAATTGGATGAAAAATATCGGACGGTTTTAATTCTGTATTATGCAGAAGGATTTAAGGTCAGGGAAATTGCACAACTACTTGAGATGGAAGAAAACACAGTAAAAACAAGGTTGTCCAGAGGAAGAAAAGAAGTGAAAAAAATGTATGCAATGGAACTGGCGCAAGGAAGGAGATGAGCGTATGTCTAAGGATTTAATGAATAATAAAAACGAAAATAGTGTGAAAAAAGAATATTCAGATCAGGAGATCAAAAAAATTTTATCAGAAGATATAGAGACTCCGGAATATGTAAACCAGCGTATCAAGGATACGTATGAATGTCTTGGGATTCAACATAATAAGAAATCCACAAGTAAATATCATACTTGGAAAATTGCAGTGGCAGCGATTGTAGCAACCGCCGGCCTTAGTGTTGTTGGATTTGCAGCTAATAAGTACATGGCTGTATTGAAATCAGAGAAAGGCGATTCCATTCAATATACATTTCAGGTAGACCGTACAAAAGAAGCACATGCAATTTCCGTAGAGCCAACATATATGCCGGAAGGGTATGAATGTGGAGGTGAAAATACTGCGAATTATGGAAAATGGCATAATGATAAAACAGGTGGCGGAATCAGTATTATTCCGATGAATGCATCAGAGCTGGATTATATCGAACGAATGGGACAGACAGAAGAATTTATGAATTATAAAAGAAGCCAGCAGCAGAAGGTTATGAACCTGGGAGAACAGCAGGTCGATGTATATGTCAGTGAAGATTTTTATATTGATAGTGATGATACAGTTAAAAATATTTATCTGTATGATGAAAATGAAGGGTATGCGATCCAGATATGGAGCAGAAGTGATTTGCCATATGAAGAGATATTGAAGGTTGCCGAAGGTTTAAAAGTGACAGTGCTTGACGAAGTGGTTCCATATGCAACAGAGGAAGAAATCAAAGAAGCGAAGGCAGAGCAGAAAAAATTAGAAAAAGAAAAAGTAGGTCTAAAGAAAATTGCGGCGGAAGATATTTATGAGATTGGTGATGAAATAACAAATCCAATGCTAGAAGATGAAGCATTAAAAAACGAGGTAGAGGATATTCGCTTTGTTATAAATTCGGTAGAGGTGGCAGATAGCATTTCATTAGCTGAATATCCAAAAGAAAATTTCATCGACTACGAAAATGATATGGCACCATGGATGAATGAAGATGGAACATTAAAATCACATGACAGAGGTGTCTTGAATGAAAATGGTGAAATTGAAGGAATAGAAAAAGTAAATTCGAAGTATGTAATCGTTCGCATGACAGCAAAAAATTGCGGAGATACACAAAGCGAATGGAACAAAGAAGATGGAGTACCTATCGCACCGGATTTGACAACATTAGCTTCTATGGAAGATGGCACAATAGTAAAAGCGGATGATTCTTATGTATCAGTGAACGAGAATTATTCATTACAATGGATGTCTTCAGATGGCAGCAGTTTTCCAGTTTACTTTGATAAGATGTGCTATACAGATGGAAATCAGCGTTTAAAACAAGCTCTGTGGCACCCGCTCGCAGCAGGAGAAGAACTGGATTATACATTGATCTATGTAGTAGATGAAGACCAGGTGGAACAGATGTACCTGTGGTTCTTTAGTGGAACAGGAGGAGTTGATTCGCAGGGGAATACAATTGTAAGTCCATATGTGAGGATTGCTATTTAGTTCATTAGGTGGCAATACGTTCCTTGCAAAAAATTGATATAAGAATTCTTGCTCAGATTCCATGAGCGGGAGACACATAAGAGCGTAAATTTTTGCTAAAAGCAAATGAATTTGAACTCAAACTTGCTGCTACGCAGCTTCAAACACGTTCGTTCAAATTCATTAACGTAAAAATTTACGCTCTAAGTGTCTCCAACGCTCACTCCATATTCGCTCGAATTTCTTATATCAATTTTTTGGTAAGTAATGTATTGGCTCAGTCCATGAAGTAAATAGAACGCAAAGGATATTGAGCGACGATATCTGCGATAGTGGATTCTAGTGGATTGAAGATGCAAAATTTTGATGGGAAGCATCCTCACGTTATCGAAAATGTGAGATGTAGATGCAAAATTTGCGAAGGCAGTATCCTCAAATCTCAGAAAAGGCAAGATGTAGATGAAATTGTACATGACAGGCAGGCTGAAAAGTATCTGCAAGTTCAATGAAAAGCAAGTTGCAGATACGGTGGGCCAAAAAAGAGCATCTGCAACAGTGAATATCTAGGCAGTGCAGATACATCAGTTGTCAATAAAGCATCTGCAACAGCGAATATCAAGCTAGTGCAGATACATCAGTTGCTACAAAGACATCTGTACAAGCAAATAACCTCATGATATAGATACATCAGGCACCAGAAAAGTAAATCCATCATCGCCCCACCTATTTCAATCACGATACACCACAAAGCAAGAAAAAGACTATGCAATCCAGCGAATTGGAGTCGGGCTTGCCCGACGAAGCTGAGCAGGAGTGCATAGTCTTTTCTTGCTTAGAGGCTGTCGTGAATTAAACAGCAAGTGAATTTGTTTGCATCAGCCCTTGGTTGACAATTGCCTACTAAAACGATATGATAAACAAAGAATACAGTTTATAAAGAAAATGAGGATAGAAGCAATGTTAAATCAATTTTCAAGGACAGAATTATTATTAGGAAAAGAAGCAATGGAGCGTCTCGCAGGAGCACGGGTGGCAGTGTTTGGAATCGGTGGGGTCGGCGGCTATGTGTGCGAAGCATTGGTTCGTTCCGGGGTGGGTTCTTTTGATCTGATTGACGATGACAAGGTTTGTTTGACGAATTTAAACAGACAGATTATCGCGACAAGAAAGACCGTTGGAAAATATAAAGTAGATGTGATGAAAGAACGTATTTTGGATATTAATCCGGATGCGAAAGTGGAAGTCCATAAGTGTTTCTTTTTGCCGGAGAATGCGGATGAATTTCATTTTGAAGACTATGACTATATTGTAGATGCTGTAGATACTGTAACAGCTAAAATAGAGTTGATCATGAAAGCGAAAGAAGTCGGAACACCAATTATCAGTAGCATGGGAGCCGGTAATAAACTGGATGCCAGCCGATTCAGGGTAGCAGACATTTATAAGACAAGTGGATGCCCATTGGCAAAGGTTATGCGTCGCGAGTTGAAAAAGCGTGGTGTAAAGAAGTTAAAAGTTGTTTATTCAGACGAGCTTCCGATTAAGCCGAAAGATGATATGACAAGTAGTTGTCGTACAAACTGTATATGTCCTCCGGGAGCTGAACATAAGTGTACAGAGCGACGTGCGATTCCGGGAAGTACGGCCTTTGTGCCATCGGTAGCAGGTTTGATCATTGCCGGTGAGATTGTAAAAGACCTGTCTGGAATACAGTAAAAGACAGGACTAGACCAAACAAGGTTCAGGAGGGATTCTTATGGAACAAAAGAAAAAGCAAAATCATAAGTTATATGGTGGATTTCAATATGCGTTCGCAGGAATTGTAACTGGGTTGAAGCAGGAACAGAATATGAAGATGCATGCAGTAATGACAGTTTTGGTTGTGATTGCCGGATTTTTCTTTCACATTTCTATGACAGAATGGTGTATCTGTCTGTTGCTCTGTGGTCTTATTATGGCATTGGAGTTGGTGAATACAGCAGTGGAAGCGGTCGTAGATCTTGTGACTGAGGAGAGAAAGCCACTGGCAAAGATTGCAAAAGATACGGCAGCAGGGGCTGTATTTATTCTGGCAATTTTTTCAGCCGTGATAGGATGCATTATTTTTCTTCCGAAAGTGATAGTATGGATATAGTTTTCACACGCAAAAAAAGTATGAGTGATTTCTCGTTCTTTTTTCAGACTATTATGTTTACTTTTTTTTAGAAAAAGTGTATAACAAAAGTATGAAAAATAACTGGTATGATTCACTTTCATGGCAATCACTACACGGATTGACACGAAGGGTACACGAAAGGAGAAGAAGACTATGGAAAAATTGACAGATGGATTAAAGAAAATCTTATTGGCGGGAATCGGAACAGTAGCTGTTACAGCGGAAAAATCAAAAGATGTTCTGGATGACCTGGTAAAAAAAGGCGAGTTGACAGTGGAGCAGGGAAAGGCTCTGAATGAAGAACTCAAACACAATATTAAACAGACTGTAAAAGATAAAGTGAATGTTTCAGTAAAGACATCAACACCGGAAGAATTGAATGAATTGCTTAGCAAGATGACAGCTGAGCAGCTTGCACAGTTGAAAGAGCAGATAGAAAAGGTGGAAGCGGAAGCACCGGAAGAAGAGGTTGTAGAGCCGGAAGATGTAGTGGAAGCAGAAGCTGAAGAAGTTGAAGAGCCAGAGGTTAATGAGTAACGCAAAATCAGGTTCCAGATTGAAGGAAATTACGGCAGTATTGCGTAAGCATGAGATCACAAAGGGTATGACCCCGGTGAAGCTGCGGTTGATTCTGGAAAATCTGGGACCTACTTTTATTAAAATAGGGCAAATCATGTCGCTGCATTCGGATGTCCTTCCGAAGAAATATTGTGACGAGTTAATGAAACTGCGTTCGGATGTGCCACCGATGCCATTTTCAGAAGTGGAGGAAGTAATAGAAGAATCCTATGGCTGTCCGTGGAAGGAAGTATTTTCGGATATAGAAAAAACAACGCTTGGTTCTGCTTCAATTGCACAAGTGCATCGTGCAACGCTCAAATCTGGAGAGAAGGTTGTTATAAAGGTACAGCGCAAGGGAATCTATGACACGATGGCAAGAGATATCGGACTGCTTCATAAAGCAGTGAAACTGGTGCCGCCGATCAGCATTAAAGAGACAGTGGACTTTAGCATGGTGTTGGATGAATTGTGGGTAGTTACGCAAGAAGAGATGAACTTTCTGACAGAAGCAGCCAACATGGAGGAATTTGCCCGGAGAAATAAAGATATCGCCTTTGTGCGTACACCGATTTTATATAAAGAGCATACGACACATCATGTTCTTGTTATGGAATATATTGATGGATATCCAATTGATGATAAAGTATCGCTTCAGGAAAATGGATATGATCTGCATGAAATAGGAACAAAATTAATAGACAACTACATTAAGCAGGTTATGGAGGATGGATTTTTTCATGCTGACCCACATCCGGGAAATGTATGCGTATCCGATGGGAAAATTGTCTGGATCGATATGGGGATGATGGGAAGACTCTCTGAACGAGACAGAGAATTGATCGGAGATGCAATTCAGGGAATTGCCATTAACGATATCGGAATGATACAGGATGCAGTACTTGCGCTGGGTGAATTTCGTGGAAAACCGGATCAGAGTAAATTATATGAAGATATCAGTACTTTGATGATGAAGTATGGAAAATTGGACATGGGCAATATTGATGTGGCAGAGACGATGCAGGATTTGATGGAGGTTATGAAAACCAATCGGATTTCCATGCCACATGGACTTACAATGCTGGCCAGAGGATTGACGCAGATGGAAGGCGTCATGGCAGACATTTGTCCGGAGATCAATATGGTAGAAATTGCAGCAGCCCGTATAAAAGGTGATTTCTGGCGCAATTTTGACTGGAAAAAAGAATTGAAAAGCAGTGGCAAACATCTGTATCGCGCACTTCATAAAACAATTGATCTGCCATCAGTGACGGCAGATGCGATACAAGGTTTTATGAAAGGACAGACAAGAGTAAATCTGGATTTGCATGTGTCAAAAGATTTATCAGAGCTGCTGAGAAGACTTGTAAGAAATATTGTAATGGGGCTGTGGGTAATGGCTCTTTTAATTAGCTCAAGTATTATTTGTACGACCAATATGCAGCCGAAATTGTGGGGGATACCTGCAATTGGAGCTATTGGATACCTGATGGCATTTGTGATTGTACTCTATGTATTTATAAAACACTTTTTGTCGAGAAAATAATAGAAAAAATAAAATACGAGGGACATCCCATGGGAGTTTGGGATGCCCCTCGTATTTTTGTACTAAAAGTACGCAATACTATGATACGCGATATTTTTGAAGAAGTCTGTCAGCCTTCTGTTCATCATCACCATGAATGATGAGAGTTACCGGAAGCCCCAGACGAATGGCCATTAGTTCGGAAAGTTCTTTTCCGTTAATATTCATACGATGATTTTCGATGTCTTTGACTGTGATATCAGCAGATAAATTTCTGCATGTGTTATAAAAAGTGACAAATTGTCCTGTAGTTACGAATTTGATATTTTGTTTAATCATAATCAATTCCTCATAGTCTGCATAAAAATTGGTTAAAATGACATTGTTTACAAAAAGGATTCGTATAATCAAATTTTCGTTTGACTTTAACCTTGTTCAGTATATAATAAGATGCATAAAAACGTAAAATACATATTTACTATGACTGATATATATTTTTTGTATATTAAAGAATGGGAGAATTTATGTATATTAAGGGAGCAAAAGCATGGAGATTACATATGATTATTATCGGATTTTTTATTATGTAGCAATGTATAAAAGTTTTTCAAAAGCCGCAAAGGCATTGATGAGCAACCAGCCGAATGTTACGCATTTTATGAACAATCTGGAGAATCAGTTGGGATGTAAGTTATTTGTGAGGTCAAACCGGGGAGTGACATTGACAGCGGAGGGACAGAAACTGTATCAACATGTTTCTATTGCGTATCAACATATTCATACTGCAGAGATGGAACTTGCAAATGAACAGAGTATGAAAAGTGGCAGCATCACGATCAGTGCCAGCGAGATTGCACTGCATCTGTTACTATTACCGATACTTGGAAAATTTCATAAGAAGTATCCGGGAATCCGTCTTCGGATTCTGAATCATTCAACCCCGCAGGCGATACAGGCAGTGAGGGAAGGGGGAGTGGATTTTGCAGTGGTGACAACACCATTAAAAGCAAAAAAACCTTTGAAATCCACTTCATTGATGGAATTTCAGGAAATTGTTGTCGGAGATGAATCATTTGCAGATGTACAAGACGCATTCTGTCTTGAGGAGATTGCAAAAAATCAATTAATCTGTCTTGGTAAACAAAGCACAACATATGAGTTCTATTCCAAATTCTTTTTAGAACACAATCTTGTATTAGAACCGGATACAGAGGTGGAAACAATTGATCAGGTTTTGCCGATGATCATGAATGGATTGGGAATTGGATTCTTGCCGGAGCCATTTGCAAGAAATGTAATAAATGAGAAAAAGATATATGAGATTCCAATGATTGAAACGATACCGAAGCGGGAAATTTGTCTGGTGGAGAATCATAATTTCCCACCGAGTATTGCCGCAGAGACGTTGAAAAAGATGCTGTTATGACATAATTGCGACAAGATAAAGAGAAAGGTTAGTGGAAGAAGAAAGGATGGCTTGAAAATTCAAGACCATCCTTTTGTGTTATAGAGGCTAAGAATAGGATTGAAACGAATGTCGGGTGAAATTAGTACGGCTATCTATATAACAAAAAAAGATAAAAGGCACTATGCACAAAGGAAAAAGAGATATATAATAAAAATACTACAAAATACACAAAGGAGGGGTCGGAATGCTAGATGCATCTTATTATGAAAAAGCGGACGAAATTATTGCACAGTATACCTGTGAAGAGAGGTCATTGATTCCGATTATTCAGGGAATTCAGGAAGAGTATCGTTATCTTCCGCCGGAACTTTTAACGTATGTTGCTGAGAAACTGGGAATATCAGAAGCAAAAGCGTATAGTGTTGCAAGTTTCTATGAGAATTTTTCATTTGAGGCAAAAGGAAAGTATGTCATTAAGATATGTGACGGAACAGCCTGTCATGTGCGTAAATCAGTTCCGATTTTGGAGGGCCTTAACAAAGAACTGGGACTTGGAAAGAAGAAACATACAACGGATGATCAGTTATTTACGGTAGAAACAGTTTCCTGTCTCGGGGCTTGTGGACTGGCGCCTGCAGTTATGGTCAATGATGAAGTGTATCCAAAGATGACACCGGAAAAAATGAGTGAATTGATTGAAAAATTGCGAGGTGAAGAGAAGGTATGAAGATAGAGAACAGAATGCAGCTTCAACGCTGGAGAGAAGAGTGCCAGGAGAAACGCCGGAAAGAAACATGTAAGGTTCTGATTTGTGGAGGAACAGGATGTCTGGCCGGAGGTTCAGATAAAATATATGCCCGTATAAAAGAATTGACTCAGAATATGGATGGTGTATCTGTCAAGATTGGAGAAGAGATTGCACATGTAAGTCTGAAAATGAGCGGATGTCATGGATTTTGCGAGATGGGACCTCTGGTTCGAATTGAGCCATATAACTATTTGTATCTGAAGGTAAAACTGGAAGATTGCGAAGAGATATTTGAAAAAACAATCTTACACGGAGAGCCGGTTACAAGACTGATGTATCAGGATAACGGACATACATACGAAACGCAAGAAGAAATTCCATTTTATGCAAAACAGACCCGTCTTGTGTTAAAAAATTGCGGTCATATTGATGCAGAGCACATCGAAGATGCTATTGCGGTTGGCGCATATGAAGCGTTTGAAAAAGCTGTTTTTGAGATGACACCGGAGGCCGTTATACAAAATATAACAGACTCAGGACTTCGTGGCCGAGGCGGTGCAGGATTCCCGGCAGGAAGAAAATGGTCGCAGGTTGCAAGCCAAAAGGAAAAGATACGATACGTTGTCTGTAATGGAGATGAAGGAGACCCAGGAGCTTTTATGGATCGAAGTGTGATGGAGGGGGATCCACATCGCATGATTGAAGGGATGATGCTGGCGGCATATGCGGTACAAGCTCAGGAAGGATACATTTATGTACGGGCAGAATATCCGCTTGCAGTACGACGGCTTCAAATTGCAATTGCACAGGCAGAAGAAAAAGGACTGTTAGGAGAGAATATTCTCGGAACCGGATTCAACTTCAGACTTCATATTAACAGAGGAGCGGGAGCTTTTGTATGTGGTGAAGGTTCTGCATTGACAGCATCGATAGAAGGAAAACGTGGTATGCCGAGAGTAAAACCACCACGAACCGTAGAACAGGGATTATGGGGAAAACCTACGGTGTTGAATAACGTAGAAACTTATGCAAATGTTCCGATGATCATTAAAAACGGAGCAAGTTGGTACAGCAGAATCGGTACACCGGAGAGCCCGGGAACGAAAGCATTTGCTCTGACAGGTAATGTGAAAAATACCGGTTTAATTGAGGTACCGATGGGAATTACCTTAAGAGAGATTATTTTTGATATCGGTGGCGGAATTAAAGATAATAAGAAATTTAAAGCAGTTCAGATTGGGGGACCATCCGGTGGTTGTCTTGTGGAGTCGCAATTAGACAGTAAGATGGATTTTGATTCGTTGACAAAGATTGGAGCTATGATTGGTTCCGGTGGCCTTGTTGTTATGGATGAAGATACTTGTATGGTTGAGGTGGCCAGATTCTTCATGAACTTTACGCAGAGAGAGAGCTGTGGTAAATGTGTACCATGCAGAGAAGGAACGAAGAGAATGTTGGAAATTCTGGAGCGAATTGTAGAAGGAAAAGGGCAGATGAGCGATTTGGACGCATTGGAAGAGCTGGCAGATATGATTGAAAATACGGCTCTTTGTGGACTTGGAAAGAGTGCACCGAAGCCGGTTGTTAGTACGATTCATGCATTTCGTGAAGAGTATGAAGAGCATATTCTTGCTAAGAAATGCCGTGCGGGTGTCTGTTCAAATCTTCGTGTATTTAAGATTGATGCTGAAAAATGTAAAGGCTGCTCACGTTGTGCAAGAAATTGTCCGGTGAATGCAATCACGGGAAAAGTAAAATCGCCATTTGTAATCGACAACGAAAAATGTATAAAATGCGGAACTTGTCTGGATAATTGTACATTTGGCGCAATCTATACGGAATAGAGGAGGACGGAGATATATGGGAATCATGACAATTGACGGGCAATGCATAGAATTTACGGATGAACCGAATGTGTTGTCAGTAATAAGAAAAGCCGGAATTGACATACCTACGTTATGCTATCATTCTGAGTTATCTATTTATGGCGCTTGCCGACTTTGTACGGTGGAGAATGACAGAGGAAAAACCTTTGCGTCATGTTCTGAAAAACCGAGAGATGGAATGGTTATTTATACGAACACTCCTCGACTGATGCGTTATCGAAAACAAATTTTAGAGTTGTTGTTAGCAGCACATTGCCGTGATTGTACCACTTGTATTAAGAGTGGTGAATGTCACCTGCAGGAGCTTGCGCATCGACTCGGTGTTCATGAGATCCGTTTTGAAAATGTGAGAGAGCCACAGCCAATCGATATGAGTTCGCCTGCAATCGTAAGAGATCCGAATAAATGTATTCTCTGTGGTGACTGTGTAAGAATGTGTGACAATGTCCAGAGTATCAATGCAATTGATTTTGCATATCGTGGAACAGAAGCACTGGTAACACCTGCATTTAATAAGAAAATTGCGGAGACAGATTGTGTCGGATGCGGACAGTGTAGAGTAGTCTGCCCGACAGGTGCAATCAGTATTCATACCAATATTGATCCGGTATGGGAGGTATTGGCAGATAAAGATACAAAAGTGATCGCACAGATAGCTCCTGCAGTCAGAGTTGCAATCGGAGATCATTTTGGATATGCCAAAGGTGAAAATGTTATGGGTAAGCTGGTTGGTGTGTTGCACCGGCTTGGATTTGATGAAGTGTACGATACTTCTTATGGCGCGGATTTGACAGTAATTGAGGAATCCAGAGAATTTATTGAAAGATTTACAGCAGGAGAAAAATTGCCACTGTTTACATCGTGCTGTCCTGCCTGGGTGAAATTCTGCGAAACAAGATATCCAGAATTTGCACAGAATTTGTCTACTTGCCGTTCACCGCAGCAAATGTTTGGTGCAGTTGTTCGGGAGTATTATAAAGACCCAGAGAAAAATGAAGGCAAGAAGATCGTATCTGTTTCAATCATGCCTTGTACGGCAAAGAAAGAAGAAATTTTGAGACCGGAATCGATGACAAACGGCAAACAGGATGTGGACTATGTACTGACGACTACAGAAATTGTAAGAATGATTAAAAAGTCAGGAATTGTGTTTGATAAAGTGGAAATTGAAGCAGCAGATGTTCCATTTGGTATCGGCTCCGGAAGTGGAGTGATATTCGGTGTTACCGGAGGTGTGACAGAAGCAGTACTTCGAAGATTGCAACAGGGGCACAACCGTGTGGACATGGAGGCAATTAAAAAGAGCGGTGTCCGCGGGGATGATGGCATAAAGGAATTGACTTATAATTACAATGGCAGAGAAATCAGGGCTGCGGTTGTAAGCGGTCTGGCAAATGCGGACAGCCTGTTGAAGAAAATCAAGAATCACGAAGTAGAATATGATTTTGTAGAAGTAATGGCATGTAGACGAGGTTGTATTATGGGCGGCGGGCAGCCGGTCAATGCGGGGCCAAGAACGAAAAAAGCCAGAATGAAGGGACTTTACGATACAGATGTAAATACGCAGATAAAGAAAGCAAATGAAAATCCGATGATTCTCTCTCTTTATGATTCCCTTCTGAAAGGAAAGGAACATGAACTCCTGCATCGCAATTTCACACAAAAATAAAATGAATAAATAATGGAGATAAATCCTCTGTTTTTATCGATAGGATAAAGCAGAGGATTTTGTTGTCAAAATTATGTAAAAAATATATATCTGATATGCAAATAAAACATTTCTCATTAGTTTGACTTTAAAAGAATAGATTTCTATACTTAGTGCATAAGAACGGTTCTGGTTTACAGAAACATTGTAAATTCTAATCGGAAATTTGCATAAAAGGAGGAATTGTTATGCAAACTGTTTTACCTAGAGAAGAGGCTGTTGAGGCTATTTTTTCAGAGATTCTTGCTTCACCGACGGCATGTGACCAGTTGAGTGATGTCTTTTATGAACATTTAGATGAGGAACACGGGATTGATTTTGATGAGTCAGAACATTTTGTACAGGTGTTGTTTAATGCCTATAAAAACGGAGATGTGAGTGCGCTTCTATTAGAATTATGCGGAGGAAGCATGTTTGACCTGCTAAGAGAAGCCTATCTGATTCCAAAGAAATTTCACGGAAAAGCGGGAGAAAATCCGGTGTTATTGACTGATGTGGACGGAAATATTCTGGAAGGAAAAGAAAAAGAGGTTTCCGGAAGGGAATATGAAAAATTCAAAGAAATCTATGACCGGCATGAATGTGCACCACGTTCTAAATTATATTTGGCGGATGGATATGATATTGTACGTTCTTATACAAAAGGAATGGAAATTGAGGAGAAAAAAGATAATAAGAAGCGCGGAATCATGATCTTATATGCATTACCGGATACGTGCAAGCTGGGATTGACAGAAGCGCAGGCATACGCTGTTGTGTGGGATACTTTTCATAAAATACAGGAAGAGGCGCCAAGAGCAATGGTATATTACGGACAGGAAACTGGTATGAAGAAGGAGAAAGAATTCGATGAAATCGGAATTCTATTGCCGATTCGTGAATTTGAGAAGAAAATGTTGCACCATTTGAGTGAAATTGATGGAATTGTATTGGCATGCCGCGAGAAAATGATGAAAAAAGCAGGAAATGAAAGCCTGGATTTTGAATGAAAGTTAGGAAGTGGAGAATATGCAGGAAGTAACAATCAGAAAAAACCATATGGATATTCTCTGGCATGAGTATACTGACCAGAACGATGAAAATAAATCAGTGACGGAAGCAAGTCTGACGGAAAAGGCTTCTATTATCGGACGGGTTGGGATTATGCTGCTTTCATGTGGAACAGGAGCATGGCGTGTGCGAAGCTCTATGAATACGCTGGCAGAAGTGATGGGGATTACTTGTACAGCAGATATAGGCCTGATGTCGATAGAATATACATGCTTTGATGGAGAAGAAGGGTTTACACAGTCCTTGTGTCTGACGAGTACGGGAGTGAATACTTCGAAGCTAAATCGCCTTGAAAACTTTATACGAGATTTTGAAATTGAAGGCAAGCATATGTCAGGAGAGCAACTTCATTCATTCCTGGACAATATAGAAAAGATACATGGTTTATATTCTCCAATTGCATTGGGATTTGCAGCAGCACTTGCCTGTGGCGGGTTCACTTTTCTGCTTGGAGGTGGTCCGATTGAAATGTTGTGTGCATTCATGGGCGCAGGAATCGGAAATTTTATTCGATGTAAACTAACAAAACATCACTTCACATTGTTTTTGTGTATTGTATCATCGGTTTCAGCAGCGTGCCTGGTATATGCCGGAGCACTGAAAATGGCAGAGCTTTTGTGGGGGATATCAATACAGCATGAAGCCGGGTATATATGTGCGATGCTGTTTATTATACCGGGGTTCCCGTTTATTACGAGTGGGATCGACTTGGCGAAGCTGGATATGCGATCAGGAATTGAACGATTGACTTATGCACTGATCATTATTCTGGTTGCGACAATGGCCGCGTGGATCATGGCACTTCTGCTGCATCTACAACCGGTTGATTTTATGAAAATATCATTGCCGGTCTGGGGATGGATTCTTTTCCGCATACTGGCAAGCTTTTGTGGAGTATTTGGGTTCTCAATTATGTTTAACAGTCCGGTGCGGTTGGCTGCTGTTGCAGCGTCAATCGGTGCGATTGCTAATACATTGCGGCTGGAACTGGTGGATATCACAAAATTTCCACCTGCGGCAGCCGCATTTGTCGGAGCACTTACAGCGGGAATACTGTCATCTTTAATCAAGAATAAAGTGGGTTATCCAAGAATTTCTGTCACGGTACCATCTATCGTAATTATGGTACCCGGCTTGTATTTGTATAAGGGATTTTATAATCTTGGGATGATGTCATTATCAGTGTCTGCGTCATGGTTTGCATCCGCAATACTGATCGTTGCAGCACTTCCGTTAGGATTAATATTTGCAAGAATACTTACAGATAAAACATTTCGATATTGTACATAAAAAATGGGATATTAAGAAATTGATTTGTCATTACAGGGAAATGATGGATCAATTTCTTTTTGTTAAGGTGAGAAATTAATTGACCATACAAATTTCAAAGTGTAACATAAGATAGAAACAGGTATAAAAGAACAAATACCTTTTGGTAAAGGAGAAAATATGTTACAGATTCAGCATATACGCAAGGAATATCGAACCGGGAATCTGGTGCAAAAGGCGTTGGATGATGTTAGTCTGAATTTAAGGGATAATGAATTTGTTGCTATTTTAGGTCCCAGTGGTTCGGGTAAGACCACTCTTCTGAACATTATCGGAGGACTGGACCGTTATGATAGCGGGGATTTGATCATTAACGGGATTTCTACAAAAAAATATAAGGACAGGGATTGGGATTCCTATCGTAATCATACGATTGGTTTTGTATTTCAAAGCTATAATCTTATTCCGCATCAGACTGTTTTGGCAAATGTTGAACTGGCACTGACGATATCTGGTATCGGTAAAGCACAGCGAAAAAAGAAAGCAATCGAAGCGTTGAAAAAAGTAGGATTAGGTGAGCAATTACACAAGAAACCAAACCAGATGTCCGGTGGACAGATGCAGCGAGTTGCGATAGCAAGAGCATTAGTAAATGATCCGGATATTCTGCTTGCGGATGAGCCGACGGGTGCACTTGACAGTGATACAAGTGTGCAGGTTATGGATTTGCTACAGGAGGTTGCAAAAGACCGGTTAGTTGTTATGGTTACGCATAATCCGGAGCTGGCAAAAGAGTATGCAACTCGAATCGTAAATCTGCGGGATGGTAAGATTCGTTCAGATACAGACCCATATGAAGTGGATGAAGCAATATTAACGCCACCGGAACATAAGAATATGGGCAAATCGTCGATGTCATTTATGACAGCTTTGGCACTTAGTTTTAACAACTTAAAGACGAAGAAAGCAAGGACTTTATTGACATCCTTTGCAGGCTCGATAGGGATTATTGGAATTGCACTGATTTTATCACTTTCGACCGGAGTGAATAAATATATTCAAAATATTGAAGAAGAAACATTGTCAGAATATCCGTTACAGATTCAGAGCACCGGGTTTGACATTACATCGATGATGGTTGGAACCGGAGGCGGTGGTGACGAAGAAACTGTAAAAAAGAATAAAGATGACGGTAAAATTAAAGTGATTCAGATGGTGACAAATATGTTTGCGACAATGAATTCGAACGATTTGAAATCTCTGAAGAACTATCTGGATAACGAGGAAGCCAGTGGAATCCGAAAATACACAAATGCAATCGAGTACTCTTATAATGTATCTCCGCAGATTTTTACAGAGAATGGAGATAAAATCCGGCAGGTAAATCCTGATAAATCATTTTCTGCATTAGGGCTTGGCTCATCGACTTCTTCTAATAGTATGATGTCATCTATGATGAGTACAGATGTATTTTATGAAATGCCGAAAAACAGCAGTTTATATGAGAAACAATATGAAGTAAAAGCTGGAAGATGGCCGAAAAAATATAACGAGTGTGTAGTGGTTCTGACTTCGGATGGAAGCATTAGTGATTTTATGCTGTATACTCTGGGATTGCGGGATTCTATGGAACTGGACGAGATGATCCAGCAGTTTATAAAAGAGGAAAATGTAAAGACACCTGAGAATTTGGGAACTTATACTTACGATGATATTATAGGAAAGAAATTTAAGCTGATAAACAGTTCCGATTGTTATGAATATGACAAACAGTACAAAGTCTGGAAAGATAAAACAGACAATAGTTCTTATATGAAGAAACTGGTTGCGAACGGCGAAGACCTAAAGGTAGTCGGTATCGTGCAACCGGATGCAGATGCCAAGGCAACGGCATTACAGGCAGGAATCGCTTATCCATATGTTTTGACAGAACATGTGGCAGAAGAGGCGAAGAAAAGTGAGATTGTAAAACAGCAGCTTAAAAATCCGGATATCAATGTATTTACAAATGAAAAATTCGGAACTGACAATGGTGACGATGATTTTAATATGGATTCTTTATTTACAGTTGATGAAGCTGCATTGCAAAAGGCATTTAAATTTGATGAAAGTGCGATGAGCAACCTTGGTAATTCACTTGATTTTTCTGGTGCAGATTTAGAAAAAGCAGTTCGTGTCGGAGGGGATAGTTTTGAACTTTCCAATATGGTGAATCTGGAAGAGGTACAGCTTGATCTGTCAGGTATGCCACAGTTGAATTTGGGAGAGATACTTTCCAAATTGGATTTATCAGTATCACCGGATGGATTGAAACAAATGGCATCTAGTCTGTCAGAAGGATATCTGGAATATGCGAAGACACATCCAGAAGCAGATTACTCTCATTTGCTGGAAGATTTTACAGAATATTTAAAAATGGATGAGGCGAAGAAAATTATCGAGGATAATATCAAAGATATTATCAAAGGAAGTGCCAGTGTGACCATCACACCGGAACAAATTCAAAAGCTGCTCAAAGACATCATGACAGGTTTCTTACAGTATGTAACAGATAAAGGTTATACAGACGTTGATAAATTTGGAGAGTACCTGCAGGAATATTTACAGACAGATGAAGCAAAGCGAATGCTTGCGTCAGTCGGAGACGGGATTCGGATTGATGATATCGAGGTAAATATTACTGCTGAACAGATGACAAAGCTGGCAAATGAATTGTATAAGGGATATCAGAATTATGCATCAGTAAATGGTAAACCGGATCCGTCCATGATGGGAGAACAAGTAATAAAGTATCTTGGAACAGAGGATGGAAAGAAACGTCTGGCAGACGGACTGGCTAAAACAGTGGATATGAACGCTCTGGAAAGTCAGGTATCTGCAGCTATGCAGGATTATATGACAAAGGCAATGGGTGTGCTTAGTAATTCCATGGGTGAAGCAATTGGAATACAGGTTTCATCGGCAATGGCGCAAATCGCAACACAGCTTACAAAGGGTATTGAGAGTGCGATGATACAGATGATGACGAATGTTGGGACACAACTTCAAAACGCGATGGGAAGTGCAATGACAATCGATACCGATGCATTTGCAAAAGCATTTCAGATGAATATGACAGAAGATGATCTGGTGGAATTGATGATGTCTATGAATACATCGAACAGTGTGTCTTATGACAGTAATCTGCAGAAGCTTGGCTATGTGGATTTTAATGTGCCGTCGGAAATTTCATTGTATCCGAAGAATTTTGAGAGTAAAGAAGAAGTTGTAAAAATTCTGGATAAGTACAATCATAAGATGGAAACGGAAGGAAAAGATGAACAGGTCATCAGTTATACCGATGTAGTTGGAACATTGATGTCTTCGGTGACAAATATTGTGGACATTATCAGTTATGTACTGATTGCGTTTGTTGCGATATCGTTGGTTGTATCATCAATCATGATTGGAGTTATTACGTATATCAGTGTATTGGAGCGTAAGAAAGAGATTGGTATTCTGCGTGCGATTGGTGCCTCGAAAGGAAATGTATCTCAGGTCTTTAATGCAGAGACATTTATCATCGGATTATGTGCAGGGGTGATTGGTATTGGATTAACAGTAATTTTGTTAATTCCGACAAATGCGATCATTCATTCGGTTGCAGACACGACAGCTGTAAGTGCGGTATTACCGGTTATACCTGCGTTGGTACTGATTGCGTTGAGTGTAGTACTGACATTGATCGGTGGTTTAATTCCATCAAGAAAGGCGTCAAAGAGTGATCCGGTAACGGCATTGAGGACAGAGTAAAACAGAGTGCGTGGAGTAGCACAAAGAGAAGTATAAAGGAAATAACAAATGAAGTATAACAAGAGAAAGAGACTCTTTCTTGTGCTGGCAATTATCTGGATGGTTATGATTTTTGGGTTTTCATCCAGAGATGGTGATTTGTCAGGAGAAGACAGCGGAAGGGTCGGGAGACTTGTCGGCGAGTGGTTTGTTCCTGGATTTAATGAGTGGAGCGAGGTAAAACAAAATGCATTTATCGACAAAGTGGATTTCCCGATTCGAAAGACTGCACATGCGACGGAATATGCGATATTGGGTATCTTATTTTTAGGAGCAATCTACGAGGTAAACCAAAGAAAACGATATATGATTGGAATTCCTTGGCTGCTGGGTACAACATATGCCGGGACAGATGAGTTTCATCAATTATTTGTACCCGGGAGAAGCGGGCAGATAAGGGATGTAATGATTGATAGCTGCGGAGTGTTTGCCGGAGTCTTGATTGTGGCATGTGTGATAAATTATAAAAAGAAAGCGAGAAAAAACATGAATGAATTATATGAAGCGATTGAGAAAAAAATAAAAGATGCAGGATATCCGAGAAAAATTTCAGGGGCAGATGTATACAATGATATTTGTGATCAGATAGACGGAAAGGAAAACGGAACTTACATTTTGTTATCCAAATTCGAGGATGATGTCGTATTTGAATATCACATTACAATTCAGGATGAGGATTTTAATCTTGGCATACTGACGATGAAGACTCCGGAAGGTGTGTTTGAAGCAGATTTTGATGCTGAATAGGAAACCTGTGACAGCAGAAAAGACTATTGAATACTTTATTTAAGACAAAAAAAGACTATTAATATTTTGCTTAGGATAAAAAAAGAGCAGAATTTGCATGAAAATAGACAAAATATGTATTGACGATAAAATTGTTTTGAGGTATGATTAGGCAGATTTTACGGAAAGGCAGGAAAAAAAGATGGCTAATACAGTTCAGAGAAAAATCGCATTTGAAAATGCAGATGCAGCAGTAGAATTTGTTAATAGAGTACAACAAATTCCTTTTGATGTAGATTTAAAGGCAAGAAATATGAGAATTGATGCAAAGTCTTTACTTGGCGTACTTTCTATTTGCGAAGAGAAGAATATTGAAGTAGAAGCTTTTGGAACGAGTGATGAGTTTATCGAACTGCTTGCTGAGTATACAGCATAGTTTAGATGAAGTTTATAAATTATGTGGTAAGTGCTATATAGACGAGGAGAAATAAAATGAATCCATCACAGATTACAGATTGGTGTCATCAGATTATACGGTCTGTGGCAAAGAAAGACGGATTATATATTGATGCGACTATGGGCAAGGGACACGACACAAAGCTTTTATGCGAACTTGCAGGAGAGCAAGGAAGTGTGCTTGCATTTGATATCCAGCCGGAAGCAGTGCATGCAACAGAAAACCTGTTGCAGAAAGAAGGGCTGCAAGGCAGGGCAACATTACTTTTGACAGGGCATGAGCATATGGATGAATATGCGCAGACAGAATCTGCCGATGTGATTTGTTTTAATTTTGGATATCTTCCGGGTGGAGATCATGCTATTGCAACAAAGACACAGACTAGTTTGGAAGCAATTGAAAAAGGACTTAACTTGCTGAAGCATGGTGGTATGATGAGTCTGTGTATTTACAGTGGTGGTGATACAGGGTTTGAAGAGAAGGATGCAATTCTTCAATATGTAAAAGAATTCAATCCCAAAGAATATACAGTAATTGTAAATGAATATTACAATAGGGAGAATAATCCCCCGATTCCGGTATTTATTTTTAAACGTTAAAAGGTTGGATTTCACTGTGATTGCGGTGGAATTCAACCTTTTATTCTGTATTTTAAGGGGAAGATATGGTATAGTATGGATAAATCAAAAGAAAGGTATGGCGAAGAGTGGGAGATAAGCAGGAGAAAATGAAATACCGGCTTGCAGAAGCGATGAAAACTTGTATGAGGACCATGCCGGTAGAGAAGATTACAGTTAAAGAAATAGTTCAGGAATGTGGGACAACACGACAGACATTCTATCGCTATTTTCTGGATAAATATGATTTGATAAACTGGTATTTTGACAAGATTCTTTTGGAATCCTTTGAGCATATGGGAGAGGGAAAAACTGTCTATGAAGGTTTGTGTAAAAAGTTTCAGTATATTGAAGAAGAAAAGTTATTTTTCAAGGCAGCATTTCGTAATGACCAGCAGAATTGTCTAAGAGAACATGATTTCCAATTGATACTTGCTTTTTATACAAGGCAGATTGAAGAAAAGACGAAAGAACCGATTTCAGAAAATCTACGTTTTTTGTTGGAAATGTATTGTCAGGGGTCTATTTATATGACTGTTCAGTGGGTGCTGGGCGAGAGAAAAAGCACGCCGCAAGAGATGGCAAAGGCACTTGTATCGGCGATGCCGTCAGAGTTGTATGATGTGATGAAACAATTAAATCTTGTGTAAAATGAATGAAAAATAAAAGATAAGTCAATCTGACATGTGAAAATGTGACAGATTGACTTTTTTGTAACTTTCTATTTGGAGAAGATATTGTTAAAATAAAGACATAAGAAAACAAAACGGCTAAACAGAAAGGAAGAAGAAAAAATGGCAAACAGAATTATGTTGAACGAAACATCTTATCATGGAGCAGGTGCAATTCAGGAAATTGCAACAGAGGCAAAAGCAAGAGCTTACAAAAAAGCATTTGTATGTTCTGATCCGGATTTGATTAAATTTGAAGTAACAACAAAAGTAACAAAAGTGCTGGAAGATGCAGGACTTGAGTATGAAATTTATTCTGATATCAAAGCCAACCCAACAATCGAAAATGTACAGCATGGAGTAGAAGCATTTAAGAAAGCAGAAGCTGATTATATTATTGCTATTGGTGGCGGTTCTTCTATGGATACAGCAAAAGCAATCGGTATCATCATTGCAAACCCTGAATTTGAAGATGTTAGAAGCCTGGAAGGTGTTGCACCTACAAAGAAACCTTGTGTACCAATCATCGCAGTTCCAACAACAGCAGGAACAGCAGCAGAGGTAACAATCAACTATGTTATCACAGACGTAGAAAAGAAAAGAAAATTTGTATGTGTTGACCCACACGATATGCCAATCATCGCAGTTGTAGACCCGGACATGATGTCTTCTATGCCAAAAGGACTGACAGCTTCTACAGGTATGGATGCATTGACACATGCAATTGAAGGATACACAACAAAAGCAGCTTGGGAAATGACAGATATGTTCCATCTGAAAGCAATTGAAATCATTTCAAGATCACTTAGAAGTGCAGTAAATAACGAAAAAGAGGGACGTGAAGGTATGGCTCTCGGACAGTATATTGCAGGAATGGGATTCTCAAACGTAGGACTTGGAATCGCACATTCTATGGCACATACACTTGGTGCTGTATATGATACACCACACGGTGTTGCATGTGCAATGATGCTTCCAATCGTTATGGAATACAATGCAGATTGCACTGGCGAGAAATACAAAGAAATCGCAAGAGCAATGGGTGTAAAGGGTGTAGATGATATGTCTGTGGAAGAGTACCGCAAAGCAGCAGTAGATGCTGTACAGAAGCTTTCTGTAGATGTTGGAATTCCTACAAAACTGGAAGCACTCAAAGAAGAGGATCTTCAGTTCCTGGCAGAGTCTGCTTATGCAGATGCTTGTGCACCGGGTAATCCGAAAGATGCAAGCGTAGAAGATCTGAAAGATTTGTTTAGAAAATTAATGTAAGAAAAAGCTATATAAGAAAAAGAAACGGCAGAGCAGTGCATGTTCTGTCGTTTCTTTTTTACTGGTTGTATTCATTTTTATTGAAATAAGATAATAAAATATGATGAATCGAACGATGCAGGTACGGCATATACTCTTCCATAGGCAGAGGCTGTTCGTATAAAATACAGCTATAGCAGGTGGAACCTACAAGCTCTAGTATTGTAAAAAGTAATAATTCGGCTTCCAAATCTGTGATGGAACTTTTTTGAACCAATTCACGATAATAAGAATAGAATTCACGCGATTCTTCTGATTCATCAGTTACTTGTTGTTCGAAGGCAACACGGAAAATTCCCCAGGATAAATTTTTGGAAATAAATTGTAATAATTTTGGGTTTGCAGCCAGTTTTTCTATAATGAAATCAACAACAAAAAATAATTGGTTCTCAAAACCTTCGATCGATTGCTGCAGAAGAGCATGGTGTGCTTCCGCAAAAAGCTGACCGGTTTTATGTGCGATTAAAATGTCTCGCAAGTCGTATTTATCTTTGAAATACAAATAAAATGTGCCTTTTGCAAGACCGGCTTTAGAAGAAATATCGGAGATTGTCGTCTTGGCAAATCCCTTATCTGTGAATAATTCAAATGCAGTCTGTAAAAGTGCATTTTTCTTTTCTTTCTTATTTAAGTCTACCTTACTCATATTCCTCACTCCTGTAATACATTCTTGAACAATACCGACATCATGCGATAAGGTTCAACAAGATATTATCTATTGTGTAACAAAAACGAAAAAAAATCAATATAAAAATGACCAATATTCATTTTCGGCTACAAATTTGCAAATGTGAATATTGACCAATGGTCATTTGAGAATATAATAAGTTTAGAAATGAAAAAGATTGGGAGATGAAGACATGATTAAGGTGGGTAAAAAAATTGTGAAATACAGAATCACAATTTTAATTATCGGAATTTTATTATTAATTCCATCAGTTCTGGGGTATTTAAAGACCCGGGTAAATTATGATATTCTCTATTATCTGCCGGGGAATATTGACACAATGAAAGGTCAGGACATTTTAATCGATGAATTCCAAAAAGGCGCATTCGCAATGGAAATCGTAGATGGCATGACGACGAAAGAAGCAGCAGATGTTAAACAGAAAATTGAGCAGGTAGACGGAGTGGCAGATGTAATCTGGTATGATTCTATTGCAGATTTATCAATGCCGATCAGTGAACTGCCGGATAACTTAAAAGATGTATTTTATAAAGATGATGCGACACTAATGGCAATCTTCTTCGATGATACAACTTCCGCAGACAGTACAATGGATGCAATCAAAGAGATTCGAAGTGTTACAAATGAACAGTGTTATTTAAGCGGTATGTCAGCAGTTGTAACAGACATTAAGAACCTGTCTGAAAAAGAGATGCCGATTTATGTACTGATTGCAGTTGTGTTAAGCTGTATCGTACTTTCAATATTTACAGATTGTTGGGTTTTACCGATATTCTTTATGCTTAGTATCGGTATGGCAATTATTTATAATATGGGAAGCAACTACTTCCTCGGACAGATTTCTTACATTACAAAGGCGTTAAGTGCAGTATTGCAGCTTGGAGTTACGATGGACTACTCCATTTTCCTGTGGCATAGTTATCAGGAAAATAAGCAGCGTTTTGATGGAGACAAAGAGCGTGCGATGGCACATGCAATATCCAATACATTTACATCGGTAATCGGAAGCTCCATTACAACGGTGGCAGGTTTCATCGCATTGTGCTTCATGAGTTTTACACTTGGACGCGACTTAGGTATCGTTATGGCAAAGGGAGTTGTATTTGGAGTAATCAGTTGTGTTACAATCCTGCCGTCGCTTTTGCTTATATTTGACAAAGCGATTGAAAAGACAACACACCGTTCCATCATACCACCGATGGAGAAACCTGCAAAATGGATCACAAAACATTTTAAAGCATTCGTGGTAGTATTCCTTGTTGTATTAGTTCCGGCATTGATCGGATATACAAAGACAGATGTATATTACAATCTGGATTCTACACTTCCGAAATATCTTGCCAGCATCAAGGCAAATGATAAACTGGCAGATACATTTGATATGAATGCCACAGACATGGTACTTGTCAAATCGGATATGTCGGCAAAAGATGCGAAAGCAATGCTGAAAGAAATTAAAAATGTAAAAGGTGTGAAATTCGCACTTGGATTGGATGATCTGCTTGGTTCATCTATTCCAAGAGATATCATCCCGTCAGAATTAACAGAGACATTGAAACAAGGAGACTGGCAGTTGATGCTTGTTCAGTCAGAATATAAAGTGGCATCAGATGAAGTCAATGAACAGTGTACAACAATCAACGATATTGTGAAAAAATATGATGATACAGGAATGTTGATCGGTGAAGCTCCTTGTACAAAAGACCTTATTACAATTACAGATAAAGATTTTAAAGTAGTAAGTGCAATTTCAATCGTAGCAATCTTTATCATTATTGCATTTGTATTTAAATCTATTTCATTACCTGTTATACTGGTATCAGTAATTGAATTTGCGATTTTTATTAACCTGGGAATTCCATATTATACCCATACAACGTTGCCGTTTATTGCATCTATCGTAATCGGAACAATTCAGTTGGGAGCAACTGTCGATTATGCAATTTTGATGACGACACGTTATTGGAAAGAGCGAAGCAAAGGACGCGAAAAGAAAGAAGCAATACGAATTGCATTAGGTTCATCGATCAGTTCGGTTATTGTATCCGCATTGGGATTCTTCGCCGCAACATTCGGAGTTGGATTATATTCGGATATTGATATGATTTCTTCCCTGTGTACATTGATGTCACGTGGAGCATTGATCAGTATGTTTGTTGTAATATTTATCCTTCCGTCTATGCTGATGGTATTCGATAAAGTGATTTATAAGACAACGAAGAAAATGAAAGTATAATGATGCTGGCTAAACAGGAATATAAGGAGGTTCATTAAAATGAAAAATAGAGAGTTCAGAACGTTGATCGCAGCAGTGATGCTGACAACTTTAGTGGCAGGAAGTGTTGGAACAACACCTGCATATGTATTTGCAGCAGAGGGAAATGCGAAAGTATCGACAGAACAAAAAGATGCAAAAACAGAAAAATCAGATAAAGAAGAGTCTTCAAAAAATACAGAATCAACCAGTGCGAAACCGACAAAGAATGAGACCGTGTATGCTAAAATTGATGGAAGTGGAGCTGTTACAGAGGTTACAGTTTCGGATCAGCTGAAGAATATTTCAGATGTATCAAGTCTGAAGGATGTTTCGGAATTGAGTGATATTGAAAATGTAAAGGGAGACGAAACATTTACAACAAGTGGAAAGAATCTGACATGGAATACAGAAGGTTCTGATATTTGTTATCAGGGTAAGACTGACAAGGCTCTTCCGGTCGGAGTAAAGATTAGTTATAAGTTAGATGGAAAAGACGTATCAGCCAGTGAGCTGGAAGGTAAGAGCGGACACTTAGTTATCCGATATACTTATGAAAATACAAGCGAAAAAACAAACAATGGCACCAAAGTTCCATTTATGATGGCATCGGGATTACTGATGGATACAGATACGGTTTCGAATGTCGTAGTAAAGAACGGAAAGATTATTTCTGATGGGGACAGAGATATAGTTATCGGATATGGTTTCCCGGGTATGTCAGAGATTCTTGGAACTACAGATCTTGATATTCCGGACTACTTTGAAGTAGAGATGGATGTTACAGATTATGAAGCAATTGAAGGAATTACCGTTGCTACAAACAGTTTGTTTAATGACCTTGGCGATAAAGAAAATGATTCGAAATTAGATGACCTGGAAGGTCTTCAGGATTCTATGAATGAACTTCAGGATGCAGCAAATCAGCTGGTAGATGGTTCAGGACAGTTGAAGGATGGTCTCGATACATTACTTGCATCATCAGGAACCCTGACAGATGGTATCGGACAGCTTGCTACAGGAAGCAAGACATTGGCAAGTGGGACAAAGAGCCTTGCAAGTGGAGCAGGGGAACTGGTATCAGGAAGTAAAGCACTTGCAAGCGGAACAGGTACATTGGCAGGCGGACTTGAACAGCTAAATAATGGTGCTAAAGGTGCATCAGAAGGAGCAACAGCTCTTTCGACAGGACTGGATGATGCAGCTACCGGTGTGGGAGCATTAAAAGGCAAAGTAGATGACATGGTAACCGGTGTGAATGCGTTGGCGGATGGAGCAAGAACATTAAATACAAATCTTATGAATGCATCAGCAAGCTCGAAGGAATTGGATGCAGGAGTACAGCAGGTTGCTACAGGAGCAGCAAAGTTACATGCAGGCTTAGATGCATTGAACACAAAATTGAATCCGGCAAGTACAGAGGCAGTTGCAGAATCAGCACAGAATGTCGAAAGTGAGGCAGCAAGTCTTCAAAATCAGGCAGCCGGACTGCAGGGAACAGCGGCAGAATTACAGAATGGTGCAGCAAACCTTCAGGCACAGGCAGCTACAGCAGCGGCAGAGACAACAGCGCAGGCACAGCAGGCACAGAGTCAGCTGGCGGCAGCACAACAGGCAGCACAGACAATTTTGAATTCCGGAGTGGAATTAGATGAAGGTACAGCAGCTCAGCTTCAGGCATTGGCAAATGCATATATAGATACATCAGCATTGGAGTCGGCAGCAGTGCAAATGACAACATATGCAGGTACAGCACAGGCATATGCAGACAGCACAAGTACAGCAGCAAATACAGCAGCAAATACAGCAAATGAAGCAGCTAATGTGGCAACACAGGCAAATAATGTAAATCAGGCAGTTCAGAATACGAGTCAGGCAGAGCTTGCAGGAACAGTGGCAGCATTGAATGAGGCAGCAGCACAGGTGGATGCAGGATTAAATGGAGAAAAGGGCATTAAAAATGGTATGAGTGCTCTGAGTGCAGGATTAGGTCAGTTAAGCACAGGTGCAACACAGTTGGACATGGGACTGAATGGAAATGCGGCAGCTGGAATAACAGGACTGAAAGACGGAGTAACATTATTACAGAGTGCTGTATATGGAGAAGATGGGCTCGCAGCAGGTCTGGCAAATGCATCTACAGGTGCAAAAGCTTTGGCAAAAGGAAATGCTGATTTGTATGCAGGAACTACAGCATTGAGTGCAGGAGCAAAATCAGCATCAGAAGGAGCAACAACACTTGCAGCCGGAACAGTAACACTGCATAATGGAGCAACACAGCTTGATTCAGGAGCAGCAACACTTGCAACAGGTATCGGAACATTGCAGAGTGGTTCAACAGCATTGATCGATGGTGTAAAACAGTTAGACGATGGAGCAAATCAATTGAATAGTGGTATGATCCAGTTTAATGAAGAGGGTATTAAAAAACTTGTCAGTGCATTTGATGGAGATTTGAGTGCTGTTCTCGATAAAGCAAACGGAATGATCGACACATCGAAAGCATACAAGAGCTTCACAGGTATTTCAGATGGAATGGATGGAGAAGTGAAATTTGTATTTGTAACAAACAAATAACAAATAAATAAGAAAAATAGCAAAGAATAATAAGGAAAAAGACTTGACTTCCATAGGTCAGATATGGTATAGTTTTCTGGCGAATGGAAGTAGGTCTTTTTTTTATGCCTAAAACTTGATGGCTTCGCAACCATCAGAAACTAAGAATTAAAAAATAAAAAGCGAGGTGGAAGTTGTGCGCACAAGAATTACATTGGAATGTACAGAATGCAAGAACCGCAATTACAACATGACAAAGGATAAGAAAACTCATCCAGACCGCATGGAAACAAAGAAGTATTGTAAGTTCTGTAAATCACACACACTGCACAAAGAAACGAAATAGTCGTTGAGAGGGAGTGGACATCATGAGTGAGAAGTCAGGAAAACCTCAGAAGAAGAGCTGGTTTAAAGGTCTTAAGGCAGAGTTCCGTAAGATTATCTGGCCAGACAAGGATGCACTTGTAAAACAGACAACGGCAGTAGTTGCAGTTTCTGTATTCTTAGGAGCAATCATAACAGTGCTTGATTCTCTTTTAAAATATGGAATCGACTGGCTTGTACGCTAGGCGGCTACAGCAGAAAGGTGATTTTATGTCAGAAGCAAAATGGTATGTAGTTCATACTTATTCAGGTTATGAAAACAAAGTAAAAGCGAACATTGATAAGACGGTCGAGAATCGTCAGCTTGAAGATCAGATTCTGGAAGTAAGAGTTCCTATGGAGGAAGTTGTTGAACTGAAGAATGGTGTTCAGAAAGTAAGTCAGAGAAAGCTGTTTCCTGGATATGTCATGATTCATATGATTATGAATGATGACACCTGGTATGTTGTTCGTAATACAAGAGGTGTGACAGGATTTGTTGGTCCTGGCTCCAAACCGGTTCCATTGGATGAGACAGAGATGGAGCATTGGGGAATCGGACAGACAGAAGTCAAATGCGATTACGAAATCGGAGATATGATAACTGTCTTAAGTGGTGCCTGGGAAGGAACAGCAGGTGTTGTTAATACAATCAATGAACAAAAACAGAGCCTGACGATCAATGTTGAGTTGTTTGGCCGCGAAACTCCGGTTGAACTTAACTTTTCAGAAATTAAAAAGATGGATTAAAACCGTGGGAGGGATGCCTAATCCCGTGAATACCACAAGGAGGTAATTAAAATGGCAAAAAAAGTAGAAGGATATATTAAATTACAGATTCCAGCTGGTAAAGCAACTCCAGCACCACCGGTTGGTCCTGCATTGGGACAGCACGGTGTTAACATCGTTGAATTTACAAAACAGTTCAACGCTAGAACAGCAGATCAGGGAGATCTGATCATTCCTGTTGTTATCACAGTTTACAATGACAGAAGCTTCAGCTTCGTTACAAAGACTCCACCGGCAGCAGTTTTGATTAAGAAAGCTTGTAACATCAAATCTGGTTCAGGCGTTCCAAACAAAACTAAAGTTGCTACAATTACAAAAGCTCAGGTAGAAGAAATCGCTCAGACAAAATTACCTGACTTAAATGCAGCATCTCTTGAGTCAGCTATCAGCATGATCGCTGGAACATGCCGTTCTATGGGTGTAGTAGTAGAGGACTAATATTTATTAAATAAAGTATTATAATCGGTTCCGGATTGAAAGTTTCCTGCGGTGTCTAAGCAGGTGACAAGTAGATAGCGGAAATTGTAACAGAGTTGAATATCGTGGGAGGGGTACGATCCCGCCAATACCACAAGGAGGTTATTATAGAAATGAAACACGGAAAGAAATATATCGAAGCTGCAAAACAGATCGAAAGAGGAAACCTGTACGAAAAAACAGAAGCTATCGCTCTTGTAAAGAAAGCAGCAGTTGCAAAATTTGATGAAACAATCGAAGCTCATATCAGAACAGGATGTGATGGACGTCACGCTGATCAGCAGATTCGTGGAGCAGTAGTTCTGCCACACGGAACTGGTAAAACAGTTCGTATCCTTGTATTCGCTAAGGATGCAAAAGCTGAGGAAGCTAAAGCTGCAGGAGCAGATTTCGTTGGAGGAGACGAACTGATTCCAAAGATCCAGAACGAAGGATGGCTTGATTTTGACGTAGTTGTTGCTACACCAGATATGATGGGTGTTGTTGGACGTCTTGGACGTGTACTTGGACCAAAAGGTCTTATGCCAAACCCAAAAGCTGGAACAGTTACTATGGACGTAACAAAAGCTATCAACGATATCAAAGCTGGTAAGATTGAGTACAGATTGGACAAAACAAACATTATCCATGTACCGATTGGTAAAGCTTCATTCACTGAAGAACAGTTAGCGGACAACTTCCAGACGCTTATCGATGCAATTATTAAAGTAAAACCAGCAGCAGTAAAAGGTCAGTACCTTAAGAGCGTAACACTGACATCTACAATGGGACCTGGAGTAAAACTTAACCCATTGAAACTTGCTTAATTCGAGTTTTATAGATTGCTTATAAAATGAACTTGTTGAAAGTTCGTGAATAATAGAAACCGGAGATATGACACCTGAGGGGTGTAGTATCTCCGGTTTTTTATTATATATTAGGAAAGTACTCTTTCCTAATATATAAAAACGCTCCGCGAGGATGCGCACTGCGGCGTATAAGGAAGATGTCGCAAGCGACCGCCGCAGGCACCAGAATGTGCCTTGGCACATTCTTTTTGATCTAAATTCGATTTTCAATAATATAAAGGTAATCTGTTTCTGGATTATATGCTAATAATAATTCAGAACCATCCTCTTTCACTTGATAGTAATATTGACACTGATTGAGATTGATTCGTTCATCCGATGGTACATCCAATTCGTCTAAACAGTGTGTGGCAAAATCTTCGTAACTATCGGTAAGGCTTGTTGGAGAAGAAACATCGGTCCAATCTACGAGTGATTCTATCGAGTCTGTATCATTGATTTGATAGATTGTATAAAATGTTCCGTCACCATGAAAAGAAGAACCGGTGTCTTTATGATAGACCTCGTGTAAATCTTTTGGCAATTCTAAATCCCAGTTTCGCTCGAATGTGAAACTGTTGAAACTACATCCGGTTAGGATGAGGATTAAGCTGAAACATAAGATGAGTGAGTTAATCTTTTTCAATGGGACATCTCCTGCTTTCGATATTGATATAAGTTAAGTATAAGGTGTCTTTCATAATTTGTCATCTCTTGCGTAATAATCAAAATACCAAAAATCGTTTCCGCGGCTTACACCGAATGAATTAATATAGGAATATTTGAGATTTTGCTCAACAGAGTATAGAAAAGGATTGATTTCCTTTGTTTCTGGTGCATCTGTAGGAACATAATATTGCAACTGTTCAATATCAAGATTCTCCCAAAATCTCAGATTGACAAAATAAAAATGATCAAAATCGGTTGTGTAGTAAACTTTCCGTGAGGTAAAATCACTGCCATCTCCTAGATGGTCAAAATTATTCTCGGATTTTTCAGATTTCTTGCCGAGAATAGGTAGTCCGTGGGCAAACATGATTGGCGGGGAGAAGATCGTGATAAAGATGAATATTAGTAAACATGTAATGAAAATGAAATTCTTTTTCTTCATAGAGATACTCCTTTCAGTATTTTTTGAGGTAAATTCTTCCTTGATGTATAGAGTACGGTTAAAAGCATGTTTTTTGTGGACTAATTGTAGCATTAACTTTAAAGGGAATCTACAGTTTTTTGATGAATTGAGACATGAACAGCCAATTATTGAGCGTGAACGACAAAGATGTTTCGTTGATGAATTGGAAAGATAAAGATATAATGAAGGTGATTATTGAAAAGTAAAGAAGGGGAACTGGATAATGTACAACATATTAATTGTAGATGATGAAGCAGAACAGTGTGAAGCATTGAAAATAATATTGGAAAGGCGAAAAGAAAATATAGTTGCAGATATTTGTACAACGTTGGAAAAAGCGAAAATGCTTTGTGTTAGAAAGAAGTATGATGTGTTTTTACTTGATATGAAGTTGGATGAGAAGGATGGTAATGAGGGTGGGTTACAACTTGGAAATTATATACGCTCGATTATTCCTTATAAATATACACCGATTATCTATATTACTTCTGTTCCAGAAAAAATTCAGGCGGCATTGTCTGATGCAGGGTGTTTCCGATACATTTTAAAACCATATACAGAAGAAAATATTAGTAAGTGCTTGGATGATGTGTTGCATTCTCCGCTAGTAGCACCTGAAACGTTTTCTTTTCAAAATTTCTGGGGTGGGGAAATTCGTGTTCCTGAGTGCTCGATTATTTATATTTGTCCGGGGGTGAATAGAAGGCTACAGATTTATACAAAGGAAGGATGTTATGAAACTATAAGCTACACGATGGAACAGGTGGAAAATATACTTAGATATGGTTTCTTTCGATGTCATCGAAAATATATTGTTAATTTAAAATATATATCAGAATATGATAGGAGCAATCGTTTGCTATATATTGGAGATGAGGGAATACCGGTAGGACGTAAGTATAAAGAAACGTTTGAAAATATATGGAGGGTATTATAAAAGTGTATGTTTGCGTAGTGGATTTTATAACAGCGTATATGGAATTTCTGGTTTTTTATATATTTTTATGCTCATTTTTGGCATGTCCAATTAACAATAGAGAGTGTTTCTGGTATATAGGTGTTATTCCGGCACTTGCGAGCAGTATTCTTAATTATATGGGAGTTTGTTCACAGATACATTTGATAGTAACACATATAATTTTATTCGCATGTTTAGAGTATCTTGTGCGATTGGCGTTAATTCAAATGTTTATAGTGTATGTACTGATTTATGGTATGGTTGTAATTGCAGAGATAGTTCAAGTGCCTTTTTGGAATTTGACTTCTATGGGAGCATTTCAAGGAGCAGCGCCGATAGTGGGGGTGCTGATTGTGCTGGTAGTTGCAGGAATGGTTTATCGTTATTTCCCTCTAAACAAAGTGTGTGAAGTTATTATGAAAAGAAATTTTTTGATTTTATTGATAGCGGTTGATAGTTTTCTGATTCTGTTTGTTGTGGTTGTGTATGCTCGATTGAGAATAGAAAGATTCTTTTCTAATTATTTGATTATCGTTGGAATTATGCTGATTCTTATTATTGCAAATGTTGGAGAGGTTTATCATTATTTTAAGCAGAAAGAACAGCAAAAATGTGTGCAAGTATACGAGGAATATCTTCCAATTATAGAAGGATTAATCGAACAAGTGCGAATCAGACAACACGATTATCACAATAAGCTTCAAAGTATTCATGCTCTTGCATATGTATATGAAGATTTTGAATCGTTAAAGGGGGCTTTGCTGGAAACAACGGAGCATGATATGCTTCCAGATTTTGAAATGAATTTGTTAAAATTGAATATGCATTTGGTAAGCGGATTTCTGTTCAGTAAAATTCGCCAGGCAGATAAAGAGGGGAAAGAATTACATCTGGATATTGAACAATATGTAATTAGAACGACTTGTACGGAATATGAGGTAATTGAATGTTTGGGAATCCTGATTGATAATGCAATTGAAGCAACGGATGAAGGCGGAACAATATTGGCGAAGATTGGCTCACAAGATGACAAATTAGTGTTTGAAATTAAAAATGCCGGACCGCATCTTACACCGGAATTTTGTAAAAATATTTTCAAAAAAGGATATTCAACGAAGAAAAATGATATGGATAATCATGGGATTGGATTGTATAAGTTAAACAGAACGGTAAAAGAACATGAGGGAAAATTGACATTGGAGAATGTTGAAGTGAATCAAACAGAATACATATCGTTTGGATTGATAATATGAAAAATAAAAAAATAAAAAATGAAAAAAACACTTGACATCTTGCCAAACTAATGCTAATCTAATATAGCAATTGACTGCCGAAGACAGCAGGTGCTGTAAAGCGTAAGTATGATGACGCCTGCCGAGGAAGACAAGATTTCGAATGAAGATGAAATTTGTAAACCTCTGTGTCTTTGGGCATGGAGGTTTTTATTTGCTTAAAGCAACCTTCTAGCAGTCATACAAATCTAATAAGGAGGTGCACCGGAACGTGGCAAAAGTTGAATTAAAACAACCAATCGTAGCAGCTATCGCTGAAGACATTAAAGACGCTCAGTCAATCGTACTTGTTGACTACCGTGGACTTACAGTAGCACAGGATACAGAGCTTCGTAAACAGCTTAGAGAAGCAGGTGTTATTTACAAAGTATGTAAAAACACTATGATGAAGAGAGCGTTTGAAGGAACAGAGTTTGCAGGTCTGGATGAATTTTTGGAAGGACCAAGCGCAATCGCTATTTCTAAAGATGACGCAACAGCTCCAGCAAGAATTATCTGTAACTTCGCTAAAGAAGCAGATAAGCTTGAACTGAAAGCAGGTGTAGTTGAAGGAACAGTATATGATGTTGCAGGATTAACAGAACTTGCAAAGATCCCTTCAAGAGAAGTACTTCTTTCAAGATTACTTGGAAGTATGCAGTCACCTATTACAAACTTCGCTCGTGTTATCAAACAGATTGCAGAGCAGGATGGTGAAGCTGAAACAGCTACAGAAGCTCCAGCTGAAGAAGCAGCAACAGAGGAGTAAGACATCCAAAACATGGTGGTTTGAGATGAATACACTGTGTATGATATGATTCGGAAGAATGATATTTATAAACCTATAATATGAAAATAATGGAGGATATTAAAATGGCTAAAATGACAACAGCTGAAATGATCGAAGCGATCAAAGAGTTATCAGTATTAGAGTTAAATGAATTAGTAAAAGCATGTGAAGAAGAATTTGGTGTATCTGCAGCAGCAGGTGTTGTAGTTGCAGCAGCAGGAGATGCTGGAGCAGCTGCAGCAGAGAAAGATGAGTTCGACGTAGAACTTGTATCTGCTGGATCAGCAAAAGTTAAAGTTATCAAAGCAGTTCGTGAGATCACAGGTCTTGGACTGAAAGAAGCTAAAGAGCTTGTAGACGGAGCTCCAAAGGTAGTTAAAGAAGCTGTTTCTAAAGCAGAAGCTGAAGATATCAAAGCTAAACTTGAAGCTGAAGGTGCTGAAGTTAACCTTAAATAATTGTTGTTCTTATACAATTAGAGAGTGTTATAGAGCGGCAGCTATGTCCAAGAGGCAATTCCTGGACGTAGCTGCCGCTTTTTGTTTCGCTTATATACCACAAAAACATAAAAATGTCAAGAAAATTTTGAAAAACATGTTGACATTCAAATGGGAGATGTGCTATAGTAGAAAATGCGCTATTGTGGAAAGCTAGGCGTTGTGGATTGTAAAAAATGAAGCCTTGTTTTACCGATAATAGAAAAGTGGAGTATTAACTGGGCATTTGGAGCCCGCAAAAAAATATATGAGGAGTGAAACGTCAATGGAGAAAAACAGAATTCGTCCCATCACAAACGGAAAAAGTTCACGTATGAGCTATTCCAGACAAAAAGAAGTATTAGAGATGCCGAATCTTATCGAAGTTCAGAAGAACTCTTATGAGTGGTTTCTGGAGTCTGGTCTGAAAGAGGTATTTGATGATATTTCACCAATCGCTGATTATAGCGGTCATTTCAGCCTGGAATTTGTTGATTTCAGACTCTGCGAGGATGAAGTGAAGTACACAATTGAAGAGTGTAGAGAACGTGATGCAACATATGCTGCACCTCTGAAAGTAAGAGTAAGACTTTACAACAAAGAGACTGATGAGATCAATGAGCATGAAATTTTCATGGGAGATCTTCCGCTGATGACAAAGACAGGAACATTTGTAATCAACGGTGCTGAGCGTGTTATCGTAAGTCAGCTCGTTCGTTCCCCAGGAATTTATTATGGTATTGCTCATGATAAACTCGGAAAAGAATTATATTCATCTACAGTAATTCCAAACCGTGGAGCATGGCTGGAATATGAGACAGACTCCAATGACGTTTTCTATGTACGTGTTGACCGTACAAGAAAAGTGCCGATCACAGTGTTGATCCGTGCTCTTGGTGTTGGTACAAATGCAGAGATCGTAGAGTTGTTCGGTGAGGAACCTAAGATTCTTGCAAGTTTTGGAAAAGATACTTCTGAGAACTATCAGGAAGGTCTTTTGGAATTATATAAGAAGATCCGTCCGGGTGAGCCACTTGCAGTAGATAGTGCTGAAAGTTTGATCACAAGTATGTTCTTCGATGCAAGACGTTATGACCTTGCAAAAGTAGGACGTTATAAATTTAATAAGAAACTGGCTCTGAAGAATCGTGTAACAGGACAGGTTCTGGCAGAAGATGTAGTAAGCCAGATCACAGGTGAAGTTGTTGCTGAAAAAGGAACAAAGATTACAAGAGAACTTGCAAAAGAGATCCAGAATGCAGCAGCACCATATATTTGGGTAGAAGGAGAAGACGCATCACGTAATATCAAGATCCTTTCTAATATGATGGTTGATCTGCAGGCAGTAGTAGATATCGACCCAGAGGAAGTTGGCGTTACAGAGCAGGTATATTATCCTGTATTGGCAGGACTGATTGAAGAGTCAGCAGGAGATATTGATGAATTAAAAGAATCTATTCGCAGAGATATTCACGATTTGATTCCAAAGCATATCACAAAAGAAGATATCATGGCTTCTATTAACTACAATATGCATCTGGAATATGGTATGGGTAATGATGATGATATCGACCATTTGGGTAACCGTCGTATTCGTGCTGTCGGAGAACTTCTCCAGAATCAGTACAGAATCGGACTTTCACGTTTAGAGAGAGTTGTTCGTGAACGTATGACAACTCAGGATCAGGATGGGGTATCACCACAGTCACTGATCAACATTAAACCGGTTACAGCAGCTGTTAAAGAATTCTTTGGTTCTTCACAGTTGTCACAGTTCATGGATCAGAACAACCCATTGGGAGAGTTGACACATAAGAGACGTCTGTCTGCGTTAGGACCAGGTGGTTTATCAAGAGACCGTGCCGGATTCGAGGTACGAGATGTACACTATTCTCATTATGGAAGAATGTGTCCTGTAGAGACACCTGAAGGACCTAACATCGGTCTGATCAACTCACTTGCATGTTATGCAAGAATTAACGAATATGGTTTTGTAGAAGCACCATATCGTAAGATTGATAAAACAGATCCGATGAATCCAATCGTAACAGATGAAGTTGTATATATGACAGCAGATGAAGAAGATAATTACCATGTAGCACAGGCGAATGAGCCTTTGGATGAAGAAGGACATTTCATTCATAAGAATGTATCTGGTCGTTACCGTGAAGAGACACAGGAGTATGAGAGAAATAAATTTGATTACATGGATGTATCACCTAAGATGGTATTCTCTGTTGCTACAGCATTGATTCCATTCCTTCAGAATGATGATGCTAACCGTGCCCTGATGGGATCCAACATGCAGCGTCAGGCAGTACCGCTTCTTTCTACAGAAGCACCGGTAGTAGGTACAGGTCTTGAGGTAAAATCTGCAGTTGACTCAGGTGTATGTGTTGTTGCAGACGAAGCTGGTGTTGTAGAGCGTTCAACATCTACAGATATTACAATCCGTCACGATGATGGAAGTAAGAAAACATATAAATTGATCAAGTATCTGAGAAGTAACCAGAGTAACTGTTACAATCAGATTCCAATCGTAGACAAGGGCGAAAGAGTAGAAAAAGGACAGGTTATTGCTGATGGTCCTTCTACATCGAATGGAGAGATGGCTCTTGGTAAAAACCCATTGATCGGATTTATGACATGGGAAGGTTACAACTACGAGGATGCTGTTCTTCTTAGTGAAAGACTGGTACAGGATGATGTATACACATCTGTTCATATCGAAGAGTATGAAGCAGAAGCACGTGATACAAAATTAGGACCAGAAGAAATCACAAGAGATATTCCGGGTGTTGGTGATGATGCACTTAAAGATCTGGATGAAAGAGGTATTATCCGTATTGGTGCCGAGGTTCGTGCAGGGGATATCCTTGTTGGTAAAGTAACTCCTAAGGGAGAGACAGAGCTGACAGCAGAAGAGCGTTTGTTAAGAGCAATCTTTGGTGAGAAAGCACGTGAAGTAAGAGATACATCTCTGAAAGTACCTCACGGAGAATATGGAATCATTGTAGATGCGAAAGTATTTACAAGAGAGAACGGAGATGAATTATCTCCGGGAGTTAACCAGTCTGTACGTATCTATATCGCACAGAAGAGAAAGATTTCTGTAGGAGATAAGATGGCTGGTCGTCATGGTAACAAGGGTGTTGTTTCCCGTGTACTTCCTGTAGAAGATATGCCATATCTTCCAAACGGACGTCCACTGGATATCGTATTGAACCCATTGGGCGTACCTTCTCGTATGAACATCGGACAGGTATTGGAGATTCACTTGAGTCTTGCTGCAAAAGCACTTGGATTCAATGTAGCTACACCAGTATTTGATGGTGCAAACGAGAACGATATCATGGATACACTCGACCTGGCAAATGATTATGTAAACTTAGAATGGGATGAGTTCGAGAAGAAGCATGGAGAAGAGTTACTTCCGGAAGTACTGCAGTATCTGTCAGATAACAGAGAGCACAGAAAACTCTGGAAAGGTGTACCACTTTCTCGTGACGGAAAAGTTCGTCTGAGAGATGGCCGTACAGGAGAATATTTCGACAGCCCGGTAACAATCGGACACATGCACTACTTGAAACTGCATCACTTGGTTGATGATAAGATCCACGCACGTTCAACTGGTCCTTACTCATTGGTTACACAGCAGCCACTGGGTGGTAAAGCTCAGTTCGGTGGACAGCGTTTCGGAGAGATGGAGGTATGGGCACTGGAAGCTTATGGTGCATCTTATACACTTCAGGAAATCCTGACTGTAAAATCAGATGACGTTGTAGGACGTGTGAAGACATACGAAGCAATTATCAAGGGAGAGAATATCCCTGAACCAGGAGTACCGGAATCATTCAAAGTACTGCTCAAAGAGTTGCAGTCACTTGCTCTGGATGTTCGTGTGCTTCGTGAAACTGGAGAGAATGAATTCGAAGAAGTCAAGATGATGGAATCTGTTGATTACGGTAATACAAACCTGAATGCAATTATCGAAGGCGACAGAAGATATCGTGATGAGGAGTCTTATAAAGATCATGGCTATACAGAACAGGAATTCGTAGACGGAGAACTTGAGAATGTAGAGCAGGAAGAGGAACCAGAAGATTTCGATGAAAATGAAATAATTGATTTCGATGAATTTATGGACGAAGAATAGGAGGAGCCAACTTTATGCCAACAAATAATGAACAGGAAAACCAGCAGTTATCGTTTGATGCAATCAAAATCGGTCTGGCTTCACCGGAAACAATCTTAGAATGGTCAAAAGGCGAAGTTACAAAGCCGGAAACAATTAACTATAGAACATTGAAACCTGAGAAAGACGGTCTTTTCTGCGAGCGTATTTTCGGACCTAGCAAGGACTGGGAATGCCACTGCGGTAAATACAAAAAGATCCGTTATAAAGGTGTTGTCTGCGATCGATGCGGCGTTGAGGTCACAAAGGCCTCCGTCCGTCGTGAGCGTATGGGACACATTGCCCTGGCAGCTCCGGTTTCTCATATCTGGTATTTCAAAGGAATTCCTAGCCGTATGGGATTGATTCTGGACATCTCACCAAGAACATTGGAGAGAGTACTGTATTTTGCATCTTATATCGTACTTGATAAAGGAGAGACAGATCTTCAGTACAAACAGATTCTTTCTGAGTCTGAATATCAGGAAGCAAAAGAAAAATGGGGCAAATCATTCCGTGTAGGTATGGGTGCTGAATCCATTAAAGAATTATTGGAAGCAATTGATCTTGAGAAAGAGTATGCAGAGCTGCAGGCTTCTCTTGAGAATGCTTCAGGACAGAAACGTGCAAGAATCGTGAAACGTCTGGAAGTTGTAGAAGCATTCCGCGAGTCTGGAAACAGACCGGAGTGGATGATCTTAACAGCAATTCCGGTTATCCCACCAGACTTACGTCCAATGGTACAGCTGGATGGTGGACGTTTTGCAACATCTGACTTAAATGACTTATATAGAAGAATTATCAATAGAAATAACCGTCTGAAGAGACTTCTCGAACTCGGAGCTCCGGATATCATCGTCCGCAACGAAAAGAGAATGCTTCAGGAAGCAGTAGACGCATTGATCGACAATGGTCGTCGTGGACGTCCGGTTACAGGACCTGGAAACAGAGCACTGAAATCTCTCTCTGACATGCTGAAAGGTAAATCAGGACGTTTCCGTCAGAACCTGCTTGGTAAACGTGTAGACTACTCTGGACGTTCCGTTATCGTAGTAGGACCGGAACTTAAGATTTATCAGTGTGGTCTTCCAAAAGAAATGGCAATCGAGCTGTTTAAACCATTTGTTATGAAAGAGCTTGTAGCAAAAGGAACAGCACATAATATTAAAAATGCAAAGAAAATGGTAGAAAGACTTCAGCCGGAAGTATGGGATATTCTGGAAGAAGTAATTAAAGAGCATCCGGTTATGCTGAACCGTGCCCCTACACTTCACAGACTTGGTATTCAGGCGTTTGAGCCAATCCTTGTAGAAGGTAAAGCTATCAAGCTGCATCCATTGGTATGTACAGCCTTCAATGCTGACTTCGATGGAGACCAGATGGCGGTCCATGTACCGTTGTCACAGGAAGCACAGGCAGAATGCCGTTTCCTCTTACTTTCACCAAACAACCTGTTGAAACCATCTGATGGTGGACCGGTAGCCGTTCCTTCACAGGATATGGTACTTGGTATTTACTATCTGACACAGGAAAGACCAGGTTCTAAGGGCGAGGGAATGTTCTTCAAAGATTTGAATGAAGCAATCCTTGCATATGAAAATGGATATGTGACATTACATTCTAAGATTAAAGTACGTGTGCATAAGACAATGGCAGACGGAAGAGAAATAACTGGTATTATCCATGCAACATTGGGACGTATGTTATTCAATGAGATCATTCCACAGGATCTTGGATTCGTAGATCGTGAAGTAGAAGGTAATGAGTTGTTACTGGAAGTTGATTTCCACGTAGGAAAGAAACAGTTGAAACAGATTCTTGAGAAAGTAATCAATACACACGGTGCTACTCAGACAGCAGAAGTACTTGATGATGTAAAAGCAATCGGTTACAAATATTCAACAAGAGCTGCTATGACAGTATCTATTTCAGATATGACAGTGCCACCTGAGAAACCACAGATTATCGAAGAGGCACAGAATACAGTTGATAAGATTACAAAGAACTACAAGCGTGGTCTTATTACAGAAGAAGAGCGTTACAAAGAAGTTGTAGAAACATGGAAAAACAGTGATGATAAGCTGACAGAGGCTCTGCTTACAGGTCTGGATAAATATAACAACATCTTCATGATGGCAGACTCAGGAGCCCGTGGTTCTGATAAACAGATCAAACAGCTTGCAGGTATGCGTGGATTGATGGCTGATACAACAGGTCGTACAATCGAGTTGCCTATCAAGTCAAACTTCCGTGAAGGTCTGGACGTATTGGAGTACTTCATGTCAGCGCATGGAGCTCGAAAAGGTATGTCAGATACAGCTCTTCGTACAGCCGATTCAGGTTACCTTACAAGACGTCTTGTTGACGTATCACAGGAATTGATCATTCATGACAGCGACTGTGTAGAAGGAACAGGAAGAGAAATTCCAGGAATGTATGTAAAAGCATTTATGGATGGTAATGAAGAAATCGAAAGCTTGCAGGAACGTATCACAGGACGTTTCTCTTGCGAAGATATCAAAGATAAAGATGGCAATGTCATCGTTAAGAAGAATCATATGATCACACCACTTCGTGCTGAAAAAGTTATGAAGAAGGGTGTAGACAGAAATGGAAAACCACTTGAAGAAGTGAAGATCCGTACAATCCTTACATGTAAGTGTAAGAATGGTGTTTGTACTAAGTGTTACGGTGCAAACATGGCAACAGGAGAAGCTGTTCAGGTAGGTGAGGCTGTTGGTATTATCGCTGCTCAGTCAATCGGAGAGCCAGGTACACAGCTTACTATGCGTACATTCCATAGTGGTGGTGTAGCCGGAGACGATATCACACAGGGTCTTCCTCGTGTCGAGGAGCTTTTCGAGGCAAGAAAACCTAAGGGACTTGCTATCATCACAGAATTTGCAGGTGTTGCAAACATTAGTGATACAAAGAAAAAACGTGAAGTTATTGTAACAAATGATGAGACTGGTGAATCAAAAGCATACTTGATTCCTTACGGATCTCGTATTAAAGTACAGGATGGACAGGTACTTGAAGCCGGTGACGAGCTGACAGAAGGTAGCGTAAATCCACATGATATCCTGAAGATTAAAGGTTTACGTGCCGCTCAGGATTATCTCCTTCGCGAAGTACAGCGAGTATATCGTCTGCAGGGTGTAGAAATCAACGATAAGCATATCGAGGTTATTGTACGTCAGATGTTGAAGAAGATTCGCATCGAGGAAAATGGAGATACTTCATTCCTTCCGGGAAGTATGGTAAATGTGCTTGAATTCGAGGATGTAAATGAGCAGATGGTAGCAGAAGGAAAAGAAGCTGCAACAGGAGAACAGATCATGCTTGGTATTACAAAAGCATCTCTTGCAACAGATTCATTTATGTCAGCAGCATCATTCCAGGAGACAACAAAAGTCTTAACAGAAGCTGCTATCAAAGGAAAAGTTGACCACCTTGTAGGTCTGAAGGAAAATGTTATCATCGGTAAACATATTCCAGCAGGTACAGGTATGGAAAAATATCGTGAAGTACATCTGAATACAGATGTAAAAGTGGATGAAGACATTGACTTTGATGAGGATTTAGATTTTGAAGACGAGCTTCCGGTAGAGGATAATGCTGTTGAAGAAGTAACAGAAGCAGAAGCTGATGTAACAACAGAAGAAGATTCTGAAGAGTAGGATTTATAAATCATAAAAGAGGTTTTGTGAAAGTTGAGAAGACGGACACAGAACCTCTTTTTTGCGAAAAATTGTATGATTTGTAGAATTTGCATAAAAGAAGAAAGTTATATTTCTATTCATTATTCATCGTATATTTGCATAATATGAATTATAATTGTGCTAAAAATTCATTAGATATGCATAAAATTTTTTAGATACAGAACGAAAAAGTGTAAAAAATGCGCGTTATAGGAAATAACTTTGTAGAAAGTGTACAAATTGTGTAAGCATTTGCAAGATTAGAAAGAAATACTTGCAATAAAAAGTGTAAAAAGGTATAATTATAAAAGCTGAAAAATTTACGGTATTGTGGATTTTTCACGGCGACGTACAGAATATATATAGGAAAAAGGGTATGTCGATAGGGATTATTTATTTTTTTTCAGGGAGGATGAAACAATGGAAAACATGATGTTTCTTGTTCCGGTAGCAGCAGTACTTGCACTGTTGTTTGCAGCTTACCTTGCAGCAAAAGTAAGCAAAGAAGATGTCGGAACAGACAGAATGAAAGAGATTGCAGACGCAATCGCCGAAGGCGCTCGTGCCTTCTTGATGGCTGAGTACAAGATCCTGGTTATCTTCGTAGCAGTATTGTTCGTATTAATCGGATTTGGAATCAGCTGGGTAACAGCAGTATGCTTCGTTGTCGGAGCACTGTTCTCAACAATCGCAGGATACTGTGGTATGACTGTTGCTACAAAAGCTAACGTAAGAACAGCTAATGCAGCAAGAACAAGTGGAATGAACAAAGCACTTTCAATCGCTTTCTCTGGTGGAGCTGTTATGGGTATGTGTGTAGCAGGTCTTGGAGCACTTGGTGTAAGTATTGTTTATATTGTAACAAAAAATGTTGATGTATTGTCAGGATTCAGTTTAGGAGCTTCTTCAATCGCTCTGTTCGCTCGTGTAGGTGGTGGTATCTATACAAAAGCAGCAGACGTTGGTGCTGATCTTGTAGGTAAAGTTGAAGCTGGTATCCCTGAAGATGACCCGCGTAACCCAGCCGTTATCGCTGATAACGTAGGTGACAACGTAGGTGACGTTGCAGGTATGGGTGCTGACTTATTTGAGTCTTATGTAGGATCACTCGTTTCTGCACTGACTCTTGGAGCAGTAACAGCAACTGTTTCTGGTGTATTATTCCCACTTGCAATTGCAGCTTGTGGTCTGATTGCTTCTATTCTCGGAACATTCTTCGTTAAAGGTGGAGAGAATGCGAACCCACAGAAAGCACTTACAAAAGGTGATTACGCTTCAGCTATCATCGTTGTAATCGCTTCTGTTGTATTAAGTAAAGTATTATTTGACGGTTTTGAAGCAGCAATCGCTGTTATTGCAGGTCTGGTTGTTGGTGTTATTATCGGTAACGTTACAGAGTATTATACATCTGCAGATTACAATCCGGTTAAAAAGATTGGTGAGCAGTCTGAAACAGGTGCAGCTACAACAATTATTAGTGGTCTTGCAGTAGGTATGCAGTCAACAGCTATTCCACTGCTTTTGATCTGTGTAGCAATTTTCATTTCATACAAAGTAGACGGATTATACGGTATTGCACTTGCAGCAGTAGGTATGCTTTCAACTACAGGTATCACAGTTGCAGTTGATGCTTATGGTCCAATCGCAGATAATGCAGGTGGTATCGCAGAGATGTCAGGACTGGATGATTCTGTTCGTGAGATTACAGATAAACTTGATTCAGTTGGTAACACAACAGCAGCTATGGGTAAAGGATTCGCTATCGGATCTGCAGCTCTTACAGCTTTAGCTTTGTTTGTATCTTATGCACAGGCAGTACAGCTTGATTCAATCGACTTACTTAGTTATAAAGTAATCATCGGTATCTTTATCGGTGGTATGCTGACATTCCTTTTCTCAGCATTTACTATGGAGTCTGTATCTAAGGCTGCATACAAGATGATCGAGGAAGTTAGACGTCAGTTCCGTGAGAAACCAGGTATCATGAAGGGTGAAGATAAACCAGATTATACATCATGTGTATCTATCTCTACATCAGCAGCTCTTCACGAAATGCTTCTTCCAGGATTGATGGCAGTTATCGTTCCATTGTTAGTTGGTATCGTTCTTGGTGTTGAGTCCCTTGGAGGACTTCTTGCAGGAGCTCTTGTAACAGGTGTTCTGATGGCTATCTTTATGTCAAATGCCGGTGGTGCATGGGACAATGCTAAGAAATACATCGAAGAAGGACATCATGGCGGAAAAGGTAGTGAGGCTCACAAAGCAGCAGTAGTTGGTGATACAGTAGGTGACCCATTCAAAGATACATCAGGTCCATCTATTAACATCCTGATCAAACTTATGACAGTAGTATCACTTGTATTTGCACCACTCTTCCTTTCAATCGGCGGACTTCTGTAATTTTAAATACAAGAGTAAGATAATATAAGAAAGGCTGTATATCCGTTTTGGATATGCAGTCTTTTTTTTCACATCAATGGGAAAACTAAAATTTAAAAGTGGATAAAAAAAGAAATCCGGATGCATTATGTGAATAACCTCCGGATTTCTTTTTGCTGTTAGAGATACAAGATTCTATCTTGTAAAAAGTAAATGTTTTGTTGCTTTTGTAACAGCAACAGTTTATAGAAAAGAGATATTAAATCTCTTCGCCATTGTTGTATTTGCGAAGTACATTCTGAATTCTTTCGTTTGGACTCAGAATATCGCTTAAAGAACCATCATGGTTTAATGTGTCAATGATCAAAGCAATATATTTGCTCATGTCACAGTTGATATAATAAGGTTTTGACAATAACTCAGGTGTCTGATAAATCAAGTTTGTTGTCAAGATACCATGGATGATTCCTTTTTCATATGCTTCGTCGAATTTAGCCAGTCCATTTGTGAAAAGACCAAATGTTGCAGCAGCATAGATGCGGTTAGCTTTTCTACGTTTCAGCTCAGTAGCAACTTCGATGATACTGTCTCCGGAAGAAATCATATCATCGATGATGATTACATCTTTTCCCTCTACAGAAGAACCAAGGAATTCGTGAGCAACGATAGGATTACGTCCATCTACAATTCTGGTATAATCTCTTCTCTTATAGAACATACCCATATCAAGACCAAGTACGTTGGCAAGATAAACGGCACGGTTTGTACCACCTTCATCCGGGCTGATCGCCATCATGTGTTCGCTGTCGATTTTAAGATCTTTTACTGTGCGCAGAAGACCTTTGATAAACTGGTATGTTGGTGAAACTGTTTCAAATCCGCTAAGAGGGATCGCGTTCTGTACACGTGGATCATGTGCATCAAATGTGATGATGTTGTCAACGCCCATACGTACAAGCTCCTGAAGTGCAAGAGCACAGTCAAGAGATTCACGTCCTGTTCTTTTGTGCTGACGGCTTTCGTATAAGAAAGGCATGATTACGTTGATACGACGACCCTTTCCACCAACAGCTGCGATAACACGTTTCAGGTTCTGATAATGATCATCAGGAGACATGTGGTTGATGTTTCCTGTCAATGAATAAGTTAAGCTGTAATTACATACATCTACCATCAGGTAAAGGTCTTTACCACGTACAGATTCGTTAATAATACCTTTTGCTTCTCCAGAACCAAAACGAGGTACTTTGGCATCGATGATAAATGAATCTTTTTCATATCCTGTAAATGCAACATCATCTTTGTACTGATGAGCACTTTCTTTTCTCCATTTTACAAGATAATCATTGACTTTGTTACCAAGAGCTTCACATCCTGTAACAGGAATGATTCCTAAGGCTCCTACTGGAATATTTTCTAAATTGAGTTCACTTCTGTGCAGCATTATTTGCCCTCCCTATTAGCGCGTATTTTTTTAATTATTCTAATATCATCGCCGAATAATCTCAGCAAGATATAGTTACTGGTGATTCGTGAAAAAGAACGTTCTGTGTAAAGGTCTGCCAACGAATCCAGTGAAAGGTTCGTTGAGACGACGGTCGATTTCATGTTTAAAAGTCTTTCATTAATGCAAGTAAAGAACTGAGAAGCTGTAAATGCATTGGCAAGCTCTGTTCCTAAATCATCTACGATCAGCAAATCGCAATCGTAAACGTATTGTTGCATTTGTTTTGATTCATAATCATTATGATCAAATGTTCCCTGAGCCAGAATGTTGAATAGATTTGGCGCCGAATAATAGAGAACAGAGTATCCGGCATCGATTAAATCTCTGGCGATGCAATTGGAAAGAAAAGTCTTTCCGACACCGACATCTCCGTAAAGAAAAATATTGTCGGATGTATGTCCAAAATTCTGAACAAAATTTTTACAAGTCTGATAAGCGTGCTCCATAATAGCACGAGATGTTTTCCCTGTTTTTGGATCCACCTGTCGGTCAGAATAATAATCAAGACAAAATGTATCAAAATTCTCGGATTCCAGAATGCCCTTCAAGTTAGATTGTTCATAAAGCAGTTTTGTGATAGCACGTTTAAAGCAACGGCACTTTACATTTCCAATATAACCGGTATCCTTGCAGTCAGGACATTCATATACCGGTTCAAGGTAATCAGCAGGAAAACCGGCAGAAGCAAGTAACTGTTGTTTGCTGCTTCGCAGGATGTTAAGCTCCTCTTTTAAAGAATCTAAAGCACCCTCATCACCGTCGAGCAGTCGTCTGCCATATTGGACTGACATAATTGAAATTGATTCATCCAGTGATTTGAATTCCGGTAATTTCTTATATACGTCTTCATAATGTTGCGTGAGAATGTCATGGCTTTTAAGCTGCTTTTGCTCATATTCACGCATGATTGTCTGGTATTGTGAATTCGTTAGTCCCACGATACTACTCCTTCTAATTACTGTTTAATAATTGTTCTTCTAATGAATCCATATCATAAGCACGTCGCTCAAAATTATTCAGGTTTTTTGTGACCGGCTTAGATTTTGATGCGGTTCTTCGCGCCTGTTTTTCTTTTTGGAACACGGTATCCAATGCAGTAATGTCATTTAAGTGGTGTACATTGTTCTGCTGCCAACGTTCTAAAATTGTATCTGTATATTCAAAACTTGGCTGATGCGTAGCGGAAATTGTACGTCGGCAAGCCTCCTGGACAATATCAAGAGAAAATCCCATCTCATCAGTCCATTTTTTAATATAGACAAGCTCAGAGTCGGCCGGCCCACGATTTTTGATGCCGAATGCATTTAACACGGTATAGCAGTTTTTATTATAATTAGCAGAATTACGCCGTGCCTGTTCTACACTTGTAATACCTTCATCAGCCCACGATAAAGCAACCTTTTGGATGTAATGGATACTTTTATGTCCGCTTTCAACACAAGATTCAATCAGGTACTCGATCAATCTGGCTGACATACCCAAATCTTTATAGAAATATGTAATTGCTTCGACATCTGTATGAGATAAAGTTTTTCCAAGATACTGTTCCGTGATAAATAAAAGAGATCTTAGTTCTTTCTTTTCCATCGAAGAATCCGAAGAGAGTTTATTCTTTTTCGGCAAGGTATCTTTAGGCACTGTTGCGGAATCTTGTTTAGGTACTTTAGCTTCCGCAGGAGCTTCTTTGTTATATATGGATGTGGTGGAAGATTCCCTGGATGCAGGTGCAATCGCAGGAATACTTTCTTTACTGATATTGTTTGCCGGAGATTGTCCTGCCAGAACGAGTTCGATTCCAGAAATCGTGTGTTCGCAATCGTACTCGAGCTTTAGCAGTCCTTTGCTTTCCCAATAGCGGAAGGCACGCAAAATATCATTCTCCGTATTATTCAAACAATCCGCAATGCCGGAAATAGTAAGGCTCATAGAAGAATCCTCCATATGCCTCAGCAAAAAAAGATATACTTTCACAAACTCACCATTTGCTGTAGCCATATAATTGTCAATAAAATAATTAGAGACAAGAGTGGCATTGCTTTGAAAATGATTGGATAATTTTATTGTATTCATCATTTTAACAAATCTTCTCCGATATTTACAACATCTCCGGCGCCCATTGTGATCAAGAGGTCACCTGCAGAGCAGTGCTCTTTTAAGAAATCTTCAATCTCTGCAAAACTTGGGAAGTAGTAAGCGTCAGTACCAAGCTTTTTCACTTCTTCTGCAAGAGCCTTGGAAGAAACACCAAGAGTGTCCGTTTCACGCGCAGCATAAATATCAGCAAGTACCAGATGGTCTGCGTGGGAAAGTGCTTCTGCAAATTCATTGAAAAATGCTTTTGTACGTGTGTAAGTATGAGGCTGGAATACACACCACAGTTCGTTGTGTGGATAATGCTTTGCAGCCTTCAAAGTTGCTTTAATCTCTGTTGGATGATGTGCATAGTCATCAACAATTGTAATGCCGTCCAAAGTGCCTTTATATTCAAAACGACGGTCTGTTCCGGAGAACGAGAGCAGTCCTTTTTCAATAACAGGCATTGAAATGTTCAGAAGCTTTGCAGTTGCAATCGCAGCTAAAGCATTTGAAACATTATGGTCTCCGGTTACAGAAAGCTGGATATGGTCTGTGACATTTCCTTTCTCTACAAGGTCGAATGCAACACAGCCTTTTTCGTTGTAGCTGACATTCTGAAAACTATAATCTGCATCAGCGGAAGAACCGTAAGTGATTACATTACAAGATAATCCGGCAAAAATTTCTTCATAATTCTGAATATCATGGTTGATGATCAAAGTTCCATCTTCCGGCAAAAGAGCTGCAAATTGATGGAAAGAATGACGAATATCTTCCAGGTCTTTGAAGAAATCCAAATGATCTTCTTCAATGTTCAGAATAATTCCAATCGTCGGGAAGAAATGAAGAAAACTATTCGTGTACTCACAGGCTTCCGTGATAAATGTCTCGGATTTTCCTACACGGATATTCCCTCCGATAGCCTGGAGAATACCGCCTACAGAAATCGTAGGGTCAACATCACCTTCCAGTAAAATGTGAGAAATCATAGATGTCGTTGTAGTTTTGCCATGTGTACCGGATACAGCAATAGATGTATCATAGTTTTTCATTAACTGGCCAAGTAATTCCGCACGAGTCAGCATAGGAATCTTGCGGGCAACAGCTTCTATTAATTCTGGGTTGGCCTTGTTGATCGCAGCAGTGTAAACAACACACTGAATACCATCGATAATATTCTCCGCCTTCTGACCGTAGAAAATGTGCGCACCATGTTCTTCGAGCTGGCGGGTAAGCGGAGACTCTTTTGAATCAGAACCAGTAACAGTAAATCCTTCTTCCAGTAAAATCTCTGCGAGACCGCTCATACTGATACCGCCAATTCCGATGAAATGGATGTGAATTGGTTTTTCAAAATCGATCTTATACATAAATTAGGTACCTTCTTTTAATTTTTTTTCAAAAAGAGTCATAAAAAGACTCTATCCACTATATTATACTATATATGGAGAAAATTTAAAGAAGTTCTTTTTAGTGAAAATAAATAAAAAGAGTTAAATTTCCTTTATGAATTTGTAAAAAACGTGCACATGAAATAAAAAGTATGATATAATAAGTGCATCTAACTAGAAATGAGGTGACTACATGATTAAAAAGGAAATGATTGCCATGCTTCTTGCGGGTGGACAAGGCAGTCGATTGGGGGTTCTTACAGCAAAAGTAGCAAAACCAGCAGTTGCTTTTGGCGGCAAGTACCGAATTATTGATTTCCCGTTAAGTAACTGTATTAATTCGGGTGTAGACACAGTGGGTGTGTTGACACAGTATCAGCCATTACGCTTGAATACACATATTGGTATTGGTATTCCTTGGGACTTGGATCGAAATGTAGGAGGGGTATCAATTTTACCGCCGTATGAAAAGAGTACAAACAGTGAGTGGTATACCGGTACTGCAAACGCGATATATCAGAACTTAGAGTACATGGAGTCTTATAATCCGGATTATGTATTGATCCTTTCAGGTGATCATATATACAAGATGGACTATGAGGTTATGTTGGATTATCACAAGGCGAATAAAGCAGATGTAACAATTGCAGCCATGCCGGTTCCGATGGAAGAGGCAAGCCGTTTTGGTATCGTAGTGACAGATGACGACGGAAGAATCAAAGAATTTGAAGAAAAACCGGAGCATCCAAGCAGCAATCTTGCATCTATGGGTATTTACATATTCAGCTGGCCAGTGTTAAGAGATGCTTTGATTAAATTATCAGAGCAGCCGAATTGTGATTTTGGTAAACATATCATTCCATATTGTCATGAAAAAGGAGACAGGCTTTTTGCCTATGAATATAATGGCTACTGGAAAGATGTCGGTACATTAAGTTCATATTGGGAAGCAAATATGGAGTTGATCGATATTATTCCTGAATTTAATCTTTACGAAGAATTCTGGAAGATTTACACAAATAGTTCTAACATTCCGCCACAGTATATTTCAAATGATGCTGTTGTGGATCGTTGTATTATTAGTAATGGAACAGAGGTATATGGCGAGGTGCATAATTCTGTGCTGGGAGCCGGAGTAACAATCGGAAAAGGCAGCGTGGTTCGTGACTCTATTATTATGAGAGATGTTATGATTGGCGAGAATTGTGTGATTGAGAAAGCCATTATAGCTGAAGATACGGAAATCGGTAATAATGTAGTCATTGGCGTTGGAAGTGAAGTTCCAAACAAAGTAAAACCAAATATTTATAGTGGCGGGCTTGCCACGATCGGAGAAAAATCAAAGATTCCGTCAAATGTTCAGATCGGAAAGAATACCGCCGTTAGTGGTGTGACATCCATAGAAGATTACAGTGATGGAGTGCTTGCAAGTGGAGAGACATTAATAAAGGCAGGTGAGCGAGTATGAGAGCAGTAGGAATTATTCTGGCAGGCGGAAACAGCAGAAAGATGCAGGAGCTGACAGAAAAACGTGCAGTGGCTGCTATGCCGATCGCGACCAGTTATCGTGCGATTGATTTTGCATTGAGTAATATGACAAATTCGAAAATACAGAAAGTTGCCGTATTGACACAGTATAATGCAAGATCATTGAATGAACATTTGAATTCATCAAAATGGTGGAATTTCGGAAGAAAACAAGGTGGATTGTACGTGTTTACGCCGACAATCACATCGGATAATGGATATTGGTATCGTGGAACAGCAGATGCAATTTATCAGAATCTGGATTTCCTGAAAAAATGTCATGAACCATATGTTGTTATTACATCAGGAGATGCAGTATACAAATTGGACTATAACAAAGTGTTGGAATATCATATTGCTAAGAAAGCAGATATCACAGTGGTTGTCAAAGAACTAGATGACAATGAAGATGCAACACGTTATGGTACAGTACGGATGAATGAATCTGCAAGAATCGAAGAATTTGAAGAGAAGCCGATGATTGCCCATTCTCAGACAGTTTCTACAGGAATTTATGTGATGAGAAGAAGACAGCTTATCGACTTGATCGAACGTTGTGCAGAAGAAGAGCGTCATGATTTTGTGAATGATATTTTGATTCGTTACAAAAATCTGAAGAAGATTTATGGATATAAAATCAGCAACTACTGGAGCAATATTTCAACAGTGGATGCATATTACAAGACAAATATGGACTTCTTAAAGCCAGAAGTCAGAGACTATTTCTTTAAACAGTTACCGGAGATATATTCTAAGGTAAGTGACTTGCCACCGGCGAAGTATAATCCTGGAGCAGTAGTTAAAAATAGTCTTGTAGGAAGTGGTAGTATCATCAATGGTACGATTGAAAATTCGGTTATTTTTAAGAAAGTTTATGTTGGAAATAATTGTGTGATCAAGAATTCAATTATATTAAATGATGTATACCTTGGAGATAATACCTATATTGAAAATTGTATTGTTGAAAGCAGAGATACAATCCGTGCAAATACCAGACATATTGGTGAGAATGGTGTCAAGGTAGTTGTTGAGAAAAATGAAAGATATGCCTTATAAAGAAAAGTGTTAATACAATCATGCAGACGAGAAAGGAGACTGGAATATGCAGATCACAGATGTGCGCGTTCGTAAAGTCGCAAAAGAGGGAAAATTAAAGGCAGTTGTATCCATTACATTTGATGATGAATTTGTTGTACATGACATCAAGGTAATTGAAGGAGAAAAAGGTTTATTTATTGCGATGCCAAGCAAAAAAGCAATGGATGGGGAATATCGCGATATAGCACATCCAATTAATTCAGGTACTCGTGACCGAATTCAGAGTACAATTTTAGAAAAATACAAACAGGCTTTGGAAGAAGAACCAGAGGCAGCGGTAGAAATCTAATTTTGTCAAACGAATAAAGACGACATGCAGCACATAGTAAGAATGTGTTGCATGTCGTTTTAGTTTGTGGAGCAATCCGAAAGAAATGTGGAATTAAAAATTTACAGTATAATAGGTTTCGGGCAAAAGAAACTCCAATTGTTTATGAGTGCGAGGATGTTTTAAAGTAAGCCGGCAGGCAAATAATTGTAATCTGTGAAAACCGGATGAAGGGTCTTCCATGGTTCCATATTTACGGTCGCCGATAATAGGACAACCAAGATGTGACATCTGTACGCGGATCTGATGGTGCCGGCCTGTTTTTAAAGTGATTTCAGCAAGTGTAAAAGCATCTTTTTGTTGTAATACTTTATAATGTAATTCTGCTTTTTTTGCTCCCGGAGTGTCAGGCTCACAAACGGAAGAGGTGTTTGTACGTCCGTCTTTTACAAGATAATCTATGCAGTCACCTTCGTCAGCCGGGAGGTGACCGGAAAGCCAGGTGCGATAATATTTCCCGAATCCCTCTGACTGAAGCTGGTGATTTAATTCTTTTGCTGCAAAAGGTGTTTTTGCAAAGACAAGCAGTCCGGTGACAGGTTGGTCTAAACGATGAATAACAGCAAGGTAAGGCGGCTGTTTACTGTTTGTGCTGTGAGCAATGTGATTTTTTAAGATACTTACCATATCCGGTGAACCGATGCGTTTACTCTGTGTTGCGATTCCGGCAGGTTTAATACATACAATTAATTCGGAATCTTCATATATAATTTCTGGCTTCATAATATCTATCCCCTGTTCTTGACTTTTGGCAATATTCTGTCTAAACTGATTATCATATAAAAGAATCATCAGGTCAAGAGAGAGTATAATCCTTTTGAGAAGGAGTAGATGGAAAAATGAAAAATCAAGATTGGGAAAGGTTTGGGGAGGATATAAAAAGAAGTGTGCAGGATGCCGTGGATTCGGGAGATTTCAGTAGATTGAACCAGACAATAACGAATACGGTAAATGGAGCAGCCGATGCATTTGCGGACACAATGCGTAATGTTGGTGATCGGGTAAATCAGAACCGCAGACCACGCTACGGAGAAACTTTTTATGGAATGCCTCAATACGAAAAAAAGACACAGCAAAAAAGAGCGAACAGTCAGAGTGGGCAGGTAAATAATAGATATTCAACAGGAGGTTTCGTGACTCCGACAAAGCCTATGCTATATAGAAGTACCAGTGCAGCAAAAGTTGGTGCGATTGTGATGAGTGTATGCGGATACATGATGTCAGGATTTAATTTTCTTGTCTGTATCTCAGCGGTTATAGCACTTGTGGTAGGAGTATCTGATAAGGCAGGAGTGCTTGCAGTAGCAATCATATTTGGGATACTTGGGATAGCGACGACATTGATTGGCGTGGCAGGTACGAAAAAAATAGGCGGGATCAAACGATTCCGACAGTATTTACAGACAATGGGCGGAAAAGAATACTGCGATATACGCAGGCTGGCAGAGTATGTTGGGAAAAATGAAAAATATGTCTTGAAAGATATCAAGAATATGATCCGGAGAGGCTGGTTTATCCAGGGACATTTAGATGCCCAGGAAAAATGTCTTATTGCAAGTCATGATGCGTATAGTCAATATACGGATATGATGGAACAGCAACAAGAACAAAAGGATACGTTAGAAAGGCAGCAAAAAGCGGCGGAGGAAGAACGTAAAAAGAAGGCAGAAAAAGGACTTACGCCGGAAGTACAGGAGATTGTGGAGGCTGGAGAAGAATATATACGCAAAATTCACGAATGTAATGATGCAATTCCGGGAGTGGAGATTTCGGCAAAGATTTCCAGAATGGAGATGCTGGTCGATAAAATATTTGACCGCGTAGAGGAGAATCCGGAAACAGTAGGAGATTTACATCGTTTGATGAATTATTATCTTCCGACAACGGTGAAGCTTTTAGAAGCATATGAAGAACTGGACAGACAGCCAATTCAAGGGGATAATATTTTATCTTCAAAAGATGAAATCGAAAAAACGCTGGATACATTGAATATTGCATTTGAAAAACTGCTGGATGCAATGTTTCAGGATACGGCGTGGGATGTTGCCAGTGATATTTCTGTGTTGAAGACGATGCTTGCACAGGAAGGACTGACAGAGGACGGATTTAAAAAATAAAAATGGTTGCGAAAAGAAAAGAGGAAATGTTATGGAAAATAATTTTAAAGATTTTGATACAACACCTACATTGACATTAGATCCATTTCAAACAGCAGAAGAGAAACAAGAACCGGCTGTGGTAGAAGAAAAGAAAGAAGAAGTTATAGTGGAAGAAAATATTTTGTCAGAAGAAGAAAGACAGATGGCAGAAAAATTTGCAGAGCAGATTGATCTTACAAATTCTAATATGATTTTGCAGTATGGAGCAGGCACACAGAAGAAGATGGCAGATTTTTCGGAAAGTGCACTGGAAAATGTGAGGACAAAAGATCTTGGAGAAGTAGGCAATTTGTTGAGCGGTGTAGTAAAGGAACTGAAATCTTTTGATGAAGAGGAAGAAAAAGGATTTTTGGGAATATTTAAGAAAAGCTCAAACAAGATCACAGCAATGAAAACAAAGTATGCCAAGGCAGAAACGAATGTAAATCAAATATGTAAAGTGCTGGAATCTCATCAGGTTCAGCTCATGAAAGATGTTGCACTTCTGGACAAGATGTACGAATTGAATCTTACTTATTATAAAGAATTAACTATGTACATTGTAGCCGGAAAGAAAAAATTAAATGAAGTTAGAAACGGAGAACTTCAGAATTTGTTACAGAAAGCACAGTCGACGGGACTTGCGGAGGATGCACAGGCAGCGAAAGATTTAGATTCTATGTGTAATCGCTTTGAAAAGAAATTACATGATCTCGAGCTGACTCGCCAGATTTCGATGCAGACAGCACCGCAGATCAGACTGGTACAGGGAAATGATACGTTGATGGTAGAAAAAATCCAGTCTACGATCGTGAATACAATTCCGTTATGGAAGAGCCAGATGGTACTGGGGCTGGGCGTAGAACATTCTGCACAGGCGGCAGCGGCACAGCGCGAAGTGACAAATATGACAAATGAACTGTTGAAGAAAAATGCAGAAAAATTAAAGATGGCAACGATAGATACAGTGAAAGAGTCAGAGAGAGGAATCGTTGATATCGAGACATTAAAACAGACAAACGAATCTTTAATCTCTACATTAGATGAGGTGATGCATATTCAGCAGGAAGGTCGTGAAAAACGAAAAGCTGCGGAGCAGGAGATGCAGAAACTGGAGATGGATTTGAAACAAAAATTGTTGCAGATCCAGAAGTGATAAGTGGCGGAAATATATTTTGCCTAGCTTGACATTTTGGGGTAATTCGGGTAAAATTGCAACGATATGTGATATGAGCGTTGAACAGGGTTAGTATATGTTGGAGACGGCACAGAGAGGGAATCATTGGCTGGGAGATTCCTGCGGAGATAATATAGAACCTGCCTGGGAGCTTCTGTACGAAAGTGCAGCGTAAGTCAGCGTTAATGACAGATAAAGAGAATCACAACAGTGGTTAATTAGGGTGGTACCGCCGAGAATTTCGGTCCCTTTTCGTTTTGGAAGGGAATTGAAGTTCCCGGCGTTTTTTATTTCCGAAGGCAGGTGCATTTTTAGAAATGAAAAATGTGTTCCGATAAAAATAAAGTCGGAATTCCTGGTAATAAATAATATAAAATAAAAAAGAAAGGAAAGCAGCAATGGCAAAAGAAAAAAAATTAGTACAGTCAATTACAGCAAGAGATGAGGATTTTGCACAGTGGTACACAGATGTTGTGCGCGAAGCAAAGTTATGTGATTATTCAGGAGTAAAAGGATGTCTGAATTATCTTCCGAATGGCTATGCGATCTGGGAAAATATCCAGGCAAATCTTGATAAGAGATTTAAAGAAACAGGAGTGCAGAATGTATATCTTCCTGTTCTGATTCCAGAGTCATTACTTCAGAAAGAGAAAGATCATATTGAAGGTTTCGCACCGGAAGTTGCATGGGTAACAAAAGGTGGCGAAGAGCCTCTTCAGGAGAGATTCTGTATCAGACCTACATCAGAAACATTATTTTGTGATGTATGGAGCAAGATAGTGCAGTCTTATCGCGACCTTCCAAAGGTTTGGAATCAGTGGTGCTCTGTTTTACGTTGGGAAAAGACAACAAGACCATTCCTTCGTTCAAGAGAATTTTTATGGCAGGAAGGTCATACGATCCATGCAACATATGAAGAAGCAGAAGAACGTACATTAATGATGCGTGATGTATACAAAGATTTTGTGGAAAATGATCTTGCAATTCCGCTTGTTACAGGAAAGAAAACACCAAGCGAGAAATTTGCAGGAGCAGAAGATACTTACACAATTGAAGCACTGATGCATGACGGAAAAGCTCTGCAGTCAGGTACAAGCCATTTCTTTGGAAATGCATTTGCAGATGCTTATGGAATCAGCTACTCAGATAAAGAGAACAAGCTTCACAGTGTATATGAGACATCATGGGGACTGTCTACACGTATTATTGGAGCAATCATTATGGTACATGGTGATGACAGTGGTCTGGTACTTCCACCACACATCGCACCGGTTCAGACAAGAGTAGTTCCAATCGCCCAGCATAAAGAAGGTGTCTTAGACAAAGCAAATGAATTACTTGCAGCCTTAAAGGCAGCAGGATATCGTGCAGAGATTGATGATTCTGAGAAGAGCCCTGGATGGAAGTTCAGTGAGCAGGAGATGCTTGGAATCCCTACACGTATTGAAATCGGACCAAAAGATATCGAAAACGGACAGGTTGTTATTGTACGCCGTGATACAAGAGAAAAGATTGTGGTTGCTTTAGATGAAATCGAAACAAGATTGTCAGAAATTCTTGAAGACATTCAGAAAGCACTTTTTGAGAAAGCAAAAGCGTTTAGGGACACACACATCCACACAGCAACAAACATGGATGAGATGAAAGATATCGCTGAAAACCAGATCGGATTTATCCGTGCAATGTGGTGTGGAGATGATGCTTGTGAAGAAGCAATCAAAGATCAGACAGGCGGAGTGACATCAAGATGTATTCCTGAAGAACAGGAAGAAATTTCGAATGTATGTGTATGCTGCGGAAAACCTGCTAAACATATGGTATATTGGGGAAAAGCATATTAATATTTACTGCATCCTCCGTGTCAATCACCTTGCTGGTTGGCACGGAGGATGTACATTTTAAAATAATGCTGAAAACCCCTTGACTTTTCGCTGAAAACATACTAAACTAACAAACGTGCACACGAGCATACTATGTTTTTGTGCGCCAAATTACAAAAGATAATATGAATTTATTATCTGCAACCCCTCATTCTCATAAGAGATGAGGCAACGAAATCATAGGAGGTGAAAAAGAATGCCAACATTTAACCAGTTAGTTAGAAAAGGACGTCAGACTTCTGAAAAGAAATCTACAGCACCAGCTCTTCAGAAAGGATACAACTCACTGAAGAAACGTGCAACTGATGTATCTGCACCACAGAAAAGAGGTGTTTGTACAGCAGTTAAGACAGCTACACCTAAAAAACCTAACTCAGCTCTTAGAAAGATCGCCAGAGTTCGTCTTTCTAACGGAATCGAAGTAACAAGCTACATCCCAGGAGAAGGACACAACCTTCAGGAACATAGTGTTGTTCTTATCCGTGGAGGAAGAGTTAAGGACCTGCCAGGTACAAGATACCACATCGTTCGTGGAACACTTGATACAGCAGGAGTTGCTAAGAGAAGACAGGCTCGTTCTAAATACGGCGCTAAGAGACCAAAAGACGCTAAATAATAGAACGCCTTAGCAAAGATTGTAACTAAACAGTTAAATCGTATCACAAACAGAACTATGATTAATCGTAGGTTGCGGATTTTATAGAGTCCGGCGGCCACGAGCACATGCAATGCGATTTCCATAGAGAGACACATGTGAGTACCGATGAATTAATCCCGGCGTAACGCCGAAAATCATGATTAAGGAGGGAAGGACCGTGCCACGTAAAGGACATACTCAGAAAAGAGATGTATTAGCGGATCCAATATACAACAATAAAGTTGTTACCAAACTTATCAACAACATCATGCTTGATGGTAAGAAAGGTGTAGCACAGAAGATTGTATACGGAGCATTTGAGAGAGTTGAAGAGAAGGCTGAGAAGCCAGCAATCGAAGTATTCGAAGAGGCAATGAACAACATCATGCCAGTACTTGAGGTAAAAGCAAGACGTATCGGTGGAGCTACTTACCAGGTACCTATCGAAGTTAGAGCTGATAGAAGACAGGCTCTTGCACTTCGCTGGATCACATTGTATTCACGTCAGAGAGGCGAGAAGACAATGGAAGAAAGACTTGCAAATGAAATCCTGGATGCAGCTAATAACACAGGAGCATCTGTGAAGAAGAAAGAAGATATGCACAAAATGGCAGAGGCTAATAAAGCATTTGCTCATTATAGATTCTAATAGGAGGCTACAATGGCTGGAAGAGAATATCCATTAGAGAGAACTAGAAACATTGGTATCATGGCTCATATCGATGCCGGTAAGACTACACTGACAGAGCGTATTCTTTACTATACTGGTGTTAACTATAAAATTGGTGATACTCATGAAGGTACTGCTACTATGGACTGGATGGAACAGGAGCAGGAAAGAGGTATCACAATTACTTCAGCCGCTACAACATGTCATTGGACATTGGAAGATCACACAAAGCCAAAGGCTGGTGCTCTGGAACATCGTATCAATATCATTGATACTCCGGGACACGTTGACTTCACTGTAGAGGTTGAACGTTCACTTCGTGTACTTGATGGTGCTGTAGGTGTTTTCTGTGCTAAAGGTGGTGTAGAGCCACAGTCAGAAAACGTATGGCGTCAGGCAGACACATACAATGTACCAAGAATGGCGTTCATCAATAAGATGGACATTCTTGGAGCTGATTTCTACAATGCTGTAGATCAGATTAAAACAAGACTTGGTAAAAATGCAATTTGTCTTCAGTTGCCAATCGGTAAAGAAGATGAATTCAAAGGAATCATTGATTTGATGGAAATGGAAGCTTACATCTACAATGATGAGAAGGGTGAAGATATTTCTATTACAGAGATTCCGGAAGAGATGAAAGATGAAGCAGAACTGTACCACACAGAGTTGGTAGAGAAAATCTGCGAGCTTGATGATGATCTTATGATGATGTATCTGGAAGGTGAAGAGCCATCCATCGATGATCTGAAAAAAGTTCTTCGTAAAGCTACATGTGAGTGTACAGCAGTTCCAGTATGCTGCGGTACAGCATATAGAAACAAAGGTGTTCAGAAACTTCTGGATGCTATTATCGAATATATGCCAGCTCCAACAGACATTCCTCCAATCGAGGGTGTTGACGAGGATGGTAATGAAGTTGTAAGACATTCTTCAGACGAAGAGCCATTCTCAGCTTTGGCATTCAAGATCATGACAGACCCATTCGTAGGTAAGCTTGCTTACTTCCGTGTGTACTCAGGATCTATGAACTCAGGTTCATATGTATTGAATGCAACAAAGAATAAGAAGGAACGTGTTGGACGTATCCTTCAGATGCATGCTAATAAGAGACAGGAACTTGACAAAGTATATGCAGGTGATATCGCAGCTGCTATCGGATTTAAATTCACTACAACAGGTGATACAATCTGTGACGAGCAGCATCCTGTAATTCTTGAGTCTATGGAATTCCCAGAGCCTGTTATCGAGCTTGCTATCGAGCCTAAGACAAAAGCTTCTCAGGGTAAACTTGGTGAATCTCTTGCTAAACTGGCTGAAGAAGATCCTACTTTCCGTGCTCATACAGATCAGGAAACAGGACAGACAATCATCGCTGGTATGGGTGAGCTCCACTTAGAGATCATCGTTGACCGTCTTCTTCGTGAATTCAAGGTAGAAGCTAACGTAGGTGCACCACAGGTTGCTTACAAAGAGTCTATCACAAAAGCTACAGATATCGACAGCAAGTATGCTAAACAGTCTGGTGGACGTGGACAGTACGGACACTGTAAAGTTAAATTCGAGCCAATGGATGTCAACGGTGAGGAGACATACAAGTTCGAGTCTACTGTAGTTGGTGGAGCTATTCCGAAGGAATACATCCCGGCAGTAGGTGAAGGTATTGAAGAAGCTATGAAGTCTGGTATCCTTGGAGGATTCCCTGTAGTTGGTGTTTACGCTAACGTATACGACGGATCTTACCATGAAGTTGATTCCAGTGAGATGGCATTCCACATCGCTGGTTCCCTTGCATTCAAGGATGCTATGAAACAGGGCGCACCTGTACTTCTTGAGCCTATCATGAAGGTAGAGGTTACAATGCCTGAAGAATATATGGGAGATATCATCGGAGACCTGAACTCACGTCGTGGACGTATTGAAGGTATGGATGATCTCGGCGGCGGAAAGATCGTACGTGCGTACGTTCCTCTGTCAGAAATGTTTGGATACTCTACAGATCTTCGTTCCAGAACACAGGGACGTGGTAACTACTCAATGTTCTTCGAGAAATACGAGCCAGTACCGAAGTCTGTACAGGAGAAA
>OLGY01000014.1_pt1 | contig 180365 bp, 191 predicted proteins | sample 1605951 | NCBI WGS metagenome assembly OLGY01 (sample SAMN03283280) | human gut metagenome | biome: human-associated habitat; material: feces | host: Homo sapiens | place: Peru | collected 2012
ACAGCGGTGCAGAGCTTGCTGCTATGCAGGCACGGTATATTGGAATGTTCCAGGCGGGATGGTTTGTGGAATCCATGTGGAGCCAGACATTAGTTATCCACATGATTCGTACACCAAAGCTTCCGTTTATCCAGAGCCGTGCATCAGCACCGGTAACATTGCTTACCATGACAGGTATAGCAGTTCTGACTGTGATTCCATTCACACCATTTGGAGCTGCACTTGGTCTTGTAGCATTACCGGCATTATACTTTGCATATCTGATTCCATGTATTCTGCTGTATATGATGCTGGCAACAAGTTTGAAAAAAGCATATGTTCGCTATTATGGCGAACTGCTCTAGGAGGTGGAAAAAATGAATTGGAAAGAATTATGGATGACACTTTTTGGAACCTGTGAATGGCTCGGACTCAATATGGGATTCTGGGTTTCAATGGCTGCTGTGCTGTTGATCGTAATACTCATGAATGTAGTATTCTGGGGAATAAAGCCAAAGAATAAAAAGTAGTCTGATTGAAAATAAACTGTACCCTAGATAGTGGACAATTAAAAAAGTGGTTTAGAAACGTTATTTATAAATAATAAGGTAAGCACTAAATAAAATAGAGAATTTATTTCTATCTCAAAACCATTCATAATTCGTATATAAAAAACAGGACATTTTGAAGTGGATGGAAGAGTTTAGGAAGGCACAGGTTGAGGTTGAACAGAAGAAAGAGAAACCGATGTCGCAGAAAATGTTTAAGCTAATTTAATATGGAACAGGGATGACGCTCTGGCTAAGGCTGGGGCGTTATTTTTGCGGAAAAGAAGTGAAAATGACGATATAATATAAAAAGATATAAAAAGAGGGAAAATAAGTTGCGAACATTGATGCAACATAAAATATGGTTTTCGTTTTATAAAAGTTTAAATGATGAGACAGAATTTTATATTGATTATAGAATAAAAAAGGTTGTAAATGAAACAGGATATAACAAAGAGCATATCAAACTACTTATTAATTACCTCACAGAAATGTATGACGTATTCTCTTTAACATATTCATATGAAAACTATATGTGGGATGAATACGCATCAGGAGGTAATGGGATTTGCGTAGAATATAATATTCAAAACTATGATTATTTATATCCGGTTGAGTATTGTGACAAAAGAAAAATAGATTTTACAAAAATGGTAATAAACTCTTTAAAAAATGGTGGGGCTGAATTAGCGATAATTCCCTGGGTTATTAAGAATCCGTATAATGAAACCGCACAGATTGATTCCACTAAAGAAAAAGAAATAAGAATACTATATTGTCCTTATGATTTATCGGAGTTTAATAATGGAAGGCTTGAATACAATATAAAAGAACGAATGAATTATAAAGGAATCTCAAAGTCGTATAAAGATTTTGATTTGAGGATTAATAGGATAATTATTGGGAATAAATGCAGTGTAAATAATCAAAATGAAGTCCTGAATTATGGAAAAAATAATAATATACCAATCGAATTTGTATAAATCACTTAAGAGGTAAGGAATGTCGAAAAGAAAAAAGAAAGAACACAAGCTCAGGTTATTGATGAATCATTAATCAAGATGCAAAAATATCTTGAAAGAAAAGGAATTGCATCATCTAGAATTATGAATCTTGGTAAAATAAAACATTATGAATAGTATGAAGTATACGATGAAACAGATACTAAATTTTCTTTAAAGATAAATGATTACATTAAAATGGGTAAAGTGTTTGCTCTTATGTTAAAAATTGATGTTCAATCAATATCCAAGATAGCTCCAATTTATACGTATTCATATAAATGCGAAAATGTGATGGATTTTTTGAAAAATACATATAGTACTTGCGTAGTTTAATATAAGAATAATTTTACTTGAAAAATACATGGGATTTTGATATAATTTAAATATAAAAAGAAGGTTCTTACATATAATAAAAAAGGGAACCTTGGGTGCATATAGCTGTTGACAAAAATGTTGTCGGTGATATAATAAAATGCACGTAAAGATTGCCAGTTTGTCCTCCGGTGTCCTTCGGGCCCGGGGGCTTTTTTATTTATATGGGGAGAAAAAATGTAGTTACTCATTATATGACACAGCATGGATATATTCCGTTATGGGGTTTGGTAAATGTACTTACTTTTGGAAAAATTACAAATTTTTATTTGCATATGAAACTAACCGATAAGCAAAGGGTTGCCAAGTTTTTTGGAGTTAATGTGAAAGAACTACATAAATATATGAATATGCTCAGTATGGCTAGAAACAAGTGTGCGCATGATGAAAGATTTTTTGATATGAGATTTAGACAGAGTCTTCATACAAAAGGAATTAAGAATTTTAAATTACTTGGAATTACTCCAAAGCCAGATGGTTCGTACGTATCAGGGACAAATGATACATATGCAATAGCTATTATATTTGCTGTGCTGTTAGCTAAGACTGATTTAAAGGAATTTATTTCTTCAATGAAAAATGCTTTTTCTAAGTTAGATAAACAACTTATAACAATAACAGTGGAAGATGTTATGAAAGAAATGGGATATCATAAGGATTGGCAGAATTTGATTCAATTGAAAAAGTAAGAATGTGCGCTCTGGCGAATAATAAGTCAGGGCGCATTTTGATAAAAAGCTTAGTAGTAAGAATGTTCCTTTTACTACCAATTTTACTACTAACAGGTAGTAACAACTTGCAGGGTTTTGTTACAATTTGCCACAATCTGTAATTTCAGAGCATTTTACAATGAACCCAGAAAACCTTGCAAAACAGAGTATTCCGGGCAAATTAAGGAGAAACAAAACTATGATAAAAGTTTTATTCATCTGTCATGGAAATATCTGCCGAAGCACCATGGCAGAAAGCGTTATGACATATTTAGTTGAGAAAGAGGGGCTTGCTGATAAGTTCTATATTAATTCGGCGGCGACAAGCCGCGAGGAGATTGGCAATGGGGTGCATCATGGCACTGTTGCCAAGTTAAAGAAAGAAGGGATTCCGGTGATTCCCCACAGGGCAGTGCAGATGACTCTGAATGATTATGAGGAATATGATTACCTTATTGGAATGGATACTGAGAATATCCGCAATATGCAGAGGATATCAGGTGGAGACCCTGATGAGAAGATATATAAGCTGCTTACATTTGCGGGAAGCGGACTTGATGTGGCAGATCCGTGGTATACAGGAGATTTTGAGGCAACTTACAGGGATGTTCTGGCAGGCTGCAAAGGACTGCTTGAGTGCCTTAAGGAAGAATTGTAGGAGGCTGCAGGCAGTTTACATGAGCAAGTGCCACGGCAATATATGTGAATAAAAGGGGTCGGGCAAGGCAGGCTGTCTTCAACGGGGACAGCCTGCCTTGCCCGACCATCCATAAATCCAAGTCATCCGACCAGCCACTACCTACCGGTTGCCACCACCTACCACGGCAGAATATAAATATTTCTTCTATAAGACCCAAACACAGTGGTGGTTGCCTTAAGCTCTGCGCCGAGACGCAAGAAGGATGAATTGCTGGCGACGTTGTCAGGGTGGGCTACGGCGAGGATTGTGTCAATGCCGCGGTTGCGGGCAATTGTACAGAGGCGCTTGTTAAGCTCACACATGAGGTTGTGGCCGCGGAATTCAGGGTGAACCATGCATCGGCCGATTTCAGCTACATTTGTAGAATGAATGTCGAGACCGAGCTTTTCAGCTTCCTCGGCAAATTCATGTTCATTAAAGAAAAGGGCGCTGGCGGCAACAAGTTCATTATCGTCATTAAATGCACCTAAGAAGCATGTCCAGTCAGCATCAAAGAAATGTGAGCGTTCAATATCATCAATAGGAATCCACCATTCTGGAACAGGAAGAGCATTTTCTATAGTATATATAAGCTGTTCGAGAGCAGCTTTATCATTTTTATCTAATAAACGGATATTCATAGCAATCTCCTATACACTTAAATTCAGAAATAACTTTAATATTACCTTAATATATGCAAGTTATAATCCTAATCCACCACATTATAATATGTATGTATCTTAAAATCAAAATATTTTTAAATTCGCGGGCAGAATATTAAGCAGGCACAAATTAATGCCGATATACATTTACAAGACATATTGCTTCTTGAATATTCATAAAAATATATATTTAGATAGATTTTTTTTATTTAGGGCTTTTAAATTTCCTTTTTTATGTATATAATGGTGATTAGCCATGGGTACACATGGCTTCTAATGACTTTTGATTTTATGTTTTATCTGAATATATCGGACAGACAGAGGTCCGCATTGTTTTATAAGAAAGGGGAATTATAATGTTATCAACAGATATTGGTATAGATTTAGGTACTGCAAGTATTCTTGTGTACATCAGAGGCAAAGGTGTTGTTCTTAAAGAGCCTTCAGTTGTTGCATTTGACAGGGATACTAATAAGATTAAGGCTATCGGTGAGGAAGCAAGACTGATGCTTGGTAGAACACCAGGTAACATCGTTGCTGTAAGACCTCTTCGTCAGGGTGTTATCTCTGATTACACTGTAACTGAGAAGATGCTTAAGTACTTTATCCAGAAGGCTATCGGCAAGAGAATGCTTAAGAAGCCTAGAATCAGTGTATGCGTACCTTCAGGTGTTACTGAGGTTGAGAAGAAGGCGGTTGAGGATGCTACTCTTCAGGCAGGCGCAAGAGAGGTTGCTATTATTGAAGAGCCTATCGCAGCAGCTATCGGTGCAGGTATTGATATTTCAAGACCATGCGGTAATATGATTGTTGATATCGGTGGTGGTACAACTGATATCGCTGTTATCTCTTTAGGAGGAACTGTTGTAAGTACTTCTATTAAGATTGCCGGAGATGATTTTGATGAAGCTATCGTAAGATACATGAGAAAGAAGCATAATCTTCTTATTGGTGAAAGAACCGCAGAAGATATTAAGATAAAGGTTGGTTCTGCTTATCCTAAGGCAGAAGTCACAACTATGAATGTACGAGGAAGAAACCTTGTAACAGGTCTTCCTAAGACTGTAGAGGTAAGCTCAGAGGAGACAGAGGAAGCTTTAAGAGAGGCAACTTCACAGATTGTTGAAGCTGTTCACAGCGTTCTTGAGAAGACTCCACCAGAACTTGCATCTGATATTGCAGACAGAGGAATCGTCCTTACAGGAGGCGGAAGTCTTCTTTCAGGACTTGAGGATTTAATTGAAGCCAAGACAGGAATTAATACTATGACAGCCGAAGATCCAATGACATGTGTTGCTATTGGTACAGGTAAGTTTATTGAGTTCCTTGCAGGCTACAGAGACGAAGTTAAGTAACCTGGAACATTTTTAATAAGATTATTATGAATGTTTCTTAACATTCTGGCAGAATGGACAATTTTTATGCCGGAAGAATATATTATCAAGAAAGAGGCGGGCTATGGTAAAAGGGCTTTATACAGCGTACTCTGGCTTGACAGTTCAGCAGAAGAGACTGGATGTAGTGTCTAATAATCTGGCTAATGCAACTACCACAGGTTATAAGAAAGAAGGCCTTACGACACAGTCGTTTAAAGATGTTTATGGCATCAAAGTTAAAGATGAAACTGTGGGCTATATTAATCAGAATATCGGAACTCTGAATCTTGGAGCGAAAGTAGGAGAATCCTTCAGAAGCTGGGATCAGGGCTCTTTCCAGAACACAGGCAATACATTTGACTTTGCACTGAGTGGAAGTGGATTGTTTTCGATTTCTTTCACTAACAAAGCTGGAGAAACTTCAACGCTTTATACCAGGGACGGATCTTTCCAGATGAACCGTGAAGGTTATCTGGTAACCAAGGATGGTGATTTTGTATTGGGCGAGAATGGTCCGATACAGTTACCTACAGACTTTGAAAAACTGACTGTAGAAGAGAGTGGCGAAATATATGCTGACGGACAGTATGTAGACAGATTTGCTCTTGTAGATTTTGAGAATTATGACTATGTTGAGGCATATGGTGAGAATCTTTACAGAGCTGTAGATGGCGCAACACAGACAGATGCTACAGCAACAGTTAATCAGGGATATTTGGAGGCTTCCAATATTAATGTGGTAACAGAGATGGTAGATATGATATCTATTGCAAGAGATTTTGAAAGTAATCAGAAGATTATGAATACTATCGATGAGATGTTAGGAAAGATGGTATCTATATCTGAGATTTAGTAACAACTGTTAGGCATATACATATGGAGGACTGACGACATGATGAGATCATTGTGGACTGCTGCATCAGGAATGATGAGCCAGCAGACAAGTGTAGATACTATTGCCAACAATCTGGCAAATGTTAATACAGTAGGATATAAGCAGGAGCAGACTCAGTTTAAGTCTCTGCTTTACCAGAATCTTCAGGCGAAGACTACTTCTGCCAACGGAGAGAATAAACCTGTTGGAGCACAGGTTGGACTTGGTTCAAGAGTTTCAGCAGTAACATCAATATATACACAGGGTGCATTAAATGCAACTGACAGTACAACAGATTTTGCAATTAATGGAGATGGTTTTTTCGCAGTAAGAAATACTAATACTGACGAGACTGTGTATACAAGAAATGGACATTTTACATGGGCAACAGCTACAGAAGGTGTAATGCTTAGTACTTCTGAAGGATATCCTGTACTCAGCGCAGATGGCGCAGAGATAGTTCTTGGACAGGACGCTAATGGTAAAGATTATAAGACTAATCTTATTACTATTGATACAGACGGCAACCTTTTATATCCTGACGAGTCTAACAATCCGGCACCAATCGGTATTAAGATTGGCTTATATCAGTTTTCTAATCCTGCAGGACTGGATAAGATTGGTGGAAGCTACCTTTCAGAGACTGAGGCGTCAGGAGCTGCACTTAACGAAGCGTACGATGAAGTTGGAAAGAAGAGCTCATTAAGACAGTCATATCTTGAATCATCTAATGTTCAGGTTGCAACTGAGATGGTTAATCTTATTACAGCACAGAGAGCGTATGAATTATGTTCTAAGGCTATAACAACATCTGATACAATGATGGAGCAGGCTAATAACCTTAAGAGATAAGCGGGGTGTAGTGTATGAGCGATTCTATTACGGGGCTTAGCAGTAAGAATTATTCAGATGTGTATGATTCTAAAGCGGGTTCTTTAACTAATAAACTTACAGATACTGATTATTCTAAGGCATCAGACGATGAACTTATGTCTGTATGCAAGGATTTTGAAAGTTATTTTGTTGAACAGGTTCTTAAGTCAATGGAGAAGATGGCTAAGATTGATTCGGATGACGAAGATAGCAATCTGTTCTCTTCTATGGCTGGAATTGGCGGAACAGAGGATACTTCACTTAATACTTTGGGAAGTTACTTTGGAGATGAGATGGTGTCATCTTATGCCAAGCTTATGACTGATTCTAATCATGGCAAAGGACTTGGAATAGCACAGACGCTTTATGAGCAGATGAAGAGAAATTATTCTACAGAGTCTATTCCTAAGGCAGATGAGCAGGAATAATATTTAACATAAAGGAGATAACAGATTGGATTACGAGTCTGTGAAATATGTAGAGGGCTTTGTGGAGAATATTATCTTCAGGAATGAAGACAATGGATATACGGTTTTTAATATTGTATATGATGATGAAGAAATCACCTGTGTTGGAGTGTTAAGCTATATCAACACAGGTGAATTTATTACTGCACAAGGCGAATTTGTTAAGCATGCAGTTTACTACATGCAGTTTAAAGTCACATCTTATGAGTTCAGGGCGCCGGATGATGCTGCATCCGTAAGGCGTTATCTAAGCTCCGGGGCAATCAAGGGTATCGGCGAGAAGATGGCTGAACGAATAGTTAAGACATTTGGCGATGATACATTCAGGATTATGGAAGAAGAACCGGAGCGTCTGGCTGAGATTAAAGGAATAAGCATGTCTAAAGCTATGGATATAGCAAACCAGCTTATTGACAAGAAAGACATCAGAAAAGCAATGATGTTTCTTCAGCGTTATGGAATCCAGATGAATCTTGCCAACAAAATATTTAAGCGTTATGGAAACGACATTTATAACATTCTTGAACAGAATCCGTACAGGCTTGCTGATGACATAGAGGGTGTCGGTTTTAGGACGGCTGATGAGATTGCTTCGCGTGCCGGAATCAAGATTGATTCTGAATTCAGGATTAAGAGCGGAATATTTTATGTGCTTAACCAGGCGACAATGCAGGGACACACATATCTTCCGTATGATAAGCTTGTGCGTCAGGTCAACGAACTGCTTTTGATTGATGTCCAGGACTATGACAAATATCTTATGGACCTGACAATGGATAAGAAGATAGTTGTCAAGGTTAAGGACAATGTAAAATGTGTCTATGCCCGTATGTATTACAACATGGAAGCAAATGTTGCAGCTATGCTTAATAATCTTGATGTCCAGATTGAGGAAGACCAGAAATTCATAGATGACAGGATTGCAAGGATTGAGGATAAAGAAGGAATAACTCTTGATGATATCCAGAAAGAGGCTGTTGCGAAAGCAGTAAGAAACGGGCTTGTTATTGTTACTGGCGGTCCGGGAACCGGTAAGACTACAACTATTAATACAATAATCAAATATTTTGAGCTGGAAGGTCTGGAAATCAGGCTGGCAGCGCCTACGGGACGTGCAGCCAAGAGAATGACTGAGGCGTGCGGTTATGAAGCACAGACTATCCACAGAATGTTAGAGATAAGCGGCGGCGTGCCGGATGGTGACAGAAAGTCGGCAGCAGGTCTGTCTATGTTCTTTGAGAGAAATGAAGATAATCCGCTTGAGGCTGATGTTATTATTGTTGATGAGATGTCGATGGTAGACATAAGCATTATGAATTCACTTCTTAAAGCTGTTTCGATTGGAACGAAACTGATTCTTGTAGGTGATGTGGATCAGCTTCCAAGTGTAGGTCCGGGAAATGTACTTAAAGACATTATAGAATCCGGATGTTTTCCGGTTGTTAAGCTGGAGAGGATATTCAGACAGGCGGCACAGAGCGAGATTATTATTAATGCCCATAAGATAAACAGGGGTGAGGAGGTAGTACTTAACAAGTACAGCAAGGATTTTCTCTTTGTTCACAGAAACGGTGCAGACAATATAATAAATGCGATGAAAACGCTTATTAAGGACAAACTTCCGGACTATGTAGGTGCCGATGTGTATGACCTTCAGATTCTTACTCCATCGCGAAAATCCAATGTCGGGGTGGAACGTCTTAATAAGATTATGCAGGATTTTCTTAATCCGGCTGATGCTATCAAGCAGGAAAGACAGGTCGGTGATGTTACTTTCCGTGAAGGTGATAAGGTTATGCAGATTAAGAATGATTATCAGCTTGCATGGGAAAAACGAAGCAGATACGGTATTCCAACAGAACAGGGAACGGGCGCTTTTAACGGGGATACCGGAGTTATAGAGAGAATAAGCACATTTGATGAGAATGTAACTGTGAAATTCGAAGATGGCAGATTCGTTACTTATGAATTCTCACAGCTTGATGAGCTTGAACTTGCGTATGCGATTACGGTTCACAAATCACAGGGAAGTGAGTACCCGGCGGTTATTATTCCGATGTCGCAGGGACCAAGAATGCTGATGAACAGGAATATTCTGTATACGGCAGTTACAAGAGCAAGAAAATGTGTGTGCCTCGTTGGGGAAGAGGAGATATTCAGGCTTATGGCTGACAATGTATCAGAGTCAAAACGATATTCTTCACTCACAGACAGGATTGAAGAAATCAGACATATTGAAGATTTCGGACAATGATAATTGATATGTTTATATGTGATAATGATGATAATAATGGGGGATTATGGATTATAAGAAGGTATTAATGGAGGCAGTTAATGCGGTACTTCCGCCAGCGTGTCCTATGTGTGGAAAGCCGGCACCTTTTGTTGGAGGGATAAGGGCAGATATATGTGGAAGCTGCATGCATAATATAAATTATGTAAGCGAGCCTGCCTGTTTAAAATGTGGTAAGCCAGTGAAAGATGAAGAAACAGAATACTGTAGTGACTGCAGCAGGCAGAAGCATGTATATGACCAGGCATGTGCGTTGTATGAATATTCTAAGAATGTCAAGGAATCAATATACAGATTTAAATATTATAACAAGCAGGAATATGCAGGAATATATGCGAAGCAGATGGCGGACAGATGTGGCAGGATGATACGCATGTGGTCGCCGGATGTGATAATTCCTGTTCCGATTCATATTTCAAAATATAAGGAGCGTGGGTTTAACCAGGCTGGGCTTATTGCGCAGGCACTTGGAAGAGCCATGCAGATTCCGGTAGATGAGGAATATCTCGTGAGGATTGTTAAGACTCAGCCCATGAAGGAGCTAAGTAATCGGGAAAGAATTAAAAATCTGCAAAATGCTTTTCAAGTAAGAGAAAAAGTTGTAAGATATAGAAAAGTATTAATCGTGGACGACATATATACAACAGGAGCAACATTTGATGCATGTGCAGCAGTACTTAAAGACGCAGGAGTGTCGCAGGTATATGGTATAAGTCTGTGTGTGGGAGACGGATTTTAAAGTATGAGCTGCTTTAGTAACTGGACCTGTTAACGAGATTGATAAAGAGGATTAACAAGGAGAAGCTATGGAAGTTAAGAATTGTAAGAACTGTGGAAGATTATATAATTATATAGGTGGTGTGTACAGACTTTGTCCTGAATGCATGAGAAAGCTTGAAGAAAAGTTTCAGGAGGTTAAAGATTATATAGAGGATAATCCAAGGGCTGATATGAGAGAAATATCTGAGAATTGCGATGTCAGTACAAGACAGATTGAACAGTGGATAAGAGAAGAAAGATTATCGTTCAGTGATGATTCACCTATTGGTATTGCATGCGAAGTATGCGGAGCTACCATAAGAACCGGAAGATACTGTGAGAGATGTAAGAACGATTTAGCTAACAGACTGGGAAGCATGTATGGAAGCAGATCTTCAACAGTTGATGCTGATAAGATAAGAGAGAGAAGAGAAAAGGCAAGGATGAGATTTCTTGATAAATAATAAGCTTTTTTCAAAACGGGTATAAAGTATTTGCGGAAACTGTCCGATATCTTACACATGAAGCAAGAGAGTATCTGCTTTAATTAATGGAAAGTGAGGCGGTTAATATGCGCATAGATGCTTATAATGCTGTTAATCAGATATATCAGACCAGCCAGATTTCTAAAGCTAAGACAGCAGCTAAGACATCATCGGTTAGTGACAAGTTTGAGATTTCTGACACAGCCAGGACATATCAGACAGCCAGGACAGCAGTAAGTAAGGCTTCTGATGTTCGAGAAGACAAGATAGCTGATATTAAGGCACGTATGGCAGCAGGAACTTACAACATCAGTTCAGAAGCTGTTGCAGATAAGATTCTGAACAACATTTCAACATTAACATTTTAGTGGGGTTTTATTAGATGGCAAGTTTGATAGATTCTTTGATTAATATAATGAATGATGAGAACAGACAGTATACGGAGCTTTTGGACTTGTCTAATAATAAGACTACTGCTATTGTTAAGGGAGATGTTGGACAGCTTCAGGAGATATTTGGTAAGGAGCAGAAGCTTATTGATATTCTTAACAGACTGGAGATGGAGAGACAGTCATGTGTTGCAGATATATGTAAGATTCTGCATCTGTCAGCAGCAGAGGTTAAGGTGAGTCAGATAGTAAGACTGTTAGAAAAGAAGCAGGCAGAGCATGATGCTTTAGAACAGTCGTATCTGAGTCTTAAGAAAACTGTAAACCAGCTTACGCAGGTTAATGATAATAACAGGCTGCTGCTTAAGGAATCAATGGATATGATTGATTTTGAGATTAATCTTGCGAAGAATGCAAGTATGGCTCCACAGACGGCTAACTATGGAAAGGGAGCGTATGAGGAGACAGGTGGCATGGGAAGCACAAGCTTTGATGCCAGGCAGTAATATTCTGATGGCATATCAGGATGCCACGGATATAAGACAATATGAATAATATCACGGATGATTTATTGTGAGATGGGGTTGTCCGTGTTGGATTGAAAGCCACATTTTTACTAAGGAAATGTGGCTTTTTTAGTCTCTGGGGTGTTTTGTTTTAAAAAAATGACGATATACATATAAGATTATGAATTAAGTAAGAAAGAGGTGACCTTATGGCTAATGGAATGGCAGGATTGTTTGTTGGAGCAAGCGGTTTGAAAACAGCTCAGACAGCACTCAACACAACAGCACACAATCTGTCTAATATTAACACAACCGGATATACAAGACAGCAGGTTACTTTCTCTGATACTACATATGTCAATGTCAACAGCAAGGACAAAGTAAGTTATGCAAGCTATGGACTTGGTGTTGCAATATCTGAGGTAAGAAGAATAAGAGATCAGTATATTGACCTGGCATACAGGAATGAAAATTCAAGACTCGGATTCTATGAAAGCCAGTATAATGCTGTTCAGGAGATAGAAGATCAGTTTGGTGAGATGCAGGGTGTAACTTATGAGTCATATCTTACCAATCTGTATGATTCAATTAACGAACTTGCCAAGAATCCGACAAGTACAGTTGCAAGGTCATCACTTATCCAGAATGCGACTGCATTTATAGAGAAATCAGAAAATGTGTATAAGGGGCTCAGGGATTACCAGACAACTCTTAATACACAGGTTAGTAATATGGTTAATAAGATTAATGATCTTGCAGGTCAGATATATAAGCTTAATAAGAGTATTGCCAAGGTGGAAGCACCGGGTATTGAGAAAGCTAATGATTTAAGAGACCAGAGAGATGCGGCAATAGATGAACTCAGCAAATATATAGATATTACTTATTATGAATCAGAGAATAAGGAAACTATTATTAATGCAGCCGGAGTTCCTCTTGTAACATCAGGCGAACTTACAGCTATGAGTACAAGAGTTGTCGAGGGAACAACACTTGTTATTCCTACATGGCCATCGTATGAAAGAGATGTTTATGAAGATGGTAAGCTGGCATCTAATGCTGATGATACAGATAAGGGACAGCTTAAGGGACTTATTATTGCAAGAGGCAATATGGTTGTAGATTATACAGTGGTTCCTGTTGCACCTGACAGCAATGATTATGACATGAGTACTGAGGAAGGCCGTACAGCATATCAGCAGGCCTATAATGAATATGCAAAGCAGCAGGAATACTACAATACATATGTAGAGCCTTCAGCAATTCTTAGCGCTATGGCGGGATTCGATAAGCTTGTTAATGGAATTGTTGAAAGAATCAACGGAATCTTGTGTCCGGAGAAAACTGAGACAAGGACTAATCCTTATCTTAATGCAGATGGAAGTGAGATTCAGGCAGATACATACATATATAATTCAGTTGATCAGCCGGTTCTTTATGACAGATACGGAAGAAAGGTTACCGGAACTGATAACGGTGATGGTACTTACAGCTATGCATCTGGTGAGAAATTATACGAGAGTGCAGGCGGAGCAGCGGTTCCGGTTGATTCATATGAGTATCTTATGCTTGACATGGACAAGACTGGATACGGTATGGATGACAATAAGACTGTTGGTACAGAACTGTTTTCAAGAATTGGAACAGACAGATATATTAAGACTACAGGTGATAATGGAGAGACAATCTATCTTAGAAACAATCTTAATGAGACAAATTATGAATCATTATATAAGCTTGGCAATCTGAAGATTAATCCTGAAGCAGCACAGAATGTAGGAAAGATTCCACTTTCTACTGTACAGGGTAAGGAAGATTTTGACAGAGCCAAGGAACTCGTGGATATATGGGATGAGAAATTCGCTTCCCTTAACCCGGACATGTATGCGAAGTCGGATTACATGTCATTCTACAATAATTATATTGGTGAATATGCCACTATGGGTAAGGCACTTTATAATTATGTAGGTAACCAGACAACGATGGTTGATGGTTATGATAACCAGAGACTACAGTCAGAGGGTGTATCCTCTGATGAAGAGTTAGAGAAGATGATAAAGTATCAGCAGGCATATAATGCAGCATCGAGATATGTCAATGTAGTAAGCGAAATGCTGGAACATCTCGTTACTTCACTTGGACGTATATAAATGCTGATTAATACAGGAGGATAATATGGCATCAACATTTTTTGGATTAACAATTGCATATACAGGATTGCAGGCGGCGCAGACATCTATTAATGTTACATCACATAATCTTGCTAATATCAATAACCAGGCATATACGAAGGAGACAGCTTCTATTAAGGCTGGTGAGGCATTGCGTTCATATGCTAAATATGGAACACTTGGTGCAGGAGTTATAGTTGATGCAATTAATCAGACGAGAGATTCTTACTATGATGAGAAGTACAGAAATAATTATACTAATTATGGACAGTACAATGTGAAGGATACATACATGTCACAGATACAGAATTATCTCAATGAGTTCACACTTAAGGGATATTCAACAGAGTATGAGAATTTCTTTGCAGCACTTAACCAGCTTGATCTTACACCGGCTGATACATCAGCAAAGAACCAGCTTATCAATAATGCAAAGAGCATGACAGATTACTTTAATACTCTGGCTACTAATTTAAGGAATGTTCAGATAGACGCTAATAATGAGATTAAAGATACTGTTAACCAGATTAATTCTCTGGCACAGAGCATTTCTTCTCTTAATAAGCAGATTAACCAGATTCAGGCTAATTATGGCAATGCCAACGACCTTAAGGATCAGAGAAATGCTTTAATTGATGATCTTTCCAAGCTGGTTAATATATCAGTAAGTGAGTCGGATATTGGAAATAATCTTACAGACCTTCAGATTACAATTAATGGTAATTCGCTTGTTAATGGCTATAATTACCATACTCTTCAGACTGTTTCAAGAGATGAGCCAAGAAATGTATCAGATGCGGCAGGTCTGTATGACATACAGTGGGAGACCGGACAGTCATTTAACATATACAGCACTTCATTAGGCGGAGAGTTAAAGGGACTTATTGATATAAGAGACGGATGTAATGGTGAGATTGAAAAATATGCCACAACAACTGACGATGATGGCAATGAAACATATAAGACAGATGCAGAGGGTAATATCCTTACTGATACAGTAAGTAAGGTGGACAGCAATACTAATTATAAGGGAGTTCCTTATTATCAGGCACAGCTTAACCAGTTTATACAGACATTTGTATCATCAATCAATGAGATTCTTACAAAGGGTGTTACATCAGATGGATCGGCAAGCGGAATTCCACTTTTTGTAATGTCAGATGGAAGCAAGGCTCTTACAGCGTCAAGTGTAACAGTTAATCAGGATCTTATTGATAACGCGGACCTTCTTGCTACCAAGTACAAGGAAAGCGATGGAGAAGCCAATACAAGCCTGATTGTAGACCTTATCAATTCTAAAGATGCTAAGATATATGACGGAGGTACGGGAACATATTTCCTCGAAAGTATTGTCAGTGATATGTCAATAGATGCAAGTAAGGCAATTAATTTTACAAAGAATTACAACAATCTTAAGACAACTATACAGAATCAGAGATTATCTGTAATGGGTGTTGATACAGATGAAGAAGCTATGGATCTTGTAAAGTTCCAGCAGGCATATAATTTAAGTTCGAAGATGATGACTGTCATGAATCAGTTATATGACAGACTTATTAATAATACAGGTGTATAAAACAGTAAAAGAATTCTTCTCCTCACCATAGGGGCGGTTTTTGATTCGCGATATAAGGAGGCACAATATGCGTATTACTAACCAGATGATGGTAAACAGCTCAATATCCAATATTCAGGGAAATAAGAGCCAGCTTAATGATTTAAGTACACAGCTCTCAACACAGAAAAAGATTAATAAGCCTTCTGATGACCCTATTATAGCCATCAGGGCATTGAGACTGCGTTCAAGTCTTGATGAGGTAACACAGTATCTTGGAAAGAATATTCCTGATGCATCATCATGGTTAAGTGTAACTCATGATGCATTAGACGAAAGCAACAAGATTATACAGGATCTGTATAATTACTGTGTGCAGGGCTCTACGGATTCATATTCAGAATCTGAGCGTAACACTCTTGCTGAAAGTCTTAACAAGCTGGTGGAAGCTTATTATGAGCAGGGAAATGTTGATTATGCCGGAAGATATGTATTTACAGGACATGCTACAGATAAGCCTCTGACATATCAGTCAGATGAAACTGCTAAAGATGTTGATTATACAATTACACAGAACTTTACAAGGGAGGATTTATCTAATAAGACAGCATACACTAATGCATATACTAATGACGATATTATCAATCTTAATGTAAAGACAGACGCTAACGGAAATATAATCACACCTAATATAACAGATGTACACAGAATCCAGCTTGCATATGACGAGATTAACGGAAAAACATTTTCAATGAGCATGGGAGATAATAATTCTGCCAATATAACTATTGCTGATGATGGGAGTGTTACTGTAGATGGAGGACTTACTGTTCCGGTAACTGATGCAGACGGTAATACAGCTGATACAGCTGTAAATGTGGTTACAACGACAGATCCTAATTATGTTCCGGGAGAGAATGAGATTGCAATTAACTCAACAACAGGCGAGCTTCTTCTTGGTGAGAATGTATACAAGTCAGTGTATGCTGATAATGCATTTTCAGTGACATACGAGAAGAGCAATTTTATAAAGGGTGACATTGACCCGACAATGTATTTTAACTGTGTTGATAATAATACAGGAATTGAGTACAACAAGCAGAGTGAGGATATTGAATATATCATTAATTTTTCACAGAAGATTAAGGTTAATACAGAAGCTGATGAAGCTTTCAATATATATCTTGGAAGAAATGTTGATGACCTTGTCAATGCGGTACAGAATGTCCTTGATATTAATGACCAGATATCAAAGATTGAGTCTATGCAGAAGGAAGGACAGTACAGCGATGAGGCTTCACAGAAGAAGTTAAGTGATATTATGGAAGGCCTTACAAAGCAGAGAGATTTTGCAAAATCTAAGATGAAAGATGCTTTTGAAGCAGGAATCGGACAGATGCAGGGCTATCAGGAGCAGGTATCTAATGCGAAGGCTGATGTAGGAAACAGACAGATAAGACTGGATCTTACGAAGACACGACTTACAGAACAGAAGACTAATTTCACTGATCTTAAGTCTCAGAATGAAGACATTGATCTGGAAGAGATTGTTGTTACATATACATCAGCACAGCTTGTATATCAGGCAGCATTATCAGCTGCGAGCAAGGTTGTTCAGCAGACACTGCTTGATTTCCTTGGGTAGCCAGCATAAGAGAGGAATACAGTGAGGCAGGCTGAGAGTTAAGCTGTATAAACAGCATTGACAGATAAAGGATAGAATTAAGATTTGGAGGTTTGACATGAAAGTACAGACTAAATGGTTTGGAGAGATTGAAGTTAGTGATGATAAAATCATCACATTTGACAAGGGAATCATTGGATTTGAGGACTGGAAGAAGTATACTCTTGTGTATGATGCAGAGAAAGAGGAGAATATATCAATTATATGGCTTCAGGCGATTGATGAGCCAACACTTGCACTTCCTGTCATGAAGCCGGAATTCGTGTATGAGACATATGATCCTGTTGTTGAGGATGAGCTTCTTAAGTCTCTCGGAGATGATATACAGGATGATAATATCAGAGTGTACTGTGCGCTCACGGTACCACAGGATATTACTAAGATGACAATTAATCTTAAAGCTCCTATTATTGTTGATTTTGATACGATGAAGGGAATACAGCTTATAGCAGATAATTCTGAATATAAGGTAAGATATCCTATATACGATATTCTAAAGAAGGAGGAGAACTAATATGCTCGCATTATCAAGAAAGAAAGACGAAGCAATCATTATTAACGATGATATTGAGATTACTATAATTGAAATCAAGGGCGATCAGGTAAAGCTTGGCATATCAGCTCCTAAGTCAGTACCTATATATCGTAAGGAAGTGTATGCACAGATACTTGATTCTAATAAGGAAGCAGCAAGTTCGGTTGATGTTAAGTCTCTTAACCAGTTATTTAAGAAATGATTTGTTTTATTTGTGTATATTTTTGTCCAAAGGGTTAAATTTTACTTAACATTTTCCGATATATGCAGTACAACATGAATGTAACTACAGGATAAAGTTTTGTTTTCACACGGAGGTGGAATTGTATCATGGGAATGGAAGTTAATGGAGTAGCGGCAGCGTCAAGCTATCAGAGCCAGAATTCACAGGCTGCTAAGCCGGTATCACAGGTAAGCAGTGTTACATCAGCTACAGATAAGAGCAATGAGGTTGTTGTTGATTCAGCGAAGTCAGCAGCATCTAATGTAGCAGTTTCTGTAGGACAGGCAGCAGACAGTGAGAAGAATGGCAGCAACGCTAATGACAATGACAAGGCAAAGAAGCAGGCTGAATCTATGGCTGACGTTAAGGATATAAGGAAAGTCCTTAACAACAATACAATTGCAGAATTCGGCTACAACGAACCAACTAACAGAATCACAATTAAGATTAAAGATAAAGATACAGATGAAGTTATTAAAGAGATACCTTCAGAGAAAGCTCTTGAGATGCTTGCCAAGGCATGGGAGCTTGCAGGTATCATGGTAGATGAGAGGAGATAAGCTATGGCAATAAGACTATCTGGTATGGTATCGGGTATGGATACAGAATCACTTGTTTCAGCACTCGTATCATCATATAAGTTAAAGAAGGATAATCTTGTTAAAGCTCAGACTAAGCTTTCATGGAAGCAGGAAAAGTGGAAGACCATGAATACAAGTATTTATGGCTTTTATAGTGGAAAGCTTTCAAGTGCAAGATTTTCTACAAGTTATAATCTGAAGACATCAAGTGTGTCTAATGATAAGTATGCCAAGGTAACAGCAAGTTCATCTGCTGTTAATGGTACACAGAGACTTAAGGTTAAGCAGCTGGCGTCAACAGGATATCTTACAGGTGGACAGATTAAAGCTGCTGATGGAAGCAAGATTACAGGTGATACTAAGATATCAGACATAGTTGGAACAACAGATGGTTCTATAAGTTTTAAGACTGCTTCTGGAACCAAGAGTATTGATATAACATCAGATATGAATGTTAACCAGTTCGTATCTAAGTTAAAGGAAGCTGGCGTTAATGCAAGTTTTGATGAGAATAATGCAAGATTCTTTATAAGTTCTAAGGAGTCAGGCAAGGATAACGATTTCTCACTTGTGGCTAATGACTCTAACGGACTTAATGCATTACAGAAGCTTGGAATATATACAGTTAATGATACTGATTCAGCAGAATACAAGAGACTGGCAGCTTTAACAGAGGGCAGTGATGCATATAATACAGAACTTGAAGGTATGTATACTAAGATTACTGCCAAGGATACAGCGAAGAGTTATGCTGATAAGTATAATGCAGCCAAGGATAAGCTTGATGCACTGGCAGCAGATGATACTTGGGATCATTCATTGACATTAGATGAATATGTCGCAAAGCTTAAGACAGAGACACCAGATATTCTTAATGCTTATGATAAGTATAAGAAGGAAAAGGTGGATTCAGAGGGCAATACAGTTAAAGATTCTGATGGCAAAGTTGTGTACGAATATGACACAGAGGCTATGGAAAAAGATGGTGTCAAGGATGAATATGAGGCTGCGGTAAAGAAAAAAGCGTCTAATGAATCACTGATTAAGGTGTATGATGATAATTCCAAGGTTATACGGGATACTAAGGATTATGTGACAATCGGCGATGATGGAAAAGCTGTGGCAGATGCTTCTAATGCCAATGTATTACAGGAAGTAAGCGATACTAATGCTGACAGACAGGCTAAAGCTAAGGCACTGCTTGACTCTAAGATTGCAATGGCATCAAATGTTACTGGTAGTGCATCATCTTCGGGTGCTGTCAGAATAACAGGACAGGATTCAGAGATTGAGCTTAATGGGGCAACATTTACTAACAACTCTAATAACTACTCAATCAATGGTCTTACAATTGAGGCAATGGAAGTTACTGGTAATGATGAAGTAACTATTACAACCAACACAGATGTAGATGGTATATATGATATGATTAAGGGCTTCCTTAAGGATTATAATGACCTTGTCAAGTCTGTAGATGTTGCCTACAATGCGGCAAGTTCTAAGGGATATGAGCCTCTTACAAGTGATGAGAAAGATGCAATGTCTGATGATGAGGTTAAGAAGTGGGAAGAAAAGATTAAGGATTCACTTCTTAGAAAAGATTCAACACTTGGAAGCGTACTTGATACTATGAAGAATGATATGGCAAGATCATTCAAGGTGGGAGATAAGTCATATTCACTTTCTAGTTTTGGAATAGCTACACTTGGATATTTTAATTCTCCAGAGAATGAAACAGGTGTATATCATATTGATGGTGATAAGGATGATTCTAAGACATCAGCTAATACAGATAAACTGAGAGAAATGATAGCAAGTGACCCTGATGCGGTTATATCATTCTTTTCACAGTTATCTACACAATTGTATACTGATCTTGGAAAGAAGATGGCAGCATCATCAACAAGCAGTGCTTATACTATATATAATGATAAGCAGATGAATACACAGTATTCAGAGTATAATACTAAGATATCAGAGGCAGAAGATAAGGTTACTACATGGGAAGATTATTATTTTAGTAAGTTCTCAGCAATGGAATCAGCTTTGGCTAAGATGAATGCGCAGTCATCATCGTTGACAGGTTTATTCAGTTAATTATAGAATATATTAAATTATGGGATATCCATATATCATGGAGGAGTTATGGCATTTAATCAGAATATCGCACAGGAGTATAACCGTAATAAAATTCTTACAGCAAGTCCGGCAGAGCTTACACTTATGCTTTATGAAGGGGCAATTAAATTCTGTAACATTGCATTAATTGCTATAGAGAAGCAGGACTATGAAAAAGCAAATATTAATATTAAGAAAGCTGAGAACATAATAACGGAGTTTAAGGTGACACTTAATCATAAATATCCGGTTGCTAAGGATTTTGAAAATGTATATAATTATATATATTCATTATTGGTTGATGCTAATATTAAAAAAGACACTGAGATACTTAATAAGGCACTTGATGAAATCAGGGGCATGAGAGATACATGGAAAGAAGTTATGAACCGAACAAGGTCAATGAATAAGTAGGAGACAGATATGACTACTAATTATCTTCAGATTATGATAGACAGTCTTAAGAAGAAGAAGGATATTCTTGATAAGATTATAGTTCTTAATGAGACTCAGAATAAGATACTTTCTAATACAGAGTTTGATCATGACATATTCGAAAATAATATGCATGAAAAGGGTGAATGCATTGATGAATTGGAGAAGCTTGATGAAGGCTTTCAGAGTGTATTTGACCGTATTAAGGAAGAACTCAGCGATAATAAACAGATGTATTCTGATGAAATCGAAACTATGAAGACACTTATTAAAGCAGTTACAGAACTTGGCGCTAAGATAGAAGTTCAGGAAGCTCGAAATAAGGTTAAGGTTGAGGCAATGTTTCGCAGGGAACGTCAGGAGCATAAGGAAGCTAAAAGAAGTGCTTCAATGGCGAAGTCATATTATCAGAATATGAGCCGTGTAAGTGATGAACCTCAGTTTATGGATACGAAGCAGTAAAATTTTTTTAAAAAGTTATATTACGGACTAAAGTTTTGGTACTAAGGTCCGATATATAAAGTACAAGGGAACAGAAAGTTTCCTGTAAACCATAACCAGATGCAGCAGGGACGCTGTATCACAATATAATTTCAAGGAGGAAAATATTATGGTAGTACAACACAATTTAGCAGCAATGAACACAAACAGACAGATGGGTGTAGTTACAAGCTCACTCCAGAAGTCAACAGAGAAGTTATCTTCAGGTTACAAGATTAACCGTGCCGGCGATGATGCAGCTGGTCTTTCAATCTCAGAGAAGATGAGAAGCCAGATTAGAGGTCTTAACAAGGCATCTGATAATGCACAGGATGGTATCTCTCTTATCCAGGTAGCAGAAGGTGCCCTTAACGAGACACATTCAATTCTTCAGAGAATGAATGAGCTTGCAACACAGGCAGCTAATGATACTAATACAGCAACTGATAGAACTGCTATTGATGCTGAGATGAAGCAGCTTACATCTGAAATTGACAGAATCAGAAAGACAACACAGTTCAATACTCAGAATCTGTTAGATGGTAGCTTTACTAAGAAGAATCTTCAGGTTGGTTCACTCTCAGGTCAGACTATTCAGATTAGTATTGGAAATATGGATGCAGCAACATTATTTGGTGATGTTGCCAACATTAATGTAACTGATAATGAGAAATCTGGAAATTCTATGTCTATAATTCAGAAAGCTATAGACACAGTATCAACTCAGAGATCTACACTTGGTGCTCTTCAGAACAGACTTGAGCATACAATCAACAACCTTGATACAACAAGTGAGAATACATCATCAGCAGAGTCACGTATTCGTGATACAGATATGGCAGATGAGATGGTACAGTACAGCAAGAATAATATTCTTTCACAGGCTGGACAGTCAATGCTTGCACAGGCTAATCAGCAGACACAGGGAGTTCTTTCACTTCTCGGATAATTATTACTACTATAAGCAAAGAGGCTGGTGTGTAACACCAGCCTTTTTTGCTTATAATTTATATATAAGTTGATGATTGCAGGTATATATTGAATTATTATATATTACTAATAGAATGAGAGAGAATTATGCAATTTGATAGAAGTTTTTTTGAGGATGAAATAAGAAGTGGATTTTACGTTACTGCTGAGATGAAACAGGCATGGGCATCACAGCTTGAAGTATGGGAGGATTTTGACAGGGCTTGCAGAAAAAATGGGATAACATATTTTGCTGATTGGGGAACTCTTTTGGGTGCAGTCAGGCATGGTGGTTTCATACCTTGGGATGATGATATGGATGTATGCATGAAAAGAGAAGATTATAATAGATTTAATCTGATAGCAAAGGATATAATGCCTTGTGGATATGATGTGTATAATATATATAGTGATGAAAATAATGACAATATGCTTACAAGAATAATCAATGGAAGAAATATAAGCTTTAGTAAAGAACATCTTGAAAAATATCACGGATGTCCATATATAGCTGGATTAGATATATTTCCGTTAGATTATATAGCTCCACAACAGGAGGATGCTACATTTCAGGAGAAAATTATTCGTATAGTCATAAGCGTGAGTGTATTTATAAAAAAACATAAAGATGAGTTGAAAAATGAAGAAAATCTGGAAATTAAAAAGGAATTGGAATCGTATGTTAAACAGATAGAGCAACTGTGTGCCGTTACATTTGATAGAAATAAAGATATTCAACAGCAGATAAGGATGCTTATAGATAGACTATGTAGTTTATATGAGGGAAATGAAGCGGAAGAGATAGCACCTTTACTTCTATGGATGGAGAAGAAAGAGTTCAAATTCCCAAAAGCAGTGTACACTGAACCAGTAATGCTTAAATTCGAGAATATATATGTGCCGGCTCCCTGTGAGTATGATTATGTTCTAAAAAAAGAATATGGTGATTATCATAAAGTTGTGCTTGAGTCAGATGATGCACATGAATATCCGTATTACTATAAGTATAAAAAGTTCCTTGCAGATAATGGGATAGAGATATGTACATTCAAAATGAATATGACAGAATATGACAAGTTCATGAATAATATACATGAAGAACGAAAGAAACGCAGATTAACAAAAAAGGATAATAAAAAAAAGATACTTTTTATGCCATTCAAAGCTCAAAATTGGAAAAATATGGAGCCTTTATGGCGTAAATATATAGAAGATGCTAATAACGATGTGATTGTTATGCCAATATCATATTACTACAAGAATATAGATGGAACAGTTGAACAGTATATTGAAAATGAAAAGTATCCTGAATATATTCATGCTATATCCGAGGATGATTATGATATTACTACTTGTTATCAGGATGAAATAATTATTCAGAATCCGTATGATGAGTATAATGTTGCGACAACTGTGCACCCACAGTATTATGCAAAAACTCTAATTCAAAATACGGATAAACTTATATATGTTCCGTGGTTTGTAACAGATGAAATACAACAGGATGATATGCGTTCAGATAAGAGCATGGATGCATATGTTAATGTGCCTGGGGTTGTATATGCAGATGAGGTGATAGTCCAATCTGATAATATCAGAAATCTTTATATAAGAAAATTAGCTGGTATATATGGAGATGAAACTACATCAATATGGGAAAATAAGATAATAACAGAGATATAGGATGGAGAAAAAATGCATATCAATGATGAACAGATATCGATGAGTCAGGATGAAATTGTATCATGTGTGACAGAATTATTAGATGGAATTGATAAAAATGAATTATCAGATTTATATGAATTTAAAAAATATAAATATAAACATCTTGTTGCACTTTTTTTGTCAAAGAATATTATAAGTGGAGGAAATGAACTTTATAGATATGTATATAAAATGGTAAATGATTTAGCATGCAAAACAGTGAATGGCAAATATAAAAATAATGAAAAGGTAAAGGTATGTTTTCTGGCAATATCTGCTGCAGAATGGCCAGCAGAGAGATTGTATAAATATTTAGATAATGATGAAAGGTTTGAGGTGAAGGTTATACCAGTTCCATTAATTGGAAGAGATCCAGAAGATAGAAAAAGAATGTATAATCAGACATATTTATTTTTTCATAATGAAGGATATCAGGTTGAGAAAATATATGATACCGATACAGGAGAAGTCAGAACATGGGATGACATAAATTGGAAGCCTGATATTGTTGTACATGTTAGTCCCTGGTATTTAGATATTGTAAAATGTTACCAGATAACAGAATTGCCATTATCTGTGATAAATATATATATATCTTATGGATTAAGCGTTGCAGGTTTAAATAATAATAAATATGAAATACAGTGTCAGTGTGATAAAGAATTTATGAATCTTATGTGGAGAGTTTATACTGAGACACCTAAAAATTATAATAATTTTGTGCAATTTCAGACTTTGAATGCTTGTAATGTAAGATATAGTGGATATTGTAAAATGGATTATTTTTATGAGGAGCATAAATATGATGAAAATTATATCAGAAATATGTGGAAGGTGCCTGTCGGAAGAGATGAAAAGGATTTTAAGAAAGTAATAATAGCACCTCATTTCACGGTAGGAAATACATCGTTATTAAAATTGTCTACGTTTGCAGATAATATGTTTTTTTGGAGATTTATTGCCAAAAAATATAGTGATAAAGTTTTATTTGTATTCAAACCACATCCAAATCTTAGAAATAATCTGATAATAAATGGATATATGGAATCTGTAGATGAATACGACAGATATCTAGATGATTTAAGGAAATTAAATAATTTTTCAGTAATGGAAGAAGCAGATTATCTTACATTATTTGACACATCGGATGCTATGATTACTGATTCGGCGTCTTTTATAGGAGAGTACATATATACAGGAAAACCATTGCTTCATCTTACCAGGCCAGAACAGCAATATAATGCACTTGGATTGGAATTGCAGAAAGCACATTATCATGTGTCTGGAAAAGATTATATTGGAATTGATGAATTTTTATATGATGTTGTTATATCTGGAAATGATACAATGAAGGAGAAAAGGAAACAGGTATATTTAGAAGAACTTGATTATGTTGAAAAGAATGGGAAGAAAGCAGCACAATATATCTATGATGATATTATAGATAATCTGTTTAAAAATGCCTGAGATTATGCATATAGCTTATCTATATAAAAGAAAATACTGTTGTAAAGAGGGTAATGTTAAAATATATGATTATAATTGATATATTATCTCCTGTTGGAGGAAAGAAGGGTGGAATTGAAAATGTAATAAAACAGTGGACGGAAAATCTTCCATTGATGGGATTTGAGGTTAGAGTAATACATATGTCACCAGGAATTAAATATTTAAATGGATATGATAAAGCATATGCATTTAACGATGGTGGGAATAATGATATAGATCAAAAACTGAAGCTTTTTGTTCGAAATTATGCGGGTTTTATTCTAAAATATGGAATGCCTGATATATGTATAGCAATTAACTGGCCAGTAATGAGTGTGGTAGCGGATACTGTTAGAAAAATACTTAAAGTAAATTTTAAAGTTATATCATGGGTACACAATTCTATAATAGAATATAAACATGCAGGTTTAGGTGGAGTTGATGAGATGTTGTGTGCTGATGCGCATTTGTGTATTAGTAGAAATAATGAGAAAAATTTACTTAACAGGACAAAGAAAGAAAGTGTGTATTATGTTGGAAATCCAGTTAAAATGCAGAAATTTATAGAGAGAACAAATGGGGAAAAACAACTGTGTTACGTAGGAAGACTTCAGGAAATTAAGAGGGTAGATATTATTTTAGAAGCATTATATAGAGCACATAATAAATGGAATCTGAGAGTTGTTGGTGATGGAGAATCATTGCAGGAACTGATTAAAATAACCGAATATTTAGAATTGCAGGAACAAGTTGAGTATATAGGATGGAAAGAGAATCCATGGGAGTATTGTAAAGATGCATGTGCATTAGTTGCAGCATCAGAGTATGAAGGGTATATGCTTACGGGAGCAGAAGCAATGTCTATGGGATTAACAGTAATATCTACGCCGGTTGAGGGATTGATAGATTATCTTATACCAGGCAGGAATGGATATTTGTTTGAAAAGAATAATGCTAAGGAATTAGCGGCAATTCTCGATTATTTGTATGAAGGAAAACTTCCTTTATGTGATAGACGAGAATGTAAAAAATCGGTTGAAGAATTAAAGGATACATATTATTTTGAAAAAATAAAAAAAATTATGGAGGAAGTAATGGATACATGAACAGAGTGTTGACATTTGGAGTGTATGATTATTTTCATCTTGGCCATCTGAGATTGTTCAAACAATGCAAAGAATATGGAGATTATCTGATTGTTGCTGTACAGGATGGGAACTATATAAAAAAATATAAACCAGATGCTAATATATTATATTCAACAGAGGAAAGGGTTGAAATAATAGAGGCATTAAAAGTGGTAGATAGAGTGGTTGTATATCAAACTGTATGTACAGATTTTCTTGAAACAATAGATTTTGAAGTGCTAGCTCTAGGAGAAGATCATGTAGGAGAGAGATTTGACAAGATTGTAGAATGGTGTGATACGAATGAAAAGAAGGTTGTCAGATTAAAACGAACGAAAGGTATAAGTTCAACAATTGTAAAGGACAGAGTAAAATCATTAAAATAAAGGGAAACAGCCATGACAGAAGAATGAAAGTAGATGGTACATACAATAAAACAAATTTGGGAATAATTTTTAATCTGCGATTATATATTTGATTGCATTAATTAAATTATAAATAAAAGGTGAATTGAATAAAATGAGAGTTAATGAAAAACACGTGAATATTGATTATCAGAAGACTAAAGATTTTTTCAAACACAGAGCAGAAAAGTTTCAAGAAAATAACCCATATTCCGTAACGATGTATCAGGATAATAATAAGGAGTTGGTAAGAGAACGAAATGAATATGAAACTGAAAAATTACTTTCTCTACTTAGTATAGATAAAGAGTCTGAAATTTTAGATGTGGCATGCGGTATTGGAAGATGGGCTGATGCAATTAAAACAGAGGTGAAGAAATACTGTGGCATTGATTTTAGCGATGAATTAATCCGAATTGCAACTGAGAGAAATAAAAGAGATAATAATTATTATTATGTGGGTTCAACAAGTCAATTGGAGAAAATAATAAAACAAAAAAGGAAAGGAAAATTTAACATAGTTTTAATTGTCGGAATTATGATGTACTTGAACGATAATGATGTGATTGAAATGCTACAGCAAATTGAGAGGTGCTGTGAAAAGGAAGCAGTTATACGCATCAGAGAACCTATTGGGATTGAAGAACGCCTGACTTTAAAAGATTATTATTCAGATGAATTGAAGTGTGATTATAATGCAATATATAGAACAAGAGATGAAATAAAAGAAATTTTAAAAGATACATTATTGAATAAAAATTTTGCTATAGAAACAGAGAGATTCCTGTTTGAAGCTGATGAGTTAAATAATGATGAGTTAAATAATAGGAAGGAAACAAAACAATATTATTATATTTTAAAAAGAAAATGATAAATAGGGGTTAAGTATTTAGAAATGAGGTCGATAAATAATACATAAGTGATAAACAGATAACAATAAAAAATCATGTTTATTATCCGATATAAAATGGAGTTATATATATCAAGGAGGAATTAATTATGGTAGTACAGCATAACCTTTCAGCAATGAACACAAACAGACAGATGGGAATGGTAACAAGTGCCCTTCAGAAGTCAACAGAGAAATTATCATCAGGATATAAGATTAACAGAGCAGCAGATGATGCAGCGGGTCTTTCAATCTCAGAAAAGATGAGAGCTCAGATGAGAGGTCTTGATAAAGCATCTGACAATGCACAGGATGGTATCTCACTTATTCAGGTAGCTGAAGGTGCTCTTAATGAGACACATTCAATTCTTCAGAGAATGAATGAGTTAGCAACACAGGCAGCTAATGATACTAATACAGCAACTGATAGAACTGCTATTGATGCTGAGATGAAGCAGCTTACATCTGAAATTGACAGAATCAGAAAGACAACACAGTTCAATACTCAGAATCTGTTAGATGGTAGCTTTACTAAGAAGAATCTTCAGGTTGGTTCACTCTCAGGTCAGACTATTCAGATTAGTATTGGAAATATGGATGCAGCAACATTATTTGGTGATGTTGCCAACATTAATGTAACTGATAATGAGAAATCTGGAAATTCTATGTCTATAATTCAGAAAGCTATAGACACAGTATCAACTCAGAGATCTACACTTGGTGCTCTTCAGAACAGACTTGAGCACACAATCAACAATCTGGATACAACAAGCGAGAATACTTCAGCAGCAGAGTCTCGTATTCGTGATACAGATATGGCTGATGAGATGGTACAGTACAGCAAGAATAATATTCTTGCACAGGCTGGACAGTCAATGCTTACACAGGCTAATCAGCAGACACAGGGTGTACTTTCATTATTACAGTAGAACATATGATACATTAAGTTTATTTGCTGATATCAAACAAATTACTGATTGTTTGATATCAGCTTTTTTATTAATGTTTGAAGATTAGGACAATTTATGGGGAAAATATTATTTTATCAATGGAATGCATTCATGCAAAGGGGTATTGAGGATGCTCTTAAAGCATTGCATATAGATTATGATACCTACTATGATATTCCCAAAAATTGGGATAAAGATGTTGCGTTTTCTAATAGATTTATTAAGAAAATTGAAAAAGAAAATTATTCGAAGATATTATCAGTTAATTTTTTACCATTAATTTCAGATATATGTGAGAACAGAAAGATAAAGTATATTTCGTGGGTATACGATTCACCATTGCATATTAGAAGAAAAAATGCTCTGAAAAATGCATGTAACACAATATACTTCTTTGATCGTGTTCAGGCGGACACCTACAGACGAGAAGGAGTAGAGGGAGCCAGATATTTGCCACTTGCATCTAGTCCGAAGGTGTTTGGAATAGGTGAAACTGTATCTGATAATATAGAGTACACATCGGATGTGGCTTTTCTTGGACAATTGTATAAATCTGAATTTTATGATATAGCTGGTGGATTAAGTCAATATAATCGAGGATACCTGGAAGCTGTTATGGATGCACAAATCGTAATGCCACAAGGATATATTGTGGATGAGATGTTGGATTCTGATGCTATGGGCAGTATAAATAAAGATTTTCTAAAAAAAAGCAATGGAACATATATGGTAACAAAAGAGGAATTATCGTATACTCTTGCTAAAGAGATTACTGGAAGATTGCGTGTCACTGCACTTTCTGTGCTTCAGAACAGATTTGATGTGGATGTGTATTCTGGTGATAGATCAGAACAGCTTAATAAAGTGAATTACAAAGGATACGCAGATTATTACAACAGAATGCCAGAAGTGTTTACGAGAAGTAGAATAAATCTTAATATGTCACTATGCACTATCCAGTCGGGGATTCCATTGAGAGTGATTGATATTATGGCCTGCAGAGGGTTTGTTATTTCTAATGCGCAGCCTGAGTTGTATGAATATTTTGTTCCGGGTCAGGATATTGAAATATATGAAGATATTCCAGATCTTGTATATAAGGTAAGATATTATCTGGAACATGAAGAGCAACGAAAACAAATTGCAGAGAATGGATATAAAAAGATATGTGCAAAATTTAATTTTGAAGACAGGGTAAAGAGAATGTTAGAAATCTAAAGTGTAAATATCAGGAGGAATACTATGGATTTTAATAAATATGGATACAATGGATTTGACCCAAAACCCCAATTTAATACAAAGTTTTACAAAGGAGAGGATTTGTACTCTGATGGGGATATAGAAGATGAGGTTATTAAAATTATTGCTAAAAATGAAACAACTGACTATGAAAGATACATAAATGAGAACTACTCATGGCCAGTTTTTTATCATTTGACTAGAATAAGACAGAATTTGCTTAACTGGTATCCGTTTAATGAAGATGCAGATGTACTTGAAATTGGTTGTGGTATGGGAGCAATTACAGAATTACTCTGTAAAAAATGCTCAAATGTTACAGCTGTTGAATTGTCTAAAAGAAGAGCAACCGCTACATACTTAAGATGTAGGGCATATGAAAACCTTGAGATAATTGTTGGAAATCTAAATGATATCGAATTTGATAAAAAATATGATTATATCACTCTTATAGGCGTGTTAGAATATCAGAATAATTATACATCATCTGAGAATCCGTTTAAAGATTTTTTGGTTAAAATTAAGAAATTACTCAAGCCAGATGGAAAATTGCTTATAGCAATCGAAAATAAATATGGATTGAAATACTGGTGTGGAGCGCCAGAAGATCATAGTGGAATACCCTTCGATGGAATTAATGATTATAAATATAGCAATATTGCAAGAACGTTTTCTAAGAAGCAGTTGGAAAACATTATTAAACAGTCAGGGTTTGATAAAACATTTTTTTACTATCCGTTGCCAGATTATAAGATGCCACAGGTTATATACTCAGATGATTATCTCCCGTTAAATGGATCAGTTGATAACTGGATTCCTTATTATCAGCCTAATAATAAATCAATGATATCAGATGAAGAACACCTTTATAAGGATTTAGTAGATAATGGTGTGTTTGAATTCTTTGCAAATTCATTTCTGGTAGAATGTACAGGAACTAATATTGAAGTTGGTAGAGTATCATATGCAGTTGATAGTCCATTTAGAAAAGCAAAATATAGCTTAATTACAGCATTTTCAAAAGAAAAAGGCTTTTACAAAAAGGCAGAAGATGTAAGTAGGTCATTGCTGTATCAGATTAAAGCTAATCATGATGATATAGCAAATCATGGGATTAATATCTGCAAAACACAGGTAGATGGCAATATTTTGTATATTGAAAGAGCAACTGGGAAACCGCTTACAGATATTCTTATAGAGGCATACGATAGTGGTAACAAAGAGAAAATATATGGATTATGGGATAGAATCTATGATGAAATTAAAAGAAGTTCTGAGACAGCAAATGAATTATCTACAAATTCCGACTTCGCGAACACTCCAAAGTTAAATCATGATGATAAAATAATGTTGAATGCATATATTGATATGATTCATAAGAATTGTTTTATAGATGAAGAGGGGAAGTTTAAATGGATAGATCAGGAGTGGTGTGTTAAGAATATACCAGCAAGTTATTTGCTATACTATAATATATTAGAATTATATATGTCAAACAGGTATTTAAATACAATTGTTTCGTTTGATGAAGTTATGGAATATTATGGATTGAAAGACAATGTAGATTATTATACAGTAATAAGGGAACAGATAATGAATGAAATTTTTGATGGCTATATCTGCTCTAATTATGCTAAATTGTCAAAAAATGATAATAAGGCAATTGCTGATAATGTTACAATGTTATATCGAAGTATGACAGAAATTAAATTAAACGAAGTAGAATGTAAAGTCAATGAGGTAATTGATAAGTATGGAATAAAAGGAATGATAGAATATGTAAGTTCATTATCAAATGATTCAATACTTAATAATATTCCAGCAGTCCCACAATTTATAGTCAGATATCTAAAAAGCAGTGAAAAAGAAAAGCGTATAATAGAGAATCAAGTTACAAGCTATCAGGATATAAAGGAACAAATCTAATAGAGGAAGAGATGCATGGATAAACAACAATATAAACAATATGTTACTGATTTGCTGAATGAACATAACAGACAGTCAATAGATGAATTAGTTGCATTATATGAGGATGGAGATTTTATCAGGGATTATGCATCAGAGGATACAGAGTTAGGATATATATATATAGTTACATGTATATATCGTGAGGAACATAATGAACATATAAAAAATAATATTATGTCTGTCAGGAGAACAAAAGAAAGACTGATACAAATAATTACATATTGTAAATTTCTATTGTGGCGTATTGAGTTAATGTTCGATGATGAAGCTGTTGTAGAACTGATGAAGTATCTTGATTATGAAAAGCTTTCTGTGATTTTTTTAGTGGAACTGATTAGAATTGGTTCGATAGATAAAATTTCTATGTATATAAAATTAAGTATGCTATATAAGAAACGGATGTTAGATACAAATGCATTTCAATTATTAAGATATGCTAACAATCAGGAACCAGGGAACGAGCAGATAGTATGTATGTTGGCAGATATGTGCATTCAATATGGAAATATTGAATCAGCAAAGAAACTATTAGAAACGATAGAGAAGCCGGGTAGAATCACAGAAGTGTTGTTAAGAAAGGTGTATTCGGATGAATGATAAAAAGATATGTTTTATCATGTGTGTCAATAATGAGATGTATGAAGAAGAATGTTTGTATTATATCAATCATTTAGTGATTCCAAATGGATATGAAATAGATGTTATATCAATCAAAGAAGCAAAGTCCATGACAGAGGGATACAATGCAGCAATGGTAGCTACAGATGCTAAATACAAAATATATATGCATCAGGATGTTTTTTTAGTGAAATCAGATTTTATACAGGATATGTTAGATGTGTTTTCCAATCCAGAAGTTGGCATGATTGGGATGGTTGGAGCTGAGAAATTGTCTAAGGATGGATGTATATGGAATGGTGACAGAGTAGGCAGAATTTATTCGAGTAACATTATAAGTACACATCTATTTGTTGCATCAGATAAGCAAAACAAACCATATACAGAAGTAGAAGTAGTTGATGGACTATTTATTGCGACACAATATGATGTAAAATGGCGTGAAGATATTTTTGATGGATGGGATTTTTATGACATATCACAAAGCAAAGAATTTCATAGAGCAGGATATAAAGTAGTAGTTCCTTATATGGATAAACCATGGTGCCTCCATGATGATGGAATACTTAATCTGGAAAATTATGATAAATATAGGCAAATATTTCTTAAAGAATATAAAAGGTGAAATAATTTCATGAATATATTGATATTTGAATATCATAACTTTGGAATAGAAGATGTAAAAGAGTGCTTTGAAAAAAACGGACATAAGTATAAGATTAAGGAAACAGTGCTTTATCGTGAAGATGTAAGTGATGAATTTGACGAATTGTTTAATGCGGAGTTTGATAAAGGGTGTAATGGTGAGAAGTATGATTGTGTATTCACGTTTAATTATAGTCCTGTTATATCTAATAATTGTAACAGAAGGAATATACCGTATATAGCATTTATATATGATAATCCACAGGTTTTATTGTATTCATACACTATAATTAATAAATGTAATTATGTGTTTATATTTGATAAATTACAATATCAGGAATTTAAAAATGCAGGAATTAATACTGTATATTATGCGCCATTGGCTGTTAACACTGATAGATTGAAGCGAATAACTAGTAATGTGGATGAAAGAGATAAGAATGTTTTATCATGCGATATTTCATTTGTTGGTTCATTGTATGATGAAAAACATAATTTTTTTGACAGGCTGGAGGGAATTAGTGACTATACCAGAGGTTATATTGATGCTGTAATTAAAGCACAGAGTAATATTTATGGATGTTTTTTTCTAGAGAAATTGTTAACGGATAATATTCTTGATGATATGCAAAAAGCTTGTCCTGTAAAGCCAAGTGCAACGGGAGTTGAAACAGTCAGATATCTGTATGCTAATTATTTTCTAGCGAGGAAACTGGCGTCTGATGATAGGAAAGAAACTTTGGAAATGCTTGGAAAAGAATTGGGTAATCAGTATGAAATTAATCTGTATACAAACTGTTCAAAAAGGTACATACAAGGCGTTAATGTTAAAGGACCGGTTGATTATTATGAGTGCATGCCTATAGTATTTAATAATAGTAATATTAATCTCAATATAACACTCAGAAGTATCAAGTCGGGGATTCCATTGAGAGCAATGGATATATGTGGGTCAGGAGGTTTTCTATTATCGAATTATCAGGCGGATTTTTATGATGTATTTGTGCCAGGGGAAGATGTTGTATTATATGATTCATTAGATGAAATGATAAAAAAATGCAGATATTATCTTGGACATGAAAAGGAAAGACAACAGATTGCCGATAATGGATATGGAAAGATAGTTTCTGGACATACATATGATATTCGATTTAAAGAAATATTTGATGTCGTTTTTAATAAAGATAGAGGATTATATTTATGAATAAAATACAAAATGATATGCAAACAATCATAAAGAATGTTGTGGATAAAAAAGATTATTATACAGCTTATGAATCATTATTCATATATGTAAAAACATATGGAATAGATGATTATGTAAAACAATATAAATGGATGGTAAATGAATATGGACCGCAGGTAGCTGTCATATGTCTTGATGGTGAAGAAAGTTCTGTGTGTGAATATATACAGATGCAGACATATAAAAATATTGAGATTATTAGTTTATCGCAGGATGAGACAATTGAAGAGGCAATGGAATATATAAAGACAAAGGAAAGTAAATATGTAACATTTTGGGAAAACAATTATTTATATGACATAAATAAAATAGCAGAAATGATATTTATAATGGAAAGTGGAAGATATGATACTATTGTATCCCCGCGAATGTATGCAGATAAAAATGGTAATATATTTGCTGATAAGGATTATGAATATGATGAGTCATTAAGTGGTGCTGTTATGAAAGGAAAGATACTGGTTAATTATTGTGTTAATAACAATATTAATTTATTTGGTACATTATCATGTTTAATGACAACAAAAGATAATATTAGTAGAACCATTTGGAACGAAGAAAAGTATAAGACAAAAGCAATAAAAAGACTGTCTGTTTTGCTTCATATAATTAATGATGGGATAGTTTATTATATGGAATCACCTTATTTAGCTGTAAAACAAAGGAAGAAATATGATGATAAAAATGAAAAAAAAGAATATAAAAAATTATTAGATGAGCTATCAATAAAATATTTGACAAGTTCTAATAATGTCATTAAGAAATTAAGAAAAGAAATTACATTCTTTTATACAGATAAGGGTGAATATTATAATTTAAAACCAATAGCAGATGAGGCTGAAATAAGAGGATATATAGTACATTTTACATCGGATAAAAAGGAAAAAGCTGAAATAGGAGTGTATTGCCAGCATATTTGTTATCCTGAAAATTCTCAATTTTCCCTGGTGTTATTGCATGATTTGGCTCAAGGGCATAATAGATGGCCAAATCTTTGGGAATTGGAAAAGTGGGATAGATTTGATATAGGTATTGTTCCGGGAAAATCATGGGCTGAAAGATGGAGAAAATGCGCCAGCTTATATTATGTTAATCCGAGATGTGGAACATATGAGTTTGGATACCCCAAAAGTGATTATGTTAATGATACAAGCGTTTCTGAAAGAGCAGCTGAAATTAGAAAAAAATTAAACTTGCCTGATAGATTTACAGTGTTGTATGCACCATCATGGGAAAATGATAATAAAGAAGATGAATTCATTAAAGTGGTAGAACAACTTGATATAAATATGCTTGTAAAGCAATCTGACTGGTCAGAGGCATATCAACATATTATAGATAATATTAAATATATGCGCTCATTACATGAAGGTAAATATGATAATTTATATTATATTGAACCAGAAGAGAGCATCATGACAGCTTTAGCATTATGCGATATGGTTGTTTCTGATGAATCAAGTGTGATGGCTGAGGCACTTATGTTCGGAAAGCCTAGTATTGCGGTGACGGACTGGATGATACCAGATCAGAATCCTCCTAGACCAGCAAGTGTTCCTATGGATTATGTCATAAAATGTAAAAAGAACGATTTAAGAGAGAAGGTTTTATCAGTTATGAATCACTCGGAAGAGTATGAAAGTATATTGCAGAAGGGAAGAGATACATTTAGTAATCAGGGAAATGTATGTAGGGATATAATGGATGCAATAGACTATTATACTCAGGGTGGAACAGAAAAAAGCTTTATGAGCAAGAAGCTTGAGCCTGAATACCAAATGTTTAATATGTGGAATTAAAACAAGTCGTTCCCGCCTATTACTGGGCTGGGAACGACTTATCTATTATCTGGAGCATGCGGATGTCGTAAGTATGGTTATTTACAACGGTTTCATATCCGTGTCTGGCGATTTCATTTCTTTCATCGTCATGATTGAGATAATAAGCACATAATTCTTTGAGATGATTTTCACTTTCATATGCAACAAGGTCTTTGCCTATTTCAAAGAACTCTGGTAATTCTGCCTGATAATTAGTTATAAGGAAGCCTCCACATCCAAGAACATCAAATATTCGGAGAGAAAGACCAGAACGAATGGATTTGGCTGTTATATTTAGATTTATTTTGCTGTTGTGGAATATAACAGGCATTTCAGTAAGTGATTTTGCAAAACCTTTGTTGTGTATATGAGGCATGCTGCTAGTGTCGCTGCCTGTATATATGTCAACATTAAATGAATCAGACAACAGCTTTAAAAGACGCAGCCTTTCCTGTTCAGCAACCTTAACGCTTAAATATTCCTGAGCAAGAAGAGCTTTATTATTGGCACGGTAGCCTTCTGGAAACTCATAGTGATATGGTATACAGTTTAATAATCGTTTTGTCATATCATCAGTAAGCATATCTTCGATAAAATTGTATCCATAGACACCGAGCTGTGCATTGATAATTCCGTCGACATAACCTTTTTCATATTCTGGAAGAATTGCGCGGTTGAAAGGACACTTTTCCTGATATGTGGATCCTATGAAGGATATATCACTTGTAAATTTTCTGTTTTCCTGTGTACTTGCATTCTTTATAACCTCATCGTTACGGCGGATATTAGTTGCAAGTGGAATATGGAAAACATGTCCCTTGTTATAAGGTTCAAATTCATTAAATAACATTTTGTCAAAGAGGAATACTCTGTTAACTGAATTAGATAAAGAATTAGAATATAGTTCAAGTACAGGGCTGTCTACAATGAGACTGATATACACGATATTAACAATCTTGCATACATCAGAAAGCCACGGGAAAAAGTTAATTGTGAATACGAATGTATAATTGTTATTCATTAACTTAGGAGAAACAATTGAAACACATTCACTTGGTGATAAATTTTTATTACTTATTTCAATAGTCTCCTGATCAACATCAAGTCCCAGTCTTTTGAAAGAGTAAATAATATCTGGCTCACATATACTGCCATATCTGTAGAAATATATTTTCATATTTTCAATCTCCTATAATTATAAGGTAGTGTAAAAGTTTATTAGTCTTTTTTTTCAGCAAGTGTTATATATTGAAATGCTTTAAATAAATTAGGATTTTTATGAGAAGATAATTTAGTTAATATGTTGATAAAATCAGTATCATCTTCAGATAACGAAGTTGGTAAATTACACGCATTCATAGCTATTATTTGAAAATTGTTATTTTTATACATTTTTATAATTTCATCGCATGTAAAGAAATGAATGTGAGTTTTGTCTAAAAGTCCTGTATCAGTATATTCAAAATGTCCATCAATAAGTTCGTGTAACACAGAATAATGCATAAGGTTAGGAATGCTGCTTATTATTTTTCCTCTTTCTTTTAAAATATGATGGCAATTATTTATAACTTTAGATGGATCGTGAAGGTGTTCCAATACATCTCCAAATAAAATATAATCGAATTTAATATCGTTCCATATCTCAACGGAATCTTCAATATTAGCAACCTTTACTGAAGCAAGATGGGATGCAATATTGGCAGAAATAGGATTGATATCAATTCCATATAGGTTAGCATTATGGTAAATTTCTTTTATTTTAAGTAAAGTTGCACCGCAATCACATCCAATTTCAAGAATGTTAAGTTTCCTATCTGGGCTTTCATTAATCATGTTGACAAGATTGATGCTTGGAGCTGTATTAATGTAATTCATGTGCCACTTTTTTCGTATGTTGTATGTATCATTGTTTATAATGTGTTCTGTATCATAATATGAGTGATAATTTCCAGTATAATATTGATAAACATTAGTAGCTATGTATGTGAATTGATCTTTTAAAATATTTTTAATAAAAAAGTCAGTGTAACACAATTTATTGGACATTATTTTAGAATCGAAAGGAGTATCTTTTGTGAATAACTTGTGACTAAGTAAAATGGTATCATTTTCTGGCATAATAATTTTCGATAATGTGACATTGTTTTGAATATTATTGTTTACATAATCTAATGCATCAGCGAATGAATTGATGTTACAGTGACATTTGTTGATATCCTGTGGAGCAATAGCAAAAATTCCTTTATCAGGATTTAGTGCATTAGAAATATTATACAGGGTTCCAGGTAGAAGAAAACTATTTGGATCTAATATAAGAATATCGTTATCAGAATCTATAAATTCTGATATACATGTATTTAGAATAGTAGAAAAACCTTCTAGTTTTTCATCACATATAATATAATTTATTTGATTTTGTGACTTAAGAAATTCATTTAAACCATCAGATGAATAGTTATCAACTATAATAATTGAATTTAATGCTACATTGTGAAATGTACATAATTGTTTAATTTGGGATATTAGTATCTCTTTTTGATTATGAGCTATCATTATTATGGAAATATTGTTCATTTGAATCCTCGTATTATATATAAGTCTCTGGTTGTGTTAAAAAGGTTGCAATTAATTATAAAGATGATAATATTATTTATTATTATAACAGTTATTGTACAATATAACAATTGGTGAGAAAAATACGGAGAAAATCATGACAGATAAGAATACATTTTATAATATGTTAAAGAGTAATGCCGAGAGCCAACCAGACGCTGTGGCTATCGTTTATGATACGATGAAGGTTACTTATGCGAAGCTTTTTGGTGATGTGACTAAGAAGGCATTACATTTTCAGAAATTTGAAGGAAAGAGGATTGCAATATTCGGGCCGGCTTCATACAGGTGGATTGTTAATATGTTTGGAACGATTGTTGCGGGAAAGGAGCTTGCACTTGTTGATTTCTTCCTTCCTCATGATTCGAGGGTTGACCTTCTTAAGAAGACGGAAGTTAATTATACACTGACATCTACTAACCAGTATATTCTCTCTGATGAGAATTCTATTATCATATCAAGTGCTGAGAAGGATAATGTTGACGGACTTATCTATGATGAGAATACGCAGGAGGGTGATATTATCATGTTTACAGCTACAGCTAATGAATGTGACAAGCCGGTTGTTCTGTCTGTTGATAATATTCTTAATGCGGTTAAGGCGATAAACAGCAGGGTTGAATGTACAAGTGATGATATTGTGCTTGCACAGATTCCGCTTCATAATGAATTTGGATTTATATACAGTCTCATATGGCCTCTGTATAATGGTGCTATGGTGTGTATAGGCAGAGGCTTAAGACATGTTGATGCAGATACTTATTATTATAATCCAACTATTCTTATAGGTACTCCTTCTATGATTGACTATCAGCGAGCTATAAGTGGGTTTAATAAAGAACTCAATACTATTATTATAGGTGGTGCAAGCTGCCCATTCAGGCTTTTTGAAAATCTCTGTGACAGTGATTTGAAGGTTTATAATATATATGGAATGACAGAGACTTCGGGTTGTGTAGGGGTTAATGAGCTTTACGATGGTTCGTATACTCTTTTTGATAATAATGCAGTATCTATTGCTGATGATGGAGAGATTATTGTAAGTGGACCATGTGTCATGAAAGAATATTATAATGATTCTTTGGCGACTGAAAATGTATTAAAGGATGGAGTATATCATACAGGTGACTACGGAAGAATTAACAGTGCCGGCAGACTTGTTCTGTTGCAGCGTAATCCGGATATTATTCTGTTGCCTACAGGTGAGAAGATAAGCCGTGTAAGAACTAATGAACAGATTACAGCTATTAATGGAGTTGCGGAAGGTTTTATAACATTTTACAATAACAGGCTTACGGCGGTTATTGTGCCAATCGACAAGAGTGCATCAGAAGATATATTTAAACGCCGTATTGATAAGTATAATGAGAAGAAGGGCTACCGCTGGGAGATTCAGAAGATTGTGCTAAGAAAAGAGTCTCTGCCAAGAAAGGCTGATGGAACGGTTGATGAGGAAGCTGTATGTGAGTTTATTGATGATTAATATTAACTTTCCACCAATCCAGTCGATATATATTCTATAAGTTCATAAAGAAAGGTGATTAGAATCATGGATGATTACAGACAGCAGCAGATAGATGTACTTAAAGAAGCTGTTCCTTACAGCGAGAAGCTTATTGGAGCAATAGAGAAAGTCTCAGAAGAACTTTCAGGAGTTCCTTTTCCAGAGACTCATGATGCGGTGAATGTTATTATTGAAGGGCTTAACTGGCTTTTTGAAGTATATAATGGAACTAAGGATATTATTGAGGCTGGGGCAGTTGACGAGGCAGAAGCTAATTCTGGCGTTAAGGAGCTTTCAGAGGCTGTAAAGGCTGATGATGATGTGGCTGTTTCTAAAGCGCTTGTAAGGCTTAGTACATTTGTTAAGCAGTTACATGATGCAGGAAGCAGACTGATTAATGAATAATAAGAAACATAAAGGCATCCGCCGGTTTATGTATTACATGAACCAGACGGATGCCTTATTTTATATTATGGTAGTTAGATATAGCCATTGAACATCATGCCTGAGTAGGCAGAAAGATTATAAGGGTCATTCACAGGCTTATGTGGATTCTTATAAGCGACAATCTTATTGTTTACATAGTTCATAGGGTTGATGGAGATATCATCAGCCTTTCTTTGGATTGATTTCTTGAATGAATCCAAAGCGTTAAATACATCGGAAAGTGTGCCGTCAGAAGCAGCTTTCTGAATAACCACCTTATTAACTTCAAGCGAACCCTCATCACTTACTGTAAGTCCATTGCGTTCAAGCTGTGGCTGGTAAGCCTTCATTATTCTTGAAAATTCTTTCTTTAACTTGGCATTGCCCTCAAACTTATCGTTCTCTTTATCTGCGGCGATGGAAACAAGTCTGTTGTAGCCGGAAACAAGTTCTGTAATGCTTTCTGTGATTGAATCAGCATCATCTTTAAGACTGATGGTTGCCGGCTTGTCAGTTGTATTATGAAATGATATTGCAAATGTTTTGTTAATTGTTATGTCATTCGAAGCAGATGAGCGTTCTTCTCCATTGACAGAAAAGATTGCATTGCTAGGATACTGTGTTACACGGTCAAGACCATATGTTTCAATGAAGTTAGTGTTCTTCTCCATAGTAGGCTCATCAAAACCTTCCACGAAATCAGGATTGTCTGTCTGAATATCGTTATTAGGCCTGATGTTAAATATTGTAGGCTTGATTACACTTACACCTGTCATGTCTGATTCAATGTTCAGCGCAGTATTGCCGAGGCTGTCTTCACTTACAGAAGCATTAAGTCCGATATTGGAACGGTTAATAAGTCTGGCAAGCTTGTTCTGTATGTCAGAATTGCTCTCTTCCTCATCTACATTAAACTGGAATTCATAGGTCAGATTATTGATGTTCAAATCAAATGAATAATCTCCTGGCTTAACTGTGCGGCTGTTAGGCTGCAGATAATGTCCGGTATTAATCTGGCTTGTTGCAAGCTGGCGGACTTCTATATCAAGGCTTGTATCATCGGCAGATGAACTGTCGCCTATAAATGTGGCTGTTACCGCATCAGGATTGTCTGACACTGCTGATTTCTTAAATACCATGCCGTGACCGTCGCTTCCTGAAAGCTCATTGGCAATGTTACTTAATTCTCTGGCATTCTCTTTAAGGTCGATTGCATATTTCTGCGCAGCCTCTGACATATCTGTCTTATATGTAGGAGTCTGACTGTTAGATTTCAGAACTCTGCCATATGTATTCTTTAATTGTGCTTTAGTGTGTGTATCGTACTTTGAGTTAGTCTTATGTCCATACTGGGCAAGATAATAGCTGTACACGCTGCTGATCATAACAGTCACCTCCTTGTCTGTAATAATCGGTAGAAAATGTAAGGAAATCCATTTCCTTATATATATCGTATGTTTTTGTACAAATATTATAATATGAAGTTCATTTTTTGTCACTATATTTTCTTTAAAAAAGTTGTTGACGAGTTGGAATGTACTGTGCTATATTAGAACGGCTATGGAAGCGGTCTTTTTTGCGTGCCTGAATTTCAACAACCCAACATTGATTAGGCGGGCAAAGAAACCAATTGGTGTTTTAACACCTACAAAAATAATAATTGGAGGTGGAAGTTGTGCGAGTAAAGATAACATTGGCATGTACTGAGTGTAAACAGCGCAATTACAACATGACTAAGGAAAAGAAAGCTCATCCAGACAGAATGGAAACAAAGAAGTATTGTAAGTTCTGTAAATCACACACATTACACAAGGAAACAAAGTAATTAGTACAGTGAGGAGTATTTCATGGGTGATACTGTAAAAGCTAAGAAGCAGAAAAAGAACTGGTTCAAAGGTTTAAAAGCTGAATTTTCAAAAATTATTTGGCCAGACCGTCAGTCGCTTACTAAGGAAACTGTAGCTGTATTGGCTGTGTCCGTATTATTAGGTGTAATCATTGCAGTTGTGGATTTAATTGTCCGCTTTGGAATTGAGTTCATTGTAAAATAAGGAATAGGTGATTGTATGGATGACGCAAAATGGTATGTAGTTCACACTTACTCAGGTTATGAGAACAAGGTGAAGGCTAACATTGAGAAGACAGTTGAAAACAGAAATCTTCACGATCAGATTCTTGAAGTTATCGTTCCACTTGAAACAGTAGTGGAGATTAAGGATGGCTCTAAGAAAGCTGCTCAGAAGAAAATGTTTCCTGGATACGTTCTTGTGAAGATGGTAATGAACGACGATAGTTGGTATGTTGTCAGAAACACAAGAGGTGTTACAGGGTTTGTTGGTCCTGGATCAAAGCCAGTACCACTTACACCAACAGAAATTAAGAATCTCGGCATAAGCCTTGAGGAAGAACAGGAAGTTAAGCCTGTTATCCAGTTCGCTGGCAAGGTCGGCGATAAGGTTATGATCCTCTCAGGTGCATGGGAAGATACAGTTGGTGAGATTACCAATATTAATGAGGGCAAGCAGTGCCTTACAATTAATGTTGAGATGTTCGGTCGTGAAACACCGGTCGAGATTGATTTCACAGATGTGAAGTTATTGTAAGAAGCAGTCCCGATCCTGGGACGTGGGAGACCAGAATGAATTTACTGTGTAAATTCATTCACAAGAATTGCACGATGGTCAATTCTTGAAGGATGGATAGCAGGGTAATATTATGATGGTCGCCAATTACCACATTTATTTTTAGGAGGTGCCAAAATGGCAAAGAAAGTAACAGGATATATTAAATTACAGATTCCTGCCGGCAAGGCTACACCAGCTCCACCAGTTGGTCCAGCACTTGGTCAGCACGGTGTTAACATCGTAGAATTCACAAAGCAGTTCAATGCTAAGACAGCAGATCAGGGAGATCTTATCATACCTGTAGTTATTACAGTTTATGCTGATAGAAGCTTCAGCTTTATTACAAAGACTCCACCTGCAGCAGTACTTCTTAAGAAGGCTTGCAACATTAAGTCAGGATCAGGCGTACCTAACAAGACTAAGGTTGCTACTATTAAGAGAGCAGAAGTTCAGAAGATCGCTGAGCTTAAGATGCCAGATCTTAACGCTGCATCTATCGAAGCAGCTACTTCTATGATCGAAGGAACAGCTAAGAGTATGGGTATCGTTGTAGAAGACTAATCTACATTTGATTCATGATTATTGTGGGAGGAAAGATAGAATCCTTCCGATATTACCACTAGGAGGTTTATAATGAAAAGAGGAAAGAAATACGTTGAGGCAGCCAAGAATATTGACCGCCAGACATTATACGAAGCAGCAGACGCTATCTCATTAGTAAAGAAGAACGCTACTGCTAAATTCGACGAGACAATCGAAGCACATATCAGAACAGGTTGTGATGGACGTCACGCTGAGCAGCAGATCAGAGGAGCTGTTGTTCTTCCACACGGAACAGGTAAGACTGTACGTGTATTAGTATTTGCTAAGGGTGCTAAGGCTGATGAGGCTCTTGCAGCTGGAGCAGATTTCGTTGGTGGCGAGGAGCTTATTCCTAAGATCCAGAACGATAACTGGTTCGAGTTCGACGTTGTTGTTGCAACTCCAGATATGATGGGTGTTGTTGGTCGTCTTGGTCGTGTACTTGGTCCTAAGGGATTAATGCCAAACCCTAAGGCTGGTACAGTTACTATGGATGTAACAAAAGCTGTTAATGATATCAAGGCTGGTAAGATCGAGTACAGACTTGACAAGACTAATATCATTCACGTGCCAATTGGTAAGGCTTCATTCACAGAGGAGCAGTTATCAGACAACTTCCAGGCTATTATGGATGCAATCGTTAAGGCTAAGCCATCTTCACTTAAGGGAGCTTATCTTAGAAGTGTAGTTCTCACTTCTACTATGGGACCTGGTGTTAAGTTAAGCACAGCCAAGTATGTGGGTTAATCAGATTTTTGATTAAAAACGGTTGACATTAATATATTTTGATAGTATACTATCAGCTTGTGAGCAGCATTTTGCTGTTAACATAATATTTTGCCGTAGACAGCAGGTCCGGATTCAGTATTACTGATGATGGTTAAAGGTAACACGCCTACCGAGGATTTAAGGATTTGATTAATTATTCCCTCTCTGTCGCTGGCAGAGAGGGTTTTGTTTGTAGGGAAACTATAGACGAATAATCTTCACTTAGGCAAAATCGCTTCTATATGAAGCAAGAATCTAACAGGAGGTAATTATTCATGGCTATTTTAAAGAATGTAGGCCTTAAGACATCTACTATCGATGAGATTAAAGATAACTTTGACGGCGCTCAGGGCGTTGTTGTAGTTAACTACAGCGGTCTTACAGTAGAACAGGATACACAGCTTCGTAAGCAGTTAAGAGAAGCTGGTGTGGTTTATAAGGTTTATAAGAACACTTTAGTAAAGAGAGTTGTTGCTGGAACAGAGTTCGAGCCAATTACTGATGCTCTTGAAGGAACTAATGCTATTGCATTCTGCAAGACAGATGCTACAGCACCTGCAAGAATATTAGCTAACTTTGCTAAGACAGCTAATGCTCTTGAGTTAAAGTGTGGCGTTGTTGAAGGAACATTCTACGATGCAGCAGGTATCGCTACAATCGCTACTATCCCTTCAAGAGAGGAACTTCTTTCAAAGTTACTTGGAAGTATCCAGTCACCTATTACAAACTTTGCTCGTGTTATTAAGCAGATTGCTGAGAAGAACGAGGAAGTTGCTTAATCAGTTTAACACTGAATTAACTATGAAAGCAGCATAGATACTCTTTCAATTTTAGAATAATATTAAAAAGGAGATTATAATAATGACAACACAGGAAATCATTGAAGTTATTAAAGGTTTATCAGTATTAGAGCTTAACGATTTAGTTAAGGCTTGTGAAGAAGAATTCGGCGTATCTGCAGCAGCAGGCGTTGTAGTTGCAGCAGCAGGTGCTGGCGCAGCAGCAGCTGAGGAGAAGACAGAATTTGATGTAGAGCTTACAGAAGCTGGAGATCAGAAGGTTAAGGTTATCAAGGTTGTTCGTGAAATCACAGGTCTTGGATTAAAGGAAGCTAAGGACGTTGTTGATGGCGCACCTAAGGTTGTTAAGGAGCAGGCTTCTAAGGAAGAGGCTGAGGAAATCAAGAAGAAGCTTGAAGAAGTTGGAGCTAAGGTTACTCTTAAGTAATTCACTTGATTGTTCTAATGAATATAATAAGAAAGACAGCGGGCCTTCACGGCTCCTGTCTTTTCTTTTTTCTATAAATCACATCTTTATTTTATTATGCCAGCTATGGCAGAAACACAATTATCTTTATACAATTCTGAATATTCATGGAAATTTTTAAAAATCCCTTGACATATATATATCTTTGATGTACTATGGACAATGCACTATTGTGGTAAATTGTGCTTATTCTTTGCACATTTACTGATAATGTAATATATTAATGTGAAGAAAACTAAGGGGTGAAACGTCAATGGAGAAAAACAGATTACGCCCAATAACGTCGGGCAAGGCAATGCGTATGAGTTTCTCAAGACAGAAAGAAGTTCTTGAGATGCCTAACCTTATTGAGGTGCAGAAGGATTCTTACCAGTGGTTTTTGAATGAAGGCTTGAAAGAGGTCTTTGATGACATATCTCCAATTGCAGACTATAATGGAAGATTAAGTCTGGAATTCGTAGATTTTGCGTTATGTGAAGACGAAGTTAAGTATTCAATTGAAGAGTGTAAAGAAAGAGATGCTACATATGCAGCGCCTCTTAAGGTTACAGTAAGACTTCATAACAAAGAGACAGAAAGCATCAGCGAGCATGAGATTTTCATGGGAGACCTGCCATTAATGACTAAGACAGGTACATTTGTAATTAATGGTGCTGAACGAGTTATTGTCAGCCAGTTGGTACGTTCACCTGGTATTTATTATGATATACAGAAAGATAAGTATGGTAAGATTTTCTTGTACAGCTGTCAGGTAATTCCTAACAGAGGTGCATGGTTAGAGTATGAAACAGATGCTAATGATATATTCTATGTTAAGGTTGACCGTAATAAGAAGGTTCCTATTACTGTTCTTATCAGAGCATTAGGATTTGGTACTAATGCGGAGATTCTTGATATTTTTGGCGAGGAACCTAAGCTTCTTGCTACTATGGAGAAGGATACTTCTACTAACTATCAGGAAGGTATTCTTGAACTTTATAAGAAGTTAAGACCAGGAGAACCATTATCTGTAGAGAGTGCTGAAGCACTTATTTCAGGTATGTTCTTTGACCCAAGAAGATATGATCTTGCACACGTAGGAAGATATAAGTTTAATAAGAAGCTTTCTTTCAAGAGCAGAATTACAGGACAGGTTCTTGCTGAGGATGTTGTTGATGAGAACGGAACTGTTATTGCAACAGCAGGTGAGAAGCTTACAAGAGAATCAGCACAGGCTATTCAGGATGCAGCTGTTCCTTCAGTATTCATTACTGTAGAAGTTAAGGCTGCTGATGGTACAGTATCTGACAGAGTTGTTAAGATTCTTTCTAACCGTGCGGTTGATATTACTAAATGGGTTGATATCAGCGAAGAAGAAGCTAAGGAGCTTGGTGTAACAGAGTATGTATACTATCCTGTTCTTGCACAGATTCTTGCTGAGAATGAATCTTTAGAGGATATTAAGGAAGCTATTACTAAGAATATTGCTGATCTTATTCCTAAGCATATTACAGTAGAAGATATTCTTGCTTCTATTAATTATAATATGCACCTTGAATATGGTGTTGGTACTAAGGATGATATCGATCACCTTGGAAACAGACGTATCAGAGCTGTAGGAGAGCTTCTTCAGAACCAGTTCAGAATTGGTATCTCAAGAATGGAAAGAGTGGTCCGTGAGAGAATGTCTACACAGGATCTTAGCGGAATATCTCCACAGTCACTTATTAATATTAAGCCTGTAACAGCTGCTATTAAGGAATTCTTCGGAAGTTCGCAGTTGTCACAGTTCATGGATCAGAATAACCCTCTTAGTGAGATTACTCATAAGAGACGTCTTTCAGCCCTTGGTCCTGGTGGTCTTTCAAGAGATCGTGCAGGTTTCGAGGTTCGAGATGTACACTATACTCATTATGGTAGAATGTGTCCTATCGAGACTCCTGAAGGACCTAACATTGGTCTTATTAACTCTCTTGCATCTTATGCAAGAATTAATGAATATGGATTCGTTGAAGCTCCTTATCGTATTGTAGATAAGTCTGATCCTAAGAATCCAAGAGTTACTGATGAAGTGCGTTACTTCACAGCTGATGAGGAAGATGATTTCCATGTAGCACAGGCTAATGCTGAGATTGATGAGAATGGTTATTTCGTAAGAAATACTGTATCTGGACGTTACAGAGAAGAAACTTCTCAGTTCGATAAGAGCCAGATTGATCTTATGGATGTATCTCCTAAGATGGTATTCTCAGTTGCTACATCAATGATTCCATTCCTTCAGAATGATGACTGTACACGTGCCCTCATGGGTTCTAACATGCAGCGTCAGGCCGTACCTCTTCTTATGACAGAAGCTCCTGTTATCGGAACTGGTATTGAGAATAAGACTGCTGTTGACTCAGGTGTATGTGTAGTTGCAGAGGCTGATGGTGTTGTTCTTTCTTCTGAATCTAACAAGATTGTTATCAGAGAAAAGGATGGCAAGGCGCGCGAATACAAGCTTACTAAGTTCTCAAGAAGTAACCAGAGTAACTGCTATAACCAGAGACCTATTGTCTTCAAGGGTGATGAGGTTAAGGCAGGAGATGTTATTGCTGATGGTCCATCTACATCTAATGGAGAGATTGCCCTCGGTAAGAACCCTCTTATTGGTTTCATGACTTGGGAAGGTTATAACTACGAGGATGCTGTACTTCTTAGTGAGCGTCTCGTAAGAGATGATGTGTATACATCTATTCATATTGAAGAATATGAGACAGAAGCAAGAGATACTAAGTTAGGACCTGAAGAGATTACAAGAGATCTTCCTTCAACAGGTTCAGACGCTGTAAAGGATCTTGATGAGAACGGTATTATCCGCGTTGGTGCTGAGGTAAGAGCCGGAGATATTCTTGTTGGAAAGGTTACTCCTAAGGGAGAGACAGAGCTTACTGCTGAAGAGAGACTTCTTAGAGCTATCTTTGGTGAGAAAGCAAGAGAAGTAAGAGATACTTCACTTAAGGTACCTCATGGTGCTTATGGTATCGTCGTTGCTGTTAAGACATTTACAAGAGAGAACGGAGATGAACTCTCACCAGGAGTTAACAAATCTGTTCGTATATATATTGCACAGAAGAGAAAGATTGGCGTTGGTGATAAGATGGCTGGTCGTCATGGTAACAAGGGTGTCGTTTCAAGAGTACTTCCTGTTGAAGATATGCCATTCCTTCCTAATGGCCGTCCTCTTGATATCGTACTTAACCCACTGGGCGTTCCTTCACGAATGAACATTGGACAGGTCCTTGAGATTCATTTAAGTCTTGCTGCCAAGGTACTTGGATTTAACATTTCTACACCAGTATTCGATGGTGCAGATGAGAATGATATTATGGATACTCTTGATATGGCAAATGCCTATGCTAACCATCCATTCGATGATGAAGAGCTTGCAGCCCAGAAGGCTGAGGCTGAGAAGAATGGCGAAGAATATCCTGAGGATATGGTTACATTTACAGCACAGTATAAAGATGTTCTTAATAAAGAGGTATTTGATTACCTTTCAGAACACAGAGATCACAGAGCTGAGTGGAAGGGTGTTCCAATCGGCCGTGATGGTAAAGTAAGACTTAGAGATGGTAGAACAGGTGAGTACTTCGACAGCCCTGTAACTATCGGATTCATGCATTACTTAAAGCTTCATCATCTTGTTGATGATAAGATTCATGCACGTTCAACTGGTCCTTACTCACTTGTAACTCAGCAGCCACTTGGTGGTAAGGCTCAGTTCGGTGGACAGAGATTCGGAGAGATGGAAGTTTGGGCACTTGAGGCTTATGGTGCTGCTTATACTCTTCAGGAAATCCTTACTGTTAAGTCTGATGATGTTGTAGGACGAGTTAAGACTTACGAAGCTATTATTAAGGGTGAGAATATTCCTGAACCAGGAGTTCCAGAATCATTCAAGGTTCTTCTTAAGGAACTTCAGTCACTCGCACTTGATGTTAGAGTTCTTGATCAGGACAACAATGAAGTCAGACTTCTTGAGAGTTCTGAATATGAAGTTACTGATTTCAAGAAGGTTCTTGATGAAGGTAATGGATACAGAAGAAACAGCAGAGAGGAAGAGGCAGAGTATAAGGCTGGCGGTATGTCAACAGTTACTCTTAATGAAGATGGAACAGAAGATGCTGTAGATTCAGATGATGGTGCTGATTTTGATATGGCCGATGATTTTGATGACGATTACGGCGATGGCAATTCAGATGAATATTAATTAGAAGGGAGCACTATAATGGCAGAAGAAATTAAATCAAATAAGTCAATGAAATTTGATAAGATTCAGATTAAGCTTGCTTCTCCTGAGAATATTTTGGAGTGGTCTCATGGTGAGGTTACCAAACCTGAAACAATTAACTATAGAACACTTAAGCCAGAAAAGGACGGACTTTTCTGCGAAAGAATATTTGGTCCTAGCAAGGACTGGGAGTGCCACTGCGGTAAGTATAAGAAGATTAAGGACAAGGGTATTGTCTGCGATAAATGTGGTGTTGAGGTTACTAAGGCCAGCGTAAGAAGAGACCGTATGGGTCATATCCATCTTGCTGCACCAGTATCTCACATCTGGTACTTCAAGGGTATTCCTAGCCGCATGGATCTCATTCTTGATATTGGTCCTAAGAACCTTGAAAAGGTATTATATTTTGCTTCATATATTGTAATTGATCCAGGTGAAACAGATATTCCTTTCAAGAAGATTCTTTCAGAGACTGAATACAGAGAACTCTGTGAGCAGTACGGAAGCAAGGCTTTCCGTGTTGGTATGGGAGCTGAGGCAATCCTCGAGCTCCTCCAGATGGTTAACCTTGAAGAAGAAGAAGTAAGACTTAAGGAAGAGCTTGCTAACACTACTTCTCAGAAGGCTGCCAGACTTATAAAGAGAATAGAAGTTGTTGAAGCATTTAAGAATGCAGGAACTAAGCCTGAGTGGATGATTCTTACAGAAATCCCTGTAATTCCACCAGATTTAAGACCTATGGTTCAGCTTGATGGTGGACGTTTTGCAACTTCAGATCTTAATGATCTTTACAGAAGAATTATTAACAGAAATAACAGACTTGCAAGACTTCTTGAGCTTGGAGCTCCTGAAATTATTGTACGTAACGAGAAGAGAATGCTTCAGGAAGCTGTTGATGCTCTTATCGATAATGGACGTAGAAATGGTCGTCCAGTAACAGGTCCTGGTAACAGAGCACTTAAGTCTTTATCAGATTTATTAAAGGGTAAGCAGGGACGTTTCAGACAGAACCTTCTTGGTAAGCGAGTTGACTACTCAGGACGTTCAGTTATCGTAGTAGGACCAGAACTTAAGATTTACCAGTGTGGTCTTCCTAAAGAGATGGCTATTGAGTTATTCAAGCCATTTGTTATGAGAGAGCTTGTAAGACGTAATCTTGCAGATAATATTAAGAAAGCTAAGAAGAGCGTAGAACATCTTGAGCCAGAAGTATGGGATGTACTTGAAGACGTTATTAAAGAGCATCCAGTTATGCTTAACCGTGCTCCTACACTTCACAGACTTGGTATTCAGGCTTTCGAGCCAATCCTTGTAGAAGGTAAGGCTATTAAGCTTCATCCACTTGTGTGTACAGCGTTCAATGCCGATTTCGATGGTGACCAGATGGCTGTCCATCTTCCGCTTTCTGTTGAGGCTCAGGCTGAGTGTAGATTTATGCTTCTTTCACCTAACAACCTTCTTAAGCCATCTGATGGTGGTCCTGTTGCCGTTCCTTCACAGGATATGGTACTTGGTATTTACTATCTCACACAGGAAAGACCAGGCGCAAAGGGCGAGGGTAAGATTTTTAAGAGCATTAATGAAGCAGTTCTTGCTTATGAGAACGGTGTAATTACATTACATGCCAAGATTATGGTTCATGTAACTAAGAATGTTAACGGAGAAGAGCTTTCAGGTAATATTGAGTCTACACTTGGAAGACTTATATTTAATGAGATTCTCCCTCAGGATTTAGGATATGTTGACAGAAGCAAGGAAGAGAATTTATTACTTCCAGAAGTTGATTTCCATGTAGGAAAGAAGCAGCTTAAGGATATCTTACAGCATGTTATCAATACTCATGGTACTACAACAACTGCAGAAGTTCTTGATGATATCAAGGCTATGGGTTATAAGTACTCTACCAGAGCTGCCATGACTGTTTCTATTTCTGAGATGACAGTGCCACCAGTTAAGAAGCAGCTTCTTGCTGAGGCAGAAAAGAAAGTTGAACAGATTACTGTTAAATATAACAGAGGTCAGGCTACTGACGAGGAAAGACATAAGAATGTTATCCGCGTATGGCAGGAGACTGATGATAAGATTAAGGATGCCCTTCTTCAGGGTCTTGATAAATATAACAACATCTTCATGATGGCTGACTCAGGTGCCCGTGGTTCTAACCAGCAGATTAAGCAGTTAGCAGGTATGCGTGGTTTGATGGCTGATACATCAGGTAACACTATCGAACTTCCTATCAAGTCAAACTTCCGTGAAGGTCTTGATGTTCTGGAATACTTTATTTCAGCTCACGGTGCCCGTAAAGGACTTTCAGATACAGCCCTTCGTACAGCCGATTCAGGATACCTTACAAGAAGACTTGTTGATGTTTCTCAGGATCTTATTATCAGAGAGACAGATTGTAGCGCAGGTAAGCAGATACCTGGTATGTATGTTTACTCATTTGTTAATAACAGAGCTACTAACTCAAGTGATGCCAAGGAAGATATCCTTGAGCCATTACAGGAGCGTATTACAGGAAGATACTTAGCTGAGGATATTGTTGACCCGGCTACAGGCGAGGTTATTGTTGAAGCTAACCATCTTGTAACTCCTAAGAGAGCAGAAGCTATTATTAAGACTGGTGTTGATAAGGTTAAGATTAGAACAATCCTTACTTGCCGTTCACACATTGGTGTATGTGCTAAATGTTATGGAACTAACATGGCAACTGGTCAGACTGTTCAGGTTGGTGAAGCTGTTGGTATTATCGCAGCCCAGTCAATCGGTGAGCCTGGTACACAGCTTACTATGAGAACATTCCATACAGGTGGTGTTGCCGGTGATAACATTACTCAGGGTCTTCCTAGAGTAGAAGAGCTTTTCGAGGCAAGAAAGCCTAAGATGCTTGCTGTACTTGCTGAGTTTGGCGGAACTGTAAGTATTGTTAAGACTGAGAAGAAGACTGAAATCGTTATAACTGATGATGAAGGTAATTCAAAGGCTTATCCATTATCTAAGGATACAAGAGAAAAGGTTGTTGAAGGACAGGTTGTTGCTAAGGGTGAGGAAATCACAGAGGGTTCTGAGAATCCACATGATATCGTAAGAATTCTTGGTGTAAGAGCTGTTCAGGATTATCTCCTTCGTGAAGTTCAGAAGGTTTACCGTATCCAGGGTGTTGATATCAATGATAAGCATATTGAGCTTATCGTTCGTCAGATGCTTAAGAAGATAGTTGTTGATGAAGCTGGAGATTCTAAGTTCCTTCCAGGATCACAGGTTGATACAATTGAGTTCCAGGAAGTTAATGAGAGACTTGAGGAAGAAGGAAAGACACCTGCTACAGGTACTCCGATTATCCTTGGTATTACTAAGGCTTCACTTGCTTCTACATCATTTATGTCAGCTGCCTCATTCCAGGAGACAACTAAGGTTCTTACAGATGCAGCTATTAACGGAAAGATTGATCCACTTATTGGTCTTAAAGAGAATGTTATTATTGGTAAGCTTATCCCTGCCGGTACAGGTATGAAGCGTTATCAGGATATCAAGATCAGTTCTACAGATAACTACATTGAAGAAGATGAAGATGAGTCTGGTGAAGACGAGCTTGTTTTCACACAGGAAGATTAATTCTTTATAGAAACTTATGGCGTGTCAGATTGATAAAATCTGGCACGCTTTTGTCTTTTTTTGAAAAAATGCTTGACACTGAATTTGCAAATATATATACTAATAAAGCGTGCGAATAGGCAAGTACTATTTTTGCGCTGTTTTGGTGACAAAACATTTTCTTAGTTGATACTAAGATGCAACCATTCATTATTCTAATTTCGGGAGGTGAAAACGGAATGCCAACATTTAACCAGTTAGTAAAACAGGGAAGAAAGACTGCAGTAAAGAAGTCTACAGCACCAGCTCTTCAGAAGGGTTACAACTCACTTCAGAAGAAGGCAACAGATATCTCTTCTCCACAGAAGAGAGGTGTTTGTACAGCTGTTAAGACTGCTACACCTAAGAAGCCTAACTCAGCTCTTAGAAAGATCGCCAGAGTACGTCTTTCTAATGGTATCGAGGTAACATCTTACATCCCAGGTGAGGGACACAATCTTCAGGAACACAGCGTTGTTCTTATAAGAGGTGGAAGAGTAAAGGATTTACCAGGTACAAGATACCACATCATCAGAGGAACACTTGATACAGCAGGTGTTGCAAAGAGAAGACAGGCTCGTTCTAAGTACGGTGCTAAGAGACCTAAGGACGCTAAGTAATTAAGCCTGAATTAAGACACGCATTTATATGAATGCATGCAAGTTTTACAATTTGCAAGAGTCAGATTTGTAAGAATCTGATTTTTACGAACAAATTAAATTTTGAATTGTGCCGGAATTAGATTAATCAAGAGGTTGCAGGTTAATATATACGGCGCGAACACATTTTTTATTTGTGAGTACCTATGATTTAATAAATTTATTAAGGAGGGAAGAACCGTGCCACGTAAAGGACATACACAGAAAAGAGATGTATTAGCAGATCCTATTTACAACAATAAGGTAGTTACTAAGCTTATCAACAACATTATGCTTGATGGTAAGAGAGGAGTAGCTCAGAAGATTGTTTACGGTGCTTTTGATAGAGTTGCAGCTAAGACTGAGAGACCAGCTATCGAAGTATTTGAAGAAGCTATGAACAATATTATGCCAGTTCTTGAAGTTAAGGCTAGACGTATCGGTGGAGCTACTTATCAGGTACCTATCGAAGTTAAGCCAGACAGAAGACAGGCTTTAGCTCTTCGTTGGATGACTACATTCTCTAGAGCAAGAGGCGAGAAGACTATGGAAGAAAGACTCGCTAACGAGATTCTTGATGCAGCTAACAACACAGGTGCATCAGTAAAGAGAAAAGAAGATATGCACAAGATGGCAGAAGCAAACAAGGCTTTTGCTCATTACAGATTCTAATTATAATTATAGGAGGTTTTATCCATGGCTGGAAGAGAATATCCATTGGAGAGAACCAGAAATATCGGAATTATGGCTCATATTGATGCTGGTAAGACAACATTAACAGAGCGTATCCTTTATTATACTGGTGTTAATCACAAGATTGGTGATACTCATGAAGGTACTGCTACTATGGACTGGATGGCCCAGGAGCAGGAGAGAGGTATCACAATCACTTCAGCTGCTACAACATGTCACTGGACACCTGAGAAAGAGGGTAAGCCAGATAAGACACAGCCAGAATACCGTATTAACATTATCGATACTCCAGGACACGTTGACTTCACAGTAGAAGTTGAGCGTTCACTTAGAGTACTTGATGGTGCCGTAGGTGTATTCGATGCACAGAACGGTGTTGAGCCACAGTCAGAGAACGTATGGCGTCAGGCTGATAAGTACAATGTACCTCGTATGGCTTTCATGAACAAGATGGATAAGATGGGTGCTGATTTCTTCGGATCATGCAACCAGCTTATTACAAAGCTTGGAAAGAATCCTGTACTTGTACAGATTCCTATCGGTAAGGAAGATGACTTCCAGGGTATTATCGACTTATTCGAGATGAAGGCTTATGTCTTCAACGGAGATAAGGGTGATGATATCGCTGTTGGTGAGATTCCAGACGATTTAAAGGATCAGGCTCAGGAATATCATGACAAGCTCGTTGAGCAGTGTGCTGAACTTGATGAGGACCTTATGGAGAAGTTCTTTAATGATGAGGAAATTTCAGTTCCAGAGTTAAAGGCTGCTTTAAGAAAGGGTACTATCGAGGGTACAGCTATTCCTTGTCTTTGCGGTACAGCTTATAAGAACAAGGGTGTTCAGAAGCTTCTTGATGCTGTTATCGAGTACATGCCAGCTCCTACAGATATCCCAGATATCACAGGTGTTGACGAAGACGGTAACGAAGTAACAAGAAAGTCATCTGATGAAGAGCCATTTGCAGCTCTTGCATTCAAGATTATGACTGATCCATTCGTTGGTAAGTTAGCATTCTTCAGAGTTTACTCAGGTACATTAAACGGTGGTTCATATGTACTTAACTCTAATAAGAATAAGAAAGAAAGAGTTGGCCGTATCCTTCAGATGCACGCTAACCAGAGAAAAGAAATTGATAAGGTTTACTCAGGAGATATCGCTGCTGCAGTAGGTCTTAAGGTTACAGTAACAGGAGATACTATCTGTGATGAAGCACATCCAGTTATCTTAGAGTCTATGGAATTCCCAGAGCCAGTTATCGAGCTTGCTATCGAGCCAAAGACTAAGAATGACCAGGGTAAGATGGGTGAAGCTTTAGCAAAGCTTGCTGAAGAAGATCCTACATTCCGTGCTCATACAGATCAGGAAACAGGTCAGACAATCATCGCTGGTATGGGTGAGCTTCACCTTGATATCATCGTTGACAGACTTCTTCGTGAGTTCAAGGTAGAGGCTAACGTTGGTGCACCTCAGGTTGCTTACAGAGAGTGCTTTACTAAGGCAGTTGATGTTGATAGTAAGTATGCTAAGCAGTCAGGTGGACGTGGTCAGTATGGTCACTGTAAAGTACGTTTCTCACCACTTGAAGCTAACGTTGATAAGTTTGACGTTGAGACAAAGAACACAGTATTAATTAACGAACCTCCAGTACTCTTCTGTGAGTCTTCAGTAGTTGGTGGTGCTATTCCTAAGGAATATATCCCTTCAGTTGCTGACGGTATCAGAGAAGCTGCTAATTCAGGTATCTTAGCTGGATTCCCAGTTCTCGGACTTAGAGCAGATATTTACGATGGTTCATACCATGAAGTCGATTCTTCAGAAATGGCATTCCACATTGCTGGTTCTATGGCATTCAAGGATGCTATGGCTAAGGCAGCACCTGCCCTTCTTGAGCCTATCATGAAGGTTGAGGTTACTATGCCAGAAGAATACATGGGTGATGTAATCGGTGATATCAACTCACGTAGAGGACGTATTGAGGGTATGGAAGATATCTCAGGTGGTAAGATGATTAAAGCATTCGTTCCACTTGCTGAGATGTTCGGATATGCTACTGACCTTCGTTCTAAGACACAGGGTCGTGGTAACTATTCTATGTTCTTCGATAAGTATGAGCAGGCTCCAAAGTCTGTTCAGGACAAGGTTATTTCTGATAGAAATAAGTAATAACTATAAAAATATAGTTGAAATATTTCAGCAAATGAAATATAATAAATATCAGCTATGACAAAGCCCGAGGGGTATACCCCTCAGGGCAATCTAAATATTTTTAGGAGGATTTTAAACAATGGCAAAGGCTAAATTTGAGAGAACAAAACCACATTGTAACATTGGTACAATCGGACACGTAGATCACGGTAAGACTACATTAACAGCTGCTATCACAAAGACTCTTCATGAGAGACTTGGTACAGGTGAGGCTGTTGCATTCGAGAATATTGATAAGGCACCAGAGGAAAGAGAAAGAGGTATCACTATCTCTACAGCTCACGTTGAGTATGAGACAGAGAAGAGACACTATGCACACGTTGACTGTCCAGGACATGCTGATTATGTAAAGAACATGATCACAGGTGCTGCTCAGATGGATGCAGGTATCCTTGTTGTTGCTGCTACTGATGGTGTTATGGCTCAGACAAGAGAGCATATCCTTCTTGCTCGTCAGGTTGGTGTTCCTTACATCGTTGTATTCATGAACAAGTGTGATATGGTTGATGATCCAGAACTTCTTGAATTAGTAGATATGGAAATCAGAGAACTTCTTAACGAGTACGGATTCCCAGGAGATGATACTCCAATCATCCAGGGTTCAGCTCTTAAGGCTCTTGAAGATCCTAACAGCGAATGGGGAGATAAGATCCTTGAGCTTATGCATACTATTGATGAGTATGTTCCAGATCCAGAAAGAGATACAGATAAGCCATTCCTTATGCCTGTAGAGGACGTATTCTCTATCACAGGACGTGGTACTGTTGCTACTGGTAGAGTAGAGAGAGGTGTTCTCCACGTTAATGAGGAAGTTGAAATCGTTGGTATCCATGAAGATATCCGTAAGGTAGTTGTAACTGGTATCGAGATGTTCAGAAAGCTTCTTGATGAGGCTCAGCCAGGTGATAACATTGGTGCACTTCTTAGAGGTGTTCAGAGAGACGAAATCCAGAGAGGACAGGTTCTCTGCAAGCCAGGTTCAATCACACCACACCACAAGTTTACAGCTCAGGTTTACGTATTAACAAAGGACGAGGGTGGACGTCATACTCCATTCTTCAACAACTACAGACCACAGTTCTACTTCAGAACAACTGATGTAACTGGTGTTTGCGAGCTTCCAGCTGGTACAGAAATGTGCATGCCTGGTGATAACGTAGAGATGACAGTTGAACTTATCCATAACGTAGCTATGGAGCAGGGTCTTCGTTTCGCTATCCGTGAGGGTGGTAGAACAGTTGGTTCTGGTGCTGTTGCAACAATCATCGAGTAATTGTTATTAATACAGTTCTTTCAAGGGTTTCCGAGTTTATCGGAAACCCTTTTTTGTGCGGGCAGCTCCTTGAGAAGTCATGGAAAGTTAGCGGTCGTGCTCGCGAAGTAATGAACTGGAATATGATAAAAAGAGGAGTACAACATGCTATACATAATGCGTCATGGCAGGACGGACTGGAATGTGCGTCATAAATTGCAGGGAAGAACAGATATACCGCTTAATGATGAAGGTAGAATGATGGCGGCAGAGGCTGGGAAACGGTATGCAGATATACATTTTGACATATGTTATTCATCTCCTTTAGAAAGAGCAAAAGAAACGGCGGAGATTTTCTTGAAGGGAAGAAATGTTCCTGTGTATACAGATGACAGACTTGTTGAGATGGGATTTGGAGTATATGAAGGAATAGAAAATTCATTTGCTATAGATGACTGTCCGATTAATACTCTTTTTAAGAAGCCTGATAAGTATGTTACAGTTGAAGGTGGGGAAAGCTTTGAGGAGCTTTTTGCAAGAACAGGAGAGTTTATAGATAATGTGGTTATGCCACAGGTTAATAGTGGTAAAGATATACTGATTGTTGGTCATGGTGCAATGAACTGCAGTATTATAGCAAAATTCAGAGGAACACCACTGGATAAATTCTGGGATGGAATGACTGATAATTGTCAGGTAGTAAAGCTTATATAATATTATAAGACACAATTTTTACGATTTATTCAGACCAAATCATGCTTGGTTTCGTATATAAGTATAGAAGTTAATAAATGAGACTTTGACTTACAACGGAAGGTTAGGATGGTGATTGGGATGAGTAGGAGAGATGGCAGGAGAAAATACAAAAGAAGAGGAAAAAGGAAGAATCAAATATTCCTTGTAATGATGACTATACTGGCATGTACGGTTACAATTGTATTAACAGTAAAGATGAATAATCAGAATGTCAGCAAAGGTGTAGCAGTTGGTGCAGAATATACAGCGATTAAGAGCGATGGTAATGTGACGGAGGAACAGCTTTCTGTAAGTGAAGAGACTGTAAATGATTTACCAGATGTATACAGAATAGAATGCTATGAATCGCTTAATCAGAATCCAGAGCTGCCAACAGGATGCGAGATTACATCGTTAACCTCCGTACTAAATTATTATGGCTGTAATGTTGATAAAACAACTATGGCAGATGAATATCTTAAGAAAGGCAATGGCAGCTTCTACGAAATGTTTCTTGGTAATCCAAGGGATAACACAAGTTATGGATGCATGTCACAGCCAATTGTTAATGCAGCTAATAAATATTTTAAAGTTAATAATATGTCAGCAGTTGCAAAGAATATCAGCGGAACAGATTTTAAAGAGATTCTTGGTATGGTTGCCCAGGGTGACCCGATAGTAATATGGAATACAATAGATATGAGACAGCCATATGAATCCAAGACATTTGTATTTAATGGGAAAGAATACACATGGATGTCTCCAGAACATTGTGTTGTAATTACAGGATATGATCTTAACAAGAATATTGTTTATATAATGGATCCTATGGAAGGTAATGTAACAAGGAATCTTGAGACATTTCAATCAAGATATGAAGCGATGCACAGCCAGGCTGTCTATATTATAGAATAATTAAGGGAGGACAATATTGTCCTCCCTTTAGTCATGTTATTAGTTTGATTTAATATTGTGCCTTGCATTAAGCTTCCTGGCACAATGTATGAATGCAGGGAACAAAAATGCGTCAGCAGCAATCCATGCGATTGGTGAGGCGAGGCATGCACCCATGAATCCAATACTTGGAATGAGTATGATGGCTGCAAATGCACGGCCAATCATCTCTAAGATACCTGCTGATATTGCAAATACTGAGAAGCCCATACCCTGTATGCAGAAGCGGACTACGTTAACACCTGTAAGCGGAATGTAGAAGCATGCAGATGCAAGAATGAACTGTCTTGTAAGAGCAATAATTGTTGTCTCTGATGCATTAACGAATAATAATGCAATATAATCTGTAGTGAAATACAGTGCAATAAGTGAAAGAACACTGTATACTGAACCAATTATCATAGCAGAGCGTACGCCCTGACCAAGTCTTTTAATCTTGGCAGCTCCAACATTCTGTCCGGCATAGGTTGCCATGGTTGAGCCGAGAGCATCAAATGGACAACAGGTAAAGTTGAACATCTTAGAACCGGCAGTCATTGCAGCTACATATGTTGAACCAAGTGTATTGACAGCAGCCTGAAGGATTGTACTTCCGATGGCTGTTATTGAATACTGGAGTCCCATTGGAACACCGTTCATGCACAGGTTAGTGATAAATCTTCTATCAAGTACCCTTTCTGATTTGTCACCTTTTAAGATGTCATATTTCTTATACATATATATAAGGCAGGTAAGTCCCGAAATTAACTGTGATGTTACAGTTGCCCAGCCGGCTCCGGCAACACCCATCTTACATACAAGAATAAGAAAGAAATCAAGTACTACATTTATTATTGAAGAAAGCACCAGGAAAACTACAGGTGTCTTACTGTCGCCGAGCGAGCGGATAACACCGGATACCATGTTGTACAGGAACACGGTTGGGATTCCTATGAATATAACTACTATGTAATTGTAGGCATGGTCAATAATATCTGCCGGGGTGTTCATAATAATAAGTATCCTGCGGCAGAATATTACGGATGCAAGTGTAAGCACTATGGCAAACACAACACTGCAGATATATCCGTTAAATACATATTTTCTAAGGTCAGCAGGCTTCTTTGCACCAAAGCACTGGGCAACCGGAATCACGAATCCGTTACAGACTCCCATACAGAAACCGATTATCATGAAGTTGATAGAACCTGTTGCTCCAACTCCGGCAAGAGCTTCAACACCGAGAGTTTTACCAACGATTATTGTGTCAACAAGGTTGTAGAACTGCTGAAACAGCATTCCGAACAGCATTGGAACAGCAAATCCAAGAATATGCCTGGAAGGCGAACCATTTGTCATGTCTTTTACCATAGGATTTCCTCACTTTCGTATATTTGTAAAGCCAAATGATTATACTATATTTTTGCAAACTGTCAAACTGATTTTGCACGAATTTGAATTAATTTAACGAATTATTGTCTTAATATGAAATGTCTGTTAAAATGCATAGGTAATATTTATGCGGAGGCAGACATGAAGAAAACTTTTGATGTTAAGAGACTTACAACGTTGGCATTACTTACAACAATTGCACTGACAATATTTGTTGTGGAATCAGCGATACCTACGCTTGTTCCAATACCGGGAGTTAAGTTAGGGCTTGCCAATATAGTCACACTTTTTGTACTTAAGAGATATAAAGTCAGTGATGCGGCTATAGTGCTGGCTATGAGAATTATACTTGCAACAATATTTACAGGGCAGGCAGTATCATTTATATATAGTGTAAGTGGTGGATTCTTGTGCTTTGTTGTGATGGCAGCTGTTAATAAATTGCTTAGGGGACAGTATATATTCCTTACTGGAATACTTGGTGCGGTGTCGCACAATGCAGGACAGATTCTTGCTGCATTTTTCGTGTTAAGACTGTCAGGCGTGTTTGCATATATGCCATTTCTTGTGATAAGTGGCGTTATAACCGGCTTGTTTACAGGGCTTGTGTGCTTCTTTGCAGACAAATATATTCCTAAGAAGTTTACTATGTGATTGATTGGAGGAGCGTGTGAAAAAGAGGGTAATTGCTGTAGTTGCTGTGATTGTTCTGCTTGTCGGGGCAAGTGTGGCTTCTATTATATATATGAAATCAGGAAAGAATAACGGCAGAAAGACCGCTTATATATACAGAGATAACGAATTGTTAAGAACTGTTTCGTTAGATGATGTTAAGAATCCGTACACGTTCAGGATTGAATACGGGGATGGAGAGTATAATGATATTCTTGTCGAGAATGGAAAGATTAAGATTGCTGATGCAAGCTGTCCGGATAAGCTGTGTGTGAATATGGGCTATATATCTGAGCCTTTAATGCCAATAACATGTCTGCCTAATCATCTTGTTATCAGGATTGTGAATGACGGCGAAGAATCGCCGTCACTCGATGGTGTTGTGTATTAATTATTTCATCCAGCGGCCAGAAGCACCACATGGAAGTACAAGTCCGTTACTTGAAACAGGAAGACCTACTTCCTGTGAATCACAGTGTCCGCCAAAGCTCTTAAGTTCTGTGCTTAACATATAAGTAAGAACGGCTGGCTGAAGACCTGTAGTGTATGAATTAATAAGGAAAAATAATGGTTCATCAGAAAGAAGCTGTGCACAAAGCTTAACAAGCGGGTGTATGGCTTCTTCTATTTTCCAGATTTCTCCTTTAGGACCACGTCCATATGAAGGTGGATCCATGATGATTGCGTCGTAATGGTTGCCTCTTCTTATCTCTCTTTCTACAAACTTTACACAGTCATCAACTATCCAGCGGATAGGCTTGTCAATAAGTCCTGAAGACTGTGCATTTTCTTTAGCCCATGCGACTATACCCTTAGAAGCATCTACATGCGTAACATTAGCACCTGCGGCTGCACATGCAAGTGTTGCTCCACCAGTATAAGCAAACAGGTTAAGAACCTTTACAGGTTCGCTGCCACGCTTTTTCCTGGCATCAGAGATTATCTTTCCAAACCAGTCCCAGTTAGCAGCCTGCTCAGGGAATATTCCTGTGTGCTTGAAGCTGAATGGCTTTAAGTTGAATGTCAGCTCCTGTTCAAATGAAGGACTGTTGTAGTGAATCTGCCACTGCTGTGGAAGGTCAAAGAACTCCCATTCTCCGCCGCCCTTAGAACTTCTGTGGTAATGACCGTTCATATTCTTCCAGCCACGCTCTTTCTTAGGCGTGTCCCATATTACCTGTGGGTCCGGGCGTACAAGAATGTACTTGCCCCAGCGTTCAAGTTTTTCGCCCTTAGAGGTATCTATTACTTCATAATCTTTCCAGTTGTCAGCTATAAACATAATTAAGTATCCTTTTCTATATAAAAATGTGTTGCAGTTTGGTACCGCATTTGTTATTAAATAATTATATACGAAAATATTAATAACTGCAATTGTGCAAAAATGTTTTGAACAGGCATGTTTTATGTTAATATATTTCTATCGAAATCTGATTAAGGGGCGTTGCATATTGAAAAATGTTGGTTTAAAGAATATACGGAAAGATATTGTATCAGGAATAATTGTTGCTCTTGTGTCAATTCCTATATCAATGGGATATGCACAGATTGCGGGACTGCCAGCGGTGTATGGTCTGTACTGCTCTATTCTGCCAGTGCTTATATATGGACTTGTGACATCTTCGCCACAGTTTGTGTTCGGAGTGGATGCAACTCCGGCTGCACTTGTCGGTGGAACACTTGCAACGCTTGGGATAGTGTCAGGCTCTGAGGAGGCGAAGGCAGTAGTTCCGTCGATAACTTTAGTTGCAGCATTGTGGCTGCTGCTTTTCTTCTTTATCAAAGCAGGGCGTATTGTCAATTACATATCGACACCTGTAATGGGTGGATTCATAAGCGGTATTGGCGTGACAATAATTCTTATGCAGGCGGCGAAGCTGTTTGGCGGTAATGCAGGAACAGGAGAGGCAATAAAGCTTCTTATGCATATAGCCGGGGAGATGAAGTCGTTTAATCTGTTGTCAGCAGTGCTTGGAGTCGGAACGGTTATTATTATTCTTATTGCGAAGAAGTTCATTCCAAAGTTTCCAATGTCAGTACTTCTTATGGTGCTTGGTGCACTTGCAACTGCAATTTTTCATATTGACAGATGCGGTGTTAAGCTTCTTCCGCATGTTGATAAGGGGCTGCCGGGATTCTCGCTTCCTGATATGTCAGTTGTGTTTAAGAATCCGTCAGAGATAATACTTCTTGGACTTTCAGTGGCAGGTGTTGTCATGGCACAGACATTGCTTGCAACTAATAATTATGCCAACAAATATGGCTATAAAGTAAGCAATAACAGAGAAATTCTGTCTTATGCTGCTGCAAATGCGGCTTCTGCTGTAATTGGCGGATGCCCTTTGAATGGAAGCGTGTCAAGAACAGGAATTGCAGACCAGTTTGGCTGTAAATCACAGGTTATGTCAATAACAGCTTCTCTGACAATGCTTCTTATAGTGCTTTTTGGTACGCCGGTGCTTGAGTATCTTCCTGTACCAATACTTACAGGAATTGTTGTTGCGGCACTGATTGGAATTACTGAATTCGGGCTTGCAGTTAAATTATGGAAAACAGACCATACGGAGTTTGCAATATTTGTAGGAGCATTTTTAGGCGTTCTGTTATTGGGAACGATATACGGAGTTGTAATCGGTGTTATTCTTTCATTCATAGCTGTTATTGTCAAAGCGGTTGAACCACCAAGAGCATTTCTCGGAGTTATACCGGGACAGGAGGGTTTCTATAGTCTTAACAGATACCGCAATGTAAAGAAGATAAAAGGTGTGGTTATATACAGATTTAACGGGGCACTTTTCTTTGCGAATATTAATACATTTGTTGATGATATAGAAAAGAATCTTGATGATAATACTAAATGGGTAATTGTAGACGCCGGAGGTGTGGGTTCTATTGATGTGACGGCAGTTGACAGGCTTATGTCTTTATATAAGGCACTTGAAAAGAAAGGAATCAGATTCTATATTACAGAGCATGAACACACACTTAATGACCAGCTAAGAGAGCTTGGTGCAGGTGAGCTAGTTGAAAAAGGTGTTGTTAGAAGAACCATTCCGCTTGCTCTAAGAGATGCAGGGCTGGACAGACCATATCCTGTCGAGGAGGGGGAAGAAGAGCAGGCTGTTTCTGGCGAGGTACATGAGGACAACGAAAGACTTGCAGAAATTGAGTGGGCTTTTGGTGCAGATGCAGACGAATGGCTTGAGAAGATGGCAGCAGAGATGGCTGATGAGATTGGCAGTGTCAAGAAAGATGAGAAGAATGTTATTGTTGATGCTGAAAAGCATGCTGCATGGGGAAGAATCGGACTCTTTGATGAGAATGACCTGCTTGAGCGGCTTGAAATGCATTTGTTTGACGATAAAAAATATCCTAATCTTGATATTGATGATATTGAGAAAAGAATTGATGAGCGCCGTGTGGTTGTTGAGAAGAAGCTGGCACAGATTAATCCTGACGCAATCCAGATGCTTAAAGAACACAGAAAGGAAATGCTTGACAGATTAAAGCTTCACAATCCGTATGCATATGAGCATATGATGGAGCAGAAGAGGAAGCATTATGAACATCTGAAGAAGAAAGATCCGGAGCTTGCACAGAAGCTTAAGAATTTCTATAATCTTTCAGGCGATGACAAATAATTTATATAACGGAGATAATAGTGAATATATTAAATGTAGAAAAGGTCAGCAAGACCTACGGAGAAAAGGAACTTTTTAATAATATAAGTCTGGGAATTAACAGTGGCGATAAGATTGGACTTATAGGTGTGAATGGAACTGGTAAGTCTACACTTTTAAAGATTATTGCAGGTGTAGAAGAACCAGATGAGGGACAGGTTGTCAAGGGCAAGGGGATTGAGCTTGCGTATCTTGCACAGACACCTCTGTATTATGAGAATGAAAATGTACTGGAATATGTTATGCGTGGAAAGCATGCGGACAGCCAGCCAAAAGCAAAAGAGATTCTTAACAAGCTCGGAATAACAAATCATGGAGCAATGATGAATATTTTATCAGGTGGTCAGAAAAAGAGAGCGGCACTTGCGAGAACTTTAGTTGAGCCGGCAAGACTTCTTATTTTTGATGAACCTACGAACCATCTTGATAATGACATGGTACTCTGGCTGGAACAGTTTATTAAGAATTTCAAGGGAGAACTTATCATGGTTACTCATGACAGGTATTTCCTTGATAATGTAACTAACAGGATTGTAGAGCTTGATAAAGCTTTCCTTTATAGCTACGATACGAATTATTCAGGCTTTCTTGAACTGAAGACCCAGCGTGAGGAGATGGAGAGGGCAACTGAGGATAAGAGACAGAATATATTAAGGAAGGAACTCGCGTGGATAAGAAGAGGATGCCAGGCTCGTTCTACCAAGCAGCAGGCACGAATTGACAGATTCGAGGATATGAAGGAGGCTTCAAAGCAGGCGAGAGCAAGATTTGACAAGCAGCTTATGGATATGAATTCAGTCAGCAGCAGGCTTGGAAGAAGGACTGTTGAACTCCATAACATTTGTAAAAGCTTTGGAGAGAGGACAATAATTGACGATTTTACCTACATTTTTCTAAGAGATGACAGAATCGGTATTGTCGGTGATAACGGATGCGGCAAGTCTACGCTTATGAAGATTATAGCAGGCCAGCTTGAACCGGACAGTGGCAGTGTTGAGGTTGGAGAGACTGTAAGAATCGGATATTTCATGCAGGAGAACGAACCACTTGACGACAGCCTTACTGTGCTAGAGTTCGTAAGAAGCATAGGTGAATATGTTACGACGGCAGATGGAAAGGCAACAGCGTCACAGATGTGTGAGAAGTTTCTTTTTACACCGAAGCAGCAGTGGACGCCTATAAGCAAGCTGTCAGGTGGTGAGAAGAGAAGACTTTATCTGTTAAGTGTTCTTATGAGTGCGCCAAATGTGCTTATTCTCGATGAGCCTACCAACGACCTTGACATTGAAACTCTTGAGATACTTGAGGAGTATCTTGATGGATTTGCGGGTATTGTAATCACTGTTTCACATGACAGATATTTCCTTGACAGAGTTGTTGACAGGATATTTGCATTTGAGGCAGGAGGCCACCTTACACAGTATGAAGGTGGTTATACGGACTACAGGGATAAATGTGTTTCTTCTATATATAATGTGGCATCAAATGGAACATCTGATACATCCAAATCAAAGGCAGCAGGGCAGGTGAAGAAAGCATATAACAGTCATGAGGATAAGATTAAGTTCACATACATGGAACAGAAGGAATATGAGACTATCGATGATGATATAGAAAAGCTTGAAACTAAAGTTTCAGAACTTGATGATGAGATTGCAAAGAACGCAACAGCTTATTCTAAGCTTGCAGAACTTACGAAGGAAAAGGAAGATGTGGAGAGGCAGCTTGAAGAAAAGATTGAGCGATGGGAATATCTTAATGATCTCGCAGAAAAAATAGAAAAACAGAAACAGCAGTAAATATTAACAAAACAAGTGACATCAGAACAGATTATCTGGTTGAGCAAATCATATATTCATGGTATAATGATATATGATTTACTATATTAATCATATGAGGGAGGAGAAATTATGTTTTGCCCAAATTGCGGAACAAAGAATGAAGATGAGGCACTATTCTGTGGAAATTGTGGAACACGTCTAGTGATAGATGTGCCTCAGGAGACACCGGTGCAGGAAAGTGTGGAAGAAGAGCCAGAGGAAACACCGGTACAGGAGAATGTGCCAGCAGAGCCAGAGGAAACACCGGTACAGGAGAGTGTGCCAGCAGAGCCGGAAGTAACACCAGTACAGCAAAGTGTTCCAGTTCAGCCACAGCAGGCTTTTGGTCAACAGCCTGTACAGCCTACACAGTTTACAGGTCAGAATTCTGGTCAGCAGCCTGCCAATAATAAACCTGCCAGATTCCCTAAGCGTATAATTGCAATTGTAGCTGCGGGAGTTGCTGTGATAGCTGCCATAATTATATTTGTATGTGTGGGAAAGAATGTGACAGATTATAAGAAAACTGCCAAGCAGTATGTTAAGGCGGTTGCAGAGTGCGAATGGAATGATGCGTATAGTCTTATTAATCTACCTGATGGGGAGTTCCTTACTAAGGAAGCATTTATTAATGTTCATGCAGATGCGACTGGTGAGAAAGTTGAAAAGATGGCAGCAGATGACATTGTCTCAACATATAGCAAGATGCCTGGTAACAAGGCTGTTAAGGTCGGATATATAACAGATTCGGGAATGCAGTATAATGATGTGTATCTAACAGTAGCCAATAAGCACTATATGCTTTTCTTTAAGAAGTATAAAGTCAGCGCTGAGAATCTTGTAGTAAAGGATGTTACAATAAAGGTTCCAAAGGGACTTTCGTTATATATTAATGATGTTATTGTTGGCGATGGATATAAGTCGGATGCATCTAAGAATGGAAACGGCTCTTCTGATGAATATGTTATACCATATCTGTTCAATGGAAAGAATAATATTAAGGTGACTGGAGAATTTATAGAGGACTACACAACACAGCTTTATGCAGCACATGATGAAGATACATTTACTGTTGGAACATACAATGCAAAATATGTTAATTCGAAGCTTGAAGAACTTAAGACACAGGCAAGAACAGATGTGGATGCAATAATTAACGCTGTACAGGCAAAGAAAGATTATTCAGCTATAGCCGACAGGGTGTGTAAAGAAGAAAAGAAGAACATAGAGTCAGCTTATAAGAATATTTACGACAGCTACAATGACAAATACAAAACTGTATCCAATTTGAAGATTTCCAAATTCACAGCTTCTATCGCGGATACATCTTTCAGAGTGGATTCAGATGATGGATGCCCGGTGATTAAAGTTTCAATTAAACTAGGATATACATACAAGATACAGTACTCAGGAAGTGATAAAGCTAACGACAAGAATAATAACAATAATTCAGCTTACATATATTATAAATATGAAGATGGTAAGTGGAAGATTAATTCTATGTATCTTGGATTTGGATTTTATTAAAATACTGTTTTGACCGGGACTTATGTTCCGGTCAAATTTGTTTTGTATTGTACTAAAAAAAATACAATTTTTTCTGTTGATTTTATATAGAGAGTAGTGTATATTAATATTTGCTGTGACATTGATAGCTGTGAAGCGTGAGGTTGCTGCTTTAATAAAGCAGGTTTTCCGTGGAGCGAATGTCAATGCTGGAGATAATCTCCGGCGAAGAAACTGGCGACAAGTCACTGTACCAAAATCATCTGCAATCCGCAGAAATGACGCGCGTGGGTCGAATTATGAATGAGACTATATGATACGCGTGGGAGTGTGTACAGTCACCGCTTGTCGTACTTAAACAATAAAGTGCGAAGGAGGCGACTTTTTTTATGGCAAATCAGGTAATCAGAATTACTCTGAAGGCTTACGATCATCAGTTGATTGATCAGTCAGCTAAGAAAATCATCGAAACTGCTAAGAAGACAGGAGCACAGGTGAGTGGTCCGGTACCTCTTCCAACAAAGAAGGAAGTTGTTACTATTCTTAGAGCTGTTCACAAGTACAAGGATTCAAGAGAGCAGTTCGAGCAGAGAACTCATAAGAGACTTATCGATGTATTATCACCATCTCAGAAGACTGTAGATGCATTATCTAAGTTAGAGATGCCAGCTGGTGTATTCATCAACCTTAAGGTAATGAACTAATCATTATCTGGAATTTTTCATTATTAAAGCAATAATCCTAAGGGTTTAATATAGAAGTAACAAGCAGTGGTGCGGGTTCCACTTATATTAGCTGTTCTAGGATGACAGGATGCGCTGTGTATCACACATCATCTTGTCCGCTGTAGATTAAACAGGAGGAAAATCAATGAAGAAGGCAATTTTAGCTACAAAAGTCGGAATGACTCAAATCTTCAACGAAGACGGTGTTTTAACACCTGTAACTGTTCTTCAGGCTGGTCCTTGTGTTGTTACACAAGTTAAGACAGTAGAAAACGACGGTTACGATGCAGTTCAGGTTGGTTTTGCTGACATTAGAGAAAAGTTAGTAAACAAGCCTGTTAAAGGACATTTTGATAAGGCAGAGGTTCCTTACAAGAGATTCTTAAGAGAGTTCAAGTTTGAGAATGCTTCAGAGTACTCTGTAAAGGACGAAATCAAGGCTGATATCTTCGCTGCAGGCGATAAGGTTGATGCAACTGCTATTTCAAAGGGTAAAGGTTTCCAGGGCGCAATCAAGAGATTAGGCCAGTCAAGAGGACCTATGGCTCATGGTTCTAAGTTCCACAGACATCAGGGTTCAAACGGATCAGCAACAACACCTGGTAGAGTATTCAAGGGAAAAGGAATGCCTGGACATATGGGTTCTAAGAGAATCACAATCCAGAATCTTGAAGTAGTAAGAGTTGATGTTGAAAACAACGTAATCTTAGTTAAGGGTGCAGTACCTGGACCTAAGAAATCATTAGTAACACTGAAAGAAACAGTAAAAGCTGCTAAGTAGTTTTTGCTAAGGAAGGAGGACCACACAGATGGCAAACGTATCTGTTTACAATATTGAAGGCAAAGAAGTTGGTTCAATCGAATTAAATGATGCTGTATTTGGTGTAGAAGTTAACGAACATCTCGTACACATGGCAGTAGTTAACCAGCTTGCAAATAATCGTCAGGGAACACAGAGCGCAAAGACACGTTCAGAAGTTTCTGGTGGCGGAAGAAAACCTTGGAGACAGAAAGGAACTGGTCATGCAAGACAGGGTTCTACAAGATCTCCACAGTGGACAGGCGGTGGTGTTGTATTTGCACCAAAGCCAAGAGATTATTCATTCAAGATGAATAAGAAGGAAAAGAGAATTGCTCTTCTTTCTGCATTATCATCAAAGGTTGCTGACAACAAGATCGTAGTTCTTGATGCATTTAACCTTGACGAAGTTAAGACAAAGAAGTTCGCAGAAGTTATGAGCAACTTAAAGGTTGATAAGGCTTTAGTAGTTATTGAAGGTGAGAACAAGAATGTAGTTCTTTCAGGAAGAAACATTCCTACAGTTAAGGTTTCAGCTACTAACGAAATCAACACATACGATGTATTAAAGTATGAAACATTAGTAGTTACTAAGGCTGCTGTTGAAAAATTAGAGGAGGTGTATGCATAATGGCAAACGTACAGTATTATGATGTAATCCTCAAGCCTGTAATCACAGAGAAGTCTATGGCTGATATGGCAGATAAGAAGTATACATTCTTAGTTCATACAGATGCTAACAAGACAATGATTAAGGATGCTGTTGAGAAGATGTTCGAAGGAACTAAGGTTGCTTCAGTTAACACAATGAATCTTGATGGCAAGAAGAAGAGAAGAGGCAGAACAGCTGGTACAACTTCTAAGACTAAGAAGGCAATTGTACAGTTAACAGCTGACAGCAAGGAAATCGAAATCTTTGAAGGCCTTTAATTAGTAGCTTTAAAGTGTAGAAAACAATATTACACAGACTCGAAAGGAGAGAAATAATGGGAATTAAGACATATAACCCATATACACCTTCCAGAAGAAATATGACTGGATCTGATTTCTCAGAGATTACAAAGAGTACTCCAGAGAAGTCATTACTTGCTAAGAAGAGCAAGAATGCTGGTCGTAACAACCAGGGTAAGATTACTGTAAGACACCACGGTGGTGGAAACAGACAGAAGTATAGAATGATTGATTTCAAGAGAAACAAGGAAGGCGTTCCAGCACAGGTTATCGGAATTGAGTACGATCCAAACAGAACAGCTAACATCGCTCTTATCTGCTACGCAGATGGCGAGAAGGCATATATCCTTGCTCCTCAGGGATTAACAGATGGCATGACAGTACAGAATGGTGCTGGTGCAGAAGTAAGAGTAGGTAACTGCTTACCACTTTCAGAGATTCCAGTTGGTACTCAGGTACACAACATTGAATTATATCCAGGTAAGGGTGGACAGCTTGTTCGTTCTGCTGGAAACTCAGCTCAGCTTATGGCTAAGGAAGGCAAGTATGCAACACTTAGATTACCATCAGGCGAGATGAGAATGGTTCCAATTATCTGCCGCGCAACAATCGGTGTTGTAGGTAATGGAGATCACAACCTTATTAATCTTGGTAAGGCTGGACGTAAGAGACATATGGGTATCAGACCTACAGTTCGTGGTTCTGTTATGAACCCTAATGACCATCCACATGGTGGTGGTGAAGGTAGAGCACCAGTTGGTCGTCCAAGCCCAATGACACCTTGGGGCAAGCCAGCTATGGGTCTTAAGACTCGTAAGGCTAAGAAGGCTTCAAACAAGCTTATCGTAAGAAGAAGAAACGGAAAGGCTATTAAGTAATTAGCCTACAATCGTAACTATTATTATTCACGAAGATTATAAGGAGGTTTCAACCTATGGCTCGATCACTTAAAAAGGGAGCATTTGCAGACGAGAGCTTACTTAAGAAAGTTGATGCTTTAAATGCTGCAAACGACAAACAGGTTATTAAGACTTGGTCTCGTCGTTCAACAATTTATCCTCAGTTTGTAGGTCATACAATCGCTGTTCATGATGGTAGAAAGCATGTGCCTGTATATGTTACAGAGGATATGGTTGGTCATAAGCTCGGTGAGTTCGTTGCAACAAGAACTTACAGAGGACACGGCAAAGACGAAAAGAAGAGTAGATAATTTGAATTTTTGAAAGGAGGTTTAATCCATGGCTAACGGACATAGATCCCAGATTAAACGTGAAAGAAACGCTGTTAAGGATACAAGACCAAGCGCAAAGTTATCTTACGCTAGAGTATCTGTTCAGAAGGCTTGTTTCGTATTAGATGCTATCAGAGGCAAGAGCCTTGATGAAGCACTTGCAATTGTTATGTACAATCCAAGATATGCATCATCTATTATAGAGAAGTTATTAAAGTCAGCAGCAGCTAATGCTGAGAACAATAACGGTATGGACCCAAGTAAGTTATATGTAGAAGAATGCTACGCTAACAAGGGACCAACAATGAAGAGAGTACATCCAAGAGCACAGGGTAGAGCTTACAGAATCGAAAAGAGAATGAGCCATATCACTGTTGTTTTAAATGAAAGATAATTATTTTCTAAGAGATAGAAAGGAGTCTTTATGGGACAGAAAGTTAATCCTCATGGTTTAAGAGTCGGCGTAATCAAAGACTGGGATGCAAAGTGGTATGCAGAAGACGATTTCGCTGATAACCTTGTAGAAGATTATAACATTAGAAAATTCCTCAAGAATAAGTTATATGCTGCAGGAATTTCAAAGATTGAAACAGAGAGAGCTTCAGACAGATTAAAGATCGTTATTCATACAGCTAAGCCTGGTATCGTAATCGGTAAGGGCGGTGCTGAAATCGAGAACTTAAAGAAGCAGGTAGAGAAGTTAACATCTGCTAAGAAGTTAAGCATTGATATTAAGGAAGTTAAGAGACCAGATAAGGATGCTCAGCTTGTTGCAGAGAACATCGCTCAGCAGTTAGAGAACCGTATCTCTTTCAGAAGAGCTATGAAGTCTTGCATGGGCAGAACAATGAAGCAGGGAGCTAAGGGTATCAAGACATCTTGCTCAGGACGTCTCGGTGGAGCTGATATGGCTCGTACAGAGTTCTATAGCGAGGGTACAATTCCTCTTCAGACACTTCGTGCAGATATCGACTATGGATTTGCAGAAGCAGATACAACTTATGGCAAGGTTGGTGTTAAGGTTTGGATCTACGAAGGTGAGGTTCTTCCTACAAAGAATAATGCCAACGCTAACGTAGAAAAGGAAGGGAGCGATAAGTAATGTTACTACCTAAGAGAGTTAAACATCGTAGACAGTTCCGTGGTTCTATGGCTGGTAAGGCTACAAGAGGCAATAAGATCACTAATGGTGAATTCGGTATTGTTGCAACAGAACCTTGTTGGATCAAATCAAATCAGATAGAAGCTGCCCGTGTCGCTATGACAAGATATATTAAGCGTGGTGGTAAAGTATTTATAAAGATTTTCCCAGATAAGCCGGTAACAGGTAAGCCTATCGGTGTTCGTATGGGTAAAGGTAAAGGTAACTTGGAGTGCTGGGTAGCAGTAGTTAAACCTGGACGTGTAATGTTCGAGATTTCAGGCGTTGCTGAAGAAACAGCAAGAGAAGCTTTACGTCTCGCAACACATAAGCTTCCTTGCAAGTGCAAGATTGTTTCACGTGCAGACTTAGAAGGCGGTGATAACAGTGAAAATTAATAAGTATGTAGAAGATTTAAAGGCAAAATCAGCTGCAGAGTTAAATGAAGAATTAGTAGCTGCTAAGAAGGAACTTTTCAATTTAAGATTCCAGAACGCAACAAATCAGCTGGACAACACAAGCAGAATTAAGGAAGTTCGTAAGAACATCGCTAGAATCCAGACTGTAATTGCACAGAAGAATGCTTAATTAAGGCATGTAGACTTAGATATCCTAAGAAAGGAGAATAACTGTGGAAGAGAGAAATTTAAGAAAAACTCGTACAGGTAAGGTTATAAGCAATAAGATGGATAAGACAATCGTTGTTGCAGTACAGGACAACGTTAAGCATCCACTTTACAATAAGATCGTTAAAAGAACTTACAAGTTAAAGGCACACGATGAGAACAATGAATGTTTAATCGGAGATGTTGTTAAGGTAATGGAGACTAGACCTTTATCTAAGGATAAGAGATGGAGATTAGTTGAGATTATCAGTAGAGCAAAATAATAAGAATTTATTTGTGATATTACTGAAAGGAGTAGTATTATGGTACAACAGGAAACCAGACTTAAGGTTGCTGATAATACTGGTGCTAAGGAAATTCTTTGTATCAGAGTTATGGGCGGATCTACAAGAAGATATGCAAATATCGGTGATGTAATTGTCGCTACTGTTAAAGAAGCAACACCAGGCGGCGTTGTTAAAAAGGGTGACGTTGTTAAGGCCGTTGTCGTACGTTCAGTAAAGGGCGCACGTCGTAAGGACGGTTCATATATTAAATTTGATGAGAATGCTGCTGTTATAATTAAAGATGATCAGACTCCTAAGGGAACTCGTATCTTTGGTCCAGTAGCCAGAGAGTTAAGAGATAAGAAGTTCATGAAAATCGTATCTCTTGCTCCAGAAGTATTATAGGAGGTACCACAATGTCAGCTGTTAGAATTAAAAAGGGTGATACTGTTAAGGTTATCGCAGGAAAAGACAAAGGCAAAGAGGGCAAGGTATTGTCTGTAAATGCTAAGAATCATACAGCATTAGTTGAGGGTGTTAACATGGTTACAAAGCATGCTAAGCCAAGCGCAGCTAATCAGCAGGGTGGAATTCTCCACCAGGAAGCACCAATCGATATCTCAAATATCGCTTACTCATTAAAGGGTAAGGAAACAAAGATTGGTTATGACTTCAAGGACGGTAAGAAAGTTCGTGTTGCTAAGGCAACTGGCGAAGTTATCGATTAATAAAGGAAGGAGGCAATAATTTTGAGTAGACTTAGAGAATTATACGATAATGAAATTACTAAGAAAATGACTGAGAAATTCGGTTACAAGAACCCAATGATGGTTCCAAAGATTGATAAGATCGTAATTAACATGGGCGTTGGCGAAGCTAAGGAAAATTCAAAGCTTCTTGACACAGCTGTTAAGGAAATGGAAACAATTGCTGGTCAGAAGGCAGTTCTTACAAGAGCTAAGAATTCAATTGCTAACTTCAAGTTAAGAGAGGGTCAGGCAATTGGTTGTAAGGTTACATTAAGAGGAGAGAAGATGTATGAATTCCTTGACAGATTAGTAAACCTTGCATTACCACGTGTACGTGACTTCCGTGGCGTTAGCGCTGATTCATTTGATGGAAGAGGTAACTATGCTTTAGGTATCAAAGAGCAGATTATCTTCCCAGAAATCGAATATGACAAGATTGATAAGGTTAGAGGTATGGATGTAATCATTACAACTACAGCTAAGACTGATGAGGAAGCTCGTGAGTTATTAAGATTATTCAACATGCCATTTAAGAAATAATTAAGGAGGGAAATTCAATGGCTAAGACTTCTATGAAGGTTAAGCAGCAGAGAGCACCTAAGTTCTCTACAAGAGCGTATACACGTTGTACAATATGTGGTCGTCCACATTCTGTTTTAAGAAAATACGGAATCTGCAGAATTTGCTTCCGTGAATTAGCTTACAAGGGACAGATTCCTGGAGTTAAGAAAGCATCTTGGTAAAATCAATTAACGTAGTCCTGGTAACAGGAAACCAGTTAAAATAAGGAGGAAAATTTCAATGACAGATCCAATTGCAGATATGCTTACAAGAATTCGTAATGCAAATACAGCAAAGCACGACACAGTTGATGTTCCATCATCTAAGATGAAGCTTGCAATCGCTAAGATTCTTTTAGACGAGGGTTATATTAAGTCTTATGAGCTCGTTGAGAACGGTAAGTTCAACGATATCCGTATTACATTAAAGTACGGTGCTTCTAAGAATGAGAAGATCATTTCAGGTCTTCAGAGAATCTCTAAGCCAGGTCTTAGAGTATATGCAAACAAGGAAGAACTTCCAAAGGTTCTCGGTGGTCTTGGTGTAGCTATTATATCTACAAACAAGGGCGTTATCACTGACAAGGAAGCTAGAAAGCTCGGCGTTGGTGGAGAAGTTCTTTGCTTCGTTTGGTAATTATTGAACACTTACACACAGGGAAACGGGAATCCTATCCCATCGTAGTTCAGCGTATATGAATGTTTCCCTCATTATAATTAGGAGGTGCACGGCATGTCACGTATAGGAAGAATGCCTATCGCTGTCCCAGCAGGAGTTACTGTTGAGATCGCAGAAAATAATAAAGTGACTGTAAAGGGTCCAAAGGGAACTCTTGAGAGAGTTTTACCAGCAGAGATGGACATTAAGCAGGAAGGTTCTGAAATCGTTGTTTCAAGACCAAATGACTTAAAGAAGATGAAGTCATTACATGGACTTACAAGAACACTTATTCATAACATGATTATTGGTGTTACAGAAGGCTATGAGAAGAAGCTTGAAGTTAACGGTGTTGGTTATAGAGCACAGAAGCAGGGTAAGAAGTTAGTTCTTTCATTAGGCTACTCTCATCCAGTTGAGATGGAAGATCCAGAAGGAATTGAAACAGTTCTTGATGGAACAAACATCATCATTGTTAAAGGTATCAGTAAAGAAGCAGTTGGCCAGTACGCAGCTGAAATCAGAGCAAAGAGAGCTCCAGAGCCATATAAGGGCAAGGGTATCAAGTATGCTGATGAAGTTATCAGACGTAAAGTTGGTAAGACTGGTAAGAAATAATTAAAGGAGAAAACATAATGGTTAGTAAGAAATCAAGAACAGTAGTTCGCGAACAGAAGCATAGAAGATTACGTAATCGTTTCAGTGGTACTGCAGAAAGACCACGTTTAGCTGTGTTCAGAAGCAATAATCATATGTATGCTCAGATTATTGACGACACAGTTGGAAAGACACTTGTATCAGCATCAACTCTTGATAAGGAAGTTAAGGCAGAGCTTGAGAAGACAAATAATGTTGAAGCAGCAGCTGCTGTTGGTACAGTCGTAGCAAAGAGAGCATTAGAAAAGGGAATCAAGACTGTTGTTTATGACAGAGGCGGTTTCATTTATGCAGGTAAAATTAAGGCATTAGCAGAGGCAGCTCGTGAAGCTGGCCTTGAATTCTAAGCGGAAGGGAGATTACAGTATGAAACGTACAATAATTGATGCTAGTCAGTTAGAATTAAATGATAATGTAGTATCAATCAAGCGTGTAACAAAGGTTGTAAAGGGCGGACGTAACATGCGTTTTGCAGCATTAGTAGTTGTTGGTGACGGCAACGGACACGTAGGTGCAGGTGTTGGTAAGGCAGCTGAAATTCCAGAAGCTATCCGCAAGGGAAAAGAAGATGCTATCAAACATTTAGTAGAAGTTCCAATCGATGAGAACGGTTCAGTTCCACATGATTTTCTTGGAAAGTTCGGAGGAGCTACAGTATTATTAAAGAGAGCTCCAGAAGGTACTGGTATCATCGCTGGTGGTCCAGCACGTTCAATCCTTGAGCTTGCAGGTATCAAGAATATCCGTACAAAGTCACTTGGATCAAACAACAAGCAGAATGTTGTATTAGCAACAATCGAAGGACTTAAGTCTATGAAGACTCCAGAAGAAGTTGCAAGACTTCGTGGAAAGTCAGTTAGCGAGATCCTTGGTTAATTAAATTGTGATTCCTGCTAAGCAGGAGATGGAGGTTAAAATGGCTGAGAAGTTAAGAATAACTTTAGTTAAGTCTCCAATCGGCGCTGTTCCTAAGCATAGAAAAACTGTTGAAGCTATGGGTCTTACAAAGATGCATAAGACAGTTGAACTTCCAGATAATGCTGCTACAAGAGGACAGATTCAGCAGATTGGTTATATGTTAAAGGTAGAAGAAATCTAATTACAGATAAGGAGGTGCAATGATGGATTTATCTAATTTGAGACCTGCAGAAGGTTCAGTATTAAGCGATAATTTCAGAAGAGGTCGTGGACATGGCTCAGGTAACGGCAAGACAGCTGGTAAGGGTCATAAAGGACAGAAAGCTCGTTCAGGAGCACCAAGACCAGGTTTTGAAGGTGGCCAGATGCCATTATATAGAAGAATTCCTAAGAGAGGATTCACTAACAGAAACCGTAAGGAATTCGTTGCTATTAATGTTAATGTATTAGATCGTTTTGATAACGGTGCAGAGGTTACTGTTGATACATTAATCGAGTCAGGAATCGTTAAAGATCCTAAGGACGGAATCAAGATTCTTGCAAACGGCGAGCTTACAAAGAAGCTTACTGTTAAGGCTAACGCATTCAGTGCTGCAGCTAAGGAGAAGATCGAGGCTCTCGGCGGAACCTGCGAGGTGATCTAATATGTTTAAAACACTTGTAGGCGCTTTTAAGAACAAAGATATAAGAAAAAAGATAATATATACATTATTAATTCTTGTTGTTGTCAGAGTTGGAAGTTTACTTCCAATCCCTGGTGTAGACACCAATTATTTTAGTAGCTTACTTAGTGGAATTAATACTGGTGATTTAAGTTATCTCAGTGCTTTCACAGGAGGTTCATTCGAAAGAATGTCCCTCTTTGCGCTGAGCATAACACCATATATCACATCTTCAATCATTATGCAGCTTCTCACAATTGCAATTCCTAAATTAGAGGAAATGCAGAAAGAGGGAGAAGATGGTAGAAAGAAGATTGCATCGATTACAAGATACGTAACAATTGGTCTTTCTTTAATAGAAAGTATCGCTATGGCGGTTGGATTTGGTAGATCAGGTCTTATCAAAGATTCAGCACAGCTTAGCACATTGCATTATGTAGTATGTATAATCGTAGTTATAGCTGCACTTACAGCTGGTTCAGCAGTATTAATGTGGCTTGGTGAGCGAATCACTGAAAAGGGTGTTGGAAATGGTATTTCAATTGTACTTTTAATTAATATCATATCAGGTATGCCTAGTGATTTTGCTACATTATATAGCACATTTGTTGCACCAAAGACACCTGCAAAGGGTGTTTTAGCAGCAGTAATAATATTAGCAATTCTTATTGTTATGGTAGTTCTTGTATGCTTCCTTCAGGATGGAGAGAGAAGAATTCCTGTTCAGTACTCTCAGAAGGTCAGCGGTAGAAGAACAGTTGGCGGACAGTCAACAAACATTCCATTAAAGGTTAATACTGCAGGTGTTATGCCAATTATTTTCGCATCATCACTTATGCAGTTCCCAGTTATAATCGCCCAGTTATTTGGTAAATCATATGAGTGGACCAGATATCTCAGCTCATCATACTGGTGCAGAGTTGAAGCTCCAAAGTATTCAATTGGTTTATTAGTATACATAGTACTGCTTATAATATTCGCATACTTCTATACATCAATAACATTTAACCCAATTGAGGTAGCTGATAACTTAAAGAAGGCTGGTGGAGTTATCCCAGGAATAACACCTGGTAAGTCTACAAGCGAATATCTTAACAAAATACTTAATTATATCGTATTTATTGGAGCTGTCGGACTTTTAATAATTGCCCTCATTCCAATAATGTGTACAGGATTCTTTAATGCTTCTGTTTCATTCGGTGGAACATCAATTATCATTATTGTTGGTGTTGTACTTGAGACATTAAAGCAGATTGAGTCTCAGATGTGCAATCGTTACTATAAGGGATTCCTCAGTGAGTAATTCTTTATATCACGGATGATATTAGTATAAAATATTGACTTGCCCGGTTTATGCCGGGTAAGTCCTTTGTGTATTATGATTTATTACGAATATTTATGATTTTGGAATGGAGAAAATATTATGAAGATAATTATGTTAGGTGCTCCAGGAGCAGGTAAAGGTACACAGGCTAAGAAGATAGCAGCAAAATATGCTATACCACATATCTCTACAGGAGATATTTTCAGAGCTAATATTAAGAACAATACAGAGCTTGGACAGAAGGCAAAGACATACATGGATAAGGGAGAGCTCGTACCTGATGAATTAGTAGTAGATCTTATCATGGACAGATTCAAGGAAGCGGATTGTGCTAACGGATATGTACTTGATGGATTCCCAAGAACAATTCCTCAGGCAGAGGCACTTGATAAGGCTCTTAGTGCTAATGGAGAGTCAGTTGACTATGCAATCAATGTCGAAGTTCCTGATGAAAATATAATAAACAGAATGTCTGGAAGAAGAGCATGTGTAGGTTGTGGAGCAACATACCATATCCAGTTCAATCCAACAAAGGTTGAAGGAATATGTGATGCATGTGGCGAGAAGCTTATCTTAAGAGATGACGATAAGCCAGAGACAGTAAAGAACAGACTTTCAGTATATCATGAGCAGACACAGCCATTGATTGAATACTATTCAGGAAAGGGTGTACTTAAGGAAGTTGATGGTACACAGCCTATGGATGATGTATTTGCTGCAATAGTTAAGATCTTAGGTTAATCATCTATGAGTGATATAAAGGGATATTTTGCAAGTTCTAAAGCAGGCCATGACAAAGGTACTGTGTATATGATTCTCGAATCTGATGATGTATATGTTTATCTGTCGGACGGTAAATTAAGACCGACAGATAAACTTAAAAAGAAAAAGCTGAAACATGTTCAGCTCATAAAACAAAAAGATAGTGATCTTGCAGAAAAGATAGAGAAAAACCTGTTTATAAGTAATGAAGAAATAAAATATGCGATTAAGCAGATTAAAACCAGTGCCAAATAATAGGAGGTAAACTTATATGTCAAAGGCAGATGTAATTGAAATTGAAGGAAAGGTAGTTGAGAAATTACCTAATGCATTTTTTAAAGTAGAACTTGAGAATGGACATCAGATACTTGCTACAATCAGTGGTAAGTTAAGAATGAACTTCATCAGAATTCTTCCTGGTGATAAGGTAACAATTGAGTTATCACCATACGATTTAACAAAGGGAAGAATCATTTGGAGAGATAAATAAAAACAATAGGAATATATGTACAAAATATTCTTTATAAATTTTGTAAAATTTTCCTTGCGTTGATAGAAAAGGTTGTGCTATAATAGCAACCGAACTTGTCTGAAAGGAGGCTTTTGCAGTGAAGGTTAGATCATCAGTTAAACCAATTTGTGAAAAATGCAAAGTCATTAAAAGAAAGGGCAGCATCAGAATTATCTGTGAAAACCCTAAGCACAAGCAGAGACAGGGCTAATTACCCTGAAGCAGAGAAGTAGAAGTACTTCTCATATTTCTGCGTTATAGTATCAATGTCACTAGTTGGTATTATAACTAATTCTGTCTTTAATATAATGGACAGAGAACAGTTTTGCGGCTGCAGCGATGACACATCCGGATAAGTTGACGGTGTTCATTGCTATCAAATATAGTAGACTGAAGGTGACGCACACATTTCAGGCGTTCAAAGCGGGGGATAGAGCTTAGAACGAGCTGCGTAGGAATCGGACTACATTTTTCTATCTTTATTATTAATATTAATTTAATTGATCAAACGGAGGTTAAAGAACACATGGCTCGTATTTCAGGTGTAGACTTACCAAGAGAAAAGCGTATTGAAATAGGACTTACTTATGTTTACGGTATTGGCCGAGTAAGAGCATCTAAGATTCTTGAAGAGGCTGGCGTTAATCCAGATACACGTGTTAAGGATCTTACAGATGAAGAAGTTGCAAAGATTGCTAAGGTTATCGATGCTGATCCAGAACATTTAGTAGAAGGTGACTTAAGAAGAGAAGTTGCCATGAACATTAAGAGATTAAAGGAAATCGGATGCTACAGAGGAATCCGTCATAGAAAGGGACTTCCATGCAGAGGTCAGAAGACAAAGACTAATGCAAGAACATGTAAGGGTCCTAAGAAGACTGTAGCTAATAAGAAGAAATAATTGAATTGTTAAACTCACAGGAGGTTAGTTATCATGGCTCAGAAAGTTACAAAAAAAGTGACAAAGAAGCGTGTTAAGAAGAACGTTGAAAGAGGACAGGCACATATTCAGTCATCTTTCAATAATACAATAGTTACATTAACAGATGCAGAAGGAAATGCTTTATCATGGGCATCTGCAGGTGGACTCGGATTCAGAGGATCTAAGAAGTCTACTCCTTATGCAGCACAGATGGCAGCTGAGACAGCAACAAAGGCTGCATTAATCCATGGATTAAAGTCTGTAGACGTTATGGTTAAGGGACCAGGTTCAGGTAGAGAAGCAGCTATCAGAGCACTTTCAGCAGCTGGTCTTGAAGTTACAAGTATCAAGGATGTTACTCCAGTTCCACATAATGGATGCCGTCCACCAAAGCGTAGAAGAGTTTAATTTAGGGAGGTAAGATTACAATGGCAGTTAATAGAACACCTGTCCTCAAGAGATGTAGATCTCTTGAAATGGATCCTGTATATTTAGGAATAGATAAGAAATCTAGAAGAAAGGCAAAGAACGCTGGTAGAAAGGTTAGCGAGTATGGAATGCAGCTTCGTGAGAAGCAGAAGGCTAAGTTCATCTACGGTGTATTAGAGAAGCCTTTCAGAAATTACTATAAGAAGGCTGAGAGACAGAAGGGTATGACTGGTGAGAACCTTATGATCATGCTCGAGCTCAGACTTGACAATGTTCTTTTCAGATTAGGATTCGCTAGAACAAGAAAAGAAGCAAGACAGATCGTTGATCACAAGCATGTATTAGTTAATGGTAAGTGCGTAAACATCCCTTCATACCTTGTAAAGGCTGGAGATGTTATCGAAATCAGAGAGAAGTCTAAGTCATCAGCAAGATACAAGGAAATCCTTGAGTCTACTAACGGAAGACTTGTTCCAGAGTGGTTAGAGGCAGATGCAGACGCTCTTAAGGGATCAGTTAAGTCAATCCCTACAAGAGAAGTTATTGACGTTCCTGTAAACGAGATGCTTATCGTCGAGTTATATTCTAAGTAATCCGTACCGGAAATATAGAATAAAACTTATAAAACCCATAAAAAGGAGGGACTATACATGGTTGATGCAGATTTTAATTTCAAGATGCCAAAGATTGAGATGACAGAAAAATCAGAAGATGGCAAGTATGGAAAATTTGTTGTTGAGCCACTCGAAAGAGGATATGGTTTAACATTAGGTAATTCTTTAAGAAGAATTATGCTCTCTTCATTAGTTGGTACAGCTGTAAGCAGTATCAAGATTGAAGGTGTACTTCATGAATTCAGCTCAATTCCAGGTGTTAAGGAAGATGTTACTGAGATCGTCATGAACATCAAGCAGTTATCAATCAAGAACAACGGAAATTCTGTTGAGCCTAAAGAAGCACATATTGACTTCGTAGGCGAAGGTGTAGTTAGAGCATCAGATATTCAGGTTGATCCTGATATTGAAATAATCAATCCGGATCTTGTTATTGCACATCTTAATGGTGCAGACAGCAAGCTCACAATGGAACTTACAATCACTAATGGTCGTGGTTATGTAAGCTCTGAGAAGAATAAGAGAGATGATCAGCCAGCAGGCGTTATCGCTATTGATTCAATCTACACACCAGTAGAGAGAGTTAATATGGCAGTTCAGAATACTCGTGTAGGTCAGGATACAGATTTTGATAAGCTTACACTTGATATTTTCACTAATGGAACAATAGAACCAGATGAGGCTTTAAGTCTCGCAGCTAAGGTTTTAAGTGAACATTTAAAGGGATTCATCAATCTTTCAGAGAACGCTCAGAAAGTGGAAATCATGGTTGAGCAGGAAGAGGATGAGACTACTAAGGTCCTTTCAATGAGCATTGAAGATCTTGAATTATCTGTTCGTTCATCTAATTGTCTTAGAAGAGCTGGTATCAACACAGTTGAAGAGCTTTGCAACAAGACATCAGATGATATGATGAAGGTAAGAAACTTAGGTAAGAAGTCTTTAGATGAAGTTCTCCTTAAGCTTAAGGAAATGGGCTTACATCTTAGACCTAACGAAGATTAATTTGTAGATACGGCGGCTATACAGTAAGTCCATAAGCGCATGTGTAGCTGTTACAAATGGAGGTAAATCATGGCAAAATATAGAAAGCTCGGCAGAACATCTAGCCAGAGAAAGGCTTTATTAAGAAGTCAGGTAACAGCATTAATCGAGAATGGCAAGATTGTTACTACAGAGGCAAGAGCCAAGGAAGTAAAGAAGATGGCTGAAAAGCTCATCACACTTGCAGTTAAAGAGAAAGACAACTTCGAGACAGTTAAGGTTTCAGCAAAGGTTCCTAAGAAGGATGCTGAAGGCAAGAGAGTTAAGGAAGTTGTTGATGGCAAGAAGGTTACTGTATATGAGACAGTAGAGAAGGAAATCAAGAAGGATCTTCCTTCAAGACTTCATGCTAGAAAGCAGATGGATAAGGTTCTTTACACAGTTACAGAAGTTCCTACAGCAGCTGCTGGAAAGAAGAAGAATACTAAGACTGTTGATCTTACAAACAAGTTATTTGATGAGATCGCACCTAAGTATGCTGGTCGTCAGGGCGGTTATACAAGAATCGTTAAGATCGGTTTAAGAAAAGGTGATGCAGCAATGGAAGTTCTTCTTGAATTAGTTTAATTTCAATTGCAATTTAAGCGGGTAAGGAAACTTATCCGCTTTTTTTGGAATCTGCGGTAAGACTTAAAAGGGCAGGAGGTCATATGGGAATAGTTAAAGCAAAAAACCTCACATTTGAATATATAAGACGAGATGAAGATGGTAATGTTGAGGGAATAACTAAGGCTGTTGATAATGTGAGTATTGACATTAAGCAGGGCGATTTTGTTGCCGTGTTAGGTCATAATGGCTCCGGTAAATCAACATTTGCAAAACATCTGAATGCGCTCGTTATGCCGACAGAGGGAACTGTGTGGGTTGATGGTATGGACACAAGGGAAGAGGAGAATACTTTAAAGGTAAGACAGACTGCCGGAATGGTATTTCAGAACCCTGATAACCAGATAGTTGGAACTCTTGTTGATGAAGAGGTTGGATTCGGACCAGAGAATATTGGTGTTCCAACGGAAGAAATATGGGAACGAGTTGAAAAAAGCCTGAAAGCAGTAGGAATGTATGCTTTCAGAAACCAGTCGCCAAACAAGCTATCTGGAGGACAGAAGCAGAGGGTAGCGATTGCTGGAATTGTAGCAATGAAGCCAAAATGTATTGTCTTAGATGAACCAACGGCAATGCTTGATCCGTTGGGACGAAAGGATGTACTTAATGTGCTCCATGAATTGAACAGGCAGGAAAATGTAACGGTTATACTTATCACTCATTACATGGAAGAAGTAATTGATATAGACAAGCTTTATGTAATGGATGATGGAAAGCTGGTAATGTCAGGAACACCAAGAGAAATATTCTCACAGGTAGAGAAATTAAAGAAATTGAGACTTGATGTGCCGCATGTTACAGAATTAGCCTATGAACTTCAGAAGGAAGGAGTTCCATTAAAGAATGGAATATTGACTTCAGAAGAATTTACAGAGGAACTCATTAGAGTTAGAAATGAGGGTTTCAATGTCAATAATAGTAGATAATATCAGCTATATTTATGAAAAAGGCACTGGCTTTGAGAGGCAGGCTTTGAAAAATGTGAGCTGTGCAATAGAAGATGGTGAATTTATCGGACTTATTGGTCATACAGGTTCGGGTAAATCCACATTTATACAGCATCTTAATGGACTTGTTAAACCGACTGAAGGCCATATATATTACAATGGCAGAGATATATATGAGCAGGGCTTTAATATGAAAGAATTAAGAAGCAGGGTAGGACTGGTTTTTCAGTATCCGGAACACCAGCTTTTTGAGACTGAGATATTCAAAGATGTATGTTTTGGTCCTAAGAACCTTGGCCTTTCACAGAAGGAGGTTGAAATCAGAGCATTTGAGTCGTTAAGACTGGTTGGAATAGATGATAATATGTTTTATCAGTCGCCATTTGATTTGTCAGGTGGACAGAAGAGAAGGGTTGCCATTGCAGGTGTACTTGCGATGAAACCTGATGTTCTTATTCTGGATGAACCAACGGCTGGCCTTGATCCTAAGGGAAGAGATGATATTCTTAATTGTCTTAAGTATTTAAGGGAAGAGACAGGAATGACTATTATTCTTGTATCACACAGCATGGATGATGTTGCTAATTATGTGAGCAGAATTATGGTAATGAATGATGGTGTGCTGACATATGATGACACTCCAAGAAATGTATTCAGGCATTATAAGGAGCTGGAGGCAATAGGGCTAGCAGCACCACAGGTAACTTATTTGATGAATGATTTAAAACAGGCAGGCTTTGATGTTAATACAGATGCTATCACAATAGATGAAGCGAAGGAAAGCATTTTGTCAGCACTGGGATAAAGGAAGTAATATGATTCGAGATATAACAATAGGACAGTATTATCAGGCAGATTCGGTAATACACAGACTGGACCCGAGAGTTAAGCTTATGGGTACCTTAATATTCGTAATATCCCTGTTTCTGGGAAGTAATATATGGCTGTATCTGGTTGTAGCAGCATTTTTGGCGATTGTAATTGCACTGTCAAAGATACCTCTTAAATTCATTGTTAAAGGTCTTAAGGCAATTGTAATATTAATTGTAATCAGTGCGGCATTTAATCTGTTTCTGACGCCAGGAACGCCTCTTATTAAGATATGGAAGCTGACAATAACGCATGAAGGCCTTAATACGGCTGTATTTATGGTTATAAGGCTTATTTTTCTTATTATGGGTTCATCCCTTATGACACTTACAACAACGCCTAATAACCTTACAGACGGGCTTGAAAAGGGACTTGGATTTCTTAAGTACATTAAAGTTCCGGTTCATGAAATTGCAATGATGATGTCAATTGCATTGAGGTTCATCCCGATTCTTATTGAGGAAACAGATAAGATAATGAAGGCACAGATGGCGCGAGGTGCAGACTTTGAGTCAGGTAATATTATTAAGAAGGCAAAGGCTATGATACCTATTCTTGTACCTTTATTCATATCAGCGTTCAGAAGGGCTAATGAACTTGCAATGGCTATGGAGGCGAGATGTTATCACGGTTCTGAAGGAAGAACTAAGATGAAGCCGCTGAAATACTCCAGAAGAGATATTAATGCATATCTTATTATCGCATTGTATCTTGCATGCATTATTGTGGTTAAGGTTACGCTTAAGTTAATATAATCAGTGTGTATACAGATATGACATTTATAATAGTTTGATTCTGGCTTTTAAGGAGGAACGCCATGCGAAGAATAAAGCTTATCGTAGCTTATGATGGAACAGAATATTCCGGCTGGCAGATTCAGCCGGAAGCACCAACTATAGAAATGTATCTTGACAAGGCAATTCGCGAGCTTACCGGTGAAAATGTGCATGTGACCGGAGCAAGCCGTACAGACGCAGGTGTGCATGCATATGGAAATGTAGCTGTATTTGATACGGAATCGACAATACCTGGAGACAGATTCACATTTGCACTAAACAGATTCCTGCCGGATTCAATTGTTATTCAGGATTCATGGGAAGTGTCTGTAGATTTTCACCCAAGGCACTGTGACACAAGAAAGACATACGAATACCGCATACTTAATACTGCTGTTCCGTTGCCTCAGAAGCGCAATTTCACATGGCATGTTGCAGGCAGTATTGATATTGAAAAGATGAAAGAAGCTGCAGCATATATTGTTGGTGAACATGATTTCAAAAGCTTCTGCTGTGTGAGAACTCAGGCAGAATCGACTGTCAGGACTATATATTCACTTGAGGTCCTGCAGGAAGGCAGTGAGATAATTATCCGTATTAAAGGAAATGGATTCTTATACAACATGGTAAGAATTATTACAGGCACGCTTATTCAGGTAGGAAAAGGAAGATTCAAGCCTGAATATGTGAAGCAGATGTTAGAGGCAAAGGACAGGACTGTTGCAGGGCAGACTGCTCCTCCACAGGGACTTACACTTGTTGGCATTGAATATGTGGATAATGATGACGCAAGGGTTGTCTGATGTGGATAACTTTTTTGGATAAAACATTTGCAAAAGTATATTGACACACGTGGTTATGTGTTATATAATTCAGAAATGTGGCGTGATAAGTGCGCCCATAATTAAGGTTTTAAGTGTTTCACCAATGCCCCGGAGAGACATTTATATACATTAATAATTAAGCATTATAGCAATATTTCAGGAGGAAAACTAATGAAAACTTATATGGCTAGTGCATCTACAATCGAAAGAAAATGGTATGTAGTAGATGCTGCAGATTATACATTAGGTCGTTTAGCATCACAGGTTGCTGCTGTGTTAAGAGGAAAGAATAAGCCAACTTACACACCATTCCTTGACTGTGGTGACAATGTTATCGTAATTAACGCTGATAAGGTTAAGTTCACAGGAAAGAAGCTTGACCAGAAAGTTTACTACAGCCACTCAGACTATGTTGGTGGTTTAAAGGAAACAACACTTAAGGAAATGATGGAAAAGAAGCCTGAGAAGGTTATCGAGCTTGCTGTTAAGGGAATGCTTCCAAAGGGACCTTTAGGACGTCAGATGTTCACAAAGCTTCATGTTTATGCTGGTCCAGATCATGAGCAGGCAGCTCAGAAGCCAGAAGTATTAAAGTTTTAATATAAGGACACATATAAGGAGGAATTAACAGTGGCTAAGAAAGCAAACGGAAAGTTCTACGGAACAGGTAGAAGAAAAAGCAGTATTGCTAGAGTATATTTAGTACCAGGTACAGGTAATATCACAATAAATAAGAGATCACTTGATGAGTATTTCGGTCTTGAGACACTTAAGGTTGTTGTAAAGCAGCCATTAGCTCTCACAGAGACAGCTGACAAGTTCGATGTAATCGTTAACGTACACGGTGGCGGATACACAGGTCAGGCTGGTGCTATCAGACATGGTATCTCAAGAGCACTTCTTCAGGTTGATTCAGACGAGTACCGTCCATCACTTAAGAAGGCTGGTTTCTTAACAAGAGATCCAAGAATGAAGGAGAGAAAGAAGTACGGTCTCAAGGCAGCTCGTCGTGCTCCACAGTTCTCAAAGAGATAATATTTACAATCCAAAGCGTCTTATGGCGCTTCAGAAAAGTATGTTACACCCCAGAATTTCGGTTCTGGGGTGTTTTTTGACATTAATTACATTAACCCTTCATCTGCATCCTATACTTAAGTGGCGAAACAAGAAACTCCTTTTTAAATGCATAACTAAAGTAGCTTGTACTTTTAAATCCGCATTCATATGCAATTTGATCTATTGGTTTATCAGTATTTGACAGTAAAACTATAGCATGTTCTAATCTTACCTTAGATAAATATCTTGAAAAAGCTTCTCCTGTATTTTGTTTGAATAGCCTTGAAAAATGAGAGCTGGAAAAGCTAAATAATTTACAAATATTATCCACATTTATATCAGTCATATAATTAGAGTCTATATATCTCATAACATCATTGATATTTTTGTTTATTTTCTTGCCCTGGCTGCCGTTTATATCATGAGATAACTCATGCTCAATAATAAATATAATTAAGTATGTAAGCAATGCCTTTAATTTAGAATCTGAGTATGGTGAATTAATATTATACTCAGTCAGCATCTTTTCAAAAATATTCCGGACAACTTGCTGGTCTTCCTGATTCAGAATGTGGTATTTTTCAGCGTAGAATCTGTTAAATGCAACAGCAGATATTTCTGACTTTATATAATCAGCTATATCAAATGAATATTTAATAAGTATGCTGTTATGCGTTTCATTGCTGGTATAAAAGGTCTGGTGCTGTAATCCAAGAGGCATTGTTCCAACATATCCTCTGAGAATATCCCACTCCCCATCAGTTGAGTATACATGATGACTGCCAGATATCTGAAAACCAATCTCATAATGTTTTATACATGCACTCATTGATGGCATATGAAAATTAATATCTTTTCCGTTATAAACGATACTTCTGTTTATTTCAAAATTATTACCGTCTTTTATAGGTCTTGGCATGCATTTTACTTCCTTCTAATGATATTAAATATAAAAATAGCATAATATCTTAAATTCTAATTGTAAAGTGATATTTTTTTTAAATAAAGCGACAAATTAATAATGTATAATATATATGTAACTAAGCAGTTGTTTTCTTGAGGGGAGATTAGTAATGAATGATGAGAGAATGCCAATTAACATTTATAAACTTGATGCTGGTTATAATGATAAGGGAATGAATAGTAATGAACTTATTAAAGATTATAAACGGAATATACATAAATGGTATTTTATAGCTGCTGTCGACATTGTGTTTGCCTTGATTATAGCATTTGTTAATTTTAAAGTTCCTGACACGGTAATGATGAGCCTGATTATTTATATTGTAGTATTGGCACTGCTTATAGTAAGTATTGTCAGGATTCATGGATATCGTTTACAGTGTAGAAGTATACAAGGGGGATTTAACAGATGAAAAAATATAAGCTGAGTACGAGGATAAGTGTCTATATAGCTGTGATTTTATCGCTGGCTATGAGTGGGTTGACCATAAGAAGCCTGATTGTTAAAAGAAATGTTCATTCAGTAAGTGTTACATTATATGGAATTGTATTTGTGTTATTACTGGTTGTGTCAGCAGTTTCATTGATTGTGTACATATACAAGAGTAAGATTGGAATATATGTAAGTATTGCCTGTCTGGTTATTATATTTGCATATGGAATTATAATGAAAGATTCACCATTACAACTCATAATTATATTTCTGCCAGTTATTTACGCTATGTTTTCAACTAGAGAGTGATTGAAAAAATTTAACTTTCTTTGATTGGACTTCCAGCGGTCCTTAATAAGGAAGGGGCAAAAGTGCGGGTCAAAGCTCAAATTGATTTTATAAAATATCATTATGAAACAGAATGTACAGTCAGGTGGAATGAAAACCTATCAGAGACTAAAATTAAAAATGCTAGTATTACGGCGGTGTAAGCATTTGTTGCGGATGGTTGATATATTAGAGTTAATATGATACTTGCGGATTTAGAAGTCGACACATTTAATAACATTGGCATTGAGATGGAATAATATTCTTTCTTCAACAAAGTAATGAGCAGTTCTGGGAATGTGTGGGTAGTGCTACGCATACAACAGATTTGTAACACTACCAGATACAAATCCCCTATTTATGGGCTTCTCAAGCTATCAAAACATTCTCAAAGAGATAATCTTTACAATCCAAAGCGTCTTATGGCGTTTACCAGAAAAGTATATTACACCTCGGAATTCCGGTTCTGGGGTGTTTTTTTAGTTTGTGAACTATGGTATTATTATGATATAATACATTTTTTAAGACGGGAAATGCTTGATTTTACGGCATTTCCCGTCTTTTTTGTTACTAATTTGTTACTGGTTCAGCGTAAAAAATATTATTTTAACAGGGCAACGGTTTCCCGTAACTGTTCAATAGTCTTGTGATTATACACCCTGTTTCCCACATCCTTTGACTTATGACCCATCAGCATATCAATACATTTTCTATTGCCTTTGGCGTTGTCAAGGTTGGTTTCAAAGGTGTGCCGTGCTTCATGCGGGGTCTTGTCTGCACCTATCTTTTCCATGACTTCACTCCAACACTTATAGTAATTTGCCTGACTGAACTTTTTACCCTGATATGTGAACAGGTACTTGTTCCCTTCATCAACCAGTGCTTTCACAAATGGTTTGATGCGGTCATGTATTGGAACAATACGGCACTTTCCGGCAGCGGTCTTGATTCCACCTTCAAAATACCAGTCCTTGATGTTCACCCGTTCAGTTTTCATTCCCAACAATTCCTGTAATCTGAACCCCGTATATATGTAGATCAGCACGGTATTGACCCAAGGGTCATCTTTTATTTTCCACAATGCATCAACCTGTTCAGGCGTGAATGGTTCACGGGTGGTATCAGGTATTGGTGGGGCGGTGGTAATTTGTGAATACATTTTATCTATCAGGTCAATTTCAAAAGCAAAACGGTCAAGGTGACCAAACAGGTTCTTGATTGACCATTGTGTTGAATACCCACACCCGCAGTTGTCAATGCAGTCTTGCATCTGATAAGATTTCAGTGATCGGTACTTCACGCCGTAGTATTTTGAACAGTGCTTGAACGCTGAACGCAAGGACTGCTGATTTGATTTTCCTAACTTGGGTAATTTGATTTCAGACCAACGCTGATAGAGTACAACCAAGGTGACCTTTTCCCGGTCAATGTCCCAAGGGTTGTTGTTATATTCAGCCAATAAGATGTTGGCTTTTTCTTCTGTTTCAGCGTAACCGATAGGGGTTTGTTTTGCGTGTCCCTGTTCGTCATATATTGTGACCTTGGCAAGCCACGGGCGTGATCGGTTACCCTTCAACTTGGTCACGCATCCGTAACCGTTTGGATTTCTTCTTCCCATGTATATCATTCCTTCCTGATTGAAATTTCAAGGAATGGATGATATAATTAGGGTTGCATAGCCTATATCATCCTATTCCTTGGTATAGAGTTATAAGAACCCTGACCGCTGCAACGGTTGGGGTTCATTTTTATTCAGTTTTTACAATGTAATTTGATGTATTTTTCCCAATCTGAAACGTGTGCAATAAAATTTTCAACGTCACCTTCTATGGTTTTTGAAGTATATAAACCCTTCAAAATCTGCATCCAATGCTTTCTTCCTTGAAGTTTTATTTTACCCACAGGATAGGTTGCATAAAACACGGAAATACAACCATTACTCATACGTTCCAAAAGGATGTTAGAACTTTCATCCGGTGATAAATAATCATATAGTGCATTGAAAAATAGTTCTTCTTGTTCATTTAATGTAAATTTTTTACCTGTATCAGATTGGGTTGATATAGGGTAATTCATTTTCATTCACCTTTTTTGTTCAGTTATAATTCAATATGTGAAGGTGCTGCCGTATTGGTTGCATATTGAAGTGCAATGAACTGTTTATATTCTTTTGCAGTTCCCCAAAAAGCAAGCATCCCTTTGTCATATTCTACAACCAAGTAATACTTGTTGATTCCTGACTTTCCTGTTGTCCGGGCAGTACCGTGATACTTCTGCATGAAATTCTTTTCTTCCATTGCTGAAAATGACTTGATTCTGTTCATTGGAAGTGTAACCGTAGTTTCAGGCTTGATTCTTCTGATCTCAAAAACATCACCTTTCACTTCAATTCTGCAAGGGTAATCAGTCGCAAACCCTTCAATTCCTTCATAGTGCATTACAGGTGTACCTGATTCCTTTTTCTTTCCAAACATATACTTTTACCTTCCTTTCTTGGTGTGTGGTTACGGTTACGGTTGTTGTTCTTATTCTTATATTTTTACTTTTTTATTTTAATTTAGTATATATGTAAAAAACTTATATAAGAAAACTTAACCGTAACCGTAACAACCGTAACTTTGCCGTAAAATCAACGCTTTAGAACCGTAACCCAAAGCGTAACCAACCGTAACTATCTGAAACTGACATGAATGATATTACCTGACTGTTGGAAGATTATGCCATTTTTTGACCGTCCCTTTTTTCCTTGACAGTATATTTTGGTAGTGCAACTGTATCACGCAATTCTTCCATGATTTTATTTTTACCAGTTTCATTCAACTTGGCAAACAGTTCAACCAGTTCATACGCACCTGAACCGTAACACTTTTCAAGCAGATCACAAACCCGTTCCTTCTGTTCCAGTTCCTTCCTGTTTATCTCCATTGGTACATCATGCCCCATAAGCCAAGCAACATTGACATTCAAGGCTTGTGCCAATTTATACAGTGCATCTTGCATTGGTTCATATTTACCGTTTTTATATTGGCTGATTTGTGCCTTATCAAGTCCTGACCTTTCCGCAACATCAACCTGTCGTAATCCTCTGATGTTCATTGCTTCAATAAAGCGGTGCTGAAATGTATCAGGCATTAGTGAACACCCCCTTTCTTATATATTATTGTTCACCCTCATTATAAAGCAAAGTTAAGACTTTTTCAATCAAACTTGAAAAAAAGTTAAGAAAACTTAAAAATAAGTGTTGACATATCTTTCCACTGGTGATAAGATAAAGCCAAGTTAAGAGTTCTTAACTTACAGAAACAAAGCAAGTAGGAAGGACACGGGTGAAGCGATAGGGCTACACGCAAGTGACATGGTGGTCAGGCTGCCGGATAGCAGATAGAGCGTGTGAAGAATAAACATGACCCGTCAAAGTAGTTGAAGAAAACAGGAACGGTAGGGCAAGAAAGCACAGTGTACCGCACTATTTGAAGAAAGCGGACAGGCTGAACCAATCGGCACTTTACCCCTATACCAAGAAACCGTTAAGTGGAAGAATCAACCGCACGAGATGACACAGCACTTTGTTTCAGGGTCAGGAAGTTCCCCGACTTCCTGACTACTTCAAAAAAGAACTGTTGCAGCAGTTCAGGGGAAAAGAACCAAGGAATAGGATTTCAGTTCTTTCAAAAAATTGTCTATTGTGTGTCGGTCAACAGGTTTTGGTGGTTTTAATGTGAAACCCCGGCGGTTTGAACAGCACCGTTCAAAAAGTTCAATGATGTGTAACAGGTTTTCAGATTTTAATGTGAAATCTGATAAAGGAAAGACACCCCTGATTGTACTAAGGTGTGCTGACAATAGACAACTTTTTGAAGGAACTGGGAAAGGATAAAGGCAATGATTGATTTCATAAAAGATGCGGATTGCACCAAGGAAACACCCGTCAGATTAGGTGTTCCTGATGCACCGATATATGGCAAGGGCATCAAATTGAAACCAAGGGTTGACGGTAGAACTGATTCAGAGCATTTCAAAAAAATCTATTTGCCGGAACTTTTACCACTTGAAGAATATGATCTGATAGTTGTTTTGATTTCCGGCGGTAAGGATTCAGTTGCTTGTTACCTAAAACTTCTTGAACTTGGTGTACCAAAGGAAAGAATAGAGTTTTGGCATCATGATATTGACGGCGGGCATCCTTCAAGGCGTATGGACTGGAAATGTACCCAAAACTATGTAAAAGCACTTGCAGATGCAGAGGGTATTAAGTTAAGGGTTTCATACAGGGTGAATGGTTTCTTTGGTGAATTGTATCGGATAGGTGCATCAGAACCCATTGAATGGGTTGACCCTGATACTGGTGAAGTAAGGCAGTGCAAACTTTCAAGCAATTATCTGAAATGCAAAGAACTGAAAGAACAGGCAACAGAGGAAATGGAAGAACTTCTGAAAAAGTACGGTTATAGAATGAAGTTCCCCGCAAAAACAGGTGATCTGTCACGGCGTTGGTGTTCGGCATATCTGAAAATATGTGTTGCAGATACGGTTGTCAGTAATCTTGATCGCCTTGGTGAACTTGAAGAACTGGGTGGTAAAAGACATAAATTCCCCGCAAAAGGTGGTACACATTCAGGGCGTTGGTGTAGTGGTAACTTAAAAGCAGCGGTTCAGGACAGTGTGACAGCCAATCTTGAAGAAACCAAACGTGACAAGAAAATCTTGATTGTTTCAGGTGAACGCCGTGGTGAATCTGCCGGACGGTCAAAGTACAATGAAATGGAAATACACCGTACCAATGCAGAAGCCAAGGCACACAGAATCGTTCATCAATGGCGGTGCTGCATTGATTATTCTGAAAAGGATGTGTGGGAACTACTGAAACGGCATCATATAACCCCACACCCATGTTACAGGATAGGTTGGAACAGATGCAGTTGTATGATGTGTATATTTTCAACACCCCGGTTATTTGCCGGAGTAAAAGAACTTTTTCCTGATGATTATGCTGCACTAAGGCATGATGAAGAAGTTCTTGGGTTCACACTGGATAACAAAAAGAATCTTGATGAATTTATCGGTGATACACAGTCTTGCGTGTGTTGGAAGGATAAAGCAGCAATACATTCAATACTTACTGGTGAGTTCAACACAGATGACATATACACAAATGATTGGAATTATCCTGTTGGTGCATTTCATGGTGCTGACGGTGGTTCATGTTAGAAAGAAGGTGAGGATGTGAAGAAAATAGTTGCAGCATGGATTGAACAGATTCTTGAATTTCCAACCAAACTTGAATACCTTGCGTACATAGAAAGCCTGAAAAAAGGCAAACCGCAGAAGTTCAAGGAAACATCATTTGAACAGTTGGAATCAGGGGTTGTTAGAATAACAATCAGGAAACAGTATAACAACAATGCGTTCCCTGATGATGAAAAGGAAGGTGAAGAAAGTGTTTGATTATTCAAAGTTAAGAGGAAAGATCAAGGAAGTGTTTGGAACACAGGCAAAGTTTGCTAAAGCAATGGGAATGTCAACCGTGACATTATCTGCAAAATTGAACGGAACAGTTCAGTTCACTGCACCTGAAATGAACAAGGCGTGTGAAGTCCTTGGTGTTTCGGTGGAATTTATTCCACTATATTTTTTTACTGAAAAAGTTAAGACTTCTTAACTCAAAGAAAGGATAGGTGATAAATTATGAAATTCAGCGAAAAGTTGAAACAGGCTATGCAGCAGTTAGGAATCAATCAGGCACAGGTTGTTGGATTGACCGGGAAAAGTAAGGGGTCAATCAGTATGTACCTGAATGACAAGACCACACCGTCAGAACAGGTTCAAAGTGATATTGCAGTATCACTTGGACTTACCCCTGACTATTTTGAACAGGAAGAAACCCCGGTGACCTTCAAACCTTCTAAGTGTGAAGATGGCATCCCAACCTTGACAGTACATGAAGTTGCTAAGTTGATGCACAAACACACCAACACAATAGCACTTGGGTTACAACAGGGTGTTTTCCCTTGGGGGTATGCAATTCATACCAGTGAACACCGTTGGTCATATTTCATCAATGCAAAGCGTTTTGCAGAAATTGAAGGGGTGATCTGATGCCAAAGATTGAGTATAAAAGCATTAAGTTTCAGCAGAAAAGCCTTGAACTGATACGCCTTGTGAATCAGGTGGTTGAAGAATATCAGGCACAGGGATATGAACTGACACTTAGACAGGCATATTATCAGTTGGTTGCCCGTGGGTACATTCCCAACAATGAACGCAGTTATAAGAACATTGGAAATCTTATCAATGACGGCAGACTTGCCGGGTTGATTGACTGGTACAGTATCACGGACAGAACCCGCAACCTTAGAAGCAATAGTCACTGGGACAATCCGGCTGATGTGATCGCATCTGCAAGATACAGTTATCTGCTGAACAAGTGGGACGGTCAACCGAACTACGTTGAAGTGTGGGTTGAAAAGGATGCCTTAGTTGATATTGTGGGACAGGCTTGCAGACCACTTGACACACCATATTTTTCATGTAGAGGTTACACTTCACAGTCAGAAATGTGGTCAGCAGCACAGCGTTTCATTGGTCAAGATTACCGTGATAACCGGGTGATTATTCACTTAGGTGACCATGACCCAAGCGGTATTGATATGACAAGGGACATTCAGGAACGCTTGCAGATGTTCGGTGCTGATGTGTATGTGAAGCGTGTAGCACTGACCATGAATCAGATTGGTACATATAACCCGCCACCCAACCCGGCAAAGATCACTGACAGTAGAGCATCAAAGTATATTGATGAATACGGCAATGAATCTTGGGAACTGGATGCACTTGAACCACAGGTCATCACTGATTTGATAACCAATGAGGTCACAGCATTAAGAAATGATGAAATTTACCGTTCAGTATGTGATTCAGAAGAACGTGGAAAAGATGAACTTAAAATGATAGAACGCAACTATGACAAGGCTGTTGCATTTTTAGAAAGTGAGGAATAGAAAGATGGAAAATAACAATACCGTTCAGAATGTAGTGCATGGGTTCAAAGTGTTCAGACCTGATTGGACTTGTTCACCTAATGGCAACACAAAACAGTACGCTTGCCCCGGAAAATTTGAGGAAGAAGGGGAACTTGATGTTTGCGGTCACGGTATGCACTTCTGTCAGACTGCTGCCGACTGCTTCAATTATTACAATTTTGACAGCAGCAACAAGGTTGCAGAAGTCATTGCCTATGGTGAGGTAAGAACAGACGGTGACAAGTCATGCACTGACAAATTGGAGATCGTGCGTGAAATCCCATGGGATGAAGTGTTGCGAATCGTCAATATTGGAAAGAATTGCACGGGTCGCTGCAACACCGGGGACTGGAACACCGGGAACAGGAACACCGGGAACAGGAACACCGGGGACTGGAACACCGGGGACTGGAACAAATCGTCTTTCAATACTGGTTGTTTTAATACAGAAGAACAGAAGATCATGCTGTTCAATAAGCCGTCAAATATGACTTATCGTGAATGGTTAGAATCTGATGCAAGATGGTTACTGAATCAGATACCAAAGGATGTTGTTGAATGGGTATATGAAGAAGATATGACTGATGAAGAAAAGGCAGCACATCCAACCTATGAAACAACAGGCGGTTACCTCAAAGTGCTTGATGAATCTGAATGTGGTCAGTTGTGGTGGGGCAGCCTGTCAGACCGTAGAAAGGAAATCATCAAGGCAATACCAAACTTTGATGCTGAAATATTCTTCCAGTGTACGGGTGTCAGGGTAGATGAATGATCTGCACTTTATGCCCCATCAGGAAGATGCACTGAACAGAACTGAACAGTTCAACCGTTGTGCTTATTATCTTGATATGGGACTGGGTAAGACCTTTGTGGGTGCTGAAAAAATGTATCTGCTGAACAATGCGGTGAATGTGGTCATCTGTCAGAAATCCAAGATAGATGACTGGATTCAGCACTTCAAAGAATATTACCCAAGTGACCGTGTGATGAACCTGACCAAGAAAAGTGAAGCAATCAATTTCAGGACACTTGTTGATACCAAAGAATTATACAACAAGGATGTTCAGATTATAGGCGTTATCAACTATGAAACTGCTTTCCGGCGGGATTGGTTGTTGAAACTCAAAGGGTTCACACTGATGCTTGATGAAAGTTCACTGATAACCAATGAAACAGCACAACGGTCAAAGTTCATTCTGAAAATGCAGCCGGAAAGCGTGATTTTATTATCAGGAACACCAACAGCCGGAAAGTATGAAAGGTTGTGGTCACAGGTTCAGTTGCTTGGGTGGAACATTACAAAAAAGGCATTTTGGTCATCATACGTTCAGACCGAATGGGTTGAAAACGGTGACGGGTACAAGAATGAAGTGATAACTGGGTACAAACACACAAAACACCTGAAAAAGAAACTTGCAGATCACGGCTGCATCTTTATGAAAACCGCTGATGTGATTGAACTGCCGGAACAGACTGAACAGAAGATATTCTTTAAGGTAACACAGGCATACAAGTATTTTATCAAAAACAGTTACATCATGCTTGATACCCTGAATATGTGCAAGTTCAAAGATGATTCAGATTATTACGGCACGGATGTGACACCACGGGTTGAACTGGTTGGTGATAACAGCCTGACCAAGATGCTATATGCACGGCAGTTGTGCGGGCAGTGGCACAAGGAAAAACTGGAAGGTTTGCGGGACTTGGTTGAATCAACAGAAGATAGGCTGATTATATTCTACAACTTTACCGCAGAACTTGAAGCAATGCAGAAAAAACTTGCTGATCTAAACAGACCATATTCAGTTGTGAATGGGTCAAAGAAGGACTTGACTGCATACGATCAGGCAGATGATTCAATCACATTCATACAGTATCAAGCCGGGGCAATGGGTGGTAATTATCAGAAAGCAAACAAGATTATTTATTTCACCTTGCCACTTGGCAAAGGGTCATGTGATATGTGGGAACAGTCAAAAAAGCGTATTCACCGCATAGGACAAGCCAAACCGTGCTTTTACTATTACTTACTGGTGAAGGGTACGGTTGAAGAAAAGAACCTTGCAGCATTGAAGGAAGGAAAGGAACTGACAGATGAATTATTCAAAAATACTTAACTGGATATTTGGAATCATGGCATTTATCGGTGTATTCCTGATAATTGGTGCAGTCGGTGCATCTGACTATGCGGTTGAAATGGGAATATATGAACCACTTACCGCACACCTGAAAGAATATATCATTGGTGCGATTCTGATGATTCCCGGAATCATTTATTTGAAAATCACGGAAAGGGGTGATGAAACATGAACTATTCAAAGAACCTTAGAAAGTCCGCAATGGCAAAGCGGGTCTTGATCTTGCTTGGTGTTGCCTTTTGTGTTGGGTTAGCTGTTGGGGGTGTGTCTGTATATGCCCTGAAAACTCATATAACCGCCAAGGACAAAGGGAAATCAATAGAACGCACACTTGAACGGGATAATACAGAAACCCTTGTATATGGGGCGTATGATGACAGAACATTCACACAGGAAATTTCCCTTGACTGGGGTGCGGGTGATTTAGATTTCACACCGCTTGACTGCAAGATGCCGGAAGAACAACAGGAATTTACATATTATCTTTGTACCGGGTACAACATTGATTTTACCCTTGTTATGGCACTGATTCAGAATGAAAGCAGTTTTGACCCGGCGGTCATCAGCAAAACCAATGATTACGGTTATATGCAGATCAATCAGATCAATCATCAGTGGTTGACAGATACCCTTGGTGTTACGGATTTTACAGACCCGTATCAGAACATCAGGGCGGGTGTGTTCGTACTTAGAAAACTGTTTGAACGGTATCAAGATACCAATATGGTCTTGATGGCGTACAACATGGGTGAAGATGGTGCTGCCCGGTTATGGGGAAAGGGTATCTATTCAACTGACTATACAGAAAAAATACTGAACTATCAGACACAGTTCAATGAACAGTTGGGCGGTGAGTAAATGGCAGCAGAAAAGAATTTTGAAAACAAAGTCAAGAAGTTCCTGAAGGACAAGGGTGCTTGGGTGCTGAAATACTGGGGTGGTGCAGCTTATACAAAAAGCGGTATTCCTGACTTGTTGGTATGTTTCAGCGGTTGGTTTTTAGGAATCGAACTGAAAGCACCAAACGGCAGACCGTCAGACTTGCAGTTATACAACCTTAGAGAAATTGAAAAAGCGGGCGGTATCGGCATCCTGTTATATCCAAAGGACTATGAACAGTTCAAGCAATTTATTGAACACATTGAACTGGGTGAATTACCAGTCAACTTATACGGTGTTTATCCATTCCTAACAGAATGGAATCAACATAAAAATAATTAAAGGAGTGAAAGAGCATGGCAGCAAAAAAGAAAGCAGATGCAGCGGTTGAGAATACCGCAGAAGTAACACAGGAAACAGTTCAGGAAGAAATTGAACAGGTAACAGCAGACAATGCAAAGGAACTTGACAATAAGAAGTATGTGGTTGACCACTTACTTTCAACCAAGCGTGAGGGAATGGAAGATCTGATTGCATACATGGAAGAAATCGGATTCTTTGAAGCACCTTGCAGTGGTGGAAATCATCTTGCTTGTCAGTTCGGTCTTGTTCATCACAGCAGAAATGTAATGATGGCAGCAGAAAATATTGGTTATGCACTTCTTGGCAAGGTCAAGTATGCAGAAATCCGTGATTCAGTCATCATTGCAGCAGCATTACATGACCTTGGCAAGTGCGGTGATTATGGCAAGCAGATGTATGTACCTAACATGATTAAGGACGGCAGACCCACCAAGGCAGAGCCGGAGCAGAAATATAAACAGTCTGAAAGCAAGCCTTTCAAGCGTAACCCGGCACTTCTTCCACTTGACCATGCAACCCGCAGTATCAAGTTGGCAACCCTTTTCATTGACCTGACGGAAGATGAAGAATTTGCGATCAGATACCATGATGGTCTGTATGAATCAGCAAACTATGCGGTGAAGGGAAATGAAACCCCGTTATATTTGATTCTGCACTATGCTGATTTATGGTCAAGCAGAGTAACAGAAGGTAGCACAGATGAAGGAAGTGAAGAATAATGGATAAAAGAGATAAGAAAATCAGACGGTTAGAAGATGAACGCAATCATCTAATGGCTGAAAATCAGGAATTGAAATATATCATCAATGATATTCAGTCAGTGAATGACATTATGCGTGAAGATATTGAAAAGGAATGTGCTGCTGAATGTGGTTGTATTGTAATTGAAGGAAGTCGCACCAGTGCAGCATATCAGGATTTAGTTGGTATTCTTCTTGCAAATAACTATTCTGTTGAGGTCATACCAATGGATGAACGCAGAAAGTTAAAAATCATTATCAAGGAAAGTGAGGTATAAGAGTATGGTAAATGAAAGACAGGGAAAGGTTTACAATCCCCGCCCGGTATATAACAGAAAGTTATTACGTTCAGTGATTCGTGCGGGAGTTCAGAAACAGTTTGGTCAGCATCATGTTTCTGCTAATATGGCGGGAAACTTTGAAAAAATCAGAAAGGAACAGGTGAAATAATATGGCACAGATGCTTTTGATTATGGGTGAATCAGGTACAGGAAAAAGTACCAGTATGAGAAATTGCGATCCGGCAACAACTGCCGTTGTGAACCCGGTTGGTAAGCCGTTACCGTTCAAGGGTAAGTTCACAATGCTGAACAGTGAAGTTGAATCCCGCAAAATCTGCAAGTTTATGAAGGAACAGGCAGCAGCCGGGAAGAAGTTACTGGTGGTTGATGACTTCCAGTATATCCTTTCTGTTCCATACATGAACCGTATCAAGGAAAACGGTTGGGACAAATGGAATGACTTCGGTGCGAACTACTTTGAAATCATTGAGGTGTGCAAGGAACTTCCTGATGATGTGGTGGTTGCTTATATGACCCACACAGAAACCCTTGAAAATGGTGTAACCACTATTAAGCTGATCGGAAAGTTACTTCGTGAGAAGATCACCATTGAAGGACTTTTCACCATTGTACTTAGAACAGGCGTGAATGAAGGAAAATATTATTTTTACACACAGAACAGTGGCAAGGACACAGTGAAGTCACCTATGGGAATGTTCCCGGCATACGCCATTGACAATGACCTGAATTATGTGGCTGATAAAATCCGCAACTTCTATGAAGTCGGTGAGTATAAGACAGATGCAGAAATGGGTCAGGCTGATGCACAGGCTGCATCCGATCTTGAAAAGCCGGATGCAAACGGCAGACGGGCAAGGGGTGGAAAAAAGACCACAGCCACAGCAACACCGCCTACTACAACAGAAGATGCAGCACCAAAGACAGGCAGAACCGCCCGCAAGACACATGATGAAGTGGTGGCTGAAAATAATCAGAAAATGGCTGATTATATGGCAGAGCGTGACAAGGCTATTGATGCGGTTGCTGATGGGCGTGAAGAAATCCCGTTTGATGAAGCGTGTGCAGCAGCGGATTCTGTACCGCAGCCGGAACTTGAAACACCGCCAAGAAGAACCCGCAAGGAAAGAAAGTCTGCTGAACAGTCTGAACCTGTTCAGGACGGTACAACAAATACTGATTCTGAATCTGTCACACTGGATGCAGACACATACTTCTATGTTCCGGCTGATGATAACTATGTGATGAAGCACAAAGGTGACACGGTTGACCTGATTGTTGACGGGGTTGAGGTTATGAAGGTCATCAGCAAGGAAGAATTTGGTGAAGGTGTGAAGCGTTTAGCACAGGCAGACAACCCTAAGCCGGAAAACCCTACTGACGGGGCAATGAACCCGCCGGAGAAGGGCAGACGCACAAGAAGAAGTGCAGCACAGGCACAGCCTGATAATGCAGATGCAGCAGCGGATGAAACCCCGGCAGTAGATGAACAGCCGACTGGCAGAACCCGCAGAGTAAGAAAAACACGCTAAGAAAGTGAGGTAAAAGAACATGAACAATCCTTTTGGTTTACCTGATGAACTGTTTGGTGCAATCCTTGCATCAGCAATCACAGAAGGAATGAACACGGCAAGCAGCCGTTCAATGAAGAACCCGCACCCGGCAGCACTTAAACAGGATGTACCGCCGGAAGATGGTGCAACTGCTGCAAAGAAAATCTATGATTCCTATGTAAAAGCCGGGTTCAATGAGGTTCAGGCGTTTGAGTTGTTAAAGTTAGTATTAAGCAAATAAGAAAGGTTAAAAAGGTGAAAAATTATGGCTATTGATTTCAGTGCATTTGATGAAAAGGTTGATTTACAGGAATTACAGAATGAGGTGCAGAACGCACCTGACAATGATTTTGCTGATGTGCCGGACGGTACATATATCATTGGTATTGAGAAGATGGAAATTAAGTTGACCAAGGCACAGGATAAGTTGATGTTTGCAGTTCAGGCAAAGATCAAGGAAGGTGAACAGGCAAACCGCATGATCTTCTTCAACCGTGTTATTTCCGGCAACAGTTCAGCAAAGTGGACGGACGGACAGGCAATCAAGTCTGTATGCACTTGGGTGAACAAGCTGATTGCAGAAGATGACACACCTGTTGAGTTCGTAAACTATGCAGATTTTGCAGATCAGATTCTTGATGTATTCCAGTCCATTCAGGGTGCGATTGAAGTTGAGGTTGATTACAAGGCAGATGCCTTCAACCCTATCACAATCAAGGAAGTTTTTGACTGCTAAAAAATTTTACTTGTAAAGTTAAGAAGTCTTAACTTAGAATGTTATCAAGCGGTGGCGGGGTCGCACCTTCCACCGCTATTTTCAGAAAGGGTGAATGTAGTGATTTTTTATGACTTTGAGGTTTTCAAGGAAGATTGGCTTGCCGTTTTCATTGATGTGACCAAGAAAAAAGAATATGTGATAATCAATAACCCTGATGAATTAAAAGCCTTATATGAAGCGAATAGCAAGGATATATGGGTAGGTTATAACAACCGCCACTATGACCAGTACATATTTAAGGGGATTCTGTTGGGAATGAACCCAAAAAGAATCAATGACTGGATAATTGTTGAAAAAAGGGAAGGGTGGCAATTTTCATCAGTGTTCAACAAAGTTCCAATGATTAACTATGATGTTATGCCGAACCCCCCGGTTGGTTTGAAAACACTGGAAGGTTTTCTTGGCAGCAATATCAAGGAAACGGATGTTGATTTTAGAATAAACAGGAAATTGACCAAGGAAGAAATTGAAATGACGGTTTTCTACTGTCGGCATGATGTAGAAGAAACCATCAAAGTATTCCTTGAAAAAATAGATGAATTTAATGCAATGCACGGTATCATTCAGGCTTTCCCGGACATTGTGAACCTGTCTGATATAGGGGACAGTGAAGCAAGAATCACCGCAAAGGTGCTTGGGTGTTCCCGCAGATCATTTGAAGATGAATTTGATTTCTACTTCTTGCCGTGCTTGCAACTGAAAAAATATAAATATGTTCAGGACTGGTTTGAACAGAAAAGACAGGAAGCCTTGTCAATGGACTTGGCACACATGGATAAATACTCAAAACGTACATGGTACAAAGAACAGGGTCTTGAAACCGTGGTTGCGGGTATTCCTCATTCATTCGGTTTTGGCGGTGTTCACGGGGCAACAGCCACACCAATTCACAAGACCGGGCAACTGCTGCACGTTGATGTAAACAATTACTATCCGTCAATGCTGATTGCTTGGGGACTGGTTACAAGGGCAGCAACCAATGACAATTACCCATTAGTGTATAACACACGAAAAGCCATGAAGGAAAAACAGATTGCTGCAAAAAATGCCGGAAATAAGAAAGAGGTCAAACGGTGGAAGAAAGCACAGTTGCCATATAAGAAGATGCTGAACGCCTTGTCAGGTGCAATGAAGGATGAAACCAATGCAGCCTATGACCCAAGAAACAATAACTGTATGTGCATCAACGGTCAGTTGATGTTGCTTGACCTGATTGAACACCTTGAAGTTATACCGGGATTTGAACTGATTCAGTCCAACACGGACGGTCTTATTATTTGGATTCCTGACACAGATGAAGCCTTTGAAATGGTTGATGATATTTGTTGGGAGTGGGAACAGCGTTGTTCAACAGATCAGTGTTCAATTCTTCTTGAACTGGATAACATCAGTGAAATCTATCAGAAGGATGTGAACAATTACCTTTGGGTTGGTATTGACGGCGGTGTTGAAAGAATCGGTGCTTATGTGAAGGAACTTTCAGCGGTTGACAATGATCTGCCAATACTGAATAAAGCACTGGTTGACTACATGGTCAAGAAAACCCCGGTTGAACAGACCATCAATCAGTGTGATGACCTGATTATGTTTCAGAAGATTGTCAAGTTATCAGACAAGTATGATTGGGTGGAACATGAGCATTGCACCCCGCTTGTCAGTCATATAGGCAAAAGAACAATCAAGACGGTGTATGAATACCCTGACAAGGATAAATACACATATAAATCATACAGGGTGTTTGCATCTAACGATCAGAAGGACGGCAGATTGCTGAAACGTAAACAGGTGAAAACCAAAGGTGAAAAATTCGGTAATACACCTGACCACTGTTTCATTTTCAATGATTCAGTTGTTGGGGTAAAAACACCGCCTGAACTTGATAGGCAGTGGTACATAGATTTAGCAAAGAAACGCTTAAAACAATTTGGTGTTGTAGCGTAACACCGGGAAGGAAGGTTTTTCATGGATTTAGAAATCAGATATGAAAATGGTTCAATGACTGTTCATCTTGAAGAATTTTTGAATATCCGCAGCATTGCCAAGGTCAGGAAACTGCTGAAACTTATCAGAAGCAGTTTCACCCCGGAATGTGAACAGCAGATTAAAGAATTTGTTCAGGAACAGGCTGAACAATTTGAACAGGTTCAGAAGGAACACAGCATTTACATTGAAGGGTATACCCAAAAGATTAGATATGCAGAACAGCAGATCAGACAGACACAGCATATTATTTCACAGATTCAGACGGGTGTTAAAAACTCGCAGCTTCTCCGGGATTCACACAGGAAGAACACAAAGGTTTGGAAGAACCGCAATGCTGATGTAAAAAAGTACAGGGAACGCCTTAAAGAACCAAGAAATACATTGAAGGAACAGAAGGAAGAACTGAAAAAGTTGAAAGCATTGTTGCGATCAAGGCAGCAGTCTTTTGACTGTAACATCAAGAATAAGGATTTTTATAAAAAGGTGTTAGAAAACATCACATAAGGTAGGTGATAAAAAATGCCACTATACAAAGGTTATGTTGAAACCAAAGGCAAGGCAAGCATTGAAAAATTGAAAAACAGAACCACATGGAAAACCTATGATGAAGTGAAGAACCTGAATGGGTTCGGTGGGGTTTTGGCTGATGACACCATCCTTATTGACATTGATGATTCTGACCAATCTGAAATTCTGATGAACATTGTGGAAGAACTGCAACTTGACTGTAAAGTCCTTTGTACCAGTAGGGGAAAACACTTTCTTTTCAAGAACCGCACTATTGCAAGGAACAGGACACACGTTCAGTTGGCTGTTGGTCTTACTGCTGATATAAAAGTCGGCAGTAAGTTATCCTATGAGGTCATCAAGATTGACGGTGAAGAAAGATTTTGTGAGTGGGACATTGAAGAAGGTGGAAAGTATCAGGAAGTTCCCAAGTGGTTGTTCCCGGTCAAGGCAACCGCAGATTTTGTTGATATGGATGCCGGGGACGGAAGGAATCAGGCACTTTTCAATTATATCCTGACCCTGACTGCAAATGATTTCACGGTGGAAGAAACCCGTGAGTGCATCCGCATCCTGAACAAATTTGTACTGAAACAACCACTGTCAGATGATGAACTGGAAGTGATCTTGCGTGATGATGCTTTTCAGAAACCTGTTTTTTTCCTTGGCAGCACATTCCTGTTTGACAAGTTTGCAGTGTTTATGAAGAACACGGCACACGTTATCAAAATCAACGGACAGTTACACATATACAAAGACGGTGTGTATTCCAATGGCTACAAGGAAATTGAATCAAACATGATTCAGCACATTCCAAACCTGAAAAAGATGCAACGCCGGGAAGTTCTTGACTACATGGAACTGATCGTTGATGAAAAAGAACAGTCAGATGCAAACCTGATTGCTTTCAACAACGGTGTATATGACCTTGTGACCGGGGAACTGAAACCATTCAGCACCGATATTGTTATTACTAACAAGATTCCTTGGGACTACAAGCCGGATGCCTATTCTGAACTGGCAGACAGTACACTGAACAAGTTGGCGTGTGGTGATGCAGCAATCCGGGCATTGTTGGAAGAATGTATTGGTTACTGCTTTTACAGAAGAAATGAGTTAGGCAAGGCGTTCATCCTGACAGGTGACAAGTCCAACGGTAAAAGTACATTTTTGGATTGTGTCAAAGCAATCCTTGGTGATCGGAATATTTCAGCACTTGACCTGAAAGAACTGGGGGACAGATTCAATACTTCAATGATGTTCGGCAAATTGGCAAACATTGGTGATGATATTGGTGATGATTTTCTTCAAGGTTCACAGGTCAGCGTGTTCAAGAAAATAGTAACAGGTAACCGCATCAAGGCAGAACGTAAAGGACAAGACCCGTTTGAGTTCAACCCCTTCATCAAACTGTTATTCAGTGCAAATGATATTCCCCGTATGAAGGACAAGACCGGGGCGGTACTTAGGCGTTTGGTTATTATTCCATTCAATGCCACGTTCAGCAAGGATGCACCTGATTATGACCCATTCATCAAATACAAACTGATTCAGCAAGAAAGCGTTGAATATTTCATTAGGCTTGGTGTGGAAGGTCTGAAAAGAATCATCATCAATGACGGATTCACCAAGTCAGACAAGGTTCAGAACCAGTTGACAGAGTATGAGGAAGAAAACAACCCTATTCTTGCATTTATCAATGACACCGGGGTTGACATGATCGAAAATGAACCAACCAATGAGGTATACAAGCGGTATCAGGTATTTTGTGCAGACAACAGTATGCAGCCAATGTCAAATATCGTATTCAGTAAGCAGATCAACAAACGCCTTGACTTGGAAATTTCAGTTGTAAAACTGAACGGTCAGACAAGGCGTATTTTCAGAAGCAGAAAGGACGGTGATTGAAATGAATGAAGTTTTGTTTAGTAGTAACACAGATGACTGGGCTACACCACAGGACTTATTTGATGTACTGGATGCAGAATTTCATTTCACATTAGACACGTGTTCAAGTGAACAGAATCATAAGTGTGACAGGTATTTCACTAAAGAAGATAACGGGTTATTGCATGATTGGGGGGGGAATCTGTCTTTTGCAACCCGCCCTATGGTAAAGAAATGTATAAATGGGTTGAAAAATGCTATTTTGAGGGACGGAAAGAACACACAACTGTCGTTCTGTTGATTCCGGCAAGAACAGACACCAAGTATTTTCACGATTTTATTATACACAGGACAGAAATTCGATTCATAAAAGGTCGGTTGAAATTTGGGAACAGTAAAAATGCAGCACCTTTTCCTTCAATGTTGGTGATATTCAGGGGTGCAAAAGTTTGATAAGAAAGGAAGGTATCAATTAGTGAAAGGTGGAAGAAATCAGGAAGGATATGCAGACCCAACGGCAACTATTGCCGTTGGTAGAGTAGCAAAAGAAGAACGTGAACAGGTTGAATGTGAAGCAGCAGACAAACGTGCCTATGATCTGATTAAGGTTTTGAAGTACATCATCAAAGGTGCGGGGTTTGAACTGACTGAACGTGTTCAGGTAAAAGATACCAAGACAGGAAGGGTTTACAGATGATTGAAAAAATAAAGAAATTCATCAGAATAATCACAATACTGCTGATGACCGCCCTTGTCATATTTCTAATATACACAGTATTCAAATATGAATGGAAAAACATACTTTGTTTTGTAGGTGTCATTACGGTGTTTCTTATTGTCTGTTGGGCGTTTGATTGGTGAAAGGGGTGAAGTCAAATGTATGATGAACAGGAAGATGCTGCACAGTTAGAATGGTGTCGGCAGTGGTCAGAAGAACATAAAAAGAAAATGACCCGGAAGATGCAGAAGAAGATCAGACGGGTTCAGCACTGGTGTAACTGTAAGTTGTATGTCAAGTATGCTTGGTATGAGTTCCGGGCAATGATGAAAGGATAAGGTGAATGATTATGGAAAATAAGATTTTGGAATTATTGGAACAGAAGGGCAGCATATCAATGAATGATGATATTTTCCCGTTGGTAGAAAAAGAATTTGAAGGTCAGGTGATTGGTGCTGAACTTTATGAACTTGCACACCAATACATATCACAGTTGTTGTATGGGGTGCATACTGCCGGGGTTGCCGTGATTGCTGTTCCTAAGTTTGCAGCGGGTCAGCAGTTCGGTCAGATGGTTGTTGCTGATGTGATTTATACAAAGGTGAATGATACACCGTATGATTTTATGCAGTAGTTACGCAGTTACGGTTGGTTATGGTTCACGGTTACGGTTGAAACCCTTGTAAATACTGGCGGTTACGGTTGGTTACGGTTAAAAGCAATTTTCTTATTATTTTTATTTTTATTGTATATTCTATACATCATAAAAAGTAAAAATATAGAGTATAAGGCGTGAACCGTAACCGTAACTAACCGTAACCAGTAGGAAATTCAAGGCTTTCAGGGTGTTTTTAGTGTGATTTTATCCGTAACCGCAAGCGTAACCGTAACCGGGAAAGGACAGGTGAAAGAATGAAAACATTATCCGCAAGGGAATATTTAGGACAGTTACAGGAACTTGATACTAATATCAATCAGGACTTAGAACGCCTTGATGATATGAAAACCAATGCTTGCAGTACCGGGGCAATAGACTATTCTGCTGAAAGGGTGCAGACAAGTCCGTCAGGTGACAGTTTATGCAAGGCAGTCACAAATTATGTTGCTTTCAATGATGAAATCAATGCAGAGATTGACCGCTTTTCAGATGCCAAGGAACAGATCATCAAGCAGATTAGAGGTCTACACAATGCAAGGTATTCACAGGTATTGTTCAAGGTGTATGTGCAGTTTAAGAGTTTGAAAGTTGCATCAGGTGAAATGGGTATGTCATATCAGTATGTCAGGAATCTTCATAAGGCAGCACTTACAAAGTTTGAAGAAACCTATGATGATCTGCATTACTTAACTTAATGTATATTTACTGTCACTTGAAACAACAAAAAGAGCGTTTTATGATAGATTTTGTTGTTTCAGGTATATTGCGTATTCTTGAATCTGATGATAGGATGTATCTTGACAAGATGGGAATTGTGAAGAAGCGGTTGTTTTTTCACAATTCTTTTTTGTTTATGCCGATATTTGCACCCTGAAATGTAATGTTTCAGGGATTTTTTATTGCAAAAATACATGAAAGGGGTGTTGTTTGATGGCAAAAACGGCAAAATTAACTGAAAAACAGCAGCGTTTTGTTGAAGAATACCTGATTGACCTGAACGCAACACAAGCAGCCATTCGTGCGGGTTATTCGGCAAAAACAGCAGATCAGCAAGGTTCAAGGATGTTGGCAAATGTCAAGGTTCAACAGGCAATTAGTGTTGCAATGGCAGAACGCAGCAAAAGAACAGGAATCAATCAGGACAGGGTTGTTTTAGAACTTGCCCGCATTGCTTTTGTGAAGATGACAGACCTTGTTGATAGTCACGGAAGAATCAAAGACAATGCAACTGATGATGACCTTGCCTGTATCGAATCCGTGAAATATAAACAGTCTGAATCAGAAACCGGGTCAAGCGTTGAAAGGGAAGTGAAGATTTCACCAAAACTGAAAGCACTTGAATTACTTGGTAAGCATTTGGGTATGTGGAATGACAAGATTGATGTGAATATCACACAGCCTATTGTTATCACTGGTGAAGATGCCCTTGAAGATTAGGCGGTGATCGTCTATGGTCAAGAACAGAATATCTTCACAATATGTTTTTGGGTATCAGAAGTTTATCCTGTACCCGGAAGATTACAAAGCTACAAAGTCCGGCAAGAAAAAAGTGCTGCTGCCTGAACTGGTTGGTAAGGGTTACGGTACTTTTTGGCGTTGGAAAGGTAGATATAGGGTATGCAAGGGCAGCCGTGCATCCAAGAAATCAAAAACAACTGCCCTTTGGTACATCACCAATATGATGAAGTACCCACAGGCAAATACCCTTGTGGTCAGAAAGACTTTCAGAACCCTGAAAGATTCCTGTTTCACAGAATTGAAGTGGGCGATTCACCGCCTTGGCGTTGATGCCTTTTGGGAAATCAAAGAATCACCACTTGAAATGACCTACAAACCGACAGGTCAAAAGATTTATTTCAGGGGACTGGATGACCCCCTGAAAGTAACATCAATAACCGTTGATATTGGTTGCTTGTGTTGGATGTGGATTGAAGAAGCGTATGAAATCAGTTCAGAAGATGATTTCAATATGCTTGATGAATCAATCCGTGGTGCTGTTCCTGACGGTTCAGGACTGTTCAAGCAAATAACCCTTACACTGAACCCGTGGAATGAACACCACTGGATAAAGAAGCGGTTTTTTGATAACACGGATGATGAAACCCTTGCAATGACCACCAATTATAAGTGCAATGAATGGTTGGATAAGGCAGACTTGAAAGTCTTTGAAACCATGAAGAAGCAGAACCCAAGGCGTTACAAAGTAGCGGGTCTTGGTGATTGGGGTATTGTAGACGGTCTTGTCTATGAAAATTGGGAAGAAAAGGCGTTCAGTGTTGATGAAGTCAAGAAGATTGCCGGGGTCAAGTCTGTATTCGGTCTTGACTTTGGTTATACAAATGACCCGTCAGCACTGTTTTGTGGTCTGATAGATCAGTCAAGCAAGACCATTTGGGTCTTTGATGAAATGTATCAGCCGGGCATGAGTAATGAAGCCATTGCTGAACAGGTTCAGCGGATGGGATATGTGAAAGAGAAGATCACAGCCGATTCAGCAGAACCAAAGAGCATTGACCGCTTGCGTGAACTGGGTCTGAAAGGAATCAGGAAAGCAAGGAAGGGCAAGGATAGCATCAACAACGGCATTGACTTCATACAGGACTATCATATTATCATTCATCCCCGTTGCGTGAATTTCATCACAGAGATCAGCAACTATCAGTGGGATAAGGATGCCAAGACGGGCAAGAAACTGAACCGCCCTATTGATGACTTCAACCACCTAATGGATGCAATGCGTTATGCGATTGAACAGATGGCAAAGGGTGATGCCTTTAGTTTTGATTAAGCAATTACCGGGTAGAATACACGGTGTCAGCAGCCGTTTCTTTTTGGACGGTAGGAAAAGGCTGTCAAATGCTTACTCCGGGGCGGTTGCAATCGGTGACCGCCTATGACACCTGTATAACTACTTTTTGAGATATTAGAAACAAATTAGTAACACATACCCTTGGAAACATAGTGTTTTCAGGGGTTTTGATTTTATTATGCCATGAAAGGGGTGAATTGAACCGTGTTCAGTTCCTTAATAAACACACTGACATTGAAGGTTTCCAACTTTATACTGGACGGTGCAAGGTCAAGGATGACTGACAAGGAATTTCTTGAAAAAGAAATTATGAAATGGAAAACGTCACCCCACCGCATCATGCAGATTAAGGGTTCACTGTACTATGACAATGAACATGATATTTTGAAGCGGAAACGTACAATGATAGGTGAGGATGGCAAGTTACAGGTTGTTGAGAACTTGCCAAACAACAGGGTCATTGATAACCAGTATGCAAAAATGGTCAATCAGAAAGCAAATTATCTGTTCGGTCAGCCTTTTGCAGTAAGTGGTGATAATGACCAGTATGTTGAACTGCTGAAAAAAGTGTTTAATAAGCGGTTTATGAAAACCATAAAAAACAGCGGTAAGGCAGCATACAACGGGGGAATCTGTTGGTTATATCCGTATTATGACAATGAAGGTCATTTCACTTTCAGGCTGTTCCCCGGCTATGAGATTTTGCCGTTTTGGAAAGACAACGATCATACAATGCTTGACTTTGCAGTCAGGCTTTACTTGGTGATTGGATATGAAGGAACAACCCCAACTGTTATTGAAAAGGTTGAAGTGTATGATGTTGATGGTGTTCACAGGTTCATTCTTGACCACGGCACACTTATCCCTGATCTAACAAACAACGGTGAAGCCGATTGTTACCATGTTACCATGACGGATGCAACGGGGAAGGTGACAGGGTTCAACTGGCAGCGTGTTCCCCTGATTCCATTGAAAGCCAATGAACAGGAAACACCACTGCTGAAAAGGGTCAAGTCTTTACAGGACGGTATCAATGTGATGCTGTCGGATTTTGAAAATAATATGCAAGAAGATGCCAGGAACACCATTTTGGTATTGAAGAACTATGACGGTACTAATTTGGGTGAGTTCAGAAAGAATCTTGCAACCTATGGTGCGGTAAAGGTCAGATATGACGGTGATACCAAGGGCGGGGTTGAAACCCTTGAAATCACAGTCAATGCGGATAACTACAAGGCTATTGTGGAAATCTTCAAGAAAGCATTGATTGAGAACGCAATGGGTTATGATGCCAAGGATGATAGACTTTCCGGCAACCCTAATCAGATGAACATTCAGTCAATGTATTCTGACATTGACATTGATGCGAATGATACAGAAACAGAATATCAGGCAGCCTTTGAAGAAATCCTTTGGTTTGTGAATTGCCATTTTGCCAATACAGGACAGGGGAACTTTGAAGGTGAAGAAGTAGACATCATATTCAACCGTGACATTCTTATCAATGAATCAGAAGCCATTGATAACTGTCAGAAATCTGTTGGTATTCTTTCTGATGAAACAATTATCAGTCAGCACCCTTGGGTGGATGACCCACAGGCAGAACTTGAACGCCTGAAAAAGCAGAAGGAAGAAGCACAGAAAGAAATGCTTGCACAGTATGACCCGTTTGGTACACAGAATGATGACCCTGACAACAAAGGTGACCCAAACAAGGGAAGTCAGGGCGGTGAAGTAGATGAATAACGGTGAATACTGGCAAAAGCGTTTTGAACTGCTTGAACAGGCTGCACACCAACAGGGGGTTCAGTGCTATGCGGATATTGAAAAACAATACCGACAGGCACAGAAGCAACTTGAAGGTCAGATTGCTGCATGGTATCAGCGTTTTGCATCTAATAATGGGGTAACCCTTGCAGAAGCAAAGCGGATGTTGAACGCAAAGGAACTTGCTGAACTGAAATGGGATGTGAACCAGTACATTCAGTACGGTCAGGAAAATGCGATCAACGGCACTTGGGTCAAGCAGCTTGAAAACGCATCTGCAAGATTCCATATCAGCAGACTTGAAGCCTTGAAGTTGCAGACCCAACAGAGCATTGAAGTCATGTTTGGAAACCAACTTGACAGCATTGACAGTACAATGCGGAATGTTTACAAGTCCGGCTATTATCACACAGCCTATGAGATTCAGAAGGGGGTGGGTGTTGGTTGGGACTTTTCCGCACTGGATGACAAGCAGATCAGCAAGGTCATCAATAAGCCTTGGGCGGTTGACGGCAAGAATTTCAGTGAAAGGATATGGGGCAACCGTCAGAAGTTGGTCAATGAATTGAACAACACCCTGACACAGAACATCATCTTGGGAAAAGACCCACAGAAAGCTATTGATGAAATTGCCCGGAAGATGAATACTTCCAAGACCAACGCCGGGCGGTTGGTAATGACAGAAGAAGCCTTTTTCAGTTCCGCAGCACAGAAGGATTGTTTTGATGAACTGGATGTTGAACAGTTTGAGATTGTGGCAACACTGGATTCCCATACTTCGGATATATGCCGGGGTATGGATGGCAAGCATTTCCCTATGTCTGAATGGAAGGTTGGTGTGACTGCACCGCCGTTTCATGTTCATTGCCGTTCAACCACAGTACCATATTTTGATGATGAATTTGATGCTGTCGGTGAACGTGCTGCACGGGATGAAGAAACAGGCAAAACCTACTTTGTACCGGGCAACATGACCTATAAGGAATGGGAAAAGGCATTTGTCAACGGCGGTGATAAGTCAGGTTTGAAAGAAGCCAAGGTTGAAAAGGAAATGACCGTTGAAGAAATTCAGAAACAGGTTGCTGAAAACAATATAAGAATTGAAGCATTAACATCCGAATACAGTCAGAAGCATCAGGCATTGGAAAATGCCCTATTGTTTGGTAATGAAGATGTTGATACACTCAATAAAATGTCACAAGAGGTTCAGGCAATAAAAGCAGACCTTAATGATATGATTGCACAGACTGATGTACTAAAAGCCAAACTTCCACAAGAAAGTGTTCAGAATGTTCAGGCGGTAGTAATTGAAGGTAAGAACATGATTGGTGATGTTGATTATACCAATCCTGATCTTTCCAAGTTTGACCACGTTATTGAAAAATCAATACACGCACAGGGGTTTGACGGTAACCCAAGTGTTGTTGAATATGAAGATTTCAAGAAAGCAATGGAAGAATCAGGTTTCTACGCAGAACGTACATATTCAGCAAATACACAGGAATTGTTGGACGAATACAGAGAACAACTGTATAATGGTAAATGGTATGTTGATTGTTCAGAAGGTGGGGCACAATATGGTCAAGGAATGTATTGTGCATCCTGTTATGACCTTGCCAATAATGAACAAATGGGCGGTATTGGCATGGAAATGTCACACTATCAGCAGATTGGTTTGGGTCGTGGCAATGGTTTTTATTACACAGAAAGCATCACCTTACAGCCGGATACGAAAATTTTTGAACTTCCAAGCGGTATGAAAGCAGATGAATATATTGCTGATGCTTTCAGAAATGCCTACATGAGAAAATTTGCAAGTAAGGAACAGTTGGCACAGGTTGAACAGTACATTGAACTTAGTGAACAGATTAGCAATTTGACCTTCACGGAAAGTTCTGAATTTATTGACAATCTGTATCAGAAACGTGCAGATGCTTCAATAGGGTTGGAAAGTTTGATAAAAGCATCATTGACAGCAATGGAAGATGCAACGGATGGCAGAACCTACCACGGTCTGAAAAATCCGGGTGTATTGGTCACTGAAATGGGTTATGATGCAATTAAGGCAACAGGTCATGGTGAAAGCGGTTCATATACGGTGATTCTGAACAGAACCAAAGTATTATTCTGTAAAGGTGGTTCAATCTATGGAAATTAAAAGAAAAGATGACGGGACTATTGAAGGAATGACAACAATGGGTGATTCCGTCAAGGAAAAATTCACTGATGAAGAAAAGAAACGTCAGGAAATGAAAAAGAAATATGATAAAAAGTATGCAGTAGGCACGGTCAAATAACCGTGCTTTTTTCATACCTTAACAAGTTATCAATAGACCTGTAATAATTGCTATATGGCTGTTATATGAGGTCAGAAAGGGGGATAAAAGGCACATGAAAACATACACAATGAGAAAGGCATGGTGATCCTGTTATCTTCCGGCTACTGGGTCAAGTAGCACATAAAAAAGGCATCTGGCAACGGGTGTCTTTTTTCTTGCGGGTTGTCAAGCGTAAACCGAACAAAACCAATCAATCATGTGGGAGTAACCCCGTATAAAAACGTATTTGAAAGGATGGTATAGAAATGACAAGAAAACAGTTAGAGGATTTAGGACTTACCAAGGAACAGGCTGATTCAGTAATGAAAATCAATGGTGATGACATTGAGAACGCAAAGGGTGCTGCTTCAACAGAAATCAAGAACTTGCAGACAGAGGTTGAAGGACTGAAAACACAGGTCGGTGACCGTGACAAGCAGTTAGAAACCCTGAAAGCATCTGCCGGGGACAACGCTGATCTGAAAAAGAAGATTGAGGACTTACAGACTGAAAATGCCACTGCCAAGGCAACCCATGAATCTGAACTGAACCAGTTGAAAATTGATTTTGCTGTTGAAAAAGCACTGACAGGTGCAAAGGCAAAAAACATCACCGCAGTCAAGGCACTTTTAGACCTGAAGGATGCCAAGTTTGACAAGGAAGGAAATGTCAAGGGATTGGCTGAACAGATCGAAAAACTGACCAGTGATGAAGGTACTAAGTTCCTGTTTGAAGCACAGAAACAGCAGCAGAATTTCAAAGGTTTTCAGCCGGGGGCATCCGCACAGCAGAAACCGGGTGCAGAAGTTGACACTTCAAAAATGAACTATGATGAATTATGTGCCTATTTAGCAGAAAATCCTGATGCTAACTTAGGTGAGTAAAAGAAAGGACAGGTGAAAATTTATGCCAAACGATAAGTTTGATTCTAAGAGTTTTAACCCACAGGCTTTCAAGTATATGGTTGGTAGAGTGCCAAACCTTCATATGCATGAGATCAAGAAGTCAAAAGCACTGGCGGGTAACCCTGACATTAAGGCAACCCTTGGTGGTAGTCAGGGCGGTACAGGTTACGCAAGAATTGCAATGCGTGGTCTGTTAGATGGTGATGCAGTCAATTATGACGGTCAGACTGATATTACTGCAACCAGTACCAAGACCTTTGAACAGGGTGTTGTTGCTGTTGGTCGTGCTAAAGCATGGCTTGAAAAGGATTTTTCCTATGACATTACAGGCGGTGTTGATTTCATGCAGAATATCGCAGATCAGGTTGGTGAGTATTGGGACGGTGTAGATCAGGACACTATTGTTGCAATTCTTGAAGGTGTATTTTCTATGACTGGAACAAAGAACAAAGAATTTGTTGATGCTCACACCTATGATGTAACAGAGAAGATTGAGGGTAAAATGTCCGCAACTACTCTGAACAGTGCAACCAATAAGGCGTGTGGTGCTAATAAGAAGAAGTTCACACTGGTGTTCATGCACAGTGATGTTGCAACGAACCTTGAAAACCTGAACCTTGTAGCACACCTGAAATACACTGATTCACAGGGTATGCAGCGTGAACTTGACCTTTACACTTGGAACGGTAAGTTGGTAGTCATTGATGACGATATGCCGACTACTGAACAGGAAGGTTTTTATATCAAGGCAAAGTCAACTGATGAAGGTGCTTTACAGGTTGTATCTGATTCTGAAAGCACAATCACAGAAGGTAAGCAGATCAAAGCTGCTGATGTTACCCCGGTAGCAGACAGTTATGAATCACCAAAGGTTGGTGATTATGTGGTATTTATTGATGCTTTCACAGAGTACACAACTTATGTACTTGGTAATGGTTCAATCAGTTATGAGGATTTAGGGGTAAAAGTACCTTATGAAATGAATCGTAACCCTGAAAAGAATGGTGGTCAGGACACACTTTATACAAGACAGAGAAAGGTTTTTGCACCTTTTGGTATTTCTTATGAGAAGAAGTCACAGGCTACATTATCCCCTACCAATGAGGAATTAAAGAAGGGTGAGAACTGGACACTGGTACATTCCGGGGAAACTACGGAAAGCAAGCGTTCATATATCAACCATAAGGCAGTACCTATTGCCCGTATCATTTCCCGTGGATAATTTCTGATCTGAAAGGGTGGTTGCAATGTTTGATACTGATACAGTAAAAGAACGGTTGAAATCATTCGGTTATACGGTCAAGGCAGATGATGAATTTGCCTTGACCTTTTGCGTTGAGAAAGTACGCAGCACAATCAAGAATGAAATCAACTGGAATGATGTGCCGGAAGGACTGGAACACATTGCCGTTGATATGGCGGTGGGTGAATTTCTTCTTTCCAAGAAAACCTTTGCACCTGATGACCTTACCGGGTTTGATTTAGAATATGCTGTCAAGCAGATTCAGACGGGGGACACCAACACGGTTTTTGCAACCGGTGAAGGTTCAATGACCCCTGAACAAAGACTGACTTCTTTCATCAATTACCTTTTATCCTATGGAAAGGCTGAATTTAATTCATTCAGGCGTATCAGATGGTAAAGCAGATTCAGGCAGCACAAAAGGCTGCAAGGAAAGCCATTGAAGCAACCTATTTTGGTACTTTGACGGTGACAGAACTGCAAAAGGTAAAAAATGAGAAGTCAAAACTTATGGAAGAATCAGAGGTTGTAGTCTTACAAGACCAACCGTGCAGATTATCTTTTGAAAAACTGCAAACAGCAATTCAGTCAGAATCAGCAGCAACGATCACGCAAAGCACAAAGTTGTTTGTTTCCCCGGATGTAACCATCAAAGCGGGGTCTAAACTGACAGTAACACAGGACAATGTGACCACGGACTACACCCGCAGTGGTGTCCCTTCCACATATCCAACGCATCAGGAAATCACACTTGAACTGTTCAAGGAATATGCGTAAATGGGTAGAATGGGAATGTCTGACTGCCAAGAAGGTATGAAAGACTTTCAGCAGCAGTTGCAGAAGTTGCAAAATCCTGATGACTTTGTGGAATCGTGTGCAAAAGAACTTGCTGCCCGGTTGCTTCGTATGGTGGTCAAAAGAACACCTGTCGGACAGTACCCGGCAAGTTCAGGAAAAAAGGGCGGTACATTAAGGCGTGGTTGGACTGGTGAAAAACGTGCATCAGCACAAGGGTATGCGGACAGCCTGACGGTGAATCATTTTGGTGACACCTATGTCATTGAAATTGTGAACCCGGTTGAATACGCATCCTATGTTGAGTACGGACACAGGACAGCCAATCATTCAGGATGGGTCAAAGGTCAGTTTATGATGACCATATCTGAACAGGAATTACAGAAAATTGCCCCAAAGGTGCTTGAAAACAAAATCAAGAAATATTTAGGGGGACTTGGTAAATGATAAATTCAATAGTTGAAGCAATCAGTTGTTCCCTGAACAAAGAATTTGGGGATGATTATGAAATCCACAATGAAGAAATTAAGCAAGGTTTGAAAGAGCCTTGTTTTTTTATTGCTTGCTTGAACCCAAACAACAACCTTTTCCTTGGCAAACGGTATGAACGTACCAATCAGTTCTGCATCCAGTATTTCCCACAGTCTGCAAAGAAGCAGCGGGAATGTGCTGATGTGGCTGAAAGAATGTATGACTGTTTGGAGTATGTCACAACAGACGGTGATACCAAGCCAATCAGGGGTTCAAAAATGAATCATCAGGTGGTTGACGGTGTTTTGAATTTTTTTGTCAATTATGACTTTTTCATGGTCAAGACGGAAGATCAGACACCAATGGAAACTATGACGGCAAGCACGGATGTGAAGGAAGGTGGTTGATTATGGCAGCAAAAAAGACAACAACGGGAACTGCTGCAAGGTCTGAACAGACTGAACCAATGTTCAGCAAGGAACAGATTCTTGCATCTGCCCGTTTTGCAAACAGAAGGGACTTGGTGGATGCCCTTCTTGATGAAGATAAAAGTTACACCATGAAAACTGTTGACAATTTAGTTGAAAAATACATGAAAGGACAGGTGAAATAGTATGGCTTTAGGTGGTGGTACATTTACATCACAGAACAAAGAACTTCCCGGTGCTTATATCAACTTTGTATCGGCTGCATCCGCATCCGCTGCACTGTCTGATAGAGGTATTGCAACAATGCCCCTTGAACTTGACTGGGGTGTTGAAGGGGAAGTTTTTGAAGTGACCAATGAAGATTTTCAGAAGAACAGCCTGAAACTTTTTGGTTATGCCTTTGACAGTCCTAAGATGCTTGGTCTTAATGATCTGTTCATGGGTGCAAAGACCTTATACGCATACCGTCTGAACGGCGGTGGTGATAAGGCAACGAACACATACGCAACCGCAAAGTATTGTGGTGTTCGTGGTAACGATTTGAAGATCGTGATTCAGAAAAATGCAGATGATGCAAGCAAGTATGATGTTACAACCTACTTCGGTACGGTCAAGGTTGACACACAGACAGTTGCCAAGGCTGCTGATCTTGTGGCAAACGATTATGTAACATTCAAGGCTGCTGATCTTGCTGTTACCGCCGGAACACCTTTAACTGGTGGTACAAACGGTACGGTTGACGGCACAGCACATCAGGCTTACTTGGATAAAATTGAATCATACACTTACAACACTATGGGCGTTGTGGTTACTGATGATATTACCAAGAAGTTATATGTGGCTTTCAACAAGCGTTTGCGTGATGAACTTGGTATCAAGTTCCAGTTGGTTATTTATAACCTGTCTGCTGATTATATGGGTGTTATCAGTGTGAAGAACAGGGTAACAGATGCCGGGTGGTCAGAAGCAGCACTTGTGTACTGGGTAACTGGTGCAGAAAGTGGTTGTGCAGTCAATAAGTCTTGTCAGAACAAGAAATATGACGGCGGTTTCACTGTTGATACCAATTACACACAGAATGAGTTGAAAGCAGCAATCAAGGCGGGTGAGTTCACTTTTCATAAGGTCAACGGCGTTGTCCGTGTGCTTGAAGATATTAACTCTATGGTGACCACTTCGGACACTTGCGGGGATGTATTCAAGGACAATCAGACGATCAGAGTTATTGACCAGTTGGGAAATGATGATGCAGTTCTTTTCAACACTAAGTATCTTGGTGTTGTTCCAAACAATGCATCAGGCAGAACTTCCCTTTGGTCTGACTTGGTAAAAATCCGTACACAGTTACAGGAACTTGGTGCTATTGAAGGGTTCACTGATTCTGATGTTACGGTTGCACAGGGCGATTCCAAAAAGGCGGTTGTGATTACATCAGCAATCACCGTTGTGAACGCTATGGGTAAACTCTATGAAACGGTTACGGTTGCGTAAGAAAGGGGTGAAATAAAATGCCGAATGTAACAATGAAAGCAAGGGACACTATTGCAGCAAAACTTGCTGAATGTTTTATCACAATCGGAAGTAGAAGATACAACTTCATGCAGATGATTGATATGGAAGCAAAGGTTGAGAAAACCAAGACTACTGTTCCCCGCCTTGGTGCAATCATGGCGGGTCATAAGTCATGCGGTATGGAAGGTACTTTTTCCGGCACAGCACACTATAACCAGTCAGTTCTTCGTCAGGCATTACTTGACTATAAGAACACTGGTGAGGATGTGTATTTTGAAATGCAGATCACCAATGATGACCCAACCAGTGATGCGGGCAGACAGACGATCATTTTCTATGACTGCAACACTGACGGCGGTGTGTTAGCAAAATTTGATGCTGACGGGGAATACCTTGATGAAGAGATTGAAGGAACATTTGAGGACTTCTCAATGCCTGAATCTTTTGCAAACCTCACGGGTTTTCTTACTAACTAAGTAACAGAACCCCTTGTGTGGCTTTTATATAAGGTCATATAAGGGGTTTTTTCTATTCTTTGATAAACAGAAGGGAGAACAACAAAATGTCAAAATTTAGTGCATTTATGAAAGCGAATAAAAAGGTAAAGGAAAATGAAAAGTTTGCACCTACTGCTTCACTTCTTGGTTCAGACGGAACACCTGTCAGATGGGAGTTCAGACACATCAGTTCCAAGGAAAATGAAGAACTTCGTGATGCAAATACCATTGAAGTTCAGGTGACAGGCAAGCCGAACTTATTCAGACCGAAACTGATTACTTCAAAGTATCTTATGGCAATGATCGTGAAGTCAACGGTATTTCCTGACCTTTACGATAAAGAGTTACAGGACAGTTACGGTGTAATGACCCCGGAAGATTTAGTCTATGCAATGGTGGATGATGCCGGGGAAATGCAGGACTTCCAGTTATGGATGCAGAAGTTTCAGGGATTTACCAAGTCACTTGATGAAAAGGTTGATGAAGCAAAAAACTAATTGAAGAAGGGGATGGTGAAGCAAATTATGCTTACTATGCCCTTCTAAAACTTCACATTCTTCCATCAGTGTTCTTGGCTATGGACGAACAGGAAAAAGCCTTTGTGATTGCTTCAATCAAGTTGAAAGCAGAGCATGACAAGAAGGAAAAGAAAAAGGCAGAAGCAAGGGCAAAGAAAAAACACTAAGAAAGGACGGTGAAACAGGTGTCATCTATTCAAACAAGCATTGAACTTAACGATCAGTTCAGCGGAGTGTTGAACAACATCATTAGTTCGGTGAATCTTGCCGTATCTGCAATGTATGATTTATCACAATCTATGAACGCTGATATTGATACAAGCAGCATTGAAGGGGCAAGGGATGAAATCAATCAGGCAACTGCTGCCATTGAAGCAATGAATCAGGCAGCAAGCCGACAGACCGCACCTGATATTGCACCGCCTGTTGTGGATGGTGGAAATCAAGAACCGATTTCTGTACCTGTTGACCCGGTACTTCCTGACCCTTTGGTTGAAAATCCTGAACCAATCAGACCTGAAATTCAGCCAAACGCACCACCTGACCCTGAACCCGTAGAAATCCCGGTCACATGGAACACTGACGGGGTGGATGTGTTCACAGGAACAGGTGTTGAACGATTTCAGCAAGAAGTTCAGAGTGCAAACGATATGTTGAACACACTGAACACCACACAGGCAAGGATTTCACAGACCGCACAGGGAATGGATATACTGCCGGATGCAGCAGTTCAGGATATGAACACCATGCAACAGCGGTTATCTGCAATTCAACAGCGGATTCAGCAGATTGAGAACAACCCGGTAAATGTTGGGGCAGACAATGCAAATGCAGAACTGGAACAGTTGCGTATGCAGTTGAATCAGGCTATTCAGGAACAAAATTCACTGAATCAGGCAATGCAGAACATGGATGTTTCTGCTGCCAATGATGCCTATTTGCGTTTGTCACAGACTGTTGGCAACACAGAAAGGTACATCCGTGACAATGTGGATGAACAGGGGCGTTTCAATCAGGAAATTTCAGCCGGAACACAACAGGCAAATGAACTGACCAATACCATCAAACGGGCAGTTGCAGCTTATATCAGTATTCAGTCAGTTGGGAAAGCACTGAACATTTCAGACGAACTTGTTCAGACAACATCCCGTTTGAACATGATGAATGACGGGGTTCAGACAACTGCTGAACTTGTCAACATGGTATATGCAGCAGCACAGGATGCAAGGGGTTCATTCAGTCAGATGGCTGATGTTGTTGCCCGTTTCGGTAACAACGCAAAGGATGCGTTCAGCAGTTCAGAAGAAGTTGTTGCTTTTGCTGATCTGATTCAAAAACAGATGACGATTGCCGGGGCAAGCACCCAAGAAGCAGCAAATGCAGAATTGCAGTTATCACAGGCACTTGGTTCAGGTGTCCTTCGTGGTGATGAATTGAACAGTATCTTTGAACAAGCACCTAACCTGATTCAGAACATTGCAGACTATCTTGATGTTCCAATCGGTAAGATCAGGGAAATGGCAGCAGACGGGGAACTTTCCGCTGATGTAGTCAAGGCAGCAATCTTTTCTGCTGCTGATGACATTAACAGCAAATTCAATGAAATGCCTATGACTTGGGGGCAGATGTGGCAGTCAATGCAAAACACCGCACTGATTGCATTTCAGCCTGTTCTTCAAAGACTGAACGATTTAGCCAATAGTGAAGCATTTCAGACTTTCATTCAGGGTGCTATTGAAGCAATGGCAACCCTTGCGAATATCCTTCTGAATGTGTTTGATTTGGCGGTGTCAATCGGTACTTTCATAGGTGATAACTGGTCAATCATTGCACCTATCGTATACGGCATTGTGGCAGCACTCACAGCATACATTGCTATTTCTGCAATCGTGGCAGCAATTAACGGTGTCATGGCAATAGCGGAAGGTGTCAAGGCTGCCGCTCAAATGATGGCAACAGGTGCAACATTTGCAGAAACCGCAGCACAGCAAGGTCTTAACGCTGCACTGATGGCTTGTCCTTTAACTTGGATTATCATGCTGATTCTTGCGTTGATCGTGGTTATCTTTGCCGTATGTAATGCGATTGCAAAGATGACAGGTATTGCAAATTCAGGCTTCGGTGTGATTACTGGTGGTGTGAACGTGGTGATTCAGTTCTTCAAGAACTTGGGTCTTACCGTGGCAAACATTGCCTTGGGTATTGGAAACGCTATTGCAGCACTTGCATCTAATATGATGACAGCATTTCACAATGCGATCTGTTCTATTCAGTCATGGTTCTATAACCTGTTAAGCACGGCACTTTCAGTCATTGAAGGTATTTGTGCAGCACTGAATAAGTTACCGTTTGTTGAATTTGACTATTCAGGCATTTCATCCGCAGCGGATGACTATGCAGCTAAAGCAAGTGAAGCAGCCGGGAACAAAGAAGATTACCAGTCAATTAGTGATGCGTTCAATGAAGGTTTCACAACCTTTGATGCGTTTCAGGATGGTTGGGCATCAGATGCGTTCAATGCGGGTGCAGCATGGGGTGATGGTGTTGCTGATAAGGTTTCAAACTTTAGTCTGTCGGATGTATTCGGTAAGACAGATATTCCTAATGTGGGTGATTACACATCAGGTTTTGCGGATGCAATAGCAAATTCAGGTGTGGGTGACGGCATTGGAAACATTGACGATAACACAGGCAAGATCAAGGATTCTTTGGATATTACAGAAGAAGATTTGAAGTATTTGCGTGATATTGCAGAACAAGAAGCAATTAACAGATTCACAACCGCTGAAATCAATGTTGATATGTCAGGTATGCAGAACACCGTGAACAGCGGTGATGACATTGATGGTTTTATGACCAAACTGACAGATTCAGTCAATGAAGCGGTAGACAATATGACGGAAGGGGTGCATGAGTAAATGGCAAGAAGCGGATATGATATGTATTTTGACAAATGCCTTTTTCCTGTCACCCCTGAAAAAATCAGTATCAAAATCAATGGTAATAACAAAACGGTCAACCTGATAAATGAAGGTGAAATCAATATCCTGAAAAAAGCCGGGTTGACCGACATTGAGTTTGAAGCAGAAATCCCGCAAGTAAAACATCCTTATGCGGTGTATAAGAATGGTTTCAAAGAAGCGGGGTATTTCTTTGATATTTTTGAAGGGTTGAAAACAGGCAAAAAGACATTCCAGTTCATTGTGTGCAGAAGAACCCCGGTGGGGAAAAAACTGCTGAACACGAACATGAAGGTATCTTTGGAAGATTACAAAATTTCAGAGGATGCCAAGAACGGGTTTGACTTCAAGGTCAAGTTTAATCTGAAACAGTACCGGGACTATGGAACAAAGACAGTCAACATCAAAATTGCTGCATCCAAGCCAAAGGCAAGTGCAGAGCCTAAGCGGGAAACCAACAATTCACCCGCCCCGGCAGCAGCACAGACCTATACGGTTGTGCGTGGTGATTGTTTATGGAACATTGCAAAACGGTTTTACGGCAGCGGTGCAAAATACACCGTGATCTACAACGCAAACAGGGGTGTCATTGGTGGCAACCCTAACTTGATTTATCCGGGACAGGTCTTGACCATTCCGGCAGCGTAAGAAAGGGGTGTTGTTCAATGTACGTTGAACTACTGGTTGGGAATGAATCAGGAACAAAAGTATATCAGCCTGTTGTTCAGGAAGGTATTGAATGGTCAACAGAAAGAAAAAACACCCCCGGCAAACTGGTTTTCAAAGTCCTGTATGACAACATTCTTGATTTTTCAGAAGGTAGTCCAGTCAGGATGAAGGTGGACGGTGACAATGTATTCTTTGGTTTTGTGTTCAAGCAGCAGAGAACCAAGGACAAAATCATTACTGTCACCGCCTACGATCAGTTGAGGTACTTAAAAAATAAAGATACCAAGGTCTATGAAGGAAAGACGGCAAACCAATTTGTGAAAATGATTGCAGATGATTATGCCCTGAACCTTGGCACACTGGATGATACCGGGTATGTCATTGAATCAAGGGTTGAAGAAAATACTTCACTGTTTGAAATGATAGCAAATGCCCTTGACCTGACACTGACCAATACCGGGGAAATGTATGTGTTATATGATGACTTTGGGAAACTTACCCTGAAAAGCCTGTCATCTATGTATGTGGGTGTTCCGGGGGCGTACCTGATGATTGATGAAGAAACCGGGCAAAACTTTGACTATACTTCATCTATTGATGAAAACACATATAACAAAATCAAACTGACCTATGATAACAAAGACACAGGAAAGCGTGATGTTTACATCACACAGGATTCTTCCAACATTAACAAGTGGGGTATCTTACAGTATTTTGACACCTTGCAGAAAGGTGAAAACGGTCAGGCAAAAGCAGATGCCCTTTTGAAACTATATAACAAAAAGACCCGTAACCTGAAAATTACCAACGCTTTAGGTGACAACAGAGTGCGGGCGGGTTCAATGGTTGTCATCAACCTTGACCTTGGTGATATAAAACTGAAAAACTGGATGCTTGTTGAAAAGTGCAAGCACACCTACAAGGAAGGTGAACATTGGATGGATTTGACACTTAGAGGGGGTGAATTTGTTGCCTGATGCAAATGAACTTGTTGATACCCTGAAAAGGGCTGCCGTTGAAGCGGTTGAAGCGGGGAAACCCGTGAATGTATATTTTGGTGAAGTTGTGAGTGCTTCACCGCTGAAAATCAATGTTGAACAGAAGATGATACTGGGTGAAAAACAGTTGATTCTTTCAAGAAATGTGACGGATTTCAGCACAATGGTAACAGTTGACTGGACTTCTGAAAGCAGTCTTTCCACCCACAACCACACTGTAAAAGGTGACAATGGCAGCGGTGGCAACATTGACTTGAATACAGGGTCAAAGAACCTTGCACATACTCACAAAATTACAGGAAAAAAGAAGATCATCATTCACAATGGCTTGGCGGTTGGTGATGAAGTTATCCTGATAAGGCAGCAAGAAGGTCAACGCTTCATTGTTGTGGATAGGATAGGCAAATGATTCCTTCAACAGTTGGTTTTCTTGACCAAGATTTTGAAATTGAAACACAGCCAAGCCTAACTTATAAAATGGATTTAGATGGTGATTCAGTCAGGGGTCTTGTGGATGAACAAGATGCCATGAAGCAGATGATTTTCAGAACACTTCAAACAGAACGGTATCAGTACATCATATATCCGTGGTATTACGGTATTGAAACACTTGACCTGTACGGTGAACCTGTCACTTGGGTTTGCCCTGAATTAGAACGCAGAATCAGTGAAGCATTAGCCGTTGATGAAAGAATCACAGGCGTGACCGACTTTGAATTTGATCTGACGGTCAAAGGTGTGGTTCATGCCTATTTTACTGTAAATACAATTTACGGTGACATTAAAGCAGAGAAAGGGGTGAAGATTTAGAATGTATGAAGATCAGACTTATGACATTATCCTTGAAAGGATGATGAACCGGGTATCTGATAAAATTGACAAAAGACCGTCATCCCCTGTTTATGATCTGCATAGTTCAACCGCCATTGAATTTCAGATTTTATACATTGAGTTGGAATATCTGATAAAAAATTCATACGGTGATACTGCTGCAAGGGAATTTCTGATTTTACTTGCAAAGGACAGGGGACTTTCACCTGAACCCGCAACCAAGGCAATCTTACAGGGTGAGTTCACACCAACAAACATTGATGTTACTGGAAAGCGTTTCAACATTGGTGAAATCAACTATGTTGTAACTGAACAGATCACACCGGGAACATACAAGGTTCAGTGTGAAACAGAAGGTGTTGTTGGCAATCAGTACCTTGGGGATATGATACCAATGGAATATATTGACGGGTTGCAGACGGCAAGCCTGACAAGCGTACTTATTCCCGGTGAAGATGAAGAAGATACAGAAGTTTTCAGACAGCGTTACTTTGACAGCTTCAATGAACAGTCCTTTGGTGGTAATCATGCTGATTATATGGCAAAGGTCAAAGGCATTGAAGGTGTTGGGTCATGTAAGGTCAAGCGTGTTTGGAATGGTGACATTAGACCCGCTGACATGATCGTCAGTACAGTGGTCAATAACTGGTATGAATCAATCATTTCAACAGTTCCGGCAGCAGTCAAACCGTGGCTTACTGCCGTATATAATGCAGCCAAGGACAAGAAACTGACGGTTGGCGGTACTGTTCATGTGGTCATTACTGATTCTGATGATTATGGTGAAGCAAGTTCAACGCTTGTTCAGTACGTTCAGCAGACACTTGACCCGGAAGAAACTGCCGGGGAAGGTTACGGACTTGCACCAATCGGTCATGTGGTCAGTGTTGCAAGTGCATCACCTGTCAGTATTGAGGTCAAGACCACGGTAACCTTTGAAGAAGGTCACAACTGGTCAAATACCAAGGCAGCCATTGCAGAAGCAGTTGATGCGTACTTTTTGGAATTAAGAAAGAACTGGTCAGAAACATCACAAACCATTGTCAGGGTATCGCAGATTGAAAACCGCATCCTTGGCGTTGATGGTGTGGTGGATGTGACCGGGACAAAGCTGAACGGCACGGCAAGCAATATGACCTTGACAGAATTTTGTATACCAAAGTTAGGGGGTGTTTCTGCATGATAAGAGAAGTTGACCTTGTTTCATACTTACCGCCATTCATGCAGAGTTACAAAGAACCCGTTGCAGCACTTGAAGCGGAAAACCCTGAATTTAGTCTGATGTGGTCGGCAACTGACAGGTGTTTGCGTAACCGCTTCATTTCAACCGCTGATGAATATGGAATCAGCCGATTTGAAAAGATGCTGAAAATATACCCAACTGCTGATGATACCCTTGAATCAAGGCGTTCAAGGGTTCAAAGCAAGTGGTTCAACACAATCCCGTACACTTGGAAAGTGTTGCTTCAAAAGTTGCTTGTCCTTTGTGGTGACAGTGATTTTGAAGTGACTGGTGATTTCAAGACCGGGTACACACTGTATATTGACACTGACCTTGAATTATATGGTCAGGTGGAAGAACTGGAAAACATCATAAACACAATGATTCCTGAAAATCTTGTGGTTGTATCTAAGAACAGCATCCCTTGCAACATCAAAGGTGCTGTTCTTTTTGGTGGTGGCATCTGCTTCATCAATGAATTTATCATCACAAACGATTTCCGGGAAGTGTTTGATGTGAACGGTTCATCAGTCTTTGGCGGTGGAATCGTTCAGACTGAAATGCTGAACATCACAAATGACAGTCAGGAAACAGTGAGTGTTCAGGGTACAGTGAACTTTGGTGGTAGGGCAACAGATACCGCAATGGTAACCATTTCAACAGATTTTAATGAAACAATCCGGGCAGATATGGATGCAAAGGCAGCATCCGGCGTTGTTCAGGTAGACTTCATTGAGATAAAAACAACATAGAAAGGAATGATAAGATGGCAGAGTATTCAAAACTTTACATCACAAACAATGGTCAGGCACTTATGGCAAAGATGATTGCCGGGTCAGGAAACATTGATTTTACAAAAGTATGTTCTTCCAGTACCCAGTACACTGAAAGTCAGTTACAGGCATTGACCGCACTTAGCAACATCAAGCAGACAACCCTTGTTTCCAAGGTTACCCGCACAAATGAGGTTGCAATCAAAATTGATGCAGCATATTCCAATGTAGACCTGAAAGAAGGCTACTATATGCGTACACTTGGCTTATATGCCGTTGATCCTGACAAGGGTGAAATTCTGTATGCAGTCTGCATTGAAAAGTCAAATAACTGTTATATGCCACCATATAACGGTGTTACGGTATCGGCTGCATACTTACAGTTATATACCACAGTAGGAAACGCTGACAGCGTATCACTTGCGGTCAGTCCGGGTGCGTATGCAACGGTTGGTGACATTCAGGCACTTGAAAAAGAAATTGCTGATCTGAAAGCCTTTGTTGGCTATACGGACGGTGACATTTACGGCGTTGAAGTGGACTTTGAAAATAAGAAATTCACAAGACTTGCCGGAGCAGTAAACCGTTCAGCGGGTTCAGGGTTTGATGGAATCAATGCCTTTGGTGGCAGAAAGCGTTGCAACCTTACCAATGACGGGCGTGTTGCTGCATATTATGGTGAAGCCGGATTTTCCACTACTGGAAAACTGACACAGGCGGTTGACCGTAACCCGGTAGGTACTGAATCACCTGATGAAAACCTGAAATTCAGTGCCGGGACAATCGTTCAGGTAATGGTTGAACAGCCAAAGTTTTATTACAAGGTTGTACCGCTTAAAACTGAAAAGAGAACCAAGGGGGCAATCACAAGAAAAATCAGATACTATGTATCAGATACACCAAAGGCGGGATTCAAACTTCATCCGGCGTTCATTGTAAATGGTCAGGAAAATGATGTTGCATATCTTGCAGCCTTTGAAGGTTCACTTTGGGATGCATCTGCATCAGCGTACATTCTTGATGATTCACAGGTTGCTGACTTTGCTGCTGATATGTTATGCAGTATTGCTAATGCAAAACCGCTGTCAGGACTTACACAGAACGCAACCCGTGGCAATATCAGAAAACTTGCTGAAAAACGTGGTACTGGTTGGGAACAGGGTGTTGTTCAGACGGCATCCGCTTCACAGATGCTTATGCTGATTGAATATGCAACCTTCAATATGCAGTCTGTCATTGGTAACGGTGCAGTTTCAAAGACTGATGACGGTAAAACATCCATGACAGAAAATACAGGTGCAACAATCACCCTTGGTAATGCATCAGGTTCAGTTGTCAACGCTAACGGTATTCAGATTGTGTCATATCGTGGTGAAGAAAACTTTTGGGGCAACATTTGGTGGTGGATTGATGGAATCAATCACTATGCAAACGCAACCACAGGTGAGTGTGAAACCTATGTTGCAGATCATGGTTTTGCTGATGACATTAAGGCAGCACCTTATGAAGATACGGGAATGACAGCAAAGTATGGAAACGGTTATATTTCCGCTTTCTGCTATTCAGAAGATTTTGATTGGTTGTTCTTACCGGGTGAGTTCAACGGAAACACCGCACTTCCTGTTGGTGATTACTGTTGGAATCAGAACGGTACTGGTTGGCGTGTCGCTTTATTGGGTGCTGGTTGGTATGATGGCTTGTATGCCGGTGCTTTCTATTGGTATCTGAATCATGCTTCTTCTAGTCGTCGTCGGTATGTCGGCGGTCGGTTGGTGTATCGAAAAAAGGTAGCAGCATAACAGGCAACCAGTAATTCACACAATTTTAGGTAATCAGGATGCTAAAGATGACGATTTTCAAGCAGAAAGACAATAAAAAGACAAAAAACCAATGTCACTAAATTAGGTGCTAATTGGAATAATGGCTTGAATACCAGTGCTTTCTATTGGAATCTGAATAATGCTTCTTCTAATCGTAATCGGAATATCAGCAGTCAGTTAGTAAATGCACAAATATCACTTGAAACACCCCGTCAGAAATGGCGGGGTGTTCTTATAAATCAATGTACTGAAAACTGATTACCGTGCCACTTGGCAAAACATCAAAATACATGGGCTGTATTAGTAGACCGTCACCTGACGGGTTGAAAGTTCGGTTCAGTGCATACAGAAGGGAACAGACAAGCGTGAAACGGTATGGCAATCTTTATGAAAAAATCTGTTCAATGGATAACCTGTATCTTGCGTTTCAACACGCAAAGAAAGGCAAAGGATGGTACAAGGAAGTTCAGCAGATTGAGAAAAGACCATACTACTATTTGGCGGGTCTGCAATGGATGCTTCAAAACCATTTATACAAAACTTCGGAATATGCCACTTTTACGAAAAAGGACGGCAAGAAGGAACGGGAAATATACAAACTTCCATTCTTCCCTGACAGAATTGCACAATGGGCGGTTTTACAGGTGATTGAACCGCAGTTATTAGCGTATTTCACTGATGACACATATTCAGCAATACCAAACAAGGGTATTCATGCAGCATACAAGAAGTTACGGTTGGCGGTTGATACCGTGCCGGAAGAAATGACCTATTGTTTGAAAATAGACTGCAAGAAATTTTACCCTTCCATTGACCACGAAACACTAAAACAGAAGTTCAGACGGAAGTACAAAGACCCTGAACTGCTTGAACTGATTGATGAAGTAATTGATTCAATCAGCACTTGTCCGGCAACGGATGAAAACATAGAATTTTATCGGTCTTGTGGTAATGAAATCAAGATAGTGAAGGTAAACGGCAAGGACTTCATTGAAGGTGTCGGTATTCCAATAGGGAATTACTTTTCACAGTATGATGGCAATTTCTTCCTATCAGGTTTTGACCACTGGATAAAAGAAGTTAAGCGGGTAAAGCACTATTACCGTTATATGGATGATATTTGTATTTTTGCAAGAACCAAAGAAGAACTGCATCAGTTACTTGCAGAAATCAATGAATATTTCATACAGAATTTGAAATTAAGAATAAAAGGCAACTATCAGATATTCCCTTCGTTCATCCGGGGTATTGATTTTGTAGGGTACAGGATTTTCTTGAAAGATACCCTTCTTAGAAAATCCACCTGTCAGGAATTTGAACGGAAAATGACCGCAATCAGGAAGAAGATTGAAAGCGGTCAGGAAATGAACTATTCAGAATGGTGTGCAATCAATTCCTATAAGGGTTGGTTGAAATATTGTGATAGCAGCCGATTGTCTGAAAAATATATTGAACCAATTCAGCCTTATGCTGATAGGTACTATAAAGATCATATCAAGAAAGGTGGTAAAAAGCATGAAAAAGTATGGAAAAGTACGCAGTACAAAGCAGCCTGAACAGAAGGTCATTGATGACTATTCAGTTTGGATTGCAGAGAACATCACCCCGGTCACAGAAGCCGGGACAGATGAACAGCCGGGGTTCACTGGTTATGAATATGACCTGACCCAGTACACCAAGGATGAATACATCAAAATGATTGATGACAGGAACGCATCTTTGGAAGATCAGATGACACAGGCACAGGAAGCCATGTGTGAAATCTATGAAATGATGGCATAAGGAAGGGGTGAGAATATGGCAAACATTTATGCAGCACTTATCATCAAGGGTAAGAAGTCAATCAATGATGTTCCTGACAAGATCAGGGATGAAGTCAAACAGGTGCTTATTGATGAAGGACACCCGGAACTGGCAGAAGGTGGTAACTGATGTTGTTTCAGTTCATCATAAAAATATTATTCAGAAAGGATGTGGAATCTATGGCAGTGATCTATGCAACCCTTATCATTAAGGGCAAGAAAACCTTTGCTGATGTACCTGAGAAAATCAAGGACAAAGTGAAGGAAGTTCTGATTGACCTTGATTGCCCTGAATTAGCAGAGTAATCAACAGACAAGGAAATTATCACAGGAACAAAAACAACCGCTATATGACCCTTATATGAGGTCACAAGCGGTTGTTTTTATGTTCAGAAAGGACAGAGAAAATGAAACAGACTATTTGCAGTGTATTAGGTGTGATTGGTTCAGCAATCGCATCTTTTTTTGGTGGTTGGGATGCGGGACTTACAACCCTTCTGATCTTCATGGGTCTTGATTATATTTCAGGACTGATTGTAGCGGGGGTGTTCAAGAACAGTCCCAAGACAGACACAGGTTCACTTGAAAGTAAGGCGGGGTGGAAAGGTCTTTGCAGAAAGTGCATGACTCTGATTTTTGTACTGGTTGCGTACCGCCTTGACCTTGTCATTGGCACAAATTACATCAGGGATGCAGTAATCATTGCGTTCATTGCCAATGAAACAATTTCCCTTGTGGAAAATGCGGGTCTTATGGGGTTACCACTCCCGGCAGTCATCACCAAGGCTATTGATATTTTACAGAAAAAGACAGAAAGTGAGGGTAAATAATTATGGATAAGCAGACATTTATTTCACAGATTGCAGCCTATGTCATCAAGTATGCTGCACAGTATGGTATCAAGGTACACAGTCCGATCATTGCACAGGCAATTCTTGAATCAGGGTGGGGACAGTCAAGCCTTGCTGCCAAATATCACAACTATTTTGGTTTGAAGTGCGGAAGTGCTTGGACTGGTAAGTCTGTCAACATGGCAACATCAGAGGAATATACACCGGGCGTTCACACGAACATTCGTGACAATTTCCGTGTGTTTGATTCTATGGAAGATGGTGTCAAGGGTTACTTTGATTTCATCAACTATTCAAGATATGCAAACCTTAAAGGGGTTACAGACCCACAGACTTATGTGGAGAACATCAAGGCAGATGGCTATGCAACATCAAGCACTTATGTAACAAACCTGATGCGTGTTATCAGAGATAACAACCTTACACAATATGACGGTGCTGCACAGCAGACACCTTCAAAGTCAGTGGATGAAGTTGCACAGGATGTTGTCAACGGCAAGTATGGCAATGGTGCTGATCGTAAAGCAGCACTTGAAGCAGCCGGGTACAACTATGATGAGGTTCAGGCAAAGGTCAATGAGATTTTAGGGGTAGACACTACACCAAAGAAATCTGTTGATGAAATTGCACAGGAAGTCATCAATGGTGCTTGGGGCAACGGTCAGGACAGAAAGAACCGCATTGAACAGGCGGGTTATGATTACACCGCAGTTCAGAACAAGGTCAATGAACTTTGCGGAACACCTAAGAAATCCATTGATGAAATTGCAAGGGCAGTCATCCGTGGTGAGTATGGAAACGGTGCTGATCGTAAGAACAGAATCACCGCAGAAGGTTATGATTATGCAGCAGTACAGGCAAGGGTCAATGACCTGATGTAATCTGTTACTAATTTGTTACTAAATAGCGGGATTTTGTGAGATTTGCGGAGATATTCAAAACTGAACTTTTCAGCAAATACGGGCAAAAAGCGGGGTGTTATATCAATGAAATTTATGATATAATGATTTTTCAAAAGGTAAAGCGAGAAATATGAGATTTGATAAGAGAACGTTTTAATAATGTATTATATCATACAGTACAGGAGAGCCATATATGATTAAAATAGCATTTTTCGATATAGATGGAACATTGTTGAAAATGGGATGTAAAGAACCGACAGATAAAACAGTTAAGGCGTTAAATTCTCTTCGCCAGAATGGAATATTGCTTTGTATGGCAACTGGTAGAGGCTATCTTTCAATTCCTAAATTCAAAGATATTACATTTGATGTGCTTCTAACATTTAATGGTTCATATGTAATGGCTGGAGAAAAGATTATTTTCAGGAATCCCCTGAATAATAATGATAAACATCAGATAATTCAAAATCTTAATAAAATGAACAGAGCAGCTGCAATCAGCAATGAGCATTTTATTGTTACTAATGGCACAGATGAGCATCTGGAAGAGTACTTTAAATTTGGAAATGAAACATTGACAATTGCAGATAATTTTGATGAGTTATGTAAAGAAGATATTTATCAGATTATGTGTGCGTGCAGAAAAGAAGAATATGCCCAGATACTGCAAGGAACTGAAAATACCCAGATAACTGCATGGTGGGATAAAGCAGCAGATATAATTCCATTGAATTGTGGTAAGGGAAATGCTGTAAATGCAGTGCTTAATTATTATGGATTATCGAAAGATGAGGCGATTGCTTTTGGTGATGGTAGAAATGATATTGAAATGCTAGAAGCTGTTGGTACAGGAGTGGCCATGGGGAATGCCATTGATGAAGTCAAAGCAAGAGCAGATGTCATATGTAAATCCGTTGAAGAAGACGGAGTGTATCATTACTGTCTGGAGAAAAAACTCATTAAATGCTGATGGACTTATTATACAGCAGGGTTGCAGAGTGTTATATACTCTGCAACCCTGCTAGTCATTTATAGTCTTAATTTTACCACCACTTCTCACGGTAAGAGTATTCACCGCGGTAATTAGAAGCATTATAATCAGGATACTTGAAAGGTGCATATACATCATCCTTAGGTGCATCATCCTGTGTATATATGTACATTGAATCATAATCCCATGTGACAATCTCATCACGGGCATCGCCGTAGATATTTACAGCTTCGGCACACATAGTAGGATGACCATCATCAGGGAATTTAACAACCTGGATACCATTGCCATCAATCATTCCTCCGCGCTCTACATCAGCATTAAGAAGGATGAAGTCCTGACCGTCACCAGTCCAGTTTACAGGAGTTAAGAGATTACCATTAAGCTCATTCTCCATTTCCCATAACTGATTACCCTCGCTGTCATAGAAATATATAATTCCCTGGTGTCCCCAGAAATTAACAACAACCATTTCATAGCCCGGGCGGTTAGGAAGATAATTAGCAAGACTTACACGCTGTGCATGACCTATGCCGTCCTTCTTAAGAAGCTTTCCGTTAAAATCAGATATCAGGAAGCCTTCCTTTCCGGCAACACAGGCAAAGAATTTAGTGCCTTTGTGCGGTCCTGACTCAAATCTGCCTGGAACAATCTCATCAATATGGTCTTCATTAACAGGCATAGTCCACATTTTATTACCATGGCAGTCAAGCAAGTTATAACCAACTAAAAGTTCATCATGTCCATCTCCGTTAATATCAATTGCAAAAGGAAAATGTCCGGTATTCTTATCACTCTGGAAATGCCACATAACCTCAAGGTCATCGTTAAGTGCATATACTCTGCAATAACGGTCCTTAATGAGAATATCGCGTGGCTTGTCAAGACCACGGAAATTACATATACGCATACCATCAGGATTAATTCTGTCAAATGCATAGATTTTATCAGGAACACCAATAATAGTTCCGTCTTCTTCTGGTGTAGAGAAAGGTGTTTTGGCACGTTTCTTCACTTCACCTGTTCTGCCATCAAGAATCAGCACTTCAAAATTCTTGGCTGTAATAACCTCATCAAAGCCATCACCGTCAATATCATATATCTGCATAGGCATATCTGCTGATATAGTTCCAATGTCGTGATTATCAGTAGGTTCACCATGCTGCCATAATATATTGCCATCAAGGTCAAATGCGGTGAGACAGCTGATTGTTCCATAAGCATCACGGTTTACTCTTTTCTGGCACTGAGCCATAACCATCTGATACTCGCCATTGCCAAGAAGATGACCGAAACGAAGCTGTCTTCCGGTGCCGCAGCCTTTGAGGTCAATTTTCTTAAGAAGCTTCATCTTAGGATAATGTGCCTGTGCATCTTCACATTCAGCTTTATAAGCATTTCTTGCAGCATCAATAGAAGCAGCAGTACTTTCAGAAGTAGTAACATTTACAAAACCAAACTGTGTAGGGATAGTTGCAGTAATGGCAACCTTGCCACCCTGCCTTGCATATTCAGTGTCAAGGTCAAAATAAACCTTATCATCAACACTGCATATAACATGGCTGCCTTTAATCTCAGCCTTAAGTACATAAGTATCATCACAGTTGTAATCAAAAGGTACAGAATCGAGTACAGTAACCTCCTCCTTATGACGATACTCAAGTCTTAACTCATGCTCTTCAAAAACAAGGACAAGAAGATTAGCAGAGTTCTGACAACAAAAACCAATGCCGGCATTGCCCCATTTGGTAGTAAACATACGCACACTTGCAGTTATAGTATAATCGCGCCAGAATCTGTCACCGCTTGTGAGCATAGGAAATGTGCGGTGTGGCTTGTCATTGCGGATACGCATCTGCTCCATAAAATGTTTTCCATTATATTCAGAAATAATCCAGGAAGCCCCCTGACCGTTATAAGTGTGGTTGCATACCGGGTCATACCATTTACCATAATATCCAGGATAATGGATAAAATGATACTCACCCATTGCCGAATGATTCTTATCATAAGGAAATTCACCAATAGGAAAATCAGAGAAATCTTCATCAAGTAAAATAAAATCTGCCATAATAACCTCCATTCCAAAATAAAAAAATATAATTAATGGCTCTTTCTGTAGCTTCCGGGCGCTTCGCCCATGATTTTTTTAAATGTGCCGCCCATAGTATTACTGTCGGCGAAACCACATTTGTCAGCAATCTCAGTAATAGAGAGGCTGGTGTTGACTAAAAGGTCTGCTGCTGCGTGCGTTCTTACATAAATAAGATACTCTCTGAATCTGAAGCCTGTAAAAGCCTTAAATTTCTTGGAAAGGCTCGATTCACTCATATTAAAGAGTTCGGCAGTAGCAGCCATAGTTACGTCATTATGATAATTCTCGATAATATATTCAATAACCTTCTGGATAAGTTCATTACCTGTATCCATTTTCGTAATAACATTATCTTCATACATCTGACAGCGCAGAATAAAAAGTATAAGTTCATGAAAATAAGAATGTATGAAAGATAAAGACAGACTATCTACACCATTGTGTTCATAAGAAATCTTCTGGATAATTGATGATATATAATCAAGTCGTCTTTCTGGTATATGGATAACAGGATGTTTATGGAAAATGCTTTCTATATCCTGAGAGGAATCATCAGCAATCCACTTTAATTCATCATTATTAAAATATAACACATATCTTGTATGGTCACTTCCGGCGAGGTAAGTAGTCATGTGCGCCATGTCTGGTGGGATAAGAGCAAGTCCGCCCGGATTTAACATATATATTTCATCACCTACATAAAGGGTGCAGGAACCAGAATATATAAACATCAGCTCCCATCTGTTATGTTCATGAAAATGTTTCATCTTATAAGATGGAGGCACAGTAGCAATATCCGTGTGAAAATTGTCATTAATAAAATGGTACATTGCCGTCTCCTTGGTATATAAATAATATCTTACGAAGCAAAATCATATACTGATTATAGGTTGTTTGTAGAGAAACTGTTACTGATTTTTTACATATTTTTTTGATTTTGGAAGATTTCGTGCTGTTTTTTTGTATATATATAAATACAATGTGAATATAATGAAAGCATCTTAAGAAGCAGAAACAATTTAATATAAGGAGGAATAATATGATACGAAGAAACAAAATTATTGCTTCTGTTGCCGTCAGTGTCATGACCGGCGTTCTTGTTGCAGGCAACTTAGCTCCATTACAGGGATACTATGCATTTGCACAGGAAACAGGAGTAAAAGCTGGAAGGTATTCAGCAGTAAAAGACATCAACAAAACATTAGAAGGTTACACACCAATGGACAGTTCTGATCCGATTGAATTCGGTGGAACTTACATTAAGTATCAGGGTGAGACAATCCAGTTGTCGGAGACAGCCATATATCTTGATGGCTCATTATCAGACGAGCTTGCTGCCCAGTACCCATATGTATATAACGATATTACTAAGGCATTGTCAGCAGACGCATTAAAGAATGGAACAGCAGATAATCCAATGACAGTATATGTTGCACCATATGTGTACTGGATAGATGATCCGGCAGCAACAGATACAGTACAGAAAACAGAAGGATATTCAACACCTTATGGAATGGTTGTTAATTCAGATTTTCTTACTATCAAAGGTCTTACAGGAAATCCTGATAATATTGTGTTAGCCGGAAACAGAGGACAGTCACATGCCTCTAACGGTAACTATACCATGTTCAGATTCAACTGCAGCGGCGCACTTACAGTTAAGAACATAACAATAGGTAACTATTGCAGCGTTGACCTTGATTATCCGCTTATGAGTGAGCTTAATCAGGCAAAGAGAACAGAGACAATCACACAGGCACAGCTTGCTGATGTTTCTGGAGAAAAGATGTTTGCAGATAACTGCAACTTTATAAGCAGACTTAATCTTGACCCAATAAATGGAGCATCAAGAAGTCTTTATAACAACTGTCATTTTGAAAGTACAGATGATGCCCTTAATGCAAATGCTGTATATGTAGGATGCGATTTTGATTTCTACGGAAACAGACCATTATATTCATCATATGGTACAGGTTCAACATTTTTAGGTTGTACATTTAATTGTAAGATATTAAATGTTGAAGCCGAACCTACACAGTTCTTTACTAAGGAAGGTGGCACAATTACCGCAGTAGACTGTGTATATAACAGTAATTTAAGTGTACCTATATCAATTGGATGGACTAAAACACCATCAACTTCATTAAAGTGTTATCAGAGCAACATAATTCATAATGGACAGAGCATTACAATCGGTGGCGAGGGTGCTAAAGAAACCGTTGATATGACAGGCAAGTCAGTACTTGATGCCTACAAGGTTGTGTCAGGTGGTAAGACATATTACAACACATACAATCTTTTAAAGGGCAGTGACGACTGGGATCCATTAGGAGTTAAGGATGTAATTAAAGCAGCCGGACAGGACACAGTTGCAACACAGCTTTCAATAACATCAGATGTCACAGAGATTGAATCTGGAAAGGAAACAGCTTCAATAGGAGGAACAGTTAACTATTTCTATGGAACTAATGATACAACACAGAAGATAACATACAGCGTATCAGACGAAGATAAGGCATATGTGAAGTTAACAGATAATGGTGACGGAACATGCAAAGTAGAAGGTACTAATAATGATGATGCAGCTAGGAAGGTCATTATAAATGCATCTACAGAGTCAGGTCTTGAAGCAGCAGTTGGAATTACTGTAAAGCCAAGCAAGATTGAAGCACCAGCATTTACAAAGGCACCAGTTATTACTAATGACGGACAGGGAAGTCTTAAAGTAGATTACTCACTTGATTTAGGAAGCAGAGAAGACATGTCTGCAATCTCATGGTACAGATGTACAGATGCAGAGGGCAGCAATCCTATACTTGTAGCAGTAACAAGAAATGATTCACCAGAGTATACATATAAGTTAACAGCAGGTGATGTAGGATATTACATCATGGCTAAGGTAGAATCTAAGAACATCAGAAGTGATTATGGAACACCGGAAAATACAGTATATGACAAGGCAATCGGAGTGAAAGATGTAAGAAGCAAGAACTTTGCTACAGATTTCTCTAACTTCCCTAATGTAAAGCAGTCAGAAATCAAAGCTGGCTTCTGGACTGTAGATTATAACCGTCCGGCAGATACAGAAAGTTTTGGAAGCTGGCAGGGAGCTGATACAGAAGAACCTTGGAAATATGGAACAACAGGTAACGGCTGTGTAGGCGCTGGATTATATGAAGGTACACAGGGCGCAAGACTTATGTATACACCAGTAGAAGGAACATATGGTGATATGTCACTTAAGCTTGTAGTTGATCCGGCTAAGACAGCAGGTCAGGGATTTGGTAGTGCAGGACAGTATATGGATGTACTTCTTAAGTTCGATACATCAACACTTACAGGATACGGATTAAGAATAATAAGAACAAGGGATTCATCTAATGCCGTAACATTTGTACTTGTAAAATATGACAATGGAACAGTAACAGAGATTTCTGATAAAGTTATTGCAAGCTGCTATGCAACAGGCTGTACAATCAGTTTAAAGGCTGAAGGCAATAAGCTCACAGCTCATGTTGAGACACCAACAGAACAGCTTGCAGACCAGGCAGCTAAGGGATATCCACATGTGGTTGACCTTACAGCAGATATTGAAGCTAACAGCTTTGGCGGAGTTGCAATCCAGCATACAGGAACACTTGGCGCAGGCGGATGGCAGAATACAACAATGCTTCATAACTTAAATGTTACATGGGAAGGTGAGAATAACCAGAACCCAGAATATGTTGAAGGAAATCCATCAGATAACGAGAATCCTGCCGAGACACCTGATGATTCAACAGGAACATCAACAGGAGCAGACACAACAGTCAAGACTGGTGATATGAGTCATACAGGAATGTATGCAGCATTAATGGCAGCAGGACTTAGTGGCTTACTTGGAATGGCAGCAGTATACATGAGAAGAAGAAAAGATATCTAATTTCATAAGAATTTTCTTTACAGGAGCACCCGCAATTATATTGCGGGTGTTTTTGCGTGGTGAATGTGTGACCGTATGTGATTGACATTTTAATTATTATGCTATAAAGTTTTATGGAACTAACTAGTATAAGATGGAGGATAAAACTTAAAAGCATGAAATATAATATCAGAAAATATATATTGGCAGGAATTACAGCAATTCTTGCAGCGGCTGTTTTGACGGCATGTGGTGGCAGCAAGCCAGAGGAGGACGATACAGTCCAGAGTACACAGGAAATATTTGCAATGGATACATATATGTCGCTTACTGCATATGGCAGCAATTCAGAGGAAGCAGTAAGTAAAGCAGTTCAGGAGATTAACCGGCTTGATGCAATGTTTTCGGTAGGAAATGAGGACAGTGATGTTACTAAGATAAATGAAAATGGAAGCGGTGAAGTATCGGAAGAAACTGCATTTATAATGAACAGGGCAATGCAGGTATCTAAAGAAACTAAAGGTGCTTTCGATATTACGATATACCCGGTTATGGAGCTGTGGGGATTTACCACCAAGAATTACAGAGTGCCTGAAAGCAGCGAGATTGCGGATGTACTTAAGCATGTTTCTTATACAAATGTGGAGGTTAACGGGCAGCAGGTGACATTGTCAGATGGTGCAAGCATTGACCTTGGTGGAATTGCCAAAGGTTATACTTCTTCAAGGGTGATTCAGATTATGAAGGACTGCGGCATAGAGCACGCAATCATTAATCTTGGAGGCAATGTGCAGGTGCTAGGAACTAAGACTGATGGCTCGGACTGGAGGGTTGCCATACAGAATCCTGACAGTGAAAGCAGTTATCTTGGTGTATTAAGCACTGCTGATAAGGCAGTTATAACATCAGGTGGATATGAGAGATATTTTGAGCAGGACGGACATGTATACCATCATATTATAGACCCGCAGACAGGTTATCCATCAGATAGCGACCTGACTTCTGTTACAATTGTGTGTTCAGATGGAACTACAGCAGATGCATTGTCAACGGCGCTTTTTGTAATGGGGCTTGATGGTGCGAAAGAGTTGTATAGAAGTGGCTCGCTTGATTTTGAGATGATACTTTATGATGAAATCAAAGTATATGTGTCAGAGGGAATAGCTGACAGTTTTTCAACAAATATGAACACGGAAATAATTACCAGACAGCCTTAATGAGAATTATTATTAACAGTCTGTATTGACAAATGCAGGGACTAAAATATATTCTATAGAACAGTTAGAAAAAACTAATTAAAGATAGATGAAATTACTTTTGTTTATGAAAACTAACCGTTGATATAAAGACTAGAAGGAGCAGACTTGTTATTAATAATATCACTTATAATCGTAGCTTTATTCATATATTTTCTTAAAGGTTCACTAAAAAAACACGCGGGTATCTACTATATAGGGGCGGCAGTAATCTCTATTGCGGTATTCCTGCTTGAGTTTCTGCCAATGCCTTTGTTTGTAAAGAACAATATACTAGGAATATTTGCAAAAGGCTCTATTGGAACGGCAATGTTCGTTGCAGTAATGTACACAGGTGCACTGCCTAAGGGCAGCAAGCTGATTGCACCGCTTATGAAGATAAGAGGTGAATTGTCAATTACAGCGGCAATACTTGTCCTGTGTCATAATTTCACATATGGAATAACATATTTTAAAATGCTTTTTATTAAGCCGGAGGCATTATCAGCAACACAGCTTACAGCAGCAATAATAAGCCTTGTGCTTATCATAATAATGATTGTGCTTACAGTAACTTCATTTCAGGCTGTAAGAAAGAAGATGCAGGCTAAGAAGTGGAAGCAGTTACAGCGCACAGCATATGTGTTTTATGGTCTTATGTATGTTCACATTATGCTCATTAACATACCTTATGCGAGACTTGGACTTGGCATGTATATTGCAAATGTAGTTATCTACAGCATAGTTTTCTTAGGCTATGCAGCTATGAGAATAGCAAAGGCTGTATCAGTAAAGGCAGCAAGAGCCGGAAAGACATACGGTAAGAAACCAGAGACGGTTATGTATGGACTGGCATTGGTTATATGTGCAGTGATGACGGTGTCGTGCTTTGCAGGAAGACAGACAGTGTCGGCATCGGAAGACAATGAGGAATGGAACGATTTCTTTAACGAAGAGACAGTTGCAGCAATGGTCAAAGAGATTGAGAGCAGTACGGCTAAGACAGATGCCGAAGGAACAACACAAGAGAGTCTGGAAGAATCAGTTTCATCAGATGGACAGTCAGACTCACAGGCTGGCGGTGCAGGAAATGAAGTGTCGGGAAATAGCAATAATTCCGGTTCGGATAATGCTTCTGGTAATTCATCAGGTAATAGTTCTGACAGTGGTAATCAGTCAGCCAAGCCGGATAATGGTTCTGACAATAGTGGAGAGCTGAGCGGCGGTTCAGGCAGTGACGCACCGGCTAATACAACATTTAAAGCAGATGGAACTTATACAGGTTCCGCTGTGTGTGAAACTTATAACTACAATGTAACGGTTACAATAGTCATATCGGGAGATACGATTACATCGGTTACTGCTGAATCAGAAGCGGGTGCGCAGGATGTGCAGTATTTTAATATGGCAAATGCAAAGGTTCCTGCACAGCTTCTTGCAAATCAGAGTACATCAGGTGTTGATGCAGTATCTGGTGCAACCAAATCAAGCAATGCCATCAAGAAGGCATTTTACTATGCTTATAAATCGGCTAAGAAGTAGGCAGATTTGTAATAGAAAAAATTATAAGGAGGCAAAATTCCTCTCCTCACCAATGGGTTCGGATTTTGCTTCGCAAAACAAGGAGGAATTATGAGAAAGAACATTTTTACTAAGATTGCTGCTGTTGCAGCCGCTACTGTTCTTGCAGTTACAGCACTTCCAGCTCTTGTGTCTGATACACATGCAGCAGATGATGAGTATTCATATGTATATGCTGGACTTACATGGCAGGAATACTGGGCTAATGAGGGCGTATATAACGCAGGAGATGTAACAACATCTAATGAGAAGGATACAAAAGGTGAGTATGATAAGGGAGCTTTTGATACAGTAACAAGAGCTACAACTAACCATGGTCTTCACAGAGGAAGCTACCAGTGCATGGCAACAATTGATACAGAAGATGGTAAGAAGTATGAGCTTGCCGGCTGGACTGGTGATGCAAAGAATCAGATAATGATTCTTACAGATGGTACACAGCTTTCATATAGTAAGGGAGTAATTACTAATACAGATGGTACAACATCTAAGCTTTCTTCTTATGAAGTAACTGGTATTAAGTATGTTCCGGTTAAGGTTAAGACATCTGATCTTGCTGATTTTGAGCAGCATTACAGAGTTGTCAAGAATGGTGAGAAGTTATACGGTGGATTCGGTGAAAACAAGCTTAGTTCATATGAGTATACAGCAGCAGTTAATGCAGATACTAACGGACTTAAGACAGCAGTTAAGAATGCAGACGGAACATATTCATTCTCTGCAAGACAGACTGGCAATGGCAAATCATTTGCAGAGCAGGATATAAGTGTGGCTGCTAACATTACATCTACAGTAAAAGATGCTACAGGTTCATACGGTGAATTCTTAAGAGTTGATATTAATGGTGATGGATATGGCGCATTAGGTGCTATGATGCAGGCTGTTAAGTGGACATATTATGGAAATGATGCAACAAGAACAAATGCTGTTGCTACATATGGTACTAAATTCGCAGCAGATAACTGGATGCACAAAGTAATGGGAATCCAGCTTGGACTTACAGATTCAGCACGCTGCCAGTTACCAGCAGGATATGATGGAACAGGTTACTGGTCACTTACTGTATATGCATTAGGATATACTGATACTACAATTGATTTTGAAGCAACTGATGCTAATATTGTTAAAGTTAAAGCACCTGTAAGTGATACATCTAAGCTTTCAGCAGCTATTGCAGCAGCAGATGCACTTAATGAAGCTGATTACACAGCAGAATCCTGGGCAGCTATGAAACTCGAGTATGAGGAAGCAGTCGATGCACTTGCAGTTGCAGAATATCAGGCAGATGTTGATGAGGCAACAGAGCATCTTACAGCAGCAATCAATGCATTAGTAAAGGTTGATGCAGGTACACCTTCTGGTTCAGAAGAGTCTGGCAACACAACTGATGCAGGTACATCAGATACATCTGTATCAAATGTTAAGACTGGTGATTCTAACAACATGATGACTTACATCGTAGCAGCAGTACTTGCTTTAACAGCAGGTGTAGCAGTAACAGGCAGACGTAAGATTAAGAATGTAAGATAACTGATACGCTAAAATCTAATAAAACTATAAACAAGCCAAAGAACCGGGTCGGAGAGAATCCTTTGAGGGATTTTCTTGCGATCCGGTTCTTTATTACCTGTTAATCTTAATATCACCCATATTAACATCAGCATTTATACTTTTACCGCTGCCAGCATTATTAGTATAGCTGTGAGAATAAGTAGAATCATTAACCTTGATGTCACCTAAGTCTACAGAGAGATTAGCACTGTATTTATCAATATCCATACAGCTTATTTTCAGAGAACCCATATCGACAGAAAGGTTAAGGACATCACTGTCACAGTTTGTAAGCTTAATATCGCCCATATTGTTATCAGCAGTTAAATTCTTAACGGCAGAATCAACGATCTTAAGAGAACCCATATCAACAGAGAAATCAGCAGAAGAAGCATGTATATTGTTAACATCCATATCACCCATATTAAGGTCAGCCTGAATAGAATTAAGACTGATATTGTCAGGAATAGTAATTGTAAGTGTGCAGTCTGAGTTTTTGATATTAGTCATAAGATGTACTTTTACATGCTGTTCAATATTTAATGAAGTTCCAGAAACAGATACAGCAGGCTTAAACTTTTCAGCACCTGTATAGATAACTTCAAGCTTGCTGCCTTTCTTAATCTCAACACTGCCAAGATTCATATCAATAGATATGTCTGACACATTATCATAAGTGGAAGAATTTTCAATATATTTGCCACTGGATGCCATAGTTATGCGTGTAAAAGGAGAAATGTTAAATACATTACCAAGAACGCCAATAATTATGCATATAAGTGTAATAAAATATATAATTGACAGATAAATTCGTTTACTCATAATTACACCTCCCTGGAATCGTCTTTAAGTATACTCTTGAATATGGCGTGTATTACAGCCGCAACAGGCCATATAACCCATGTTAAAGCCCATGCAAATGTGATGAAACTGATTGACAGATATATACATGTAACGGTAGGCCAGAAAACAGACATAATAGTTGTTGCAGTATTGTTAATATATCTGACTTCTTTATTTTCCTTCTTAACATAGCTGCCGGCTACATTGTCACCATTAAGGGCAAGTAAAGTCTTACATGAAGTCTCAGCCATTGAACCGAAAACAATAAGGAATACGCTGACACTTACTATACAAATCATTGCTGCACCGCCAATATCGTCAAGTCCCTGTATTGGGATTGCATCAAAAACGGCAGCAGGGACAAAGCTTATGATACACATAATAATTCCCAGAGTGCGGCACACAATAGAAATGTTGCGAAGCTGTTCCTTCTTATCCTGCACATATCCGACAGTGGCATAATCGATGATACATTCGTGTTTCTTAATATAGTCATATTTACTCATTAAAGAATTGGTTATTATAAATATGCCGACACCGAATGCAGCTATAATAAACAGAGCAACAGTGCCCATTGTCTCGATAAAATTATTATGGATTGCACTGCAGGCTGCCACTGGAACTACTGAGAAAATACATAAGAAAACTCCTAATGCAGTCAGAAATGCATGTCGGCTGCCGGCACTTACAAAGCTTCTGGCTTCATCCTGTGTTAAAGTGCGTCTGTTATCAACAGGAGCAGAAGACTGTCTGTTAAGTCCGAGAGTTTCTGCGAGTTCGTCAAGATTGCCGAATTCTGAGATAACAGTGCCTACAGCCTCATTCTCGCTTTTACCTTCATTGATAAGTTCATTATATTTGTCCTCCATCATGCCCCACAGTTCATCTTTAGCCTTTAAAACTTCTGCTGTTGCGGGGAGATTGGCAAACATAGTTTCAAGATAACTTTTAATAGTATCCATACATTAATTCTCCTTCACAATAAATTTTTCGATAACTTCTTTAGTAAGAGCCCACTCTTCACATTTTGACTGATAATACAGTCGTCCTTCGTCAGTAATCTGATAATAGGTGCGCTTCTTTCCCCCATTCTCACCTACACTGGGGAAAGAAGTGATATATCCGTTCTTTTCCATTCGTGTAAATGCGGAGTAAAGAGTAGTTTCTTTAACAATATATTTCTCATTGGTCATGGCCTTAATCTGCTTGGAAATCTCATAACCATAAGATGGCTTATCAAGCAGAAGATACAGGATAATTGTATCGTTGTAGCCTCGTATAATGTCGCTGCTGATGCCAGCCATGCATATTCCTCCCTTCGGATTAATTGAAGGTGATGATTCACCTGATAATAAATATTAAATAAATAATAATTACTACGACAGGCGATACTACGACAGCCGTAGTACATCTGTCGTAGTATATATAACATGATATGCATAATATGTCAACAGGAGAATATAAAAATCCCTCAAAAGCAGGTAAACAGTGCTTTTGAGGGATATATTAAAAATGTGGATTATTTGAAATATACTTTAGCTGCAGTAGCAGCCATGATATTATCCTTGTCAGGTGTTGATATTTCATTGCTTAAGACAATGTAATCAATAAGGTGTCTGTAGCTGTCCTTGCACAGATTCATAGGCAGGTCGCTTCCCCACATAAGCCGGTCGCTTCCGACAAGTTGGATGGCGCGTTTAATATAATGGATTGCGTCAGGATAAGGGTATCTGGCGTCTTTACCCTGATTAGAAGGAAGGCTTGCAAGGTCGAATACAACATTGTCAAGCGTGAGTGCCTCCATTCCTTTAAGCCAGACATTTTCCTGAACAAGACCTCTTGGGGCAAGCAGATGGCACACAACAAACTGCGTGTCAGGGTGTCTCTTAATTGCGCGGGCGAGGGCTTCCGGCTGCCAGCACTCGGCAGGGTAGCGTCCAATATCGAACACAACAGTATTATTATGCATTTCAGCATATGACAGCATTTCCTCAATAACATCACCATCAAGGGGAATAGTAGGATGATAACTCATAAGACCGCTTCCAGTACTTACCTCGAATTTTACAATCTTAATTCCGAGGTCTTCAAACAAATGCTTTCTTATAGAATCAACATTTCTGCAGAATGGGTCGTAAGTAGCTGCTGCAGCAAGACGGTCAGGATATTTCTTTGCAGCCTCATAAGTGTAGAGATTCTGCGGACCTAAGAAATTGCCCTGAAGCATAACTGCTTTGGAAACACCAGCTTCGTCCATAACCTTAAGAACTGCTTCCGGGGTTACATCATATTCACCGAGACACTCTGGTATCATCTGGAATATAGTTCCATCAGCGTAGCTTGCGTAACCTCCGCCTATGGCCTGCATTTCTCCGCTGTTTCCAAATCCATTGATGCAGCGGCATATATGAATGTGTGAGTCAATTATGTTCATAGTTAAGCCTCCTTGTTGCTAGATGTAGAAAGAATATTGAGATTATGTCCATACAGAAATTCATTAATAATTCCAATGTCATATTCACATTTGTTAATCATAATTATAATTGCAGCATCGCGGCTGACCTTGGAATACAAAGGGCTTAAGCCTGCAGTTTTTAACGCACGGTTGGTATCAGTAAGGTTCATATGGCATGCGATGCAGAGTGCAATTACTCTGTCACGGCTTGGATTGGTACGATTGCCATTAAGTATTCCGTATGCATAATTAGCTGGAATATCACTTTGTCGTATGACATCACTTAATTGAAGTCCGTAGCTTCCTATATACCGGTTAAAGAATTCGCTGACAGACATCTGTGAGTCAGTATCCTCTTCATTACGGTATCTGTTAAAATGTTCAGGCTCAACTGAACTTAAGATTTTATCAAGTTCATAAGTCGGTTTTTCGTTCATTATTAATTCCGCCTTTCACAATAGAGTACACATTTTCTATTGATATAGTGTATAATAATAAACACTAAATTACAATAAGGATAAAAATATGACTTTAGAAGAAGAGAGCAGGCTGTCATTTTACAGGGAACTGACAGTACTTGATGAAAAAAAGAATATAGTGCTGGTGCAGGATATAAGGAACAGTGAGCTTTGCGTTAAAAAGACACTTGATATATATTCGCGTGATGTATATGAGCAGCTTGCCTCTGTAAGAATTGAGGGAGTTCCTGCGGTAAAGGAATGTGTTGCTGATGATGGAAAGCTTATAGTAGTTGAGGAGTATGTGCAGGGCAGGAGCCTTAAGCAGGTATTAGATGAGCAGGGACTATTAAACGTGGAACAGGCATATGATATTGCAGTACAGCTTGCGGACATTCTTGTGCGACTGCATCAGTTAGAGCCGGCAATTGTCCACAGAGACATTAAACCATCTAATATAATTATTGAAAAAAATGGACATGTGAATCTTATAGATTTTAATGCGGCAAGACATGTTAATGCAGATAAGAATGAAGATACCAGAATGCTGGGAACAGTGTATTTTGCTGCACCAGAGCAGTTTGGATTCGGGCAGTCTGATGAGCGTACGGATATATATGGTCTGGGAGCAACAATTAATTATATTATGACAGGTGACAAGCCGGGAGCAGGAATTGCAGAGTGCATATTTTCAGATATTCTTAAGAAATGCCTTATGGTAGATGCAAAGGATCGATATCAATCGGCTGAAGAGCTTCGTGGCGTGCTGGATATGCTAAATTATAGTATAGTACAGGATAATAGGAAAAAAGCTGAAACAGCATTTGGTAAGGATAATACTGTTTCGGTTGTGAGAACCTATCGTAATATAAGAGATATAATTGTTAAAATGTACAGGAAATATCAGAAAAGGAATTACGATATTGATACTTCATGGCGCAGATATCTGCTGCCAGGATTCAGACGGCTGAATGTCGTGTATTGTCTGATTGCGCTAGTATGGTATGCGGTTATTGTATGGATGACAATAACTTTTGCAGTTACGGACAGTAAAACGGGAATACCGGTAACGGGCGGAGAACTTACAATGTATAAGATAGCTGTATTTGTATTCCTTTTTGGAATGACAATGTGGTTTGGCAACTATCTTAATATAAGGAGAAAGCTTCCGGGAATGAAGAAGATAAATGTATTAAGCACTATTCTGACATTTGGGTATGCATTTACGATTAGTTTTATGTTTTTAGCTTTTTTTGCAATATTTATGGCAATTATAGGATATTTGTAAATATAAAAAAGACAGGATATATGTTGAGACAATTCAATATTATGTCCTGTTTTTTTGTGCTGTCAGCACACGGTTTGCAGCCATAATTGTGATAACATCCATTATATGAAAAAGATATTTATATATGCAAACATTTCCCTTCCAATACTGGCAGGCAGTCTGTTTTACTATGTGACTTCACCGCAAGTCATATTTGTACAGAATATTGACAGGCTGCTTGGAGTCAGTCTGCATGTTGGAACGGAGAACACATTTGTAGTAAATTTGCGTAGTTATATGCCAGATATGCTGTGGGCGTATGCACTGGTATTTTCATTAATGCGGGTTACAGGTAATAAAACAGCTTATGTATGGAAAATGTTTGTGATAGCAGGCATGTTTTCGACAATTATGGAAGTCCTTCAGGTTACCGGATGTGTAAAGGGAACATTTGATGTGATGGATATTATTGTTGAGATAATTGCAGAACTGATGGCTGTTTTTATTATAAAAAGACATGATATGAGGAGGAAATCATATGAAAAGAATCAGGAAGTACATAGGGGTACTGCTGTGTCTGATAGTATTTGCTGCAATGGCGATGGGAAGTGGATCTGACACAAGCGTAGATAACAGTAATGCGAGTGGGGCTTCGGACAAGACAGGCACAGAAAGTGATAATGTTGTCATGGTAGGTGGAAGCTTTGAGAAAGATGGATTAAAGGGTACCGTTAATGATGCAGATACAGATTTTACCGATTACGATGATCCATATGGATTTTACAAGCCTGGTGATGGGAAAAAATATGTCAAAGCAGATTTTTCATTTGAAAATAACGGTAAATCTGATGCTTATGTAAGTAGTGCAGATTTTAGCTGTTATGCAGATAATGAGAGCTGTGATCAAAGTTTTATCGCATCTGTAAATGAGTTCTCAGGAGATACATTATCAACTGGTCGTAAAATAAACTTCAGTGTAGTATTTGCAGTTCCAGTTGATGCAGAATCTATCGAACTGGAATACACAGCCAACATATGGTCAAGTGAAAAAGTAATAATAAAGCTTCAGTAGGAGGAGTAGAAGATGAGAGTTTGGAAACTGGTATCAGGAATATTATCAATTATATTATTTGCAGTAGTTATGTTTCAGTCATGCGCCGCAGGAGTAGTTAATGCACTTGAGGACAATGGTGGCATATCAGGAAGTGTCGGCGTAATAGTTGGAATACTTATGCTTGCTGGTGGAATTGTTTCGATAGCTACAAGAAATAAGACAGGAAAGGGTCACGATATAGCGTTGATTGTACTTTTCGGACTTGCCGCTGTATTCGGATTTGCAGGATACGGCAATTACAGTGACTTAGTAATCTGGTCAGTATGGTGTCTTATAAATGCTGTTCTAGCAGTTGTAAGCATGATTAAGAACAGATAAAAATAATTCGTAATATAAAAAATGTCTGGTGTGCCGCAGTAGAGCAGCATGCCAGACATTTTGCATTAATCATATTAATATGTAATTTCCCTGCCTTCTTTTCTCCACTGTCTGAATTCAGCAGAAGCAGAAAGTAAAAGGTCAGATGATGAGTTAAGTGCAGTTTCAACAGAATCCTGAATAACACCGATGATGAAGCCAATTCCGACAACCTGCATTGCAACATCATTAGGAATACCAAATAATGAGCATGCCATAGGTATAAGCAGGAGTGAACCACCGGCAACACCAGAAGCACCACAGGCAGAAAGCGCTGCAAGAATACTTAAAAGAATTGCGCTTGGAATATCAACAGTAATACCTAAAGTATTGGCTGCGGCAAGTGTCATAACAGTGATAGTTATTGCAGCACCATCCATGTTAATAGTTGCACCGAGCGGGATAGTTACAGAGTAAGTATCCCTGTCGAGTCCCATATCCTCACATTCCTTCATATTAATAGGAATGTTGGCAGCAGAGCTTCTTGTGAAAAATGCAGTGAGAGCACTCTTTTTTAAACATCTGAATACAAGTGGGTAAGGATTCTTGTGTGTACACCAGAAAACAAGAATCGGGTTGGTAACAAAATAAATAAACAGCATAGTACCAACGAGAAGCATAAGAAGTTTTCCATATTCCTTAAATACTGACATACCATTATTTGACACAGTATCAAATACAAGTCCCATAATACCAAATGGAGCAAAATTAATAATCCAGGTAACAACCTTGGAAAGACCATTAGAGATATCTACAAGCATATCTTTAGTAGATTCCTTGGCATGTCTACATGCAATACCGATAACAACAGCCCATGCAAGAATACCTACATAGTTAGCTTTAGTAAGAGAAGTAATAGGATTCTCAACAATATTCATTAATAAAGAGTTAAATACATCACCAATACTTCCCGGTGATGACATTTCTTCAATGCCTTCTGTCAGAGTGAGCGTAACCGGGAATAATTTGCTTGTAAATACTGCGATTACAGAGGCAAGAACCGTACTGAACATGTACAGAATAATTACGGTTTTAATAACACCGCCATGACTTTTTCCTGAATGACATAAAGAACTTATGACAAGCACGAAAACAAGAAGCGGAGCAATAGCCTTAAGTGCACCAACGAAAACACTTCCGAAAAGAGAAATGCCGGAAGCCCTTGGAACGAGCAGACCAAGAATAATACCAAGTGCCAGTCCTCCAATAATTCTTTTAATGAGACTAATACTAATCCATTTGTCTAATAATTTTTTCATATCTAACAGATTCTCCTATGCAAAACTTTTTCTATTATAAACTTACAAAATATATTTGACAACTAATACTGTAAAGAATAAGAGATTTATTGTAAAATAAAAAGTGATTATTACATAAGAAAGCAGACAGATATGAACAGAGTTATATATTATTTAAAGAAGGATATAGTGCTGACGGTAAGCTGGGTACTTGCGGCTGCTTCAGCATTTTTAGTAAGACCGGATAAAGGATATGCAGGTTATATTGACTGGCGTTCACTTGGAATATTGTGGAGTCTGATGATAATAACAAAGGGTTATATGAATAACGGCATTTTTGAAAAAATCGGACATGCACTTCTTGTGAGAACCCGTAAAATGTGGCAGCTTGTCAGCGTACTTGTTGCACTGTGTTTCTTTAGCAGCATGCTGATTACCAACGATGTTTCACTGATAACATTTGTGCCATTTGCAATAATGATGCTTAAGCAGTGCGGCAGGTGGGAGCTTATGATACCAGTTGTTGTGTTGCAGACAATAGCTGCGAATCTTGGGAGCATGCTTACACCGATTGGCAATCCGCAGAACCTGTATCTTTACGGACTTGCGGGAGTTGGAGCAGGGCAGTTTATGATGTGGCTTCTGTCATACACAGTTGTTTCAGCAGTCCTGCTGATTATTTCAATACTGCTTTTAAAGAATAAAAATGCTGATGTGAGTATGAAGGATACCAATGATAATTCAGGTCAGAAAGCAGCACCTGTAAATGTGCTGTTATATACAATTCTTTTTGTTATAGCATTACTTGTTGTTGCAAGAGTACTTCCGTGGTATGTACTTACAGTACTGGTATTTGTTACCACATTTATAATAGAAAGAAATGTGCTTTTGAAAGCAGACTATGCGCTGTTGTTAACATTTGTCGGCTTCTTCATATTTACAGGCAATATGGGAAGGATAGGGCCGGTTGCATTATTCTTATCAGGTATTGCTGATGGCAGGGAAATAGGCGTTGGAATCATTACAAGCCAGTGTATAAGTAATGTCCCGGCGGCACTTCTGTTGTCAGGATTTACACATAATATAAAAAGCCTTACACTTGGAGTTAATATTGGCGGGCTTGGCACACTGATAGCTTCAATGGCTAGCCTTATATCATATAAGCAGTATGTCAATGAAGTGCCAGAGGGAAAAGGAAAATATTTTGTTACATTTACAGTGTATAATGTGATATTTCTGATTGTGTTATATGCGTGTACAAAACTTATATAGATAAAGCAGGAGGGGGAAAGCAATGTATGGATGTCCGGGCTGTGGAGCCGAATTACGATATGATATCAAAACAGGCAGGTTAAGATGCAAAAGCTGCGGCGGCAAATACGATGTTGGCGCAATAAAGAAAGATAAAGATGCGGAAGATTCATTATATGAAGTAAATGCATTTGTATGCCCGTCATGTGGTGGCAAAATATATTCAGCGGATAATACAATAGCGGGATTCTGCAGTTATTGTGGAGCGTCTGCTATATTGCAGCAAAGAACAGAGAAAGTTGATGCACCGAAATCAATTGTGCCGTTCAAAGTAGAGAAAAAAGTATGCAAGACAAAGTTTAAAAATTTTGCAAAGAAGAACATGTATGTTCCTGATGAATATAAGAAGGCTGACGGTATTAATGAATTCAGAGGAATATACCTTCCGTATCATAGTTACGAAGCGACAGTTGAAGGTGACTATGATGCATATGGAAAGACGCAGACAACTAAAAAGAAAAAGAAGAAGATTTATACAACTACCAGACATTGGAAGATTCATGCACCGGTTCATGGCAATGTAAGAGGAATTACACATGATGCATCAAAATTATTCAGGGATGATTTAAGCGAGGCAATTAATGATGCTACGGACTCTAAGGCAGTAGTAGATTTCAAACCGGGCTATCTGTGCGGCTTCTATGCCGATATGTCAGACATTCCGGCAGAGGATTATAAAGAGTATGCCTATGTTAATTCAAAGGAATATGTTGATAATCAGATAAGATACAAAGTCGGAAGCAGCATGTCCATAAAAAAGACAGAGAAAGAACCACAGATAGATATTGTCAGCAAAGAGGATATATTAAAGCCGGTATGGTTCATGTCTTATCAGAACCGTGACAGAGTTGCGTATGCGGTTATTAATGGAAATACAGGCAGAATGAATTGTGACCTGCCGGTAGACTTTAAGAAATTCTTCGGGGTTTCAGCAATCATATCAGCGGTAATATTTATTGTACTTATGTGTTTTCAGAACATAATGTTTACAGCTAAGACAATGATAGGAATAGCTGCAGTATTCAACTTTATAGCGGGATTATTTTATGATGCCAACATAAGAAAAATGTATGACAGGGAAATAAAAAGAGCATACAGATTGAAAAAATCGGACGCACTTAAAGTAGTAGCAATTACAGCAGGTACATTTATGCTTATATATGTTGCGATTAACTTTATTGCTGTAATCAATTCGGAATACAGGGAGAGCAGCAAATGGGTAAAAGTGGCGATATGTGCCATAACATTTATAATACAGCTTATAATGGTGATTAAGCGCTATCCAAAGTATATGGCACTGAAAAAGAATAATACAGCAGCGTCGCCGGTCTTTTTGTTATCGGGGATTATTAATATAGCTATTATGATAGTTGCAGTTGTCAATCCTGTACATGACATATGGTATTATGTTGCGACTGCACTGGCATTAGCGTCAGAAATTATTGTAGTACTGGGAATTATCAGAGACTACAATTACAGTTGTACAAGACCGCTGCCTCAGTTTAATGCATACAAAGGAGGACAGGAAGAAATTGAAATATCTTAGAAGATTATTAACAGTAATATTAATTCTTTGTGCCTTCGCAGCCAGTGCATTATTCTTTACTGAACAGGCGGGAGCCAGCGGACAGGAGACCGGAGATTACAGGATAATATATGATGACAGTGCTTATCTTATAGATGATGATGACGAGTCTGGTCTGTATGAGATTATGGAAAACATTTCTAAGAATACAAATGTCATATTTTATACTACACGCACATCAGAATATGGCATGAGCACCGCTGATATATGCCAGAGTTATTGTGCAGAGTATTTCGGCACTTCCAAGACAGCACCGGTATTGATGTTTACAATTGATATGTATCACAGGGAAATCTATATGTATTGTACAGGCGATACACGCAAAATCATACGGAATGCAGAAGCCAATTCAATAACCGATAATGTATACAAGAGCGCTACAGCAGGTGATTATGGCAAATGTGCCATAGATGCATTTACACAGGCACAGAATTGTCTGGCGGGCGGCAGGATTAAAAGACCAATGCAGATTATTAATAATGTACTATTGGCAATGCTTCTTGGTGTAACTGTTAACTTCATTGTGCTTAAAGTATCGAGATTTAATAAAAAAGAAGACGGATATCCGCCTATTAGAGAAAACGGAGCAGAATCATTTATTAGCGTCAAGGTTAATAAAGAACTGTTAAAAGAGCATACATCAGTAAGCCGTGAGTCATCAGGAGGAGGTTCTGGTGGAGGTTCTTCTGATTTTGGAGGAGGTTCATCTGGCGGTGGCGGAGGAAGCTCCGGAAGTGGACACAGTTTTTAATAAATGTTGTGTTCTAATAACTTTGAATTACCAGAATGATGGGAGAGTAATATGGATTTAATTAATACATGCTTTGAAATGTGCGATTACATAGAGCAGAATGGTGTTGTAAGACTGGCTGGAAATGTGAAGCTTCGCGACAATCTTAAGAAAGAACTGTTGCATTTTCTTATATACATATCAATGACAGATGGAAGATATGGTGAGGAAGAGAAAGCATTTATAAAGAAAAAACTGGGGTTCGATGTAAGTGCGTCAATGGCGGCTGATATCAAGAACCGCAACATGCTTGGCGCGGGCTATATTACAAGAGTGCCGGAGACATTTAAATATTTCATATTAGCCAATGCCGGTCACAAGATTAAGAACGACAGATACGACAACAAAGAGGCGAGGACGCTGGCAGAAAGCTACAGGAAGCTTGGACAGGAATATCTGGCTGCGAATACTGAAAGCACCGAGGTCGAGATAAATGTTCTGTCATCATACTGCGTGATGTTGGATGAGAACCTTAAAGCCTATGGTCTGCTGAGACCTGACTACAAAAGTGCTGCAATACAGGCAGAAGCAGGCGGAAAAGAGCAGAGTGCCGATGAACTTATAGCAGAGCTTAATTCACTTACAGGACTTACAGCAGTTAAAGAGGATGTCAATGCACTTATTAATCTTCTCAAAGTCCAGAAAATGCGCGAACAGATGGGAATGAAGCAGACAAGCGTCAACAAACACCTTGTATTCATGGGAAATCCCGGGACAGGAAAGACGACAGTTGCAAGACTGCTTGCCAGAATATATAAGGCGATAGGGGCAATATCCAAAGGTCATCTTGTAGAAGTAGACAGGTCAGGGCTGGTATGCGGATATATAGGACAGACTGCATCCAAGACTGCGGAAGTAATAGAGTCTGCGCTCGGTGGAGTTCTTTTTATAGATGAGGCATACACATTAACCAATGGAAAAGGACAAGGCGATTTCGGTCAGGAAGCTGTAGATACATTATTAAAGGGAATGGAAGACCACAGAGATGACTTAGTTGTGATAGTGGCAGGTTATACAGAACTTATGGAGGAATTCTTAGATTCCAATCCGGGACTGCGTTCAAGATTCAATAAATTCATCAATTTTGAGGATTACACAGCCGAGGAAGAAGTAGAGATACTTATAAATAACTGCAAGAAGCAGGAATACATGTTATCAAGAGATGCATTTGAAGAAGCCAGAAGATTTTTCACAGAGCGTGTCGCCAACAAACCAGAAGGTTATGCCAATGCAAGAGATGTAAGAAACTATCTTGAGAAAGCGATATCTAATCAGGCTAGCAGGATAGTGGGGCTTAAGGATGTTGATAAGAATATATTGGCGATGCTGGAGAAGGAGGATCTGGTGGGGATTGAGTTGTGATATACGGGAGGTTGTGGCAGACGGACGCGGCGGGCGGGTGGATAGTGTCATTTTCAGACACGCTCCCGCTCGGTGAAAAACGCAGCTGTACTAAATTCGCTGGTTTGCCGCATCTTATGCGGCTCCCAGCTCATTAAGTGCAGGCGTTTTCCAACGGTCTGAAACTAACACTATCCACCCGCCCGCTGCTTACGTTGCCACCCCTCCCGATGTCGCAGGCTCATCGGGGGGACTTCTGGAGGGGTATGTGACCGGGACGGGTGTTGAATGAAGGCTCACCTCAAAATTTTCGCAGACCCCGGTAAGCGAAGTGATACCGCAGGGGTTGTTTTAATTTCGGGATTGTAAGAGGTGTGGGAGAAAGCCAGCGGGGTTAATTGTGTATATTTCCTGGAGCAGACCGTTGGAAAACGTCGGCACTTAACGAGGCGGGGGAGCCGCCTTTGGCGGCTGCCCCAGGCGAGTTTAGTACCGCTACGTTTTTCATCGAGCGGGAGCGGGTCTGCCAAAGGAAATATGCCAATTAACCCGGCGTCCGTCCTTCACCAACCGTAACAAGCAGAAAGGAGAAACCACAATGGGAACAGTATATTTTACCCGGCATGGCCAGACTGTCTGGAATGTCGAGAATAAGATATGTGGTGCAACAGATTCACCACTCACAGATTTAGGCCATGAACAGGCAATAGAGTTAGGAAAGAAGATCCTTGCAGAAGGAATACACATAGATGAAATCCTGTATTCGCCACTTATAAGAGCGAAAGCTACAGCACTTCATGTATCTGAGATTACAGGAATACATGCGCGTGAAGAGATAAGACTTAAGGAGCAGAACTTCGGTAAATATGAATCGACACCAAGAGATGGTGAAGAGTTTGCAAAAGCCAAATGCAATTTCATATGCAGCTTTGAAGGTGGAGAAACAATGCTTCATTTGGCACAGCGTATATATAATCTGCTTGATGATATAAAGGCACAGCCTGATAAAACATATCTTTTAGTTGCACATAATGGAATTGCAAGAATGGTAAAGTCATATTTTGAAGATATGGGAAATGAAGAATTTTCAGCATTCAAGATAAAGAATTGTGAGATATTGAAGTTCGAGTTGTGACATACGGGAGGTTGTGGCAGACGGACGCGGCGGGCGGGGGATAGTGTCATTTTCAGACACGCTCCCGCTCGGTGAAAAACGCAGCTGTACTAAATTCGCTGGTTTGCCGCATCTTATGCGGCTCCCAGCTCATTAAGTGCAGGCGTTTTCCAACGGTCTGAAACTAACACTATCCACCCGCCCGCCACTTACGTTGCCGCACCTCCCGATGTTGCAGGCTCATCGGGGGACTTCCGGAGGGGGGGTGTGACCGGGACGGGGGTTGAATGAAGGCCTACCTCAAAATTTTCGCAGACCCAGGTAAGCAAAGCGATACCATCAGGTGTTAGTTTTGGAATTGTAAGAGGTAAGGAGAGAGTCAGCGGGGTTAATTGTGTATATTTCCTGGAGCAGACCGTTGGAAAACGTTGGCACTTAACGAGGCGAGGGAGCCGCCTTTGGCGGCTGCCACGGGCGAGTTTAGTACCGCTACGTTTTTCATCGAGCGGGAGCGGGTCTGCGGAAGGAAATATGCCAATTAACCCGGCGTCCGTTCTCCCTTCCCCCTCTCATAATCACACAAACTAAAACACAATACCCCCTAGACCGCATCATTTCTTTGAGCTATAATCAAACCCGGCTGGGAAAGCTAATGAATTGTATATGGAAAGAAAGGCAGTAATATGTTTAACAAATCATACATTAAAAAGGCTGCAGCGATAGCAGCAGTAATACTTGCGGCAACAGCACTTCCGGTTAATATGGCAAATGCAGATACACAGACAACAGGAAGTACTGTGACAGGAAGTACTTTAACAGGAATTACAGTAAATCAGGCAGCATCAGAATACACAGAAATCCGCACAGCATCAGAACTTGTGGAGGCAGCAAAGACAGCTACAGGTAATTATAAGCTGATGACAGATGTTGATATGACAGGAGTTGAGTGGACACCATGGGATTTTTCGGGAACATTTGACGGTAACGGACACAGCATACTTAACCTGTCAGTAAAGACAGTAAGCAAGAAGACAATGAAGACCTATGACGGCAACAGAAAAGAGTACGAAACATACGGTGCAGGCTTCTTTGGAGTGCTTACAGGTGCGAAAGTAACAGGACTGAATATATATGGAGCAAGAATTGAGATTTCTACAACAGAACCATGTTTTGCGGCACCAATAGCAGGGCTTGCGGACGACAGCGACATATCAGACTGTATAATTAAGGATACATATGTGTCACTCACAGATTCAGCTAAAATGTGGGGAACAGGCGGAATTGCCGGATTTGGAAGCGGCAATCTTGATAACATCACTACAGATGTAACACTTGTCTGCGTTGATACAGATGCAGCCGTAAGAGATGAGCAGTTCATGGGAGGCGCGTATGCAGCAGGTTTCCTTAATATAAGAAATTGTTCTATAACAATAGATGGGTATGATTCAGACCACGGATATGTGCATGATGGCGGACTTGTCGGCATGTATATGGTATATCCATTGGAACTGTCAAAGACATATCAGGGTGAAGTGCTTAACAACAAAGTTAAGGGAATGATAACATTTTTCGAGGACAATACAGACCGCCGTGCATACTGTCAGGCAAATATGGGTGAGGTCATGAACTGGACATATGCATATTCAGGCTTCACATCAGATTTCAAGAGAAATGAGACATATGATTATTCAGTTACACTGCTTCCTGAAATGTGCAGCAGTCCTTCATACACTGACACAGTGACAGAAGCAACAGCAGCGGATTTCGGCTACACAACACATACATGCAGCACATGTGGTTATACATATTCAGATAAATACACAATACATGAGCATAAGGTTGACAATTACAGTGTTGTAAAAGAAGCTACGGGAACAGATAAGAAAGACGGAATAGAAGCAGGAACATGCAGTCTGTGTAACCATACCGTTTACAGGGAATATGCTGCAAATGTGGTAACAGACGATAATGAACAGACAGCAGGGAATAAAGCATCAGATTCACAGAGTAAAAAAGGACTTAGTGAAAGTACTGCAGTATTTACAATAATTGTAGTAGTGATAGTTGCGATAATAATCATAACAGTAGTCATTATGGTACAGAACAATAAGAAAAAAAGAAGACATAACAGACAAAGAAGACGCAGATAGAAGGGAGCAGTTATGGAAGAAAACACATTTATAAATGTATCAAAAGATATGATGTCATTCATAGAAAAAAGTCCTACAGCATTTCATGTAACGGCGAATTTTATGGATTTGCTGGACGACGCCGGATTTGTGCGCCTTAATGAGAGGGACAGATGGCATCTTATATCAGGTGGCAAATACTATGTTACAAGAAATGATTCTTCCATAATAGCCTTCAGAATGCCGGCGGCAGAGGGCTTTACCAATTATCAGATAGCGGCTGCACACAGTGATTCACCGTCATTTAAGGTAAAAGAGAATCCTGAGCTGACACCGGACAAGAATTACGTTTCGTTAAATGTGGAAAAATACGGCGGCATGCTTATGGCACCGTGGTTTGACCGGCCTCTTTCAGTTGCAGGAAGGGCAATTGTAAGAGAAGGCGCAGTATTAAAGCCAGTCCTTGTAAATGTAGACAGGGATTTATGCATAATACCTAATCTTGCAATTCACATGAACAGGGAAGCCAATACAGGGCTTAATTATAATGCACAGAAGGATATGATACCGCTTATAGGAGAGGCTGAATCCAAAGGACTTTTTGACAGCATAATAGCTGATGCTGCGCAGACAGATAAAGAGTCAGTGATAAGCAGTGATCTGTTTCTGTATAACAGACAGGCAGGAACTATATGGGGAGCAGATAATGAATTTATATCAGCACCAAGACTTGATGATGTGATGTGTGCATATTCATGCATGAACGCGCTTATAGACAGTGATGAGAGTAACCAGGAAAGCGTTGCGGTATGTGCGGTATTTGACAATGAAGAGGTTGGCAGCAGCACCAAGCAGGGAGCAGATTCAACATTTTTATCAGATGTGCTTATGCGTATAGCTGTGTGTGCCGGCAAGGATAATGAGGATTATATAAGGGCGTGTGCAGGTTCTTTCATGCTTTCAGCGGACAATGCGCATGCGGTTCATCCTAATTATCAGGAGAAAGCTGATCCGACTAACAGACCTCATATGAACAAAGGTATAGTCATCAAATACAATGCCAACCAGAAATACACAACAGATGCGGTTTCTGCGGCAATATTTAAAGAAATATGTACAAGAGCGGGAGTTCCGACACAGGAATTTGCTAACCGTTCAGATATTCCGGGTGGTTCAACACTTGGAAATATAGCTAACTGCCATGTGTCAATGAACACAGTAGATATCGGGCTTGCGCAGCTTGCAATGCACTCACCTTACGAGACAGCAGGAATTATGGACACAGAATACATGATAAAGGCAGTAAAAGAATTTTTCGAGACAGCCATTGTGACTAACAGCAACGGCACATTTACATTAGAATAACAGAAAGATACAGTATATGAGCAATACTATATATATGGCCCCGATGGAGGGGCTTACAGATTTTACATACCGTAATGCCTATGAGAAAACATTTGGAAAAGGCAGAATTACAAAATATTTTACACCGTTTATCTCACCTAATAAGTCAGAGAATTTTCTTGCAAGAGAAATAAGAGACATAGACCGCGGGCATAATAAGGATACATATACGGTTGCACAGGTCATGACTAATGAAGCTAAGGATTTTATATGGACTGCAAAAATACTTTATGAAAAATACGGCTACAGCGAGATTAATCTTAATGCCGGCTGTCCGTCAGGCACAGTTGTTTCAAAGGATAAAGGCTCAGGAATGCTTCGCGACACAGAAAAGCTCGACCGTTTTCTTGATGATGTGTTTGAGGATGCATTTATAAGAGAGAATATTAAGGTTTCGGTCAAGACACGAATCGGTGTTGAAGATGATGACAGTTTTCCACAGATAATGGAGGTGTATAATTCTTATCCTCTTGAGGAACTTATTGTTCATCCGAGAGTGCGTACAGATTACTACAGAAATGAGCTGCATCTTGACGCTTTCCGATACGCAGTGGATAACAGCAGGAATAAATTAGTGCTTAACGGAGATATATTTACAAGGAAGAATTTCCTTGAGATGAAGGAGATGTTTCCGGAGGTTGATACATTTATGCTTGGAAGAGGGCTTATCGCGGACCCCGGACTGATTAATGTATTAACAGATGATAATCCTGAGGCGATGGTGCGAGATCTTAATGCAGATAAGAAGTTGATGAAAGAGCTTCACGACCTTGTATACGCAGCCCGCACAGTCATAATGCCAGGAGATACACATGCCATACACAGAATGAAAGAAATGTGGTGTTATATGGAATATGTGTTTGATGATTGCAAAAAAGAAATCAAGGCAATCAAGAAATCCCAGAGAATGGCTGATTACAAGGCTGCAGTTGATGTGTTCTTTAACAAGGCAGTGCTTGTTGAAAGAAAGAATATTATATTTTCAAAAAAATTCTAAATCAGTGACAGGCAGTATCATATCAGATATTGTCTGTCTTCTTTTTCTGCTGGTGACCTGTCATAAAGGCAAGCACCTGTCTTGGCAGGAATCTGCTGCCAAAAACTCCGGCTTTCATTGTAAATGTCGGAACAATGGTAAGTTTGCCTGTAAACATTTTACAAAGTGCATAATAGGCGCAGTAATCAGCAGGAATTCCTGATAATGCGAACTTTACATTGGCAACATTGTTGAAGTTGGTATCAACAGGACCTGGACAGAGCATGCTTATGTGGACATTGCTTTTTAAGTCGCGCAGTTCACCGTGTATTGCAGTAGTGAGGTTTGTCACATAAGCCTTGGTTGCATAATAGGTAGACATATATGGTCCACCAGGAAGCAGCCCGGCACTTGATGCAACATTCATGATGTAGCCCCTGTCACGTCTTACAAATCCCGGTAGGACAGCTTTTGTAAGTATATGCACAGCCTTAATATTAACATTAATCATGTTAATGTCATTCTTAAGCTTAGTTTCTGTGAATTCACCAAGTTCTCCGAACCCGGCATTATTAATCATAATATCAAGTGGATACTGACGAAGCTTCCTTCCAAGCTTTACGCACGATTTCTCATCAGACAGGTCGCATGTGATACATTTGCATCTGACAGCAACATTGTCAGCAATTTCGTGAAGCGCGTCTGTGTTTCTTCCGACCAGAATCAGGTCATATTCAAGCTCCGCAAGCAGATATGCGAATTCTTTTCCAATACCGGAAGATGCTCCGGTTATACATGCAAGTTTCATAAGCAGACTCCTTTCTTTTCGCTATGCTATCCATACATTTTTCTGTTTTCTGATTTCACAGACATTTATCTGTGAAATACTTGCGCAGTATTGTCAGAGAATATTGAGAAAAACCTATAAGAAGATATTATTTCTTTTGTTTATAGGCAGAAATAGTATGATTCCTGCTCATAAAGCGCAGATTTCACTGTAAATACCTATAGATGACATAAAACTGTGTTGTTTATAGGTGATTTTCAGCTTTCTGGCAAGGATAATGTTTGGTGAGATAGAAAAAAGTGTAGGAAGTACCTATAAGCTGTCAGAATATACGACTACCTATAGGTATCACGACAAAATAATCATACCATACAACTCTTCATCAATAATAATATGCCTATAAATCTTGAAACATAGATATCCTTATAGGAAATGTATAACAGCATTATAGCAGATTCATCCAATATATGCTACAAAACAAGAGCCGGCACCAAGTCAGGCACACGACTGTCAGCCAGCTACTCGGTATCCGGCCACACAAGTGCCCGGCCCCCAGTCACAATATAACATTGACACACCTCCCCGCCGGGCTTAAAATTATTCTTTAGATAAAGCCTGCTAAAGAGGCGTTCATAATGTAGTGTTACACAGGGAGGAATTGATGACAATAAAGAATGAAACACCATTTACCAAAGAATGTATGGAAGGCGCCATGCGTGCCAGTAATTTTGATAACAGCAGATATAAGACATTTAAGCTTATTTACAATATGTTTGGACTTATATTCGGAATGATGATGATAAGAGAGCTTGTTCTTAAGATGACAGGAAATGAGCAGGCTGATACATTTATGATAGTGTTGTTTGGATTGGTGGCGGTAGTATTTCTGTATATAGGAATGATTGGAATGGATAAGAGCAATAAGAAGAAATTCCATAATATATATGGAAAGATGGTAGGAATTAAATTCACATATGAGATAGATGCAGAGAATATTATTATTACAGACGAAGAAAACGACAGTGACACATTCAGCTGGAATGATATTGTGAAATGGAATCAGGATTCTGATAATATATATCTGTTTGTTGGGGATGATAATTGCCTGGTTGTAAGCAAGAAAGGGTTTACCCAGGGAAGTGCAGATGATCTGAGACAGCTTGCTGATGCTGTAATTGGAATGAGAGATGAGACAGGAAACAGCAAGCAGTAAATTGACAAACACTATTAGTAACAGATATAATATCTTTATCTGCGTTTAGCTATGCGGGAAATAATCAGGAGGAGGAAAGCCATGAACAATCAGGAAATGATGGAACTTTCAACAGTAGATAAGAGCGATTTTGAGGAACTTGTAAAAGAGTGTACAGCCTCAGGTATAATCGATCAGAATCTGTATACAGAGTATGATGTAAAGAGAGGTCTTCGTGACAGCAATGGTAACGGCGTACTTACAGGTCTCACAGAGATATCAGATGTATTAGGTAACCAGAGTGTTCACGGAAGAAAGATACCTGTAGACGGAGAATTATATTTTCAGGGATATAATGTTGAGGAGATTATCAAGAGAAGCAGCCTTGACAGATTCAGATTTGAAGAAGCAACATATCTTCTGTTATTCGGAGTACTTCCAGACAAGGATCAGTTAGACAGATTCATAAGAATCTTAACAGACCTTCAGGAACTTTCAGGTGCATTCATCAGAGATGTTATTATGAAAGCTACAAGTACTAACCTTATGAATTCTCTTATGAAGAGTATCTTAAGTCTTTATTCATATGATGAGAAGCCGGATGATATTTCAATTCCTAATGTATTAAGACAGAGTCTTCAGCTTATAGCCAAGATGCCTCTTCTTTCAGTATATGCTTATCAGTCATACAGACATTTTAAGCTTGATGGAACACTTATGATAAAGAATCCTAAGAAAGGTTATTCAACAGCCGAGAATATCCTCTATATGTTAAGAGATGACGGAGACTTTACAGAACTTGAAGCAAAGGTACTTGATATTTGTCTTGTTCTTCATGCAGAGCATGGTGGTGGTAATAACTCAACATTTACAACTCATGTTGTTACTTCATCAGGAACAGATACATATTCAGCAATTGCTTCATCAATCGCTTCCCTTAAAGGACCTAAGCATGGTGGTGCGAACTTAAAGGTTCAGGAAATGTTTACAGATATTAAGGCACATTGCAGCGATTGGGACAATAAAGATGAGATATGTACATATCTTAACAAGATCCTTGACAAAGAAGCATTTGACCATGCCGGACTTATCTATGGTATGGGTCATGCGGTATATACTAATTCAGATCCTAGAGCAGTTATTCTTAAGAAATTTGCAAAACAGCTTTCAGAAGAGAAGGGAATGCAGAAAGAATTTGCATTATATGAGCTTGTTGAGAGCGAGGCAGGACAGCTTATCATGAACAAGAGAAAGATGTTTAAGCCAGTCTGTGCCAATGTCGATTTCTATAGTGGATTTGTATACACAATGCTTGGTATTCCAGAAGAAATGTTTACACCAATGTTTGCAACTTCGAGAATTTCAGGCTGGTGCGCACACAGACTTGAGGAACTTGTTAATGCAGGTAAGATTATCCGTCCTGCATACAAATATGTTGGACATCACAGACCATATGTTGATATGGACGAGAGATAATTACGTTTAATGGAGTAGTAAAATTATGTCACAGTACAAGGTTAAGAAGCTGGACCACCCGATTCACTGTACAGTTGAAGTGCCTGGTTCAAAGAGTATTACTAACAGAGCGCTGCTTATGGCAGCTTTATCACAGGGCGAATGTACCCTTAAAGGAGTTTTGTTCAGTGACGATTCGAGACATTTTCTTTTAAGTCTTATCGCACTTGGATATATTATCGAAGTAAACGAAGTTGAACGATATGTTATCATTCATGGACATGGAAGAGATATTCCTAAGAAGAGAGCAACAATCAATGTGGGAAGTGCTGGAACAGCAGCCAGATTCCTTACAGCCATGCTTGCATTATCAGATGGTGAGTACACAATTGAAGCTTCTGAACAGATGAAGAAAAGACCAATGCTTCCGCTTTTTGAAGCATTACAGAGCATGGGAGCAGAGATAGAGTTCCTTGAGAAAGACGGACATCTTCCAGTTAATGTAAAGGGTGCAGCATATGGTGGAAATAAACCACAGAATCATGTATCAATAAGTATAAGTGAAAGTACACAGTTCTTAAGCGCACTTATGATGACATCTCCTATGCTTGAAGAAGGAATACATGTTCATATTACAAGTAATAAAACAGAAGGTTCATATGTGCGTATAACAGCTAAGATGATGGAGCAGTTTGGCTGTGTGGTAGACCATGAAGGCGCAGAATATATAGTTCCGGCTGGTTCTGGATATTATCCACAGACATATTATATTGAACCGGATGTTTCAGCAGCATGCTACTTCTATGCAGCAGCAGCACTTACAGGCGGAACAGCTATCGTTAAGGGAGTACATTCTAACTCAATGCAGGGTGACCTTAAGTTCATAGATGTGCTTAAGCAGATGGGCTGTGCTGTGACAGAGGAACGCGAGGGTATATGTGTCAGCGGACCTAAGGATGGAGAATATTGCGGTGTGGATGTTGATATGAATGATTTCTCAGACCAGTCAATGACACTTGCGGCTATTGCTCCATTTGCAAAGACTACTACAGTTATCAAGAATATTGAACATATACGATTACAGGAATCAGACAGAATTGAGGCTATGGTCAACGAGCTTAACAATCTTGGCGTTGACGTCAAAGAGGGAAGAGACCGTATAGAGATATCTCCAGCCAATGTTAAGCCGGGTGTTGTTGACACATATAATGACCACAGAATGGCGATGTCATTTGCATTAATCGGACTACGTGTTGATGGCATAATAATAGATAATTACGAGTGCTGTTGTAAGACATTTGAGAACTATTTCGAAGTACTTGAAAAGGCATGTGCACAATGAAAATACTTTTATACAGATGGAAGGTGTTCAATCAGGATGATGTAAAGTCTGCGATTGAATATTTCGGACATGAAGTACATGATTACACAGAAACAGTAATAGACAAGGATGATGAGACCGGCTTTAAGCTCCGTGACTATGCGGAGCTTAGGCAGGTCTTTTCTGCATACGACTGTGTTTTTTCACTTAATTATTTTCCACATGTATCGGATTTATGTGAAGAGCTTGGGAAAAAATATATTGCATGGACGGTAGATAGTCCGCTTATATCACTGTATCATCAATCTTTATTTAATAAATGTAACTATATATTTATATTTGACAGATTTTATTGTGAGGAACTAAAAAATCTTGGGGCAGAACATGTGTGGTATCTTCCGCTTGCTGTAAACTGTTCCCGTGTTGGTAAGATAACAGGTTCGCTTACTGCTGATGAACGGAACAAATGGCACAGTGAAGTATCATTTGTCGGAGGAATGTATCACAGGAATTCTTATGATGAAATAAAGGATAGGCTGCCGGAATATTTAAGAGGGTATTTTGATGCGGCAATGGCAGCACAGATGGAAATCTATGGTGACAGCATATTTGATAAAGTGCTTACAGTTGATATACTTGAAAAGTTATGTGAGCTTATAGATTTTAAGCAGGATGAAAGAGCATTTTCAGATATTGCACTTGTGTTTTCATCAACATTTTTAGGTTTCAAACTTGCTAATATAGAGAGGGTGCAGATACTTAACAAGCTTGCAAAACATTTTCCAACAGACCTCTATACAGATGATCCGGATAAGGAGCTTATAGGAGTTAATCTTAAGGGGGCAGTTAATTATATGACAGATATGCCTAAGGTGTTTAATTGTAGCAGGATTAATATTAATCCTGTAATGCGCAATATCCGTACGGGAATTCCGCTTCGGGCGTGGGATATTGTCGGTGCAGGCGGATTTCTTATGACCAGTTTTCAGCTTGAATATATGGATTTTTTCGAGAATGGAAAAGATTATGTGTATTACGAAAGCCATGATGATCTGTTAAGAAAGACAGAATATTATCTTAATCATGAGGATGAACGTGCGCAGATTGCAAGAAACGGACATGAAAAAGCAGTGAAGTTTCATTCATATGAAAAGAGAATGGAGTTCATACTTGATAAATGTGGTATGTTAAAGCGCTAAAGTTCAATTTTAGCAGTTTACTATATTAAAATGTGCATATATGACCATTGTTGAAAATAAATATATATGGTATTATAAAAAAGGTTGAGACGACAACCATACAATATTATAACTTTTACTTTCAGGAGGGAAAAGAAATGAGTTTTTGCAAGTATTGCGGAAGACAGTTACAGGACGGAGAAGTCTGTACATGTCAGCAGGCACAGCAGTCAGCCGGAGCAGCACAGCCTCAGCAGGAATTTAACCAGCAGGCAGCGCAGCAGACATTCCAGCAGGGAGCAGGTCAGCAGACATATCAGCAGGCACAGCAGGGATTTAATCAGCAGCAGGCTTCACAGCAGATGGACGCAGTGAAGAAGGCAGGAGCTAATGCAGCCCTTGATTATGTTAATGTGTTGAAGGGTTTGTTTACATCACCGGTAGAAACAGTATCAGCATTTGTTGCTAAAGCCAATGTTATTATGATTGCAATACTTATTGGTGGTCAGGCAATTATTAACATGCTTACAAGATTATTTGATATGTTAATTGCTAACAGTAAGGCAAAGGTTACAACAGGTAGTAAAGAACTTGACAGCTTACTTTCATCTTACTACAGCTCATATACTAATACCAAGCCATATCCAGCAGGCTCAATATTCAAGAACATGCTTCTTGAGATTCTTCTGGTAGCAGTAGCGGCAGCTGTAATTGCACTTGTAGTTATGCTTCTTGCAAAGGCATTTAACAAGGCTAATGTTACATATATGCAGGGCCTTGCAGTATATGCCATTACAGCAGTACTTGGTATACCAGCAGAGTTACTCAGCTGGGTAACAGGTCTTACATCAGTAGGATTCATTGACAGAATATCTTCATGCGTAACAGTATTTTCTAATGTAGCAGGATATGCATTTGTATACATAGCAATCCGTGCTTTATGCAAGGATGAGAAGAAGATACCTCTTATAATGGCAATCTCATATGTTGCAGTTAATTTCCTTACATGGGTATTAAGACTTATGTTCTAATTAACAATTTGATAATTGGTTATAATTAATGATTCCCGGCAGACCGGAAGTGTGAATACACACAATGGTCTGTCGGGAATTTTTTAATAAAATGTACCTTATAAGTGAATAAATATGCCTTGAACATTTTTAAATTGTAAAATATTGTATAATATTATCATAAAGTTCTAGAACGAGTAGCAAATGTATATGTTAATTGGAAAGGAGTTATTGCGATGAGATTAAAATCACTAATAACAAAAGTAACCGGGGTTTTGACGTCAATGGCATTAGTAGTGGGATTTACATTGCCTGTTTTTGCACAAGAAAGAGGCGTTACGGGTTATGCAGGCAGCACACGTTATTCTGGCTATGTTTATATTGAAAGCTCGTCAGCGGGAGCAGTGTTGGAGGCAAATTCGGATGCTGATTTAGCTGTATTAGGAAGGGCATTCGATGAGAATGGTGAATCTAATGGGTTTAGTGGTTCATGCACAGAAGGAAGATATGCGTCTGGACATGTTACAGGACAATATACATATGCGTACTCAGATTTTGTTGTTTCATCAGATGATGGGTATGATAAGGTGTATGTTAATATGACATTGGATAGATAATCCAGAACAGTTAAAACTGCCAATAACATTAAGAATGATTAGGTTATTGGCAGTTTTTATGGGGAGGGGGGGAAAAATAAATGAAAAAGAAAACAATTATAGGCTGTGTGGGATTTATATCAGTAGTGTTGCTGGTGATATGTATATATGTCATAAAGCACAATAACAGGGAAGCGTTGGTTGATATTAACTATGGAGAACTGAGTAACATAAGTATGGATAATAATGTTCAGAATTACTGGAATACGGATACAGACCACCCAATTGCAGCATCAGAAAGTGGATATTATTATGTGACAATGGAAAATATGCTGGTGTATTTTGACACTGTATCTGGAGATTACATACCTGTATGTTCAAAGCCGGAATGTACACATGATACGCTGGAATGTAATGCTTATCTTGGACAAAATATGGTTTTAAGTAATATATATTATTACAATGGGTACATATATTATATGCCGTTATCATCAGGAATGGCTACATTATGCAGAATAGACCCAAGCGGGATATCGAGAGAAATTATTGGAGAATTACTGCCATGTGGAGTAGCTAATTCAATTCATCTGACATTTCAGGGAGAATACGCATATGCATATAACTGGGTATCACATGTGTTTTGTGAAGATGAATATGTTGAATCATTAATACAGATTAATCTGAATAATGGAGAAACACAGGTTGTATATGAGGTAAATGGGACAGGACTTGCTATAAAGAATGTGAAAAGCTTTGGTGATAAAGTCTTTTTCATAGTACAGGAGTCAAATGTGTCAGATAACAAGAATAAAAGTGTTAGAAGCCGGGGGATATATTCTTATAACAGAGAAGATAATAAAGTTACGCAGGTAATTGATAATGATATTAATGATTATTATATGATCGATAACGATGTATATTACTTTGTTAATAATGAAGGAGTGTATAAGGCCAATATAGAGAGTCATGAGAATATGCTTATATATTCTATTGATGGTGCTTATAATATATGTAATTTATCATCAGATGGAAAATATATTTACATTGATAATATGAAATATATATGGTATATGCGTGGAGATTCAGAAAGGGCGGGGTATATTGTAATTGACAGAGAAGGAAATTATGTGAATGAATTGAAGTGTCCTTATGCATTAATGATGTTTTTTGGAGATGATAAATACATTTTTTATCTGGGAATGGGAAAAGACCAGATTATGTATCTTGATAAGAAGGATATAACAGGTCAGTATGAATGGAAAAGTGTATTTGACGGAGGCTTGGATATTATAAATTGGAGAACGGAGATAAAAAAGCTTAAATACTAATATATTTCGCTGAGATCAAATAGGAGACAGATTGAGATTAATTAATTATATTAAGAAAAATTCTACAGTAAAAGATGAAGAAATCGAAGTTATAAAATTTGGAATACAAATGTTTAGAATGATAATTGCAGCAGTATTACTTTCAGTAATAATTGCGTCTATATCAAAAATGCTTACAGAGGGAATTATGTTCCTTATATTTTTAATACCAATGAGGCAGATGGCAGGGGGATATCATACAAAGAACAAAATAAGCTGCTATGTAATATCTGTGTTTATATATGTGATATCATTGATATTAATAAAATATGAAAATTGTAGTCTGTATATACAAGTTCCTATATATGTTATTAATTTGCTTATAATAATATATTTATCTCCAGTAGATAATTTTAATAATAAATTAGAAGAAAATCATAAAGCATATTTAAGAAAAAAGATAAAATATATTATCATATTTAATTCAATTATATATTTAACATTGATAATTTTAAGATTGGAATACTGGAGTTTTATAATATTATTAAGTCAGGGGATTGTAGCTTTGTTGCTGATAGCAGGTTGGTTACAAATTAGAGTAAGTAATATACATTGTAGCTCCAGATATACCTTATAAATAACATAATATACCCTGATTGTAATTTTTACAAATTAAGGTATATAATTTCAAAGTAGATTTTAATTAGATTATTCAATTCTAAAGAAAGGAGTTTGGCTTATGAAAAAGGTGTGTATGAATAATAAAATTGCAGACACAATGAAGAACATAATGGTAAATACAGCTAAACATTATGTTAATGTTGCGTGTCCATTTATTACATATCAACCAGAGATAAAAGATGATGTAAAGAAATTAAGAAAATTTTAAGATAACTATAAAGTAGGCTGTTATGAGTACCTGTATATAATTATCAAGGGACAATTTTGTGTTGAAATATAATACTCAATTGTCTCTTTAATTTTATATTTAGAATAAAGTATGGATAATAGGTATTGAAATGTTATAATAAGAAAAACAAGGCGGTTAGGCATCAATGATATGATGCTTTTAGAGATTTACAGTTTATGGGTGATAGAAAGATGATTTACAAAATAGGAATATGTGATGATGAGCAATTAACATGCTCAGAATTAGAAAATATGATAGAAAAATTCTTTATAAATTATTCGGATTATGCAGAAATTCATACATGGAATAGTGCCAGACATTTTAAGGAAGATGTTCCTCATAAGATAAATTTAGATATTTTATTCCTTGATATAAAGCTTCTTGATGGAAATGGAATGGATATTGGAGATTACATAAGAGGAGACAGCAGGAATGATGGTATGAATATTATATTTATATCTTCATGTACGAATTATGCATTGGAACTGTTTGATATTCACCCATATAATTTTTATGTAAAACCTTTAAATGAGGAGAGGATATTTAATGATTTAAAAAGTTTGCTTGAACTCAGAAGGAGAGATAAAAGATTTTTTGTTTATCGGTTTAATAAAACAGAAAGAATGATACTTTTAAGGAATATAGTATATTTTGAGAGTGACAGAAAACATATTAAAATAAAATGTACTAATCTTGGAGAATGCATATATGTTGGGCAATTAAAAAATGAATTAAAGAAACTTCCAGAGAACTTTGTTATGGTTAGACAGGATAATATTATTAATTTGGACCATATAAAGAGCATATATAGTGGTTATATACAAATGGATAATGGAGAATTAATTAAAATTAGTAGGAATTATCAAAATGAATTTCAGAATAAATTAATGGAATATAATAAACTGGGGAGAAGTTTATAGTGATGATAGAAGATACCATGGTTTCTATAATAGTGGAGTTCATAAGGACTTTTGTGATATTGATATATTTTGATGTTTTTTTTGTGACTAATAAAAAGAAAAACTGTTTAATTAATGCTTTTTTCTCATATTTTATAACATTAGTTTGTTATTTGGGGTTTCATAATGTTAGTTTGAATCTGATTGCAACTATTGTTGGAATATTGATAATATCTTATGGTTTTAAAGGAAAAATTAGAAAAAAACTATTACTTAGTGCTATGTGTTATATCATTATGTTCACAATAGATGTAGCGGCTTCTTTTTTATTTACTGAATATCCAGATAGCAATAATTATGTTTTGGGAAGTTCTTTTTTATCAGTAGCTATATTTTATATAGTAGTATTTTGTATTCGAATTGCATTAAAAAGAAAAGATGAAAAAGAGATATCTGGAAGATGGTATTATCTGCTAATTGTTGCTGTGTTTAGTGTAATAATTTTGTATTTGATATATATAGATGGTAGTATGAAAGGAATAAAGATTATAATAATTAGTTTTTCTTTGCTACTTATTAATATAATACTTTATATTTTTTATATTACAATGCTAGACCGTTTTATATTCATGCAAGAGAATCAAAATCTTAAAAGGCAGATGGATATATATGAGCAGACGATAAGCGCTAATATAGAAAATTACAATAAAATATATAATCTTCAGCATGATATGAAACATCATATAAGAGAATTGAGGCAGTTAACAAAGCAGGAAGATTTAAATGGAATTAATGAATATCTTGGAGACATGCAAAATGAGTTGTATAGTGTCAATAATATGATTAGTACTGGAAATGTTATGATTGATGGTATTACTAATTATTATAAATCAATATATGAAAAAGCGGGAATTATATTTAAGATAAACATAACGGTGCCAGTAATATTAGAGATAAAATCATATGATATTAATATTATATTAGGTAATTTGCTTGATAATGCATATGAAAATACAGTTAAATCAGAGTCTCCACAGGTATATCTTGATATTAATTATGATAGAGGAGTGCTTCATATTATTGTAAAAAATACATATGATGGAGAGGTTCATACAGAAAATAACAGGCTTGTCAGTAGGAAGATAGAAAAGAATCATGGTTATGGTCTCAATAATATACAAAGAATAATAGATAAATATAATGGACAAATAAATATTAATTATGATACACAGATTTTTGAAGTGATGATTCTGATGTATATACTTTTATGAGAGAGATGCGAGGGAACAGATTATGAAAAAAATATTATTATTAGGAATAATTACAGCTTCTCTTATATTTGCTTCATGTGATAAAGCACATAATGTTACGGAGGAGGAGACAACCAAAGAATGGGAGGAGCTTTCTTATTCTGTGCTGGATAAAACATTTACAGATGAAGAACTTATCGGCACATATGATACAGGTGGTAGAATGGGTGGAGGAGTGAAGTCAGATGGGGAGATTCCGGAATTTTACATGAGGTATGTTGTTTTTGAGTGGCCTTCACTGTATGCGGATAAAGAGATATCAGAAATTACAGCCAAGGTATATAACAGTACTGGATTTTTTGATGATTATAAAAGTGAAGAGCAGGCATATTTTAAAAGACATAATTACAAAACTGGTGATAAGACGATAACGGGAAGTGATGAAAAGGCGCTTAAACTTGTATTTATGTATGATATACCAACATCAGATTATTCATGGGACGGTTACGCACAGTCACGCTCAGAAGAGATGGAATATTTGAATGACTGTATTAATAAGGCAGTGATTCAGATGGATGTGAAATATAAAGACGGAAGCACAGATACAGATTATTACAGGATAGAACTGGTAAATAAGTATGGTCCAGACAGAGTGAATGTGTATAAGCTTGCAGAGAACTGAGGGGGTATTATGCAGGAGTTAAAGAGAGTTATTAATTATAAGAAACTGATATT